>Ga0114933_10000240_pt1 | contig 66884 bp, 53 predicted proteins | sample 4SBtaG_FD_89691 | JGI IMG/M metagenome (GOLD analysis project Ga0114933, IMG submission 89691) | Deep subsurface microbial communities from Kolumbo volcano to uncover new lineages of life (NeLLi) - 4SBTROV12_W25 metaG | ecosystem: Environmental > Aquatic > Marine > Volcanic | place: Kolumbo...
CCGGTGGTCAGCAGTTTCTCGCCAAAGAAAATCGAATTTGCGCCCGCCATGAAGCACAACATCTGGGCTTCTTCTGAGAGGCGGCTGCGGCCTGCTGACAGCCTGACCACTGAAGCCGGCATCAGCACCCTGGCGCAGGCCACCATGCGCACCAACTCCAACGCTTCCACCGGTTCGCGGTCGCCCAGGGGTGTGCCCTTTACCGGCACCAGCGCGTTGACCGGCACGCTCTCCGGGTGCCTGGGCAGGTTGGCCAGTTCGACCAGCATGGCGCAGCGATCGTTGATGCTTTCGCCCATCCCGATTATGCCGCCGCAACACACGTTAATACCGGCTTCGCGAACGTGGGCTAGTGTTTCGAGTCGTTCATCAAAGTTGCGGGTCGTGATGATCTTGTCGTAGTACTCGCGGGAAGTGTCGATGTTGTGGTTGTATGACGTAAGTCCGGCATCCTTGAGCTCGCCCGCCTGCTCGGCGTTGATCATGCCCAGGGTCACGCAGCTCTCCATGCCGAGGGAGTTGACCCCACGCACCATGTCGAGGACCGAGTCGAACTGGCTGCCCGAACGTACGTCCCGCCACGCGGCCCCCATGCAGAAACGGGTTGCGCCGGCGTCCCTGGCCTCCGACGCCGAGGCCAGGACAGCCTCTACGTCGATCAGCGCCTCGTTCTCAACGTCGGCCTCGTAGTGAGCGCTCTGGGGACAGTAGGAACAGTCCTCGGGGCAACCGCCCGTTTTGATTGAAAGCAGCGAACAGAGCTGAACCTGCCTGGGGTTGTGGTGCTGGCGGTGTATGCCCTGGGCCAGGTAGAGCAGCTCGCTCAGGGGCGTGTCGTGGATCTCGCGGGCTTCGGCCACCGCCCAGTCGTGTCTAAGTCCTTCGGTCATCCTCCTTTTTTAGGCCGAGTCCCTCGCTGCTTCAAACCCACGAAGTGGGGGCGGCCTCAGCTGGGTGGGTGACCGGACAGCGTGATCACAGTGATTTCCCTTGGGGTCGCGATGCGTACCGGCTGCCCGGTCATCCCCAGGCCCCGGTTCACGTGCAGGCAGGACCCCTCGCTGTGGTAAGTACCGCGTGGGTACCTGGTCATAAAACGCGCCAGGGATAACCGCACCCGCCCTGGCAGAGGCAGTGACAATTGCCCGCCATGGGTGTGGCCAGCCAGGACGAGATTCAAGCCAAGTTCGGCCGCCTGGGGAAACAAGTCGGGGCGATGCGCGAGAAGAATACTGGGCTCCCCGGCCGGCAGCGCGACTGCGAGTTCGCCGAGGACCGGGTCTTTTAACAGGCCCCTGGCCCAGTCCTTGCCACGATCGTCGAGACCAATCAGGTGCAGCCGGGCCCCGCCAACATCCACCACTGTGCCCCTGTCGCGCAACACCTCGAAGTCGGTCCAGGAGTGGAGGGCGGCCGTCACGGCATCGGCGCCGGTCGCTCGATCATGATTGCCCAGTATGGCGTAAACACCATGACGAGCGCGGAGATCGCCCAGTGCGGGAAATGTCTGCGGGGCATGTTGAAGGCCATCGGTGATGTCCCCGGTAATACACAGAAGGTCGGGTTCAAGAGCGTTTATGATCGAAACGTAACGGCTGATGCGTTCAGCCGACATGAAGCGCCCGAGGTGGATATCACTCAGTTGCACCAGGCGCAGGCCCTCGAGATTCGTAGCGAGGTCGGGAACCGCGACCGATATCTGGTTGATGTGCAGCTCGGCCTGCCCACGCGTGTACCCCCAGGCCATGGCCGCGAATACCGCGAGCAGTCCCGCGGTGGTGAGTTGCCGAGCGATTTCGTGTGCGCCGGGCGAAAGCGGCAGTGTGGGCGATGCTCCAAGCGCGTACAGCACAACACCGGTAAGGGAGCCTACGACCCACGCGAAAACGAGGAAGGAGGAAGCGAAGATTGAGCTGAACGCCAGCCCTGTCCAGGCTCGCTGTATCCGCGCAGTGATCTTACCGCGCGGCGAAAGAGACAGCAGCGACCGGTTAACTAAGAAAAAACTCAGCGGAGCAGCCAGGTGCACCAACCAACCGCCTGTGAATCGGGGACCGAACAACCACGAAATCAGCCACCAGGCACAAGCCCACTGCGAAAGAGCTACGAAACCCAGCAGTAGTGAAAAGAAATGTCTCCAGAAAAAGGAGACCAATGTCAGGCAGGCATACGCCGAACCAGCTTGTCTCGCATGCGCTCGCAGTGCCGGTCAACGGTGGCCCGCAGCGCACTCAGACTTTCGTCATCAGAGTCGCCGTGGAGGCTCTCGATCCTGTTGACCAGCGAGTCCAACCTCATGCGCACCTCGTTGAGCTCGCACACCATGCTCGAGAGTTGTTCGGTTTTTTTTATACGCTCTCGCGCACTGCTTGTTTTGATTGTCGATTCCACCGCGACTGTTCCCCCCGCTGCCGGTTGTGTACCCACACCTCATTAAAGGCCGGTGGCCACAAGAAGTCCACGCCCGATGGTGCGTAAGTCGGCAGGGCGCGTCGGGGCCCTGCGTGTTCAGGTGAACAGGTCGTCTTCGGGCGGCCGAAGGAGCTCAATGGCACTGCCGGCACCCAGTTCGGCGCCGCTACCTCGCACCAGTACGGCCGGCACTCCAGCATCCTTTTTCATGGCAATACCGGCTGCGGCAGCCAGCTGGTCGGCGACCGCGAGGGATGTGTGCTCGAGGGTTCTTCCCGTCCAGTCACGGCCGCCCTCCCTGTTGTCGACGGGCAACAAGCCCGCGCAGCCTATGGCCAGGTCGATCTGCCCCAATCTCCAGGCGCGGCCGAAGGTATCCGAAATGATCACGCCGACCTGCGCTTCGTAGTGGACAGCAAGCCGCGACATCAGTCGGAGCGCCGACTTGTCCGAATCTTCGGGCAGGAGGGTAGCGTCGCCCTCGACGGCCTGGTTTGAGCAGTCAACGCCCGAGTTGGCGGCAACAAAGCCGGGACCGGTGCGAGTGATGAGATGCCCGTCCTTCTTGCGCAGGATTTGGCTCGCTTCGAGTAGCGCCAGCTCTACGACGGCCGGGTCCTTATCGTGCGCATTGGCAAACTCAAGGGCCTCGTCCGAGGGCTCGACCTCGGCCAGCTTGCGTACCCTTCCTTCGGCCCGTGACACAACCTTCTGGCATACGACCAGGACGTCGCCGGATTTTACGCCGACCTTCTGCTTGTCGATAGCATCGATGAGCAAGGCGGCGAGATCGTTCCCAGGCAGGACCATGGGGACGCCTTCGATGGGTATCAACATGGTTACCATTTCAGCGTTCCGTCCCGCCGAGCGGTATCTTCAAGAGAAACCGCGCGAGTGCCAGCGAACGCCGCTTACTATTCAGCAGGGTGTTGCGCTCAAGCAGGCGGGGCCAGGTGGCTTCAGGCCGCCGTGGTGCGTCCCCGGGCGAAACGACCAGCGACGTCGCGAGGCCCTCGTAAAAGTCTGCTATGCCAGCGCTTCCTCGACCCGCACCAAGGCTTTTCATCATAGCGACCAAGGGGCCCTTCACCGCCCGACCATTGACCAGTGGACTGACCGCAATGGTCTTGCGGCACACGGCCCCCAGCGCTGCGCGTAGACCAGGAATCGCAAGCATGGGCGCAATGCTTACGTAGGGGTTGCTGGGAGCGATTATTACCTTGTCGGCCGATGCCAGGGCCTCGCTGACCCCGGGCGCCATGCTGGCCCCGGACGCGCCCTTGTAAGTGATGCCGTCCACCCTCGGGCGGGCGCCTTGCTTGACGAACCACTCCTGGAAGGCAAAACGGCGTCTACCCGACCTGAGCACGGTACGCACCGGGTCGTTGCTCATGGGCAATACCGAGGTCCGAATACCCAGTTGTGTGCAGATTCGCCGGGTAGCCTGGGCAAGAGAGGAGCCCTCTCTCAACAAGTGGCTACGGTAAATGTGAAGGGCGAGGTCCTGGTCGCCAAGCGAGAACCATTGGTCACCGAAATAACGACCCAGCCAGGGCAGGGCGTTCCGGGTATCGCCGCGTATACCCCAGCCCCTCTTGATCGGGGCAAGCCCGGCCAGTGTGTACGCCACCGTGTCGAGGTCGGGAGATACCTGCAGTCCATAAAAACTCTCGTCGTCTCCCGTGTTGACGATCACGGTCAACCTGCGGGGATCAACGACTTCAGCGAGTCCCCTAAGGAGTCGGCAGGCTCCCACTCCACCCGCCAGCAGGGTGATTCGTGGGTTGGCCGGCAAGGCGTCCATCATCGCTTTCATCCAACAGCTCGTACAGGGTGTTCCGTTGCCGGGGTTCTCTACCCCGCGACATGATCATGCTCCTGAGTTCATCGGCCGAAGTGTACTCTCCTGAATCCGCACCCGCTTCGCGCGAGATGCTCTCTTCCATCAGCGTGCCGCCAACATCATTGCAACCCGCGTCGAGACTCAGGGTTGCCAACTCGCGACCGAGCTTGACCCAGGAACTCTGCAGGTTATCAACCAGCCCGTCCAGCATCAGTCGGCTGGTTGCGTACACGGCTATGTCGAGACGCCCCTGTGGCACCGGGGATACCAGGCCCTCGGCGTAAAGCTGGGTGTTCTGCCAGATAAAACGCAAGGGTACGAACTCGCTGAGTCCACCGGTGTTGCGCTGGATGCCGCGCAGTACCTCGATGTGTTCGGCCATGTGCCGCGGTGTTTCCAGGTGGCCGTAGAGCATGGTGGAGGTCGTAGGCAAACCCACCTCGTGGGCGGTGGTCACGATCTCTATCCAGCTGTCGGTGTCGAGCTTGTCGTGGGTAAGGACCTTGCGGATCTCCGGGTCAAAAATTTCCGCGGCGGTACCGGGCATGGTATTCAACCCCGCTTCGAGGAGTAGCTCGAGATACGGCCGGTAGGCCAGGTTCATTCGATGGGCGCCGTACTGGATCTCCATCGGCGAAAACGCGTGAATATGAAGGTCGGGGTAGGCCCCGCGCACCGCTCGGAGCAGTTGCAGGTAGCCGTCGTCGGGCATAACCGGGTTGAGTCCACCCTGCATGCATACCTCGGTAGCTCCCAGCGCCACGCCCTCGCCGATACGGTGGAGAACGTCAGAGACATCGCGGTCGTAAGCCCGGGGACTGTTCTTGAGGTGGGCGAAGGAGCAGAACTTGCAGCCCACGAAACAAACGTTAGTCCAGTTCACGTTGCGGTTGATGACATAGGTCACCGTATCGCCTACCGCGCGCCGCCTCAGCTCGTCGGCGACTCCCACGAGGGCGGCCAGCGAATCGCCTTGCAAAGCAAACAGCTCGCTAGCCTCGTCTACGGTCGGCGCTCGGCCGGCCAGCGAACGCTCGAGGATGGCCGCCAGGCCGGGCGGAGTGGCCGCCAGGCGGGTTTCGAGATCCCGCTGGTCCGCAAAGAGGTACTCGACTCTCTCGGGTGACTGTTCGGTCTGGTAACTCACAGGGTTGCACCCCCCTGGGCCGTGATCGCCGCGGGCAGCTCCGCAAAGCGTTCAACCGCCAATCGCATGTCAGGATCCAGGAACTCGTCGTTCACGTACTCAGGATAAACCGGCAAGCGGGGCTCGAGTTCGAAACCCAGCCCGGAACAGGTCTGCGCCAGGTCTTCTAGATGAGGCCAGGGGTCGCCGGGGTTAACGTAGTCCGCGGTCACCGGAGAGATGCCACCCCAATCGTTTATACCGGCATTAACCAGGCGCGCGTGCCCCTGGGGGCTGAGGTTGGGCGGTGCCTGGATGTTCATAGCTGGTCCCAGGATCAGGCGGGCGATCGCCACGCAGCGTATGAACTCGTCTTCTGTCGGTTCCGGAAATCCGCTCATCGGCGTGGAGTCCTTGTGCCTGAAGTTCTGTATGATGACTTCCTGCAGGTGACCGTACTGCTCGTGTAATCGGCGCAATTCGAGGAGGCTCGCGATTCTTTCAGCCTCGGTTTCACCAATGCCCACGAGGATGCCGCTGGTGAAGGGTATCCGGAGCTCGCCCGCGTCGGCGATCATGCTGACCCTTGCCGCCGGATCCTTGTCGGGCGCAAACTGGTGAGGCATTCCTCGTGCGCGCAAACGGGGGCTGACATTCTCGAGCATCAAGCCGAAGCTCACGTTCAGCGGTCGCAGGTTGCGCATCTCATCGGGCGAGAGCAGCCCCGCGTTGGTGTGCGGCAGCAGATCTGCTTCGAGGGCCAGCGAGCAGGCAAGGCCCACGTACTCGGCCGTGCTCGCGGCTCCCCATCGTTCGAGCTCGGCACTGAACCCGCGAAAAGCGATCTCGGGTTTGTCGCCAAGGCACATGAGGGCTTCTATGCAGCCGGCTGCTTTACCCCGTTCAGACCACTGGCGGATCTCGTCAGGGGTCATGGTCCATTCGCCTGCCTCGCCGGGATCCCGGCGAAAGGTGCAGTACGTACACCTGTCCCGGCATAGATTGGTCACAGGGAGAAAGACCTTCGGGGACCAGGTGAGCACTCGGTCCCGATCGCGGTCGCGCTGCCGGCAGGCCAGCTCACAGATTTCTGCGGTCAGGGACCACTCGCGGTCGCCGTCAGCACTCCCGCGGGGACTGCCAGCGTGCAGAAGGGCATAAGCATCGTCGTCGCCCAGGCGCTCAAAAGCGCGGGCCCTGGCGAGCGCCCTGTCTAGAGGATTACCGACCATCTCGGTCGCTGATAGTAGAGCAATCCGCTGCTCTTGCCCAACCCCGAAAGCCCTGCCGGGAGCCGATCGGCTGCTACGGCGCGTCGGGCTGCTCTATGCCGAGCTTGTCCATGCGGTATTTCAGAATCCGCCTGGTCGTGCCCAGGGTCCGCGCGGCCCGGGTCTGGTTGTGCCGGGCCCGGCTGAGGGCCTCTTCGATGATGTCCTTTTCAAACTCGTCCACGGCGAGGTTGAGGCTCTTGCGTCCATCAAGCACCATCTGCCGCGTGCCCGGTCCCGCAGAAGACGGCCCCGCCGCCATGTCAGGCGGTAGGCTGTTGACCCCGATCTCATCGCAGTCCGGCGCCAGTACCAGGGTTCTCTCGATCACGTTCTCCAGTTCGCGCACGTTGCCCGGCCAGGGATAGCCGAGCAGCTGCTCCACTGTCTCCTGGCCCAGCGTCCTCGAAGGCAGACCGTGCTCCCTGGTTTTCTTTTCGACGAAGTGGCGAATCAGCAGCGGAATGTCTTCAGGCCTGTCGCGCAGGGGAGGGAGGGTCACCGTGACCACGTTCAACCGGTAGTACAGGTCTGCCCTGAACGCGCCTTCATCAATCAGCTTGCGCAGGTCCCTGTGGGTGGCAGCCACCACGCGCACATCCACTTGCAAGGGGCCCGAGCCGCCCACCCGCATGATCTCGCCTTCTTCGAGCACCCTCAGCAACTTGGCTTGCAAGGACGGGCTCATCTCTCCTATTTCGTCAAGGAACAGGGTGCCCTTGTCAGCGATTTCGAACTGGCCGGTCTTTTTTGCCGACGCGTCGGTGAACGAACCTTTTTCGTGACCGAACAGTTCGCTCTCGAGCAGGTTGTCGGGAATCGCCGCGCAATTGATGGTGACCAGGGTCTCACTGGCCCTCGGGCTGTTGTAGTGAATAGCCTTGGCGATGAGTTCTTTGCCGGTGCCTGACTCGCCGCTGATGAGCACCGTGGTTTTGAGCGGGGCCACTCGACCCACGGTATTGAAGACGTCCTGCATAAGGGAGGATTCGCCGATCATGTTGTCCACGGAGTAGTGAGAACCAACTTCACTGCGGAGTTGGTCAACCTCGCGAAGCAGGGCGGCATTTTTGATTGCACGCGAGGCGACCATGCGCAGCTCGTCGACATCGAAGGGCTTGGTGATGTAGTCAAAGGCTCCCAGTTTCATGGCCTTCACTGCCGTGCGCACCGTCTTGGTGGCCGTCAACATGACTACTGGTAGGGCAGCATCTCCCTCGCGAATGTGCTCGAGCACTTCGAGCCCATCGATACCCGGCATGAGTATGTCGAGAAAGGCGAGGTCGGGACTGTTGTCCTTCAACCACTCGATGGCGTCTTCGCCACAGGGCTGGGTCACTGTCTCCCAATCGTCCTTGAGTACCATGCGCACCGATTCGCGCACGCCAGCCTCGTCATCAACTATCAGAACTACCGGTTTGCCTGTCATCTACCTCATCCTCCACCGCCCTTGGCAGTTTCCACGTCAGTCTCGATCCATCCTTGGTATTGGTCACACCGAGGTCACCCCCGTTACGCCTGCTCAGTTCACGGGCCAGCGCCAGTCGCCATGAAGCCGGCGGTCCACCTCCCGAAGTCATGCCAGCCAGGGCCGCGAGTTGCCCTGAATTACCCGGCACGTCGACCACCATCGCCCCGTCTTCGCTTACGGTCACCATTGCCGCGGACCCGCGTGGCAGGGTTTCAACAACGGCGTCCACCATGCAGTCGATCGCAAAACAAAGCTGTTGCAGGTCGGCTTCTACGCGCCACCCCCGCGGCAGATCAATGTGCACCGCTGCGCGGGCCTCATCACCCCGGTCGATGAGCGCGTGCTCAAACAACTCAGCCACGTCAGCCGTTATCGGGTCCGGAAGCGAGAACCCCTCGTACTCGACAAGCGTGTCAACGATGCCGCTCAAGCGATCGCAGGCCCCCCTGGCCAGGCGCGCGAGCTCGTTGTCTTCAGGCGCAATAGAACTGAAGGTTTTCAGTGTCGTCAGCGGATTTCGCAGGTCATGGGCCAGGTGAGCAAGCAGCTGTTCCAGGGGGAGAGGCTCGCCAATATCCTCACCGCCATCGCTCTCCGCAACAACGCGGGCCGGAGCGGGAATCGACTGCAAGGTCGGACGGGTCACGCGCTCGACTCCGAACACGATGTCTTCGGCCTCCAGCTCACGACGCCCGCCGGGTTCGCAGAGCAACAACGCACGACTCCTGCGCAGCACGACTTCGAGCTCGGTAGTGTTGCCCGGCCAGGCGTAAGCCTGCAGGCGTTCGGCAGCCGAAGCAGCAAGGCAGAACGGAGAGCTGCCGGAGTTCTCGAAAGCGGCGAGCATTGCCCGCGCTAGCTCCGGGATGCAGAAGGCCTGTTCCCTGAGTGGAGGCAGCAGGGCCGTGAGGCCAGCCACCCTGTAGTACAGTGCCCTTACGAGTCGGCCGTCGGTAGCGAGGCTCTCGGGGCCTTCGGCCATGCCGGCGACCACGCTGCAACCTGAAACCGCCAGCAGAACCGCCAGTTGTTCTTGCTCGGCGTGGCTGCGCAGCTCGATATCTGGAAGGTAAACCACACCCCGCTCGCAAGCAGCTATGAGGCCGGCCGCATCCGCAGCAGCCGTGACGACGATGAACTCGCTGTCGGGGCCTCGCAAAGCAGCCAACGCCGCGGCCACGTTTTCTTTTCCAACACCTGGCTCACCCACCAGCACGAGCGGGACCTGGCCAGTCGCGGCTTGCTTGAGGACGGGTTCGGCGTGGGCCGGAATCCAGGGAAAAGTGAGCCACGCGGCTGGCAATGCTTCTTCGCCGACACGGCCACCCGAGCAAAGCCTGGCCACGGCCGCGCTCAACTCAAAGAGGGCAAAAGGGTGCAGCAGCACTTCCCGACCGGGGCCTTGCAGCGAGCCGCCCCGGGCTGCGCTATCAACCAGGAGCAGCGACGGCGCCGAGCTGCTGATTTCGACAGCGGCAGAGTCACAGCAATTGACCACCACGGCGTCGGCCTTCGCCAAAGCGGCGGGATCGGCTGATCTGCTCAAGGTCCAGCCCTCGGGCAATACTTCCTCCACGGCAACCACGAAACGCCCAGGAGAGTCCAGGAGCAGCAGCTCAGGCATGGATGAGGCCCTCGGCATAAAGGTTGTCGGTCGCCTGTTCGAGAGCCGGGGAATCGACAGGCAGGGTTATGGTAAAGGTCGTACCACTGCCCGGCGTGCTGTCGACAGCGACCGAGCCACCGTGATTGAGTACCAGCTGCCTGGCGATGGCGAGTCCGAGCCCGGTGCCCTCTGTCCTGGTAGTAAAAAACGGTTCGAAGGCCTGTTCGACCTGCTCTTCGCTCATGCCGCAGCCATCGTCAGAGATCGTAAGCGTGGCTGCGTCGGATCCGTTGATCCAACCCCGCCCGGTGCTCACCGTGACACAGCCCTTGCTCCTGCCTTCGCAAGCCTGGATCGCGTTGTGAACTATGTTGACGAGGACCTGGTTGATCTTATCCTCGTCGGCGATAACGGGAGGAACCGACGCGTCGGTTTCGATACTCAGCGATACTCCGCTCTTTCGCGCGTGGCTGTCCAGCAGCGTCGCCACCCGTTCGACCAGCTCGTCGAGGTTCAGCGGGTTTCGTTCGTGCGTGGCCGGGCGCGCAAAAGTAAGAAGCTCGTTCACCAGGGCAGTTATCCGATCGACCTCGGACAAGGTCAGGTCAAGAAAGGATTCCCGGTACTCTTCGTCGAGGTAACGTTCGGGTAATAGCTGCGTAAAGGTTCTTATCGAAACCAGCGGGTTGCGAATTTCGTGCGCAAGCACGGCTGCCATGGTGCCGATGGTGGCCAAACGCTCGGAGTGTTGCAACACCTCGTTGCTGCGCGACAGCGCTTCGTTCAAGCGGACGCTGAGAACGGCCACGGCCAGTTGCCCGGCCAGGGCATCGAGCAGCTCCAGGTCGTGGCGAGAAAATATCCGCGCGTCGCGTCGCGGACCGAGCAGCATCAAGCCCACGAACTGTTCCCGCGCGACCAGTGGCACCACCACGTCGCTCTCGTAGCGCTCCATTTCGAGGCAACCCTGCGCGGCCAGCGAAAGCGGCGCGGCGGCCTGTTCGGCTTCTTCGCGCACAGTCGGGGCGCGCAATGACAACGCCCAACCTGCCACCGGGTTGCCGGTTTCCAACTCCTCGGGCCAGTGTCCCCCGTGAGGCCGGGCCCCGTGGAGGACGTAGTGACCCTTGCCTTTCTCCAGGTAGATCGCGCAGGAAGCCACGCCGTGCCGCGACGCCAGGGTGCGGGCAACCCGCGACACCATCTCATCGGTGTCGCGAAGCAGGCAAAGCTCCCGGCTCAACTCCAAGACAGCGTCGCGATGCCCGCGACCATCTTCGAGCAGCGATTCCTCTATACGACTGCCGGCACGTTGCGAGAGGCGGGGGTAGAGGAGAATGCCGCCCACCAGCAGTCCACACGCGAGCAGCGAGAAGCGGGGTGATACCTGCCCGAAGCTTGCCTCCTGGCCCAGGGCGAGCAGCACCCAGCAAACAGAGCCCACCGCGGCCAGCACCGCCGAGTTGGCAAGAGTTCGCGCGAGGGCCTGGTCGAGGTCCATCAAGCGGTGGCGAAAAAATGCAAACGACATCAACCACGCCAGGGCGATGCTGCCCGTAGACCCCACGAGATAGCCGGAAGCCCAGGACGCGGTCCAGTCTGCCGGCGCTGAAAAACGCAAAAAGCCATGCGCAGCACAAACCCAGGCCAGGCCCGCTCCCAGGCGCAGGTAGCGGCCCTGGTTGCGCTTGAGACCCACGTTTTCACCAGCGGCAGTATGCAGCGAGAGAAACAACACGGCGACCACCAGCATCACGTAGACGGGAACCAGGCCGCCCATGGGCCCGGCCACCAAGGTCCAGCGAACTTCACCGCTGCCGGCGGTCACCGCCTGTACACCTCCCACGGTGGCCGCGGCGTAGGTACAGGCCACCAGGGCGACTGCCCCCGCGTAAGCAGCCCTGAGAGTCGGTTTTTCGGGCGTACCGAAGAGCAGCCGTACCGTGTGGAGAAAAAGCAGCGGCGCCAGTATCGTTCCAAGCAGGAGCTGTTCCGACCAGGCCCTGGCAGCGAGTTCAGAAAGTGGCCGCGTAAGGGCAAAGGCAGCTACGTTGGCGATCACCATTGCCAGGCAGAAGGCAAAGAAAAGCTGGTGAAGAAGCCGACCGGGCCGACGCGCGAATACAAGCACGCCCAGGAACAGGTGGAATGCCGCCGCTGCAAGGGGGAGTGCGCTGACCGCGGTCACCCGCGTTCCTCCCTGCTCGCGACCAATGCCGCTGTTGCATTCAGCTTTACGCCCACCCAGACCCCTCAGCGGCTTACCGACCAGCCTGTCGGCAACACCCAGCGGCCCCAAGACGCCGCCCTAGAGACAAGATACAGTCCAAAGCTGTACACGGCAATAGCGCCGCGAGAGTAAGACACCGTTCAGGTGTTGTTTTTTGTGGACATTCGCGGGGTCGAGCCTACAACTATCGACCGCACACTAACGAACAGGCACCAACCAGCGGCGAAGCAACGCCGCCGAGGAGAGCAGTAGCCCAAGGAGCACGAATAACTTGCCGCCACTGGCGACCACCCTGTACTGTTCGCGCTTGCCCAGGGCGTTTTCGTAGACGGCGTCGCTTTCATCCGAATCGTGTAGAAGCGAAGCGGTGTCGGTAGCAGTGACCCGTACTGCCTGGTTGAGCGTCCGTACCGCGGTAATGTCATCGCCGTACTGGGAGACCTTGGAAAGACCCATCCACCAGTTGCCCGCTCCGAGGAGGAGAAGCGCGACGCCCAGCGCCAGTACCCGGGATGACCTGCGTTGCACAGGGTAATATTAGCCTCTCGAGAGGGTTTATACCAAGGCCCGGACCGGCGAACAGCCGCGCTTGAGAGCCAGAAACGGGCGGGCTAGGTTTGGACGGTGAAATCAAACAAAAATGGCTGCCGTGAGCAGGATTGGGGGAGGCTCGACTACGCAGCTGCCATGAAGCGACAGCGCGCGCTCGCCAGTCTCCGTGCGGCAGGCAGATGTCGCGACACCATCGTCAGGGTCGCGCATCCGCCAACGATCACCCTGGGTCGACACGCCCCCCTGGACGACCTGCTGCTGGACAGCAAACAGCTGCAATCGAGGGGTATAGCGCTGCAGCGCAGCGACCGCGGCGGCAGGGCCACCTGGCACGGCCCGGGGCAGGCCGTGGTCTACCCCGTGGTGTCCCTGTCCGAGTTGCAGATGGGTGTAGCCGCCTGGGTGTGCCTGCTCGAGTCGGCGGTCATAGAAGTGCTGCAAGGCTACGGCGTAGACGCTGAGCGCCGAGGAGGTTCGCCGGGCATATGGACCCAGCTGGGCAAAATTGCGTCGCTGGGCCTCAGGGTGAGCAGGGGCGTAAGTTACCATGGCGTGGCACTCAACGTCGGCTTGGATGTCAGTGGATTTGAGGTTATTGTCACCTGCGGCGTTGAAGGCGAGCGGGTGACCAGCCTCGAAGCTCACGGCGCTTCGGCCCTTGAACCCGCCGTTGTATCGCGGCAACTGAGCGCCGCTGTTTCGACCCGATTACACGGCTCGGCTCCATATGAAAAAGAATGAACGCGACGGCCAGTCTCTCACCAGCGCCATGCTCGAAGGCGACAGGGTTGCCCTTGCGCGCCTGATAACAGCGGTCGAAAACCGCGGCAGCGACACGGCCGCTATAATGTCGAGGGTCTACGCGCGCTGCGGCGACACCTTCATCATAGGAATCACGGGTCCGCCGGGCGCGGGTAAATCAACCATCACCAGCTGCCTGGTCCAACACCTGAGGGCGAAAGACCAGTCGGTCGGGGTAGTTGCAATTGACCCGTCGAGCCCTTTTTCCGGCGGCTCGGTACTGGGCGACCGCATTCGCATGCAGGATCACTTTCTTGACCCCGAGGTGTTCATCCGCAGCCTTTCCACGCGCGGTAGCCACGGTGGACTGGCGAGGGCCGGCCGAGACGTCGCACGTATCTTCGGCGCCTATGGCAAGGACGTGGTCATTATCGAAACCGTCGGGGTAGGGCAGACCGAACTCGACATCATGGAAGTCGCCGACACGGTGGCCGTCGTGCTCGTGCCCGAGTCAGGGGACACCGTGCAGGTCATGAAAGCCGGCCTGCTCGAAATCGCCGACCTTTTCGTGGTCAACAAGGCGGACCGAGAAGGCGCGGTGCGCATGAAAACCGAACTGCAGACCATGCTCTCGCTGAGAGCCGGAAACGGCGGGGAAAACTCCTGGGAAGTTCCGGTTCTGCTCACCGAAGCCCACAACGGCAAGGGAACAGAGGAAATCCTCAACGGCTGCCTGGCCCATCATGAACGCCCCGGAGACGAGGAGCGGAGCCGCAATCGCGGAGAACGCCTGCGTGAAGAAGTAATTGAGATCTGCACCGAGGAACTGGTCAGGCGTCTCCACGAACGCAGCGATGATGCGCCCCTGGCGCCGGTACTCGAGCGCGTAGCCAGTGGAGAGCAGGACCCCTACGCCGCGGCCCTGGAAATTATCAACGACGATGGCAGTCTTGCCCGGGTGCTGTCGGGGGGAGACGAGTAGGGTCAAGGCTGCTTGACTTCGGAACAGCCCATTTTCATCCTGCACGATTCAGTGGCGAGGTAGCTCAGGCGGTTAGAGCGAGGGTCTCATAATCCCTAGGTCGTGAGTTCGAGTCTCACCTTCGCCACCATTTTTTCCTTCAAGTACGGTTACTTGGGGGAGTGTCTCTGGCCCGCTGCCGATTATGGGGTGATGGCTCGCCGCGAGGAAACGTCAGTCCCGGCCGAAGGCACTGTCGTTGAGGTCAACGGCGATTTCCCAGGCCGTGTCGCCCAGGCAGTCAGTGTCCAGCGGATCCGTGACCAGGCAGTAGCCCAGGCCCGTCTGGTCGTCACAGCGCGCAGGCTCAGCGTTAACCCTGGCCCTTAGCTTGTCGGTACTTGCAGCCGTGTCAGCCAGGCAATCGGTTTCCAGGCCGGCGGCGAGGGCCTTGACCTCGCAGCGCGACAGCAGCCTGGCCATACGGGTGACCGCACGGGCGACTTTTCGCGCCAACAACTGCTGGCAGCGGCTCGCAGATTCAGTGCCTGCCAGGGCGGCGGGCAGGTCGGGCGGGCTATCGCCGATGACGCCGGATAGAAAATCTCCGGTGAACACATCCTGGCGACAACGCTGGCAATCAGCCGAGTCTGACATCGTCGCCAACTCAATATCTTCGCAGGGCGAAGCGCACGTAGCTTGCCAGTTCATAGAGTAGGGGGTCAGCCCCTTGCCGGCACAGGTCCTATCGTCGCTACCACCGATCCGCTTGTCCAGGCGAAGGTCTGCTCTCGCAACGCCGAGGTCACGCGCGCCCGAGTCGCAGGCCAGCCCGTCAACCTCGTCGGTGTAACACTCACTCCATTCCTTGATTACGTTCTTCGAGTATCTGAAAAATGATCTCGCCGTACGTGCCTGGCAGGACACCCGTTGATCGATGGGTGCCAGGTCTCTCACCGTCGCCAGTACCAGCACCTGTATAGAAACCACGGGCTCGTCGGGGTCGTTGCTGCTGACTTCAAGATCAACGAACTGGAATACGTCTGAAAGCGGAATGAAGTCCAGCTGCAGATCCACCGATTCGCCCACCTGGACGTCAAACGGCAGGCCCGGTCCGCTCACAACCAGGTCGGCCGGGCCTCCCGGCGCGAGGCCGTAACCAGACACCGTCAGGGCCTGGCTGGAGCCATTGTTGTATACCGTCAGCACCGCGGAACTGCTGTCGCCCACCTCGGCCGACATGCTGATAGAAACTGGCGACAAGCGAATGTCTAGCGGCTCAAGGCAAGTGGCCACCATGGGTGTTATCCACTGGTCATAGCCGCTGGGCGCGTCGAGAGCTGTAAAGTAATCAGCGCAGGAGTATCCGGGCAGGGTCTCCCAGGTCAGTAGTTCGTCGAGATTGCTGAACCCATCCCCATCGCTGTCTATCGCCTCGACGTCATCCAGCGACTGCTCGATGCTCTTGCCCAGGTAGAGGTGCTGCTGAACTGAAGCTCCATATAGATTGCGAGCGCCGGTTCCTGCCCACTTTAAATGGCAAACCCCACAGGCGTCGAGCTTAGATTCATCGGCGATGGAATACCGGGCCTTGAGAGTCTCAAAGTAGGTAGGCCTGGCCTCAACGCCGCCGACACTGGCCAGCAGGAAAGCTCCAGCCGCCGCAAGCATAGCGACTTTTCCCGCCAGTAATCTTTTGCATAGCGCGATCATGTCAGGGCCTCAGCTCCGCAAATGACGGAGAAACCATCGCCGGCGCCAGGTCCGAGACCGCGGTTTCAACACAGGCCGCCGCCGCTGCTGCGTCGTTGCCCTCGGCGCAGCCTGGTAGCACACCCGTGTCATCACAGCGCTTGACGATCTTGCGCGCCGATTTTTCAATCGCCCGGGCTATGCGTCCCTCCGGGTCGGTGTTGCAGTCGAGCGGGCCTCCGCCCGGGTTCTTGAGCTTTTTCTTTTCACAGCGCGCGAGCTCTTTGGTCCAACGCCGGGACAATGACGCCGAAGCTGAAGCCAGCGCCCGCTGGCAGACGTCGGGTACACCCGGTCCGCTCGCAGCGGGGAGCGAGGGCGGTATCACGCCGTAAGCCGATTCCATGGTCGCGCCAACGAGTTGGTCGGCCAGGCAGCGATTGCAGTCGGCAAGGTCACTAGCGTCGAACAGCAACTCGCCGGCACAGGGAGCAGGACACCAGCCGGGGTGCCCGAGCGAGGCCGGGGTTAATCCCGCTCCTGCGCAGAACCTGTCGCCGGCGCCGCCCAGCTTGGATTCCAGCCTGTCCCTTGCCGTGGCCACCTTGGCCGAGAGCAAGGCCCCATCGCAAGTCAGACCACCGGCTTCGAGATAGAAACACTTGCGCCATTGTCGCAAAACGTTCTTGAAATAACGCGAGCCGGCCTTCCACGAATTCAACGAACAACCTGCGAGTTTATCCTCGTCGGTCTCTACCACGACCCGCGCCATCTCTACCGGCAGGGATCGATTGTAGGTGTTCCAGAGGTCGTAAAGTATCGGTCCGGCTGCGTTGGTTACGTTTTCGTCACGCAGAAACTCTATGTATTCACGCGTCGCGGTCTGGTAGAAAAGCGACACCTCGGCCTTCACTGCGCCTGCACCCACGGGGTAGACTATGTCTTCCCAGTACTGCCCCTCGGGATAGTCATCGGGCACCGGCGTGGCATCCACCGCGTCGTACTGGGCCTTGACCCAGCCCCTGGGTGGAATGCGATTGTCGTGCTCCCTCACGTTAGCCAGGGCGAGGTGCTGGGTGGGACCAGGCACAATTCCCAGCAGGGCGGCAAGCGCCGGGGAGGTGCCGTGCAGGGCTTCCCATGTGTGCAATGAAGCGTCGTAGTCTGGGTCGCCCAGCTCCGCGTGAACACCCGGCAACTCGGCCTCGGCGAAGTCGTAGCGCCCGGATTCAAACACGACATTGCGGTTCTCGTCGTAAGCACGCACGTGCAACCACATTCGACGTCCTTCGGGATAGCCGGTGGGCAGCTTGTGGCCGGTGTCGTTCTGTACCCGCACCGACAACTGTCCGCCCGTGATAGAGGCGGTCACTGTGGCAGCCTTGCGCAGGAAATCCCGGTTTCGCTCGGCTCCCTCCAGCAGAAGGTCAGCGTCGACCTCCGGCCCGAAAACAGGATGATAGGGAATTATGGACAACGCGAAGGTGTTGGCTCCGAGGAACTGGTGCAAGGGCAGATCGTCTCGGCTGTTGGCATCGAGCGCGTCGATGCCGCTCACGTCGGGCATGTGGCAGTCCTGGCAGCTGGATACTTCGGTCTTGTTGCCACCGAACTGCGGCGCGTGCACCGTTCCGGTCGCGTAGTCACTGTGCAGCCATTCGCTGTAAGTGTTCTGCTCGGGAAACGACAAGGCCGGATCGCCGGGCTCGTCGAGGGCATTGGCTACGTATTCTCCACTCATGTCGCGAGTGTAAACAGGAATGAAGACGTTGTGGCAGGTCCCGCACATTTCGGATTCCTGGTGATAGGGGGACACCAGCGTCTCGGAAGCCGGAGCGTGGGGGTTGAAACCAAGGTCTGCTTCGACGTCAAAGGGGCCGCGCAGGCGTTCCTCCGGATCAATGATCATCTGCGCACCGCCGGTTACCACTACCGGCTCGGTCAGGGCGGCGAGTATGGCCGCGTCTTCAGCTGGAGCACCGGGGCCGGGCGTCGGGTCTACCATGCGGTGACATACCGAGCATTGGACACCGTGGCGGTCATCGGCAGTCATCATGCTGCCGTCAGGGGCCGCCGAACGGCCTTCCAGCCAGCCCCGGCCCAGATGGCAACGAAGGCAGGGTTCGCCGGCGTTATCGGCGTCCTGGTTGGCGATGGCCACTGCAGCCCACATCAGCGGGTCGCGAGCTGCCTGGCCCATCATCGACCCCTCCCAGTTGCGAAAGGGTTCGACCTCGGGAGAACCGTAATCAGAGTGGCAGGGAGTACAATCGTCGGGAGTCGAGAGGCCATCGATGATCGACAGTGGCTGTGTCCCGGGCATGAAAAAATCAGCGGTGGTCGTTGGAATCTGGGCGTCGGACAACGACGGCAGGCCGAGCAGCGCGCACAGCAGAGCGCAAAAAACCGGGAACAGCAGTGCTGCTCCCGGCTTCTTGCGAATTACGGTTATTGCCGCTTGTTCGGGCGGCAATAAGATTAACTTTTTACGGGCAGGCAGGGAACCCTCCTGAATCAGACGTATCGGTAAACTTGGTGGGAAAGATATTTGCAGTGAAGCAGTTCAACCCGGCGGCGCCCGCGTGAGCGTATATTATATCCTTCGCAAGCGACGGGAGCGGCAGGTCGGGATCAGCCCCGTTTCCTCCAGCCAGGTTGTAAGTAATCGTGTTACCCGAAAGCGCCTGGTCAGGACTCAGGGACGAGAACGTTCCCGGTGCAAAAACATTGGTGGCTTCCTGGTCAAGCAGGATGACGCCGGCCGAGTTGTTGTTCTGCATCAGGTTGTGGTGAAAGTCCGTATCCTGCACGGATATCACCAGCATCCCGGTACCCACCGGGATGTTGCCGACCAGGCCGGCCCCGATGTTGGGGATGTTGTTGTTGACCATCACGTTGTAGGAGATGTCGTTATCGACAACCAACTGCACGGGGAGATCAGGCAACTTGAAGATGGCCAGACCACCCGAGTTATCGAAGGTGAGGTTGTTCTGCACCACACCATAAGACGAGTTCTCCAGCTCTATGCCGGCCGGGTTATTGTAGGCGTCACAAAAGCGGATCACCACGTTGGTTGATTGGCCCACGTATATTCCCGCGTCAGTAACATTACGGCCCACCGAGGTTTCTACAACCACGTTGTTGCTCTGCACCGGGAAGATTCCGTAGGTCGAGTTCGGCGGGGTACCGCCGTCGCCTATGACGTCACGGAAGGTGACTCCTTCAGCACCGCTGATGAAAATTCCGTTCTCGTCCCAGTTTTCAGTGACCAGGCTCTGGAACTCAAGGCCATCGACCTCGACGGCAAAGACACCGTTGGCAAAAGGGCCCACACCAGTGGGCCGCCGAAGCAACGGCCGATTGTCGGTGGCAGCACCGCAACCCACGAAGGCAAGACCATCGCGCGAAGCAGGATCGGCGTGGTCGACCACGCAGGTACCGGGCGAAGTGCAATCACCGTCGGTCGAACATGCTATGCCGTCATCAACTCCACCGGAGCATTTGCGAACAGCCGAGATCAAGATCTCCTCTTCGTAGGTCCCCGAAAGAATGAGGATCTTGTCACCGGTAGCCGCCGAATCGACAGCTGCCTGCAGGGATTCGCCCTCGGCCACTATGGCCGCGGCCGATTCGTTGTAGACCTGGTCCAGTATGCCGAGCCAGGTGTTTTCGCCGGTGCAGGACAGGCAATCAATCAGTCCCTGCGTGGTAGTGGTGCCGGGGCAGGAACGCATCGAGATCAGAAAGCCCAGCTCGCCCTCGGCCAACTGCTTGCCCGGGACATCACTGCATTTTTTGTTAATGCCCTTGGCGAGCTTTTCACGGGCCTTGGAATAGCCCTTGGCTGCCTTGACGTCAGTGGGGTCAACCCAGGCGCCAGCCACGCGGGAGCCGACACAGGTAGCACCGTCTACAGCCACTTTCCCCAGGCACTTGGTGGTGGCCTTGGATATTCCAGTGAGAAACTTCACGGCCGCCTTGGTAACGGTCTTGCCGCATTTTTCCGAAGAGCTCTTGAGTATGTCTCCAGGCACACCGTGCGTAATGCCCAGGAAGAGGTCAGCCAGTACCGCGTTCTGGCCCAGCACGCACTGGCCGATAACGTTCTCGTCGCTCAGTCCTCCGTAGAATCCGCCAAGCGCGGCCTGGGCTGCGTCATCTCCGCAGGCCTTGGCAATGCTGTCCTGGGCCTTGAGCGCGATTTTCTGAATCTTGCTCTGGCCTTTCGCGTCCGGGCAGAGAACCGGCTCGTTCTTAGATAAGCACTTACTCTCGGCCCCGACCCTGGTCTTGAGAAATTTACCCACCGACTTGAGTATGGCCGCGTGGCATTTTTCGCCATCAGGACCAGGCCCCGCGATAGCGGGAGTGGCGACGTCGGTACAGCTGTGCAAGCCGCTTGTATCAAGCGCCTGCACCTGTCCGGCGGCGAGAAGAATAGTTGAAGAAAAAATTACAGTGGCGAGCTTTTTCATGGAGTTTCCCCTTTGGACGCGGAGAGCGGCACCGCGTGCTCGACAATGACATCTCCGCTGCAGTAGTGTCAAGGGTGAAGTACCCCCAGGTGGGGCCTTTTGTGCGCGATAATCCGTTAAAATAGAGTCTGGCTATTCCGTTACGGTGAGCACGGCTCGCAGAGCGCCTGCGTCAGTCTCGCGGGCCACGTATGCGCGCAGTTGCCCCGCCTCGATGCGGTAGCGCAGGGTCCTGACCTGAGTCGGCCCGTCCAGATCTGCGCGGGAAGGGGGGTCGTTCTGCGAAAAATCTTGCAACTCATAAGCAAAAGCCACGTCCAGGCCAGCTGGATCCAGGTCTAACGTCTCCATGCGCTCGAGTGATGGGAGCAAAACCGAGCCCCAGAGCAGTTCGTCGGCGGCCTCGCGACCGCTGATTTCCTGGTCGAGCAACAAACCGGTATCTATGTCGATCTGAAGGAAATCAGCCCCGTATACACTGGATGGACCCACGACCTTGACCTCAGTGGACAGCACGGCCCCTGCCTTCAAGCTGTTGATGAGCAGGTTCGCCTGCAACGCCACGGCGTCGCCTCCCCACTGCTCGGCGGTCAACGCAAGCGCTTCGGCCAGGCGGTTCACTGCCCGCCTGGTGGCCTCGCCCTGTTGGAGATCGGGCGGAGAATTACTGGTCGCAAGCTCATCGGCGCCCCCCGGCATCGCCGAGGCCAGTAGCAGAACGCTAAGCATGATCGAGATTTTCATAGTCCACGATGCTGCCACAGCCCCGCCGCCCTTGCCACGGCAAGCGGGGCGGGCGAATACTGCTGTCGGTAAGGGCGTGGATAACCACAACAAGGTCATGTTTGGATTATTGCCGACTGTGGAGGCCGCTGCGCGGCGCGCCGACATGGCGGGCAAGGGTGTGCTCGTGGCAGTATCGGGCGGCGGCGACTCAATGGCGCTGCTGGAGCTCTTGCTGGAGCTTGCCGACAAGTGTGATCTTAAACTCGAGGTCGCTTTTGTCGACCACGGCTGCCGCGAAGACGTCCAGTCAGAACTCGAACTGGTCGAGGCCCGCGCCCTGGCAGCCGGCTTGCCGTTTTTCTGCTTGCGCGTGAAAGCAGGGACGGAAGCCAACGAGGCCCGGCTGCGGGAGCTGCGGTATTCGGCGCTTTTTGGCTGCGCCGACGAACGAGGACTGCAATTGGTAGCCACCGGCCACAACAGTGACGACCAGTCCGAGACCATTCTCATGAACCTGTTCCGAGGCGGGGGATTGCGGGCTCTCGGCGGCATGCGTGGAGCCCGTGGTCGCGTGGTCCGGCCCTTGCTTGATATCAGGCGCAGCGCGCTGCGCGAGCTTCTCGAGAGCCGTGGTGTCGTGTGGGCCGAAGATCCAAGCAACAACAGCGACCGCTTTCTGCGCAACCGGATACGCGGGCGGGTGCTGCCGATCGTCGAAAGGGAGGTGGGTGAACACGTTGCCCGCCGGCTGGCTGAAGATGCATCGCGCTTGCGGTTGGAAGACGACTACCTGCAAGACGAAGCCTCGCGCTACAGGTTGTGGATTGCCGGAAGTGGCACTGATGCTGTTCTTGACCTCGCCGCCTTCGACCGCGTGCCACCGGCGCTGCGCTGGAGAGTGCTGCGTTCCTGGCTGCTCGAGACCGGCGGGCCTCGGAGTCCAACTGCGCGCCAACTGGACCTGCTGGAAAAACTCGCCGGCCGGCGTGATGGCAGCGCCGAACTGGATATCCCCGGGCGCCCGGTTTTGCGCGAATACGGCCAACTGCGACGCGTCCTGATGCCGGTTAACCCCCTTGATTTCAACTTCGTCCTTGACCCAGGCTGCGACGCGGCCGTTGAAGATCCCGCCGGCAAGTGGACGATAACCGTAGATCAGATGGCTGCAGAGCCGCTGCGAAAATCGATACTTGAGCAGGCCGTGACCGCATCGCGCGGTCACTTGCTGCGTGCCGACCTTGCCGTCCGTCCCCACAGGACTGGAGACCGCATTCGCCTCGCGACTGGCGGACACGCGCTGGTGAGCGACCTGCTTGGAGAGCTCAAAGTGCCGCGAGCCATGAGAGAGGGCTGGCCTGTGCTCGAACAGGCCAGCAGCTTGCTGTGGGTGCCGGGATTGCTCGCCGACCCTGACCTGGCTGCAGGGTCCAGCAACGATTCGCTGCTGTTGAGTTGGAAGCGAAAGCCGGGGTTTTGAACAGCCCGGCTTGCGATTGGGAACCCAAAGCCGCGCGAATCAGGCCTTTATGCTTGTTGCCGGTCGTCAACGCACGTGATAGCTTCGCCGATGGCTTGAGCAGCCGGGTGCCCGTGCCCGGGCGCTGCCCCGGGTCAACAAAAGGATTTAAGCCGTAGAATTATGAACCAGTTTTCTCGTAACATCGCCCTCTGGCTCGTCCTGGGCCTCATGGTCGTCCTGCTGTTCAACATGTTCCAGGGCCAGCAGCAGACCGAAGAAAAGGTCATGTACAGCCAGTTCATCGAAGAACTGCAGGCTGGCAGGATAGACCAGGTTACCCTGCAGGGAGACCAGATAAGCGGCACCATCGATGGCGGCCGCAAGTTTACTACCTACGGCCCGCTCGACGATGCTGTTGACGAAATCAAGGCCGTAGACGTGCCCTTCGAGGTGAAGCCCCAGGCAAACGACCCCTGGTACGTCATCCTCCTGGTGCAATGGTTTCCTATGCTGTTGCTGGTTGGCGTGTGGATTTTCTTCATGCGACAGATGCAGATGGGTGGTGGCAAAGCCATGTCCTTCGGTAAGAGCCGGGCCCGACTGCTGAACGAGAACCAACAGAAAATAACCTTCGGTGACGTCGCGGGAATAGACGAGGCCAAGGAAGAGCTCGAAGAAATAATCGCCTTCCTGCGTGACCCCAAGAAGTTCACACGCCTCGGCGGTCGCATACCCAAGGGAGTGCTGCTTGTCGGCGCGCCGGGCACCGGCAAGACCCTGTTGGCACGGGCCGTGGCGGGCGAAGCCGGCGTGCCCTTTTACTCGATCTCCGGCTCTGACTTCGTCGAGATGTTCGTGGGGGTAGGGGCTTCGCGCGTACGCGACCTCTTCGTGCAAGGCAAGAAAAACGCACCCTGCATTATCTTCATCGACGAGATTGACGCGGTCGGTCGCCACCGCGGGGCGGGCCTCGGCGGCGGCCACGACGAGCGGGAACAGACCCTCAACCAGCTGCTGGTCGAGATGGACGGCTTCGAATCAAACGAGGGCGTAATCCTGGTGGCAGCCACAAACCGGCCAGACGTACTCGATCCTGCCTTGTTACGACCTGGACGTTTCGACCGACGCATCGTCGTGCCGCAACCCGATGTCCGTGGCAGGACCGGAATCCTCAAGGTGCATACCCGCAAGGTCCCGCTGGGCGACGACGTAGACCTCAGTGTCATCGGACGCGCCACGCCGGGTTTCAGCGGTGCCGATCTTGAGAGCCTGGTCAACGAGGCCGCTCTCCAGGCCGCCCGCGAGGACCTGGACGCGGTGTGCCAGTCTAATTTCGATCTCGCCAAGGACAAAATTCTCATGGGCAGCGAAAGGCGCAGCCTGGTAATGACAGACGAAGAAAAACTAAACACGGCTTACCACGAGTCAGGCCATGCCCTGGTCGCCGCGTTGTTGCCGGGGGCCGACCCGGTGCACAAGGTCACCATCATACCGAGGGGCATGGCCCTCGGACTGACCCAGCAGATTCCGACCGAAGACCGTTATTCCTACAACCGGCGTTACTTGAACAACAACCTCGTCATCCTTTACGGGGGCAGGGTGGCCGAAGAGATCGTCATGGACGAAATGACGACAGGCGCCGGCAATGACATTGAGAAGGCAACTGAGTTGGCGCGGAAAATGGTCTGTGAGTGGGGAATGAGCGATTCCATGGGGCCAATTACCTACAACAAGCCAAACGAAGAAGTATTCCTGGGGATGGATATCACGCAACGGCGCGAGTACTCCGAGGCTACCGCGGGCAGCATAGACGCCGAGGTCAAGAGCATCCTCTCGGGAGCTTACAAGAAAGCGCGCACGCTGATCGACGAGCACCTCGCGATTCTGCACACGATGGCCGCAGCCTTGATGGAGCACGAGGTACTGGACAACAGCGACATCCAGAGGCTTCTCAGGGAGGGCGGCGTCGAGCCGCCGGCGGTTCCCGAACCGGCACCCGTACCAGCCTGAAAGCCGTCCATTGAGCAACGACGAAGAGCCGCTGCTACGTAAGCTGGCCACGGCCAGGGGATCCTTGGCCCTGGCCGACCGTCCTCTGCTGTTCGGCATTCTCAACTTCACCCCTGATTCGTTTTCGGACGGGGGCCGCTTCTCCAGCCCCGAGGAAGCCGTCCAGGCCGCTCTTGAAATGGTCGAACTGGGCGCGGACGTAATCGACGTTGGCGGTGAGTCTACGCGCCCGGGTTCCACCCCCGTAGACGAGGACGAAGAACTCGCGCGGATCTTACCGGTAGTTCGCGAACTCGGACGACAGGCAAATTTAGTCTTCTCAATCGACACAGTGCGGGCCGCCGTGGCCAGGGAGGCGCTCGACTGCGGCGCCGCGATCGTCAACGACGTGTCAGCCTGCCGCTGGGATGCCGACATGTTCTCGTTGGTGGCGAAGACCGGGGCAGGCCTGGTGCTGATGCACAGCCCAGGGCGGCCCGAAGTCATGATGGACCTGGCGAACTACGGCCAGGTAGTGAGCGAAGTCAGCGATTTTCTGGACGAAAGATGCCGCCTGGCTGTCGAGGCAGGTATTGCCGCGAACGCGCTTGTAGTGGACCCGGGCCTGGGCTTCGGCAAAAAACTGGACGATAACCTGGAACTGGCGGCCAATTTCAAGCAGCGCTGGCAGGGCTATCAACCCGTCATGCTCGGCCCCTCGCGCAAGCGCTGGCTGGGCGAGGTGTGCGACATCGAGTGCGCCTCCGAGCGAGACACCGCCACCGCGGCAGCTTCGGCGCTCGCGGCTTTCAGCGGCGTGGAGCTGATCCGGACCCACGACCCGGGCTCTACCCTGCAGGCCGTTAAGCTGGGCGCCGCGCTGCGCAGGCACAGGGAAAGCTGAAGCAGGATCTGGAGATGCGGCAAGGCCCCGTTTCTGCGATACAATGATGGCAGGCTGGGGCCCGGTTACGGCGGCAAGGGAGACCACTGAATGACAGGCGAGAAAAACGACAGCGGCGGCGTCCGCCGCATGTTCGGCACTGACGGCGTCAGGGGCGTGGCCAACATAGAACCCATGACCCCCGAGACCGTTCTGCGCCTGGGCCGCGCGGTAGGCCGATTCTTTCAAACCGATGGCGATCGCCAACACAAGGTTCTCATCGGCAAGGACACCCGCGTGTCTGGCTACATGATAGAAACTGCGCTCGCCTCGGGACTTACCTCCATGGGCGTCGACGTGTTGCTCGTGGGGCCGATGCCGACACCGGGCATAGCGTTCCTCACGCGAAGCATGAGAGCCGACGCCGGGGTCTCGATATCTGCTTCACATAACCCCTTTGAAGATAACGGCATCAAGTTCTTCGGACCCGATGCGTTCAAGCTCCCCGACGCCGACGAAACGCTGATCGAAGAACTGATGCTCGGCAGCGAGATCGACCGCATGCGTCCTACGGCCGGTGCCATTGGAAAAGCCCGGCGAGTAGACGATGCCGACGGACGCTACAACGTTTTTCTGAAGTCAGCCGTACCCAGGAAACGCACCCTGGCTGGCTGTCGGCTCGTGATCGACTGTGCTAACGGCGCCGGCTACCGCGTCGGGCCCGCGGTGCTCGAGGAGCTCGGTGCCGAGGTGGTGGCCATTGGTGACCAGCCCGACGGCTTCAACATCAACGACGGCTGCGGGGCGATGTATACTGACCTTTTGCGGGAGCGCGTCCTCCGTGAGGGCGCCCACGCAGGCATAGCCCTCGACGGCGACGCCGACAGGGTCATTATGGTCGACGAACTCGGTGCCGAGGTAGACGGTGACCGGATGATGGCGATTCTGGCCACCCATATGAAGGAAAGAGGCTTGCTGCGAGGCGACGCAGTGGTGGGCACCGTGATGAGCAACGTCGGGCTCGAGGTGTATCTCAAGGAACAGGGAATCGGGCTCCTGCGAGCCAAGGTCGGCGATCGTTACGTCGTAGAAATGATGAAAGAAACCGGCTGTAATCTCGGCGGAGAGCAGTCGGGACACTTGATCTGCCTCGACAACACGACGACCGGCGATGGCATGATCTCGGCGCTGTCGGTGCTCGTGGCTATGCAGGAAGCCAACAAGCCGCTGTCCGAACTCCACGCCCCCATAAACAGGTATCCGCAAGTGCTCATAAACGTCGCCGTCCAGGAGAAGAGCGACCTCGCCGAGGAGGCGGATATCTGTTCGGCCATTGACAGCGCGCGCGACGCGCTGGGCGAACAGGGGCGGGTGCTCGTACGCTACTCGGGTACGCAGGCGCTGGCCCGGGTCATGGTCGAGGGCGCCGAACACAGCGCGGTCGAAGAGCACGCGCGTGCCATAGCCGATGCCATACAGGCGCGGCTGGGTTGAGGAGGGCCGGTGGCAGAGGTCAGCCTCGGCGTCAATGTCGACCACGTGGCCACCATACGCCAGGCCCGGGGAACTGATTACCCGGACCCGGTCGAAGCTGCCCTGGCCGCCGAGCGAGCCGGTGCCAGCAGCATCACTATTCACCTGCGTGAAGATCGCCGACACATAAACGATAACGACGTGTCGAGAATGGCACTGGCAATCAAGACCAAGCTGAACCTGGAAATGGCAGCCACGGAAGAGATGATCGAGATCGCCGCTGCACTCAAGCCCGCTGACGTCTGCATGGTACCCGAGCGGCGCGAAGAGCTCACAACCGAAGGTGGACTGGCCGTGCGCGGCCGCGAAAACGAGCTTGCGCCACGAATCGCCCGGCTGGCCGATGCAGGCGTAAAGGTGAGCCTTTTTATAGACCCCGACCTCGATGAAATAAGCGCAGCGAGCGAGAGCGGTGCCCCGGTCATAGAACTTCACACCGGGCGCTACGCCGATGCCAACGGAGAACGAGCCGCCCATGAACTCGAATTGTTGCGCCGGGCAGCGTTGCACGCCGTGGAGCTTGGGCTGCAGGTCAATGCCGGCCACGGCCTGACGGTGGCCAACGTAGGCGCCGTTGCAGCCCTTCCCGGGGTGGTTGAGCTCAACATAGGTCACAGCATTGTAGCCAGGGCCGTCTTCCTCGGGATCGAGGGTGCCGTGGGCGAAATGCTCACCGCCATGGGGAGCAACTGAAGTGTCGAGGCCTGTCATGGGAAGGTCGGCCGCCGCCGCCATGGAAGAGGCTACGATAGCCGCCGGAATGCCGGCACTTGAGCTGATGGAAAACGCTGGCGCCGCCCTTGCCGCCGCTGCCGCGGCCTGGCTTCCCCGCGACGGAAACGAAATCTCCGATCAGACGGCAACAGTCTTGTTGCTCTGCGGCAACGGCAATAACGGTGGCGACGGATTAGTGGCAGCACGCCTGCTCAAAAGCGCCGGCAGGAGTGCCGCGGTGGTTCTTTGTTGCGGAAGGCCGCGAGCCGGCAGCGGCGCCGAGCACAATCTCGCTATCTGGGAGAGCGCCGGCGGCGATACCCTGGACGCTGCCGACGCGCTCGAACTGCTGACCGACGAGGGCGGCGATGGCTACGCGGTAGCCGTGGACGCAATTTTTGGCACGGGGCTCAACCGCGATCTGGCTGGCGAAGCCGCTGAGCTGGTGACCGCGCTCAACGCGTCGGGCCTGCCGGTAGTAGCCGCCGACATCCCGTCCGGGCTCTGCTGCGACAGCGGAAGACCACTCGGCGTAGCCGTCATCGCCGACACGACCGTTACCTTCGGTTGCGCCAAGCGCGGGCTCTTCCTGGGCGACGGCCCCAACCACGGAGGTCGCGTGAACGTGGCCGACATCGGGCTGCTGGATCCCGATCTCGCTGGCGTGCCGGCAGACGCTGAAACAATCGACGCCGAGCGCTGCGGTGATACCTTGCCCCTGCGCCACCGCAGCATACACAAGGGCGAGCTGGGCCACGTGCTCATCGTCGGGGGGTCGAACGGTAAATCCGGTGCGGTGGTGCTCGCCGGCACGGCGGCATTGCGCTGCGGGGCTGGGTTGGTGACCCTGGCCGTGCCCTCGAGCCTGGCGGCTATCGTTGACGGCGCATTGGCGGAGACCATGACGCGTGAGCTCGCCGACCAGGGGGGACAGCTGACCGAGGGTGCGTGGGACGGGCTGCGCGAGGGCATGAGCAACTACGATTCGGTGGTGCTGGGCCCCGGACTCGGGACCGGTCCGGGAGCAAGAGACCTGGTCTTCTCCTTGATCGATTCTTACGCGGGCCCTCTCCTCCTCGACGCCGACGCGCTCAATGTTCTTGCCGAAGCCGGTGACAGGGGACGCGAAGCATTGATGGCGAGATCGAGAAACGGAGCAACTTCGGCCGTCATGACTCCGCACCCCGGTGAGATGGCACGGCTGCTGGCCAGCTCCGTGGCCGAGGTACAACGCGACCGGCTTTCGGCGGCCGCCAGCTACGCCCGCAGCAACCATGTGGTCATGGTGCTCAAGGGGGCGGCCACTGTTGTCTGCGCCGAGGAGCGTACGGCTTTCAACTTGTCGGGAAATCCAGGCATGGCCAGTGCCGGGATGGGAGACGTGCTCGCAGGGGTTATCGGCACTCTGCAGGCCCAGATATCGGACAGCTTCGAGGCCGCCGCGGCCGGCGTGTTTCTGCACGGACTGGCCGGCGACCGAATGGAGGCTGCACTCGGGGACTGCGGCTACCTGGCATCGGACCTGGCAAACGAACTGCCCCTGGCCATGACTTCTATAAGGCACGGTAACAGTGATGAGTACGGATACGAGTAGTCAACAGCGGATCCGGCTGCGCGCAGGCAGCGAAGCAGCCACCGAGGAACTGGCGCGCAAGCTCGCTTCGGCACTGGACGAGGGCTGCGTTGTTGGCCTGTCGGGTCGACTAGGGGCGGGCAAAACCGTGTTCTGTCGGGGCCTGGCGGAGGGGCGGGGGGTCGACCCACGTGAAGTGTCGAGCCCTAGTTTCGTATACCTGCAGTCCTACGAAGGCGATAGCGGCCCTTTTCATCACGCAGACCTTTATCGCCTCGGCTCGATGGACGACGCTGCCATAGAAGAAGCGATCGACGGAACCGGCCTGCAACACGTCCTGGGCGCTGCCGGGCTTGCGGCCGTGGAGTGGTGGGAATTCTACAGGGGTCCTCTGCCGCAAAAGCTTGTAACCGTTGAAATTGCCGTAGAAAACCCGGAGTATAGGTCGATTGAACTTAAATTTGCTGGGCAGGGGCTGCAGCGCGCACTGGACGCCGTGAGCTGAACGGGCGGCCGGCAGCGCTCGCGCCTTCCTTGCGCGAAAGATAATGGCCACGCCAGAAAGAACAGTACAGAAATACGGGGGGACCTCGCTCGGAGATCTCGACCGCATTCGAGCGGTAGCCGCCCGGGTAAAACGCCGCTGGGAACAGGGGCTCAACGTCGCCGTTGTCGTTTCAGCCATGGGCGGAGAAACCAACCGCCTGCTGGCGCTGGCGCGCTCGCTGTCCGGGGAGCCCGATGCCCGCGAACTCGACGTGCTGCTTTCAACCGGCGAGCAAGTGTCTTGTGCCTTGCTGTCACTGGCACTCAAGGAACAAGGCGTGCCCGCCGAATCCTTGCTCGGCCACCAGGTTCGCATATCCACCGATTCTGCGCACGGTAAAGCTCGCATCCAATCGATAAAGGTCTCGCGCATCGAACGCGCTTTTGAAGAACGCAAGGTGGCAGTAGTCGCGGGTTTCCAGGGCATCGATTCCGATGACAACATAACTACCCTCGGTCGCGGCGGTTCTGACACTACGGCGGTGGCCCTCGCGGCAGCCCTGGGCGCCACCAGCTGCGACATCTGCACCGATGTAGATGGAGTTTACACCACCGATCCACGGACTTGCGACCAGGCCGTGAGGCTGGAAAAAATCTCTTACGACGAAATGCTCGAGCTGGCTGGACTAGGAGCTAAGGTATTGCAGATAAGAGCAGTGGAGTGCGCTAAGCGCTACGGCGTCAAGCTACGGGTGTGCTCCAGTTTTGGCGACGACGAGGGCACCTGGGTTGTACCCGAGGAGGAAGGCATGGAAGAGGTTCTGGTATCCGGGGTCGCGTTCGACCGTGACCAGGCGAAGATTACCGTCAAGTTGGTACCCGATACACCGGGGCTGGCTGCGTCACTTTTCGGCCCGCTTGCTGATAAGGGCGTCGTCGTCGACATGATAGTCCAGAATGTAAGTGCCGATGGACACACCGATCTCACTTTCACGGTTTCCGGCGAGGATTTTTCGGCTGCAACCAATCTCGTCCAGGATGTCGCTGAGAAGGTCGGGGCCGGGGGCATCGACAGCAGCGATACCGTCGCCAAGGTATCGGTGGTGGGCCTGGGAATGCGCAACCACGCTGGTGTCGCGGCACGCATGTTCGAGGTGCTGTCAGACGCTGGCATAAACATCCAGATGATCTCGACCTCGGAGATCAAGATCTCCGTCGTTATCGAAAGAGACGATGTCGACAAGGCGGTGAAACTGCTGCACGAAGCCTTCGTCGAAGACCCCGGCTCGCTGGCCGAAAGCAAGCCCGCGTAAGTACCAGGACGATGAAACGCAAGATCGAAATCTACGATACTACCCTGCGAGACGGTACGCAGGGGGAAGGGGTGTCCTTCACACTCGAGGACAAGCTGGCCATCACCCGTCGCCTCGACGACTGCGGAATTTCCTGCATCGAGGGCGGCTACCCGGGCTCCAACCCGAAGGACGCCGAGTATTTTGCCCGCGCGCAGAAGCTCAAGCTTTCCCAGGCCACGGTGGTAGCCTTTGGCATGACCGCGCGCATCGGCACACGGCCGTCTGCGGACAAGAGCCTGCAGCTGCTGCTCAAGGCGGGGACATCTACCGTCACTATCGTCGGCAAAACCTGGGACTTTCACGTCAAGCACGCGCTGCGCGTTTCTTACAAGGCCAACCTGGAAAACATCCACAACACGATGGCGTTTCTCAAAAAGAGAGTGGACAGGGTCATCTTCGACGCTGAGCACTTCTTCGATGGCTTCAAGGCGAACCCCCAGTACGCCCGGGCCTGCCTCGAGGCGGCGGCAGACGGCGGGGCTGACCTGCTCGCGCTTTGCGACACCAACGGTGGTTCATTGCCCGAACAAATCATCCTTGGGTTGACGGTGGCGAGCGAAATCGAAGTGCCACTGGGGATCCACTGCCACGACGATTCGGGCCTGGCCACTGCCAACACCCTCGCCGGTGTGGAGGCGGGAGCCGTACAGGTGCAGGGGACTATCAACGGCATCGGTGAGCGCTGCGGAAACACCAACCTATGTACGGTGGTGCCCAACCTGCAACTCAAGATGAACCGGCGCTGCGTCAGCGCGGCACAGTTGCGGAAGTTCACCGACCTGTCCCATTTTGTCTACGAAGCCGGCAACGTCGAACCATATCGCGGCGACCCGTTTACCGGCGCTTCGGCTTTTGCCCACAAGGGCGGAATGCACGTGTCGGCGGTGCAACGAAACCCGCTCACCTACGAGCACATCGAGCCTCGGCTGGTCGGAAACGGACAGCGCATCCTCGTTTCCGAGCTGTCGGGAAGAAGCAACGTCGAGGCCAAGGCCAGGGAGTTCGGGCTCGACCTCGAAGACCGTGCCGACGAGCTCAAGCAGTTGCTCTCGGAGGTCAAGGAACTCGAGAGCATTGGTTTTCAGTTCGAAGGAGCCGACGCGTCTTTCGAACTCTTGATGAGAAAAAGCTTGAAGGACAAGCAGCAGTTCTTCAAGTTGCTCGGCTATCGCGTTTCGGACGACAAGCCAGGCGAAGCCGAGCCGACCATCGCTGAAGCCACGGTCAAGATCGAAGGACCAGATGGCAAGGTTGAACACACGGCCGCCACCGGCGACGGCCCGGTCAACGCGCTTGATCGTGCTCTCAGAAAAGCGCTCGTCAATTTCTATCCCGAGATTGATGACGTGCAGCTGCACGATTACAAGGTCCGCGTACTCGACAGCGCCGACGGTACAGCGAGCATGGTGCGGGTGTTCATCGAGTCCGGTGACAGCGAATCGCGCTGGGGCACGGTGGGGCTTTCGCACAACGTCGTCGAAGCCAGCTGGCAAGCGCTTGTTGACGCGATGGTTTACAAGATCCTGAAAGACAAGAAGAGGAGTCGGCAACGAAAACGGACGTCGCCCGCCGCTAAGTGAGCCATTACTTCGACTTCAACGCTGGCTGCAGGATGCGCCCGGAAGTAATCAACCGCGTCACTGAGCTCCTGCGCGAAGACTGCGGAAACCCCTCGAGCATGCACTCGCCGGGCCGGCGCGCCCGCGCGCTGCTCGAAGAGGCTCGTGATTCTACTGCCGCCCTGTTCGGCGTCGCCCCGGACGAGATCATTTTTACTTCGGGTGCTACCGAGTCCAATAACACGGCCCTGCGAGGCGCGATGGCCCTGGATCCCGCGCTCCAGCTCCTGGTTTCCAGTAGCGAGCACGCGTCCATCTCGGCCGTGGCCGACTATCTCGAAGGGAACGGCCGGCAAGTGCGCAGGTTCACGATCGATGCCGCGGGCCACCTCGACCTCGAGCTTATCGGGCGCGCTAGCAGGGAAGCCCGTAGCCTGCTGGCCCTGTCGCTGGCGAATGGCGACACCGGCCACCTGCTTGAGCTCGACAAGCTCTGCGTTTTGCTGGCAGCGGGCGGCGGTTTTCATCTCGACCTCGCCCAGGCCGTGGGCCGTATTGCCTTGCGCCTTCCTGCCGCGGTCACCACGGCAGCAGCGTCCTGCCACAAGTACGGGGGGCCACTGGGCTGCGGGGTACTAATCAAGCGCGGCGGCACTGACCTGGCGCCATTGATGGCGGGTGGCGGCCAGGAGCGCGGTGTCCGCGCCGGGACTGAGAACATTGCCGCCATAGCCGGCGCGGGCCTGGCCGCCCGACTCGCTCGGGCCGAGCTCGACGAGGAAGCTTCGCGGCTCAAGGGGCTGACCAGCCTGCTCTGGTCACTCATCTGCGAACTGCCCTCGATACGCCGCCTGAGCCCGGACGACGGCCTGCCGGGCACACTGACGGTCGCGCTTGGTGACGTTCCTGCTGACGTCATGATAGCGGGCCTGGACCTGGAGGAATTTGCCGTTTCGAGTGGTTCGGCCTGCGAGGCCGGTTCGCCCGAACCACCGGCGACCGCGGTCGCGCTGGGCCTCGAACCCCCGTGGCTCCACGGTGTTATCCGAATGAGCATGGGCTGGGAGAACAGCAGGGACGATGTTCTCGCGCTCGCCCAGTCGTTTAATGCTGTTGCCGGCAGGGCGAGCTTTGCCGCGTGAGCGAGCAGACGCAGAAGACCGCCGGCCCGGTAGTAGTGGCGATGAGTGGCGGGGTCGACAGCTCGGTTGCCGCCGCCCTGCTGGTGGAACAGGGACACGACGTTATCGGAATATCCTTGAGACTCGCGCCCGACGATTCTGCGAACACAAGTGGTTGTTGTGGTGTGCGCGACTTTGCCGATGCCGCGCGGGTGGCCGAGCTGCTCGGTATCCCTCATTACACCATGGACATGAGGAGCCAGTTCCGGGAAAAGGTCATGCTGCCCTTCGCTGCCGAGTATCTCGCCGGGCGTACACCGAGCCCTTGCGTGCTCTGCAATCGCGAAATCAAATTCTCGCTGCTCTTTGACCGTGCCAGGGCACTGGGAGCGACCCGGGTGGCCACCGGGCACTACGCCAGGACGTGCAGCAGCGGCAAGCGGGTGAGGCTTCTCAAGGGACTGGACGACAACAAGGACCAGAGTTACTTCCTCTTCGAAATGGGTCAGGAGCAACTGGCCCATACCCTGTTCCCGGTCGGTGGCCTGTCAAAACCCGAGGTCCGTGAACACGCGCTGCGCCTGGGACTGCAGGTGGCAGACAAGCCCGAAAGTCACGATATTTGTTTCGTCCCACCGGACAGCTACGCGGCCGTCGTCGAACGACTCCAGGGCCTCACTGACCCCACACCGGGCAAACTCGTAAACGGGCAGGGCCAGGCGCTCGGAGAACACGAGGGCGTCCACCACTTCACGGTAGGCCAACGCCGCGGCCTCGGCATCAGCGCCGGGCAACCGCTTTACGTGACCGGGATCAACGCGGACACAGGCGAGGTGAGGGTAGGCGGTCGCGAACAGCTGGCCTGCAGCGGGCTGGTGGCCGAGAGGCCCTGCTGGGTTTCGGGCGACGCGCCTCGCGAGGGCGCTCCAGTAGAGGCAAGGATTCGCTATCGCCACGCGGCTGTCCCCGCAACTGTGAAGCAAACAGGCGGCAAGCTGACCGTAAATTTTGACTCCCCCGAAGAAGCCGTGGCACCAGGGCAGGCCGTCGTTTTTTACGACGGCGATGAAGTACTGGGTGGCGCGTGGATACAGCGGGCACTGCAACACGAAACTGCAGTGGGTAAAGAACAATGCGCGTAGCCATCGCCACACTGGGTTGCAAGGTAAACCAGTACGACAGCGCGGTGATGAGTAATCGCTTCAGCGACAGGGGCTGGCAGCGCGTGGCCTTTTCTGAACCTGCCGATGCCTACGTGGTCAACTCCTGCACTGTGACCGCACGCGCCGACTCCGACGCCCGCCGTCTCTGTCGCAAGGCTCGCCGTACCTCGCCCGACGCCCGGGTGATCATGACCGGCTGCTACGCCCAGGTCAGCGCCCCTGATGTCGCGGCCCTCGAAGAAGTCGACTACGTGGTCGGCCTCGGAAGACTTGACGACCTTCTCGATGCTGTCAATGGCGAGCTAGAGGAACGGATCGCCGTATCGGACCTGAGAAAAACCACCGAGGTGTCGACCCTGGGGCTTGAGAGCTTTCCCGGTCGCGACCGGGCGTTCGTAAAAGTGCAGGAGGGCTGCAATTTGCTCTGTACCTTCTGCGTGATTCCTATTGCCCGCGGGCGCAGCCGTAGTGTTTCGCCGCGGCTTATAATCGAGGAAATTGAACGTCTCGCGGCGCGGGGCTACCATGAAGTCGTTCTCACTGGTGTGCACCTTGGCGGATGGGGCGCCGACCTCGAGCCGGCCGAGACCTTTGCCTTTCTGCTCGAAGCCATCGCCGAACGGAAGCTCCCCCTGCGGGTGAGGATCAGCTCACTGGACCCCCCGGAGCTAAGCGAGCGGCTACTCGACGTGATCGCCGAACCCGGTTTCTGCCGACACCTGCACGTGCCGCTGCAGGCCTGCGACAACTCGGTTCTCGAGCGTATGCGCCGGCGTTACACCCTTGAGCAGGCCGATAAGTGGCTCGAACGCCTGGCCACCCGCGTGCCCGGCATCACAATCGGTACTGACCTCATCACCGGCTTCCCCTCGGAGAGCAGGCAGCAGTTCGAATCCGGCCTGGGCTATCTCGAAAATTCGCCTGTTAACTACCTGCACGTGTTCCCGTACTCGCGCAGGGATTCTACTTCTGCTTCGAGCAGGTGGAAGGAGGTCGAAGCCTCCGAGGTTCACCGCCGCGCGACCGAGGCGCGAGAGCTCGATTCACGGCTTCGCGACACCTGGCTTTCCGGCCACGTGTCGGCAGCCCCCCCGAAGCGACTCTCCATGCTGGTTGAGAGCGAACGGGACAAGACCACGGGCTTGCTGCGCGGGTATTCCGACGAGTACCTGCCGCTGCTTCTTGACGGCGAGGACTCGGCGAAAGGACGCCTCGTTGCTGTCAATATCGATTCGAGACAGGACGAGCGCCTCAGGGTGCTGGCAGCGTGACCACCGGCCCCGAAAAAGACTCGCTTGACGGCTTGGAATCGCGCATCGGCTACCAGTTTACTGACCGGGAGCTACTGGCTGAAGCCATCACCCACCCCTCGCGGGCGGGCGAGACCGACGCCCGCAGTAACCAGAGGCTGGAGTTTCTCGGTGACGCCGTACTCGACCTCCTGTTGGCGCAGGAGTTACTACTTCAACATCCATCCTGGGACGAAGGCCGACTCAGCAGGAGCAGGGCCTCACTGGTCAGCGGCAGGGCGCTGGCCTCATTGGCCGCCGAGCTCAGCCTGGGCGACTGGGTCAGGCTCGGTCGCGGCGAGCGTACGGCCGATGGAAGCATTTCTCCGAGCATACTCGCCGACGCTTACGAAGCCTTGCTGGGGGCTGTTTTCCTCGATGGCGGATACGACGCTGCGCGACTGGCGGTGGCCGCCCACTTCGCGGGACGGCTGCTGGAGGTCACCACCTCCGACCGCGATTGCAAGACCGCGCTGCAGGAACTCACCCAGAAAAAATACTCGGAGCTTCCCACTTACGAGACAACCAGGGTCAGCGGCCCCGATCACGCCCGGGTCTACGAGGTAGAGGTATTCGTCCAGGCTCGCAGCATGGCCAACGGCAGCGGTCGCAGTCGCAGGGACGCTGAACAGGAAGCAGCCGAGCACGCGCTCGAGCGACTCTCACGGGAATCATGAGCGAAAAGAAGACAGGCCAGGGCAACCAGGATTCGCTCGACACCCGCGCTGGTACGATAACGCTCGCCGGCGCTCCTAATTCCGGTAAATCAACTCTGCTCAACAAGATCATCGGTCAACGCCTGAGCATCGCAACGCACAAGCCGCAGACAACCCGTAACCGCATTCTCGCGGTGCACAACCACGGCAACAGCCAGATGATCTTTCTCGATACGCCAGGCATACACGGCGAGCGCGGACTCATACACCGGCGCATGCTAGCCGCGGCACGATCGAGCATGGACGAGGCCGACGTGCTGTGCTGGCTGGTCGCGGCTGACCGTGGACTGCGAAAAACTGATAAGCGAGAACTGTCGGCGCTGAGCGAACACCCGCGGGTTATCGTGCTGCTCAACAAGATGGACCTCGTCCGGAGACAGGACCTGCTTCCTTACATGAAACAGGTAGGCGAGCTGGCCCCCAACGCCGAGGTTCTTCCCTTGTCGGCCCGCAAGGGTGAGAACCTCGAGACCCTGCTCGAACTGCTGGCCGCACGCCTCCCCCCGGGCCCCTGGCTCTACGGCAAAGACGTTCTGACCGACATGTCCGAACGCTTCTTCGTAGCCGAGCTTGTGCGCGAGCAACTGTTTCGGCAACTGGAACAGGAACTCCCTTACCGGGTAGCCGTATCGGTTGAATCGTGGGAGCGACACGGGCGCACGCTGCACATATCCGTCTGTATCTTTACCGACTCCAAGTCTACCCGTCCCATGATAATCGGACACGGCGGCGAGAGGCTCAAATCCATCGGCAGCGCGGCCCGCGAAACAATAGAACGCCTCGTCGAATCCCGGGTACACCTGGAAATCTTCGTCAAAGTGAGGGCCAACTGGCCCAGTGATCCACACTTCCTGGCGGAACAGGGCCTCTGAGAAAACCATGCAGAACAAACTCGCAAGAGTGGCCATCGTCGGGCGGCCCAACGTAGGCAAATCTACTCTTTTCAACCGCCTGCTCGGAAGGCGCCGGTCGATCACCCTCGATACTCCCGGCGTCACCCGCGACCCGGTATCGGCCTCCGTTCTGTGGGGCGACCGACTCCTCGAATTGGTCGACACCGGAGGCCTGGGAGGCGAAGCGGTGATCGATCTTGCCGAACCCGTGCACCAGCACACCCTCGAAAGCATTGAAGGAGCAGACCTCGCCGTCGTGGTGTTTGACGGTAGGGCGGGCTTGAACCCGCTCGACGCTGAAACAGTAGCCTTGCTGGGACGCGGTCGATTACCCGTGCTCTACGTGGCCAACAAGGTCGAAGGCCCGGCCCAGGAGGACGAGCTCGGAGAGTTCAGCCGCCTGGGAATTGATCCGCCACTGGCGGTATCAGCCGAACACGGCGCTGGGATCGGTGCCCTCAAGGACGCGATACTCCGGGCTATCCCCGAACAGAACGAAAACGAAGAGGAGTCCCCGAGGGGAGATTCGGTCTGCCGCGTGGCAGTCGTCGGACGCCCCAACGTAGGCAAATCTTCGCTGGTCAACCGGCTTGCCGGTAGTTCACTGTCGCTGGTGGACGACAAGCCCGGGACTACCCGCGACGTGGTCGACCTCGAACTCCGCCGCGGAGACAAGGACTACCTGCTGCTCGATACCGCTGGCATGCGCAGGCCCTCGAAGGTCGACCGCGGCGTCGAAGAACTGAGCGTCGGGCGAAGCGTGGGTGCGGTCAGGCGTGCCCAGGTAGTGCTCATGCTCATCGACCCGGTGGAAGGTGTCACCGACCAGGAAGCCAGAATCGCGAACCTGGCCTGGCGCGAGGGCAGGGCGCTGGTGATCGCGGTCAACAAGTGCGACCTGCTGGGCAGCGAGGGCGAAAAGCGGCGGCTCGAAGAAACCTTCAGGCGAATATACGGAAGCCTCTATGCCGCGAAGTTCTGCTTCATGTCGGTACTCACCGGGGATGGGGTCGATGGCTGCTTCAATAAAATAGACGCTGCCTACGCAGCCCACTCCCTGAGCGTTAGAACCTCGGAACTTAACTCGATAATCGCCAGGGCGGTCGAAGACAGGCAACCGCCGATAATCGGTCGCGGGAGACTCAAGATATTCTACACAACACAGACCGGGACACGCCCGTTGACGGTCACGCTGTTCGTTAATCGCAGCGGGGTACCGGAAAATTACCGTCGCTACCTGGAGCGCTACCTGCGCGAGCAGTTCGACCTCGAGGGAAGCCCGATTCGCTTGCGATTTTCAAAACGATCCTCGCACGGCGACGAACGGCCCGAATAGCCCGCGCCCCGAGCGGCTATCCGTCCCGGCCACTGCGCGCATGCTCGACGGCAAGCGAGGCATAGCTGTCGACCGTTTCGCTCATCCAGAGTTTTTCTTCGTCGCTCACGTCGCGAACCACGCGCGCCGGCTGTCCCATGACGAGTTTGCCCGCTGGTATTTCCATGCCGGTGGTGACCAGGCTCATCGCGCCCACCAGCGCGCCTTCACCGATCACCGCGTGGTCGAGAACAATACAGCCTATACCCAGCAGGGCTCGATCACCGATGGTGCAGCCGTGGGCTACCACCCGGTGTCCGAGCGTCACCTCGTTGCCGATGGTGGTCGGAGCCTCGTCGCGGCTCACGTGGATCATGCACTGGTCCTGCACGTTAGTGCGCTCGCCTATCCTGACGTAGCTGACGTCGCCCCTGACGACCGACTGGTACCAGATCGAGGCGCCGGCCCCCAGCGAGACGTCACCTATAACTGTAGCTTCGTCGGCCACCCAGGCGTCACGGGGAATACGGGGAAAACTGTGAAGATAGTGCTTGAGCACAGCGGGCGTGCGCAACCAGAGGCGCGGTTTGATAAGTACGCGGTGGTCGCTTATAAGGCAACATGGAACGGTTGGATGCGCTCCCAGAAGCGCTCACTTTTGACGACGTACTGCTCGTCCCCGCTTATTCTGCGATCTTGCCCACAGATGCGCACGTTTCTTCCCGGCTTACGCGCAACCTGATACTTTCGCTTCCGCTGGTGAGCGCGGCCATGGATACGGTCACCGAATCCCGCATGGCGGTGGCCATGGCCCAGCTCGGTGGAATTGGTTTCGTTCATCGCAACATGTCCATAGAACAGCAGGCGGCCGAGGTCGCGCGCGTCAAAAAGAGCGAGAGCGGAAAAATAGTCGACCCGGTTGTAGTCGACCCGGCTACACCGCTTCGCGAGGCGCTGGAGATCATGCAAGCCAACGAGATATCGGGGCTGCCGGTGTGCAGGGAAAGTCGCCTGGTGGGTATTCTCACAAATCGTGACGTCCGATTTGAAAGGAACAAGGACCGGCCCGTCAGCGAGGTCATGACCAGCGAAAACCTGGTCACGGCGGGCCCCGGCGTCACCAACCAGGAAGCCACCGATGTCCTGCAAAAAAATCGTATTGAGAAATTGCCCCTGGTGGACAAGGAAGGCCGACTGGTGGGGTTGATCACGGTCAAGGACATCCAGAAGCAACTCGATTACCCCGGCGCGTCAAAGGACAGCCACGGGCGACTTCTCACCGGAGCGGCCGTTGGCGTAGGCGAAGACCGGCTCGACCGTACGGCCGCGCTGGCCGAAGCCGGCGTCGACGTGGTAGCCGTCGATACCGCCCACGGGCACACCGCCAACGTGATTGAAACAGTCAAACTGGTTAAGAGCGAGCACCCCGACCTCGACGTCATTGCCGGCAACGTCGCCACTGCGGACGGGGCTCGTGCCCTCATCGACTGCGGGGTGGACGGCGTCAAAGTCGGAATGGGCGTAGGCTCTATCTGCACCACGAGGGTGGTGTCCGGGGTAGGTATTCCCCAGCTCACGGCGATCCTCGAAGCCCGCTCGGTGTGCGAAGAAGCCGCCGTGCCCGTTATAGCGGACGGCGGGCTGAGGTACAGCGGCGACATTACCAAGGCGATGGCCGCAGGGGCGGATTCGGTGATGATCGGCAGCCTGTTGGCCGGCACCGAGCAGAGCCCGGGCGAAACGGTGCTTTACCAGGGCCGCAGCTACAAGCTTTATCGTGGCATGGGATCGCTGGAAGTGATGCGCGAAGGCGCAAGTCGCGATCGTTACGGGATGCAGGAGCAGGACCGTCTGAAACTCGTGCCCGAGGGTATCGAGGGAAGGGTGCCCTACAAGGGCGACGTAATGGCAACCATCGACCAGTTGGCCGGTGGCCTTCGTGCCGGCATGGGTTACCTCGGCGCCAGCGACATCCCCGAGTTGCGGGCCAACGCCCGCTTCATGAGAGTATCCCCGGCCGGACTGGCCGAAAGCCACGTGCACGACGTCACCATGACCCGCGAACCCCCCAACTACAGGCGAGAGTAAACAAGAACCGTGATCGCCATACTGGATTTCGGCAGCCAGTACACCCAGCTCATTGCCCGCAGGGTGAGAGAAGCGGGGGTGTACTGCGAAATACTCCCTTACAACGTCGAGCTTGAACGTCTTACCGCCCACGAACCGGCGGCGCTGATCCTGTCAGGCGGACCGGCGAGCATATACGAAGAAGGAGCGCCCCATCCGCAGCCCGGCGTACTCGACCTCGACCTTCCCATGCTCGGTATCTGTTATGGGATGGGCGTGCTGGTCACGGCAGAAGGTGGAAAAGTAGCCAGTTCCGGCCACAGGGAATACGGTCCGGCACCTCTTACTGTGACGGTGAGCGAGGGCTTGTTTAGCGGTTTCAACGGTGACAAACCCCGCGTATGGATGAGTCACGGGGACAGGCTGGAGAGCCTTCCGCCAGGCTGGAGCGCCGTCGCGACGAGTAAAAACTCCCCACTGGCCGCGGCCCAGAGAAACGATGGCCGCCGCCACGTCGTGCAGTTCCACCCCGAGGTAGTGCATAGCGAGAGGGGCAGCGACATACTTTCAAACTTCATGTTCAAGGTCTCCGGACTCAAGAACGATTGGAGCATGGAGAGTTTCGTGGACGCCACGAGTCGACGAATAAAAGAACAGGTCGGCGATGGCCACGTGATATGCGGCCTGAGCGGCGGCGTGGACTCTACGGTCACGGCAGCCCTGCTGGAGCGCGCAGTACCGGGCCAGCTGACCTGCGTGTTCGTAAACAACGGGCTTTTACGCAAAGACGAGGCAGCCGAAGTAAAGGGCAGGCTGGGCGACTATTTCGGGGCCGACTTTGTGTACGTCGACGCCTCGGATCGTTTTCTCGACGCGCTCTCCGGCGTCGAAGACCCCGAGAAGAAGCGTAAGATCATCGGCGGCACCTTCATTGATGTTTTCGAAGATGCTGCCCACCACGCCGAGGTCCGTAAGGGACCAGTTAAATTCCTGGCCCAGGGTACTCTTTATCCAGACGTCATCGAATCGGTTTCGGTAAATGGCCCGTCTGCGACCATCAAGAGCCACCACAACGTGGGCGGTCTCCCGGAACGCATGGAACTGGAACTGGTCGAACCTCTACGCGAACTCTTCAAGGACGAGGTGCGCGAGGCGGGCAGGGTGCTCGGCTTGCCCGCCGACTCTCTCGATCGCCACCCCTTCCCTGGGCCGGGCCTCGCCGTGAGGATACTCGGGCCGGTCAACCGCGACGACCTCGCCGTGCTCCGCAACGCCGACGCCATTTTCATTGAAGAAATACGCGAGGCTGGCCTATACGACGACATCTGGCAGGCCTTCGCGGTGTTGCTGCCGATTAGAACGGTGGGCGTGCAAGGCGACTTCAGAACCTACGACAAGGTCATCGCCCTGAGGGCTATAACCAGCGAAGACGGCATGACCGCCGACTGGTTTCGCTTTCCACCCGAAGTCCTTGCCCAGTCCTCGGCACGTATCGCAAACGAAGTGGCCGGTGTCAGCCGGGTTGCCTACGATATCTCTTCCAAACCCCCGGCTACTGTTGAATGGGAGTAGCGGAAACGGCGATGATGACCTGGGTAGAACGACGGTCAGCTTGTCCCTGCGGTTGTCTGTGAAATTGAACGCGCCGTGAGCTACGTCCACCTCCACCTGCACACCCAGTACAGCCTGCTCGACGGCGCCAACAAGATAACCGAGCTGATGCCGCGAATGGCAGCGCTCAACATGCCCGCCGCTGCGATGACCGACCACGGCAACATGTTCGGCGCGATCGACTTCTACAGGTCGGCAACTGCCGCTGGCATCAAGCCCATTATCGGCTGCGAGGTCTACGTCGCGCCGGGCAAGCGCACCGACAGGAACGCCCGCGGGGCCGCGGACTACGAGAGTGGGGGCAACTACCACCTGGTACTTCTTGCAGCCAACATGGAGGGCTATCGCAACCTCTGCAGGATGGTCAGCCAGAGCTACAAGGACGGCTTTTACTACAAGCCCCGCATAGACAAGGAGCTGCTCGCAGCCCATAACTCTGGACTCCTCTGCCTGAGCGGTTGCCTGAGCGGTGAAGCATCCAAGGCCATCGTCGCCGGTAGACACGACAAGGCCCGCGAGGTCATCGAGTACTACGCCGGCTTGTTCGGCGACCGCTATTACCTCGAGATCCAGGACAACCAGCTCGAGGAACAGAACGCGGTCAACGAGTTCATGATCCCCACCGCACATGACATGGGCATACCGCTTGTCGCGACCAACGACTGTCACTACCTCGAGCACGAGGACCACAAGTGTCACGAAGTGCTGCTCTGCGTTCAGACAGGCAAGCAGATCGACGACGAAGACAGGTGGCGCTTCGGGACCGACCAGCTTTTTGTAAAAGGCGCAGAGGACATGCTCAAGGCCTTTCCCGGTTGCGAGGAGGCCATATCAAACACCGTCGGTGTGGCCGACCGCTGCAACGTCGAGTTCGAATTCGGCAAGCACAAGTTCCCGAATTTCGCCGTGGGCCCCGACACCAGCCTGGTCGATCACTTCTGCAAAACAGCGAGGGAAGGGCTCGAGGACAGGCTGGACACTTTGCGCTCGCTGTACGACGAGATCGACAAAGACCTGTACCGGGAGCGCCTCGAGACCGAGCTCGATTGCATCGTGGAAATGGACTTCCCCGGCTACTTCCTCATCGTCTCGGACTTCATCAACTGGGCAAAAGAAAAAGGCATACCGGTTGGTCCCGGCCGCGGATCGGCCGCGGGCAGCCTGGTGTCCTACTCGATGCGCATAACAGACATAGACCCACTGCGCTGGGGCTTGCTGTTCGAACGCTTCCTTAACCCCGAGCGGCAGAGCATGCCCGATATCGATGTCGACTTCTGCTACCAGCGCAGGGACGAAGTTCTCAACTACGTGCGCGACAAATACGGTACCGACAAGGTCGCCAACATCATCACTTTCGGTACGCTCAAGGGCAAGGCGGCTATACGCGACGTGGGCCGGGTACTCGGTCTGTCCTTCGGTGAAACTGACAGGGTGTGCAAGTTGTATCCCGCGCCGAGACAAGGTCGTGACTTCAATCTCACGCAGGCTCTCGAAATGGAGCCGCGGTTGCGCGAATACCGTGACTCGGGCGAACGCGAAGGCTTGCTGTTTGAGTACGCGCTCAAACTGGAAGGGCTCACACGTCACGTCTCCAAGCACGCGGCAGGTGTGGTTATTGGCAACGAGCCACTGGTAGAAAGCGTGCCCCTGTTCGTAGACCACCGCGACGGGACGGTCGTCACCCAGTTTGCCGGACCCGACGTCGAGGCCCTCGGCCTCATCAAGTTTGATTTTCTCGGCCTCAAGACCCTGACCCTGATCGCTGACACGGTAAGGCGAGTAGAAGAATGCACCGGCGTCAAGATCGACATCGACGACCTTCCACTCGACGACGAGGCCACCTACCGACTCGCGAGCCGGGCTGATGCCGTGGGACTCTTCCAGATGGAAAGCGGTGGCATGCGCAAGCTGTTGCAGCAGATCAAGCCATCGTCCTTCGAAGATTTCATCGCGATCCTGGCTCTTTTCAGACCGGGCCCCCTCGACAGTGGCATGGTCGAACAGTACATCAAGCGTCGCGACGGGACCGAAACGGTGCGCTACCCCGACTCGACACTTGAAGAGATCCTGAGCGAAACTTACGGCGTGATCGTATACCAGGAACAGGTGATGCAGATCGCCCAGGTTTACGGCGGCTATTCACTCGGCGACGCGGACAACCTGCGCCGTGCCATGGGCAAAAAGAAAGCAGACGTAATGGCCGTCGAGCGCGAGCGCTTCGTCGAAGGTGCGGTAAAAAAGGGACACCCCAGGCAAGCCGCTGACCAGATTTTTCAACAGATGGAGACCTTCGCAGCCTACGGCTTTAACAAGTCCCACTCGGCAGCTTACGCACTGATTTCCTACCAGACCGCCTGGCTCAAAACTCACCACCCCAGGGAGTTCCTGGCCGCGCTCCTGACCCTTGAAATGGGTGACACCGATAAGACCTACAAGAACCTTTCGGACTGTAAGGGCAGGGATATTTCGGTGCTCGAGCCGGACGTGAACGAGAGCGCAGCCGATTTTACTGTTGTTTCGGAAGGCATACGTTTTGGTCTCGCGGCGGTGAAGGGTGTCGGCGAAAAGGCAGTTGAAAGCATAATCGAGATCCGTGGCGACAGTCCCTTCCTGTCTCTCGCCGACTTCTGCCGTCGAGTGAACTTCGCGCAGGTAAACAAGCGCGTGATAGAAAGCCTCGTCAAGGCCGGGGCTTTTGACAGCATCACGGTTTCGCGCGCGAAAGTCTGCGCTACGCTGGACGCGAGCATGGCATGGGCCCAGAGGGTGACAGACGACGAATCAGCAGGGCAAATGGGCCTCTTCGGCTCCACTGACGGTACTTCGCAACCCGAGCCCCCCCTCGCCCAGGTAGAAGAGTTCAGCGTGGCCGAACGGCTGCAGGCCGAGCACGAAATGTTGGGCTTCTACATATCAGGCCACCCCCTCGACGAACACGCTACTGACCTCGAGTTACTGGCTCCATTGCCCACCGGCACACTGCCTTCGCGACGAGACCAGGAGACGGTGAGAATCGCGGGAGTCACTAACACGGTCAGGCTCAAGAACAGTAAAAAGGGCGATCGCTACGCTACCTTCAACATAGAGGACCCGAGTGGGGTCATCGAGGTCATCGCCTGGCCAAGGGTTTACAAGGAATGCGAAGAGGCCATAGTTGGTAACACCCCTGTGCTCGTTACCGGGACCCTGGAAATTGGCGATGCCGGCGGGACCCAGGACACCGAGGAGTCCGAGGGTTTCCTGAGAAAACCCCAGGTCATCGCAAGCGAGGTCGTAACGCTGGCCGAGATGCGCAGGCGCGTAGCCCGCTACGTCGATATCAGTATGGACGCGGCCCGAATGGGCCCCTCCAGCGTCAGCGACCTGAAAAAAACCCTCGCCCTCTATCCCGGTGATTGTCGAACCTACCTCAAGGTGATCCGGCAAGGGGCGAGTGAAACCCTCATCGAGCTCCCAGGCACGCTGGCCATCGACCCCTGCGATGACCTGTTGATGGCCGTCGACAAGTTGCTGGGTCCGGGCAGCACGGCACTGCGTTGAGCGAGACGGCCGAGAAGGCCGTCCTTGTACGGGCGTCGACAGAAAAAGCCGTCGACAGTTCCAGCCTCGGTGAGCTGGCCATGTTGGCCGCCGCCGCAGGCCTCGAAGTAGTCGGAAGACTCTCACAACACCTGCGCCGGGTCAGTGCAGCTACACTGCTGGGCAAGGGCAAGGTAGAAGAACTGGCGGCTCTCACCCTCGAAGTCGAGGCCGACCTGGTGATTTTTGACGACCCGCTGGGGCCCGCACAACGGCGTAACCTGGAGAAGGCTATTCCAGGCAGCAAGATCATCGACCGTAGCCAGCTCATACTCGATATATTCGCGAGCAGGGCGGCCACGCGCGCTGGCAAGATCCAGGTTGAGCTGGCCCAGCTGCAGTACCTGCTGCCACGGCTGACCAACCAGTGGACCCACCTGTCTCGAATCAAGGGCGGCATAGGCTTCAAGGGGCCCGGCGAAACACAGCTGGAGGTCGACCGACGGCAGGTGCAGAACCGTATCACCACGCTGAAGGGCAAGCTGGCCACCATCGACAGGACCCGTCGGCTGAACAGCCGCGAACGCGAAGCGGTCCCTTACCCATCTGTAGCCCTTGTAGGCTACACAAACGCGGGAAAATCCTCGCTGATGAATGCTCTTGCGGGCGCCGACGCGCTGGTGGCGCCGCGCATGTTTGCGACACTGGATTCCACCGTGCGCGGGGTTGTACTGCCTGCCGGAGGCTCGATCATGCTCGTGGATACGGTCGGCTTCGTGGCCAAGCTCCCCCACGAACTCATAGAAGCATTCAAGGGCACGCTCGAGCAGGTGAGACGAGCGGACCTCCTCCTTCACGTAACCGATAGCGCTTCGAGCCAACTCGGGCCCCGCCACGAACACGTGCTCTCCATAATCAGCGAGATCGGAGCCGGCCACGTGCCAGCCTTGGACGTATACAACAAGGCTGACCTGCCCGCAGCAGCGACGCCTCCGGCCGGGGCCGTCGCTGTCTCAGCTCGCAGTGGCGAGGGTTGCGACCACCTGCTGGCTAGAATCGAAAAACTGTTGACGGTCGACGAACAGACCGTCTGCATGGAGATCCCGGCTGGCGAAGGTGAGTTGCGCGCCTGGTTGTACCGGAACTCACGTGTGTTAGACGAAAGGGAACTCGACGCGGGCAGCTGCCGGATAGAAGCGCGCATCCATTCCCGCAAAGTCGGCCAACTGCGCGCCCGGGTCGACTCCAGCCAAGCGAAGTTGGTGAGTGCTGACGATGATTAACATCCCCAACACCCTGACGTTAATGCGCATCATCGCGGTGCCTATCTTTCTCGCGATGATGGTGGAGGACAACTACGAGACCGCCATGTGGGTTTTCCTGGCAGCTGGTGCGACCGATGGACTCGACGGCGCGGTAGCACGGCTTACCAATTCGAAGACCAACCTCGGCGCGCACCTGGATCCGCTGGCCGACAAGCTGCTGTTGGTGAGCTCCTTTCTCGTACTGGGCATACTCGGCTGGGTGCCGATGTGGCTGATGATACTAGTCATCGTCAGGGACTCGATTATCCTGGGTGGCTTTATTTTCTCGGCCGTGCTCGTCGGCCACTCGATCCCGATGGCTCCATCCATGGCCGGCAAGGTGACTACCTTCACGCAGCTTTTGCTTGTGAGCCTGGTACTCCTCAACCTCGCCGGTTGGATAGCTATAGGCTCCGAGTTCTTCCTGGTCTGCTTTGGCGTCACCGGCGTGGCCACGGCCGGATCGGGTATCGACTATGTACGGCAGGGTCTCAACTGGTACTCGCGGGAACTGTCCGGGGATTGATCCTGTCAAAACCTGCCCGGCAGGGCGGTCCTTCGGCGTGGAAGTAGTAGAGCCCACCTCGCTCATCCCTCGCCAGTATACTGGCAGAGCGCGTGCCGTAGTCACCGGCGTGCACGCAGATCCCGGCCAAAGCCCCCTGGTCCTGGGCATCGGCTGGCAGTTCGTGGTCTGACAACACGGCAGCGAGTGCTTCGACTATTTCTTCCAGCTCCGGACATGACTCGAGCAGCGGCAGCAGTGCCCTGAAGCGGGGTAGGGCGCCAGCGTGACGTGCGCAATCAGGCGGATCGACGCCCAGGTTAGTAATGACGGTAACGCCTGCCGCGAGCTCCTGGCTGTGGCCGCCATCGTCAAGCACATTGGCACCCGACGAATCGGCTGTCAGAAGAAAAAAGGGTCCGTAGTCGCCTCCCTCTACCCCATCAAGGTAAGTACTCAGCAGCCCGGAGTCGCCGCAGTCCAGCGCTCCCAGGCATAGTGCACCGCGGCTGTATTTACCCGGGGGAGCGGGGCTGTCGGCTCCAGCCTGCCGACGGTTGAGCAACGCGGCCGCCAGTGGGTATCCGTCTTCGCGGGCTCCCAACCAGGTGCCACCGGCCCGCAGGTCCAGCCCCGCCGTGATAGCCGGGTGCCCCTCCAGCCGAGCCGGCCCGAGACTGGGTCGCTCGAGGAACTCGTCTCGATTCGCGGCGATGACCAACGGCCAGCGCTCAGACACGCAGTTGTATATGGCAAGTATGCACACGGAGCTTCGTTGGCTTAACGCACCCGGGATGTTAGCCTCGGCGAGCCGCAGCTTCTACGGCCGGGAGACCCTCGAGTGAGTACTGAATTCGTTCCATTTGAAAGCATAGATGATGTCTCGACCCGCCTGTCGGGACAGAGCTACATCTGCAGCCGCAACATAGCGACCGTCGTTTTCCTCGCCACGAGGCTGGGCAAACCCGTACTCGTAGAAGGGCCGGCAGGTGTAGGTAAAACCGAGCTCGCCAAGGTGATAGCAACAGCGACCTCGGCCAACCTGATCCGCATGCAATGCTACGAAGGCCTCGACGAAGCGAAGGCCCTGTACGAGTGGGAGTACGCCAAGCAGCTGCTTTACACCCAGATACTAAAGGACAAGATCCAGGACGTGACCGCGGGCACCTCAACTCTTGCAGAGGCAGTAGACAAGCTGACCGCCGAGGACGACGTGTTCTTCTCGCAGCGTTTTATTCTCGCGAGGCCCTTGTTGCAGGCCATTGAATCAACTGAGCCAAGCGTGCTCCTCATCGACGAGATAGACAAGGCCGACGCTGAGTTCGAGGCTTTCCTGCTTGAGATTCTCAGCGAATTCCAGGTGACCATTCCCGAAATCGGCACGATCAAGGCTAAAACCACCCCGATGGTGATTCTCACCAGTAATAACGCCAGAGAGATGTCCGACGCTCTCAAGCGTCGTTGCCTGCACCTCTATATTGATTTTCCCACCGAGGAACTCGAGCGCGAGATACTCCGGGTAAAAGTCCCCGAGGCCGAGACAGGACTCGCTGCCGAAATCACAAGCATGGTGCAGTCAATGCGCAACCTTGACCTGAAAAAAGCACCGAGCATCTCGGAAACCCTTGATTGGGCGAGGGCGCTTGTGCTCATGAACGTATCGGAACTCGACCAGGAAGCCGCGAACGAGACCCTTTCGGTGGTACTCAAGTACGAGGGGGACCTGAGAAAAGGCGAGAAGGAACTGAAAGCCTACGCTGACAAAAAACTCGAAGCCCTCAACAAAGCCGAAGCCGACACCCAGGAAGACGAGGAAGCCGGCACCCAGGAAAGCGACGCGAACGGCGGCCAGCTGCACTAGTCGGGTAGGGTGATCAACCGAGTCCTCCAGTTCGTCGCGATTCTGAGGCGAAACGGCATCCGCGTGTCTACCGCAGAAACCCTGGACTCGGTAGAGGCAAGCTTGCTCACTGGCCTGGCTGACCGCGACACCTTCAAATCAGCCCTGCGCACGGCCATGGTCAAGCGCCCGGTAGACGTCCCGGTATTCGACGGGCTGTTCGACGATTTTTTCTCCGGCCTGGGCCGCCTGGCCGCCGGCCTGGACGAAAACGACACCGCGCCAACCAACCCAGCCGAGTACCAGGAATTGCTCGATCGCATCGAGGAACTGCTCGATTCGCTTGGAGACGAGATTTCGCCGCTGGCCAGGGCCCTGCTGCTCAACGACCAGGCCGCGCTCGAAAAGATCCTCAGGGAGCTGGCGGACTCGGGCAAGGTGCCGGCGCCCAAGAGTCCGTCTTCCCAGCAGGGTGCCGTGCGCGCAGCCGCCAAGGCCCTCGGTGTCGGTGGCCTGTCGCAGGAGCTCGAGCGTTTGCTGGAGGCCGGCCAAGCGGCTGGAAACGAAGAGGGTGAGCTCGACCAGATCCGCGAGCTTTTCAACGAGAGGGTAAAGCAGCTTGGCGAGATGCTCAAATCCCTGGTCAAGCTGCAGGAGCGCTACGACAGCAGCGAGGAAGCGGCGCCCAAGGAAAAAGATCGCTTGCTCGACAAGAGCTTTTACTATCTTTCGCCCACCGAGATCAAGGAGATGCGCGACGCCGTGGCCGTCCTGGCCAGGCGCCTGCGCAACCTGCTGGCCTTGCGTTACAAGCGGGCCAAGCGCGGGCGTCTCGACGTTAAGTCGACGCTCCGCCACTCGATGGAATTCGGCGGAATACCGTTCCGGGTTCGTTACGACCGCAGGAAGAGGGAGCGGCCCAGCGTCGTGGTGCTGTGCGACATATCCGACTCGGTACGAACCGTGTCGCGATTCATGCTCCAGTTCGTGCATTCGTTGCAGGACATGTATTCGAGAGTGCGCAGCTTTGTCTTCGTGGCCGACATGGGCGAAGTAACCCGCCTTTTTGCCGAAAACGAAATCCAGTCGGCCATACAGCAGGCCATCACCGGCGACGTGGTAAACGTCTACGCGCACTCTAACTTCGGGCGTGCGTTCAGCCAGTTTCACCGCGACCAGCTCGACACGATCGACGGCCGCACCACCGTCATCGTCCTCGGTGATGCGCGAAACAACTACAACGCTGCGAACGACTGGGCTCTCAGGGACATACAGCAGCGGGCCCGGCGCGTTATATGGCTGAACCCGGAAAACCGCTCCACCTGGGGCTTTGGGGACAGTGAAATGCAAGTCTACGCGGTGCACTGCGATGTAGTGGAGGAGTGTCGAAACCTGAGGCAGCTATACAAGGTGGTGGACCTGCTGGCCACGACCTGAGCGGTCGGAACAAGCGTTCTTGATCGCGGCGGTTGACGAACGCTGTCCCCGGGGACACAATCGCAGTGGAATGAGTACCGACGGTTTTGTTCGTATGTCTGTTGGTGGCCTGGCCCTGGATCCGGTCACCAAGACCCCCATCGTCATCCTTCGAGATGAGGGGGGCGCTCTGAACCTGCCGATCTGGATAGGCCAGCTGGAGGCTACCTCGATGGCGACCGAGCTGGAGGGCGTCAAGATGACCCGGCCCATGACCCACGATCTGCTCTGCATCGCCATCGAGAAACTCGGCGCCAGCGTCGAACGGATAGAAGTGACCGAGATCAGGGACGGAACCTTTTTTGCTGTTATCAAGCTCCAGGCAGCTGGACAGCAGTTGACCCTCGACGCGCGACCCAGCGATGCCATATCGCTGGCACTGCGCACGGGGACTCCCATTTACGTGGCTGACGGGGTGATAGAGGCCACGGAGGCCTCGCGATCGGGGCAGGAAGAACCGGTAGCGCTCGAAAGCGAAAGGGATCTCTCGGACGTTTCACCTGACGAATGGGTCGATATACTCGAAAACCTTGACCCGGATGACTTCAAGTACAAAATGTAAGCACCCGGCGAACGCCGCGATGCCCACCAGCCGGGCGAGAACGGCAAAACCGGCAAATAAACAGGGGTAGCTAAAATGGCCGCAGACGCATCTTTTAACCGTAAGGACCTCAAGGCTCCGGACAAGTTCTTTATCTCCTTCGGCAAGGCCCTCGAATACGCCCGGAATAACCACACCCGGGTAGCAGCCGTAGTTGCCGGTGTGACCCTGGTCTTCGTGATCGGCGCCGTCTTCAGTTCATGGCGTACTGGCCTCGAAGAACGCGACGCGGCAGCCTTTGTAAGGGCCACCGACGCGATTCGTTCCCAAAGCTTTGCCACCGCGGGTATTGTCCTCGACCAACTGACAGTCGACGGTAATCGACCCTATGGTGACCTCGCGAGCCTCTACGCTGCGCGCCTGGCGTATAACGAGGGCCGCTTTGAGCAGGCGGCGGGACACTACGCGGCGTTTGCCAGCGCAGCGAGCACGCCTTACCTCCGACAGATAGGCCTGGTGGGCCAGGCGGCCGCCGCAGAAGCCGCCGGTGACAACGAGCAGGCCGATGAGGCCCTCGAAATGGCCTCGCGTATAGACGCCCCGTACCGTGAGCCGGCCCTGCGTGCCAGGCTGCGTGTTGCCGATGCTGGCGAGGACAGCAGCGTGGCCCTTGAGGCCATAGAATCCTTGCTTGAACACTTTCCCGGACTATCAGACGCCGCCGAGCTCTCGAGACGCCAGCAGTCACTCGCCAACTAAAGGCTGACACCCACAGGTAAACACTTAAGTCTCTGATATCAGGGGCCTTTCTAAGCTGGGCTTGGCAGCGACCTGGCCACCCCGGTCTCATCCACACCGGCGGGGCAGGACCGGGAACAGCCCTGGCTTCAAAGTGCGTCGCGTCTGATAAGATATATTATGTAAACCCGAATACGCGCGACACTGGGCGAGCTGGGCCCTAGACGGACTCCCAGGGGTCGTAAAGCTTGGCGTATTCCTCGAGGGCAAAGCGATCGGTCATGCCCGCGATATAGTCGGCTATCACCCTCGCCATGGGCATTTTTTCGCCGCGCTGCACCACGTGTGCCGGCATCTGGTAAGGCTCCTGCATATAGGCCTCAAAAAGGCCCCGCATGACCCTGCCGGCCTTGGCGCCCATACGACGCACCCGCTGATGCTGGTAGAGCCGCAGCATGAGGCGCTGCTTGAGATCAGCAGTGCGGCTGTTCATTTCCTTGCTGAAGCCGGCCAGGCGTTTTCCCGCGGCGCGAACGTCAGCCATGTCCTTTACGCCGTTGTCGGCAAGCTGCTTGTCCAGGTACGCGAGTAGATCAGCGACCATCTCGTCCAACAGGCGCTTGACGGCCTGGTAGCGCAGCACCTGGGCCGATTCGCCCGCGTAGGCAGCCTGCACGGCCTCGTAGTGGCCCGCCCAGAGCTCCACGTCTGCCAGGTCATCGAGGGCCAGCATACCCGACTGCAGGCCATCATCAATATCGTGGCAGTTGTAGGCAATCTCGTCGGCAAAATCGACGATCTGGGCCTCTATCGGTGGTTGCTCCGCCGGGTTGTACGAGGACACCCGCGGCCGATCGTACCAGGTGGAGTGCTTGAGGATGCCCTCCCTGACCTCGTAAGAAAGATTGAGGCCCGGAAAACCCGGGTAACGCTCCTCGAGCTTTTCTACTATGCGCAGGCTCTGGGCGTTATGCTCAAAGCCGTCGTGTTCCTTCATGAGCTCAGCCATGGCGTGTTCGCCTGCGTGCCCGAAGGGTGTGTGCCCAAGATCGTGGGCCAGCGCGACGGCCTCTGCGAGATCCTGGTTCAGCCCCATGGCGCGGGCGACGGTACGCGTTATCTGGGCCGTTTCGAGAGTGTGAGTCAGGCGCGTGCGGTAGTAATCACCCTCGTGGTTTACAAAGACCTGGGTCTTGTACTCCAGTCGCCTGAAGGCCGTAGAGTGAATGATGCGGTCGCGGTCGCGCTGGAAAGCCAGCCTGAATCCATGCTCTTCTTCGGGGTACTCGCGGCCTCGGCTGTCAGCCGAGGCCATGGCAAAAGGCGCGAGGTCCCTGCGCTCATTCTCTTCGAAGCAGGCCCTGTCTCTCACCGTCGGAAGCTACCCTCAGCCACCGGTAAGTGTAGTCGAGGTGGTGGAGGTCACAGTGGTGGAGGTCGAAGTCGTCGTAGGTGTTTCAGCAGGGGCAAAGAAGAGATCGCTGAAATCGGAACTCAGCGTATCAGTGGCACCAAAAACCTGGCAGCTGGTCGCCGTATCGTTACAGGCCACCACCCAGCCGTTCACGGCGTCGGCCAACAACACCGAGGCACTGGAGGCCGCCGAGAACGCGTAACTGGGGTTGCCAGCAACCGCCGAGGGGCCACCACCTGCCAGCAAGCTGTCGGCAGCCGCCGAAACCCCGCAGGAACTGCCGTCGGCTGCGCAACGGTAGAGGCTCCCGGTGGCGTCGGCCAGGAAGAGCGAACCGGGCAGGCCTCCCGCAAAAGCGATGTCTACCAAACGTCCGGCCACGGCGGTCTCGCCCAGGTCGCCGAGAACACCACCTGCATCGTAACGCCGTGCCGGCTCCCCGGCCCGCCCGTCTACCGCCAACAACTCCCCGGTCAAGGGAGAAATAGCAATATTGACGACTTCCTCGGTTCCGGATGTCACGTCGCCGAATACCGACACGAACAGTCCGTTGGCGGCGTTAAAAACACTGACCACTCCGTCGCCTTCGACGACGTACAGTTCGCCGGTTTCACTGAAAGCAAGATCAACGGGATCAGCCAGGTGGATGTCGGTCTGACCGAAGGCTTCGATCACGCTTCCGTCCACCGCCGAAAACTCGCGGATCTCGCCAAGTGTCCTGTCGAGCAACAGCAGGTTCCCTGTCACGGGGTTAGCGGCGCCCCTCGTCGCATCGGGGGCGAAGACATCGGGGTCGTCGATGTCAGCCAGGGCCGCCCCCTCGGTGCCACCGAAACCAGCGAGCGAACCCACAACGTACAATGAGGGAAAGGTCTCAAGATGCGCCACTTCGATGTCAGTGCCACCTTCACTGGTAAAGGTCACCAACCTGACCTCGTAGCTGCCGGCGAGATCAGCCACGAAAGAAGCGTTGGGCCCCTCGTCGCCCTCGCCCACCCGGCACATGCCGGTCGTGCACTGCGATGAAACGCTACCGGTGTTAAAGAGACAGTTCGCGTCTTCGGCGCAGTCATCATCACTGGCACAGAAGCCCAGCCCATCACTGCATATATCATCGTCGTTGGACTCACAGACCTCCAACGGATTGTCCTCGCAGTGATCCTCCAGCGCGGCCGCGCTTCCTGTAGGCGCAAACAAACGCCACGAGTACGTAAGACCGCCACCCACGGGATCAATCGAGCTGCTCGCGTCAAGCAGGTAGCGACCGCCAACGTCCACGATATAGGAAGCCGGAACGATCTCTGCGCCGGGACTGGCTGGCGCGCTCAGCGACCCCCCGGAACCACAGCCCGCCGACAGCCCGGCAAGGGCCAGGGCTGCGGCTGAAAAAAAGAATGGGAAAGTACGCGAATTCAGGGTCATTTATTTTCCAGGAACCGTCACATACTCCGTGACCGGGACTGCCGGGCAGCCGCGGACGGGCTCGGCAAGAATAGCCTTACCGCCCGTCCGAACAAGTTCGGCCCGTTGAGTGCTGTCCAGCCTGAAGTGCCCCCGGCACGACTCGAACGTGCGACGCCAGGATTAGGAATCCTGTGCTCTATCCACCTGAGCTACGGGGGCCTGACCAGCTTCAGGTGGATTTACTAGCCCGCGCGTGGCGTTCGGGCAACAACCACCGGCATAGCGAACTCAATGCCTGCGGTTTCGCAACTCGGCGGCAAGCGTTTTCACCTGGCTCGGCCCGCGCGTAGAAAATCGCCGTCCCACGCCGAGCTGTGCCCGTAGTCGGACAAGTAGCTACGAGCGCCAGCCACCGTTAGTCGTTTATCTCTCAGCGGTGACTTGATCTGCACCAGTGTCTCTATATCGCGCTGCTGGTAAAACCTCTGCGGTAGAATCGCTAGCGATCGACAGTAACCCCCATCCTTTTTAACTCCTAGTTTGCTACGGCTGAACCTGAAAGAAGTACCTACGGACTACTCACAGCCCAAAGCATACACTATGTCACGACCCCGCCCCCCCATATGGGTAAAAATGGCCACCAACGAATCCCCGTTCAGCGGGTGTCCGGGGTCAGCCGGCGCCGCAGTCGAATGACACCGGGTTGCCAACCACCAGCGAAAGAATCAGCAGGGCGTCCAGCACCGAGAGTTCCTGGTCGCCGTTCACGTCACACGAACTGAGCGGACAGCTGCCGGGCAAACCCAGTGCGCTCCTGAGTACGGTGAGAGCATCGGCGATGCCGATCTGTCCTGAGCCGTCAGCATCGCCACAGCTGGACACCGCTCTCAGAGGCCAGCCGAGATCAGCCAACAGGTAGGCGGCCAGCCCCCCAGGCAGACCGGTGTCGTGTAGTGGTCCGGTATAGCCCGGCTCCATGAACTGGTCGGGCGACAGCACCGGGCTGAAGTGGGTAACCGAGGAGCCCGGCGCCAGGAGAGGAGGATCGTGCATGTGGACGTTTCCATTGATGTCGACTCCGCTGTTGAGCAACACCGACGCGCGGGCGAGTTCGTCGCCGGACCAGGCAAGGCCGCCGTCGGAGACCAGAACCGACGCGCGCTCAGCCGATGCCATGGTGGAGAGAGCCTTGCCCGTACCCGCCTCGATCAATTGCAGCAGGTACCTGTCGTCGTAGCCCCGCGCGAGGCAATCGCCATGCGCGCAATCCTCGGCAAGCAAACAAAGGCCCATATCCGGGCACCGCAGCCTGCTGTCGAATTTCTCACCACTGCGGTAATCAAACAACGTGGTAAAACCAAGACCGTGGGCAATCTCGTGAAGGGCCACCGAAACAAGGTCTATGTCGCAGCCACGCGGGCTGCAGGGCACCGCGCCGTCGTGCCCATAGTACCAGCTGCGTTCTCCCAGCACCGCGTCGCTGTCGACCGACGCGTTTAACGTTATCCATACCTCGGGAATGCCGGCGTTGAGATCACGCCCGGCCAGGTTATTGGCCAGCGCAACCGGGTAGTAGGTGGCGGGAAGTGGCGCCCCTTCAAAATCACGGTGCACCGTCATGCTGGCTGCCGACCCCAGCACCGCTCCGTAGAGCGTGCCGCCGAGTTCGACGAAGCGAACCCGCAGAACGATTTCTACTTCGTTCGCGAGGGTTTCCTCCCATAGACCCGCCGCGTAACGCAGGGCATCGAGGCGCTGTTCGCCCAGGGTAATTGCATTACTGCCGGCCACCGAGGCCAGCACGGTGGGATCATTGAGTCCGCTGCCAGGCAGGTCCGCGTTGAGTATCGAAAAACCAGCAGCAGCGGCAGCGCGAGGCTGTAGCAGCGGTCCGCAAAACAGAAGCAACAAGATCGCTGCCGAGCTCGCTAATCGTCCGCATAGGGGGGCCAGTTTCACTCGGACTGGCCCGGAGTCCGCTCGGCCCAGCCAACAACGGCCTCGAGCTGCGCGCCCAACTGCAGAAGCAGCTCGTCCTGCCAGGGGGCAGCCACGAGCTGAATTCCAACCGGCAGACCTTCGGCCGACAAATGCACGGGCAGAGATATAGCCGGCTGGCCGGTGACATTGAACACCGGGGTGAAAGGGATCATTTGCGCGGCCTCGTTGAGCGGGTACATGGGGTCGTCTCCAGCCCCTTCCCATAACACGCCGATAGGAGGTGGCAGGCTGGCGGCGGTGGGCGTGAGGAGTACGTCAAATTTCTGCCAGGACGCGACGACCCGGCGCGAGTACATCTGCAACGCAGCTACGCTGGCCGCGTAATCGGCACTGCTCGTCTGCATGGCCGACTCGCGCATGGCCAGGTTCAAGGGTTCCACCTTGCTCCAGTCCTGCACGTCCCAGAAAAGAGGTCCGGTGTTCCAGACGATTTTGAACAGATCTATAAATTCAGGCCCCATTTGCCAATCCGGTGCCGCTTCAAAAACTTCATGGCCGGCTTCCTCGAGTAAGCGCGCAGTAAGCTCGACCGCCTTGATGGCCTCCTGGTCCACCGGATCTCCCATGGGCGAAGCTGTTGTAAAAGCGATGCGTTGCGGTCGGCCACTACTCGATCTGCTGGCGTCGAGGAAGGTCGTGGCCGGCCGTGGCGCGGTGTACCAGGCCAGGGGGTCGTACGGCGCAATAGCGTCGAGGACCGCTGCGGTATCGGTCACCGTCCGCGACACGCAGCCTTCGACGGCAAAGCCATGCATGATGTCGCTCACTACCGGGGGGCCAGCGCAAGTTCTCCCCCTGCTCGGCTTGAGCCCTACAAGACCCGACCAGCCGGCCGGCAAGCGAATAGATCCCCCACCGTCGTTGGCGTGCGCGATCGGGGCCATGCCCGAAGCTACGGCGGCGGCGGCCCCACCGCTTGAACCGCCGGGACTCCGGGTCTTGTCCCAGGGATTACGCGTCGCGCCCCAGGCCTGGTTTTCGGTGACCGGCAGGGTTCCGAATTCGGGCGTGTTGCTGCGACCCATGAGCAGGAACCCGGCGTCCCTGAACTGGCTCACAACCGTCGCGTCCCCCGCAGCCACGCGATCCTTAGCCCCCATTGAGCCGAAGGTGGTAAGCCAGCCTTCAACGTCGGTCAGATCCTTGACCGGCATAGGGACACCGTGAAAAGGGGGCAGATCGTCACCGCTCATAACTTTTTCTTCGGCCAGCCGCGCTTCTTCAAGCAACTGTTCATCCCGGCGCCATATTATGGCGTTGAGTTCCGGGTTGACCCTGTCTACCTGGTCAAGACAGGCCTGCACGACCTCAAGCGGGCTGATCTCGCGCTTCCTGATTCTTTCGGCAAGCTGAAGGCCCGACGCAAAAAGTGTAGAATGGTCATCCATACCTGGCCTCGGCGTAACCTAACCCGCCCCGACGTGGTGTCAAACCTGAAAGACCAGGACCGCGAGTATGAAACAAACAGTTAATTTCGCCATCGTCGTGGTCTCCCTGCTGTCCTTCTCGTGGCTGCTCAATGCTGGCAGCATCGACTATCCACTGGTTTACGACGATAAGGCCCTGGTTGCCGAACGCGATTCGTCGTTGGATCATTCCCCTGCCGAGTTCTTCTCGACCCGCCACGAGGGTTTGGGCCGGCACTTGACGGTGCTGAGCATTGACCTGGATCGATCTGACCCGGGTTCAACCTCGCGCTTTCACCTCACCAACGCCCTGCTGATGGGTCTGTGCGGCGTGGCCCTGTACGGACTCGGCCTGGTACTGGGGCTTGCACCGGCCGCAGCGTGGACGGGTGCTGCGCTGTTTGTCGCCCACCCCCTGCATACCGCCGCCGTGGTGCCCGTGTCGGGACGCAGCGAACTGCTGGCGGCCTTGTTCGTCCTCAGCGCGACCGTGCTTTACATCGGCAGCCGGCGTCCCCTGGGCTACCGACGCCTCGCCCTGCTTTGCCTGTTGTTATTCGCCGGGCTCGCGTCCAAAGAAAATGCCCTGGTGCTGCTGCCCGTACTGCTTTGCTACGAAGCCCTGCAGCGCCTTGGCTGGCGCAGCGACTCTGACATTGCCCCGGCGGCCGTCGACTTTCGGGCACTGGGCGCCTTGCTATTAACCGCTGGGGCCTGGCTCGCATTGGTCTATCGCAACTTTGCTACGCTGGCGCCGGTCGAAGCCATTGACAACCCACTGGTGGCCCTGCCCTTATTCGAGCGCGTAGCCCAGGCGGCTTCGCTGTTGTGGCAATACGCTTGTCGGCTGGCCTGGCCCTGGCCACAGGAGAGCATTCCCACGGTAGTCAGCTTTGCCCACTCGCACACGCTCGTGGCCCTTCTTGCCTGGACGGCCCTGCTGCTCGGCTGCCCCCTCGCCGTTAGATTCTCGCGCCTCAAGGTAGCCAACGGACTGCTCCTCCTCTGGTTCCTGTTGGCTTTTTCTTTAACTGCCAACGTCTTATTTCCTCTGGGCACCGCATACTCTGAGCGACTGGCTTTCCTTCCCAGCGCCGGACCGGCCTTGTTGTTCGGAGCACTGTTGTTTCCCTTGTCTCGGGGGAAGCTGCGCAACGCGACGGGAATCTCTATTGCCTTGCTCGTGCTGGTGGTGGGCGCTTCGGGCTACCTCGAACAGGCCCGTAGCTGGTCTTCCGAACTCCATTTTCATCGCCAGGCTGCGGCGGCCAGCCCGCACTCGGCCAAGGCTCACTACGATCTCGGCATACAACTCGCCGGCAGCGGCAAACTGCAGGAGGCCCTGGCCCCGATGCGCCGAGCAGTGCACCTGGCGCCTGGCTTCAGCGAGGGGACGCTTTACCTGGCCGAAACCCTGGTTCGACTTGAGCGGGTCGACGAAGCGATTCTCGCCTGGCAAAAATACCTGGTTCTGCGGCCGGACGACAACGGGGCGAGATCTCGCCTGATGGCCACACTGGTGTTAAACGAAGACTGGTCGGCAGCAGCGGCGCAGGCCCGCGAGCTGGTAGCGCGTGGTAAGCCCGAGTTCTCAGAATTGGCCGTCCAACTGGAACTCGAAGCCGAGGCTCTCAGTCCTTGAACGCCAGTTCGCTCACCGGCAGACGGTAGCGCCGCATCAGCATGTAGACGGCCAACGCGCCGAGGCGCCGATTTTTTTGTATGCGCCGCCTGTCGGCAAGAACAGAAGGTAAACCCAGCAGGGCGGCCAACCACGCGCGGCACAGTATACCCGCGAGCTGAAAGCGACCGTAGTCGCGCCCCATGCCCCCGCTCATGCCCCGTCCGGTAGCGTAGGCGTAACCCTGGGCGGCGAAGCGCGCGGCTGTATAGAACGGGCTCATCGCCAGTATGCGGCGGGGAAAGAGCTTGGCGGCGTTCCAGATACGATTTCGCTCAACGAGATAGGCCTTGGAGGCCGAGTGGTAACCGGTCGTCATCGATTTTTTGTGGTAAGCGACGGCGCCGGGGACGTACCTGCAGCGCCAACCGCGCAACTGGCCCCGCATCGCGAGATCGAGATCCTCAAGATAAGCGAAATAACGGTCATCGAAGAGCCCCACGTCGTCGATCATTGTTCGACGGTACACCGCGGCACAGCCGTTGGGCCCCAGTACCTCGACAGCTTCATCGTACTGGCCGATGTCTTTCTCCAGCCAACCGCGGGACCGACAGATCCCGTCCGGATAGACAAGCAAGCCGGTAGAATCAAAAACGTTGCGGCGGTCGTACATCATCACGCGAGAGGCAAACATCCCTATCTCGGGCTCGAGCTCCGCAGCCGCCGACATTTCTTCGAGAAACCGGGGGTGGAGGTCGGCATCATTGTTGAGCAGCAGGATCAGATCGCCGCTCGCGGCAGCAAAGCCGATGTTGTTGCCGAGGCAAAACCCGGTGTTCTCTTCCTGTGGCAGTACCAGGACCTCGGGGAATTCGCTGGCCAGCATGTCGACACTGCCGTCACTCGAGCCATTGTCCACGACCAGGGCCTCGAAATCGGTCATGGTCTGCTCCCTTACCGAGCGCAGGCAGGACTGCAGTAGTTCCCTGCCGTCGTAGTTCAAGATCAGAATAGAAAACCGGGGCACCGATGAATTGTAGCAAAGAACCAGCTCCCGCGAAGGCAACAGGGCAGAAGCGTCACTTTTGTGCCCCGCCGTTCAAATACCGTCACTGGACTTCCTGCGGATATCGCAAACGCCTTGTATTGCCCCATCCCGGGCATGGCATCTGGCTTGCAACGGTCTTTGCTGATTGCACAGCGCGGCCTTTGAACCGCGCCCAGGAGGATATCGAAATGGATGAAACTACCAATCAGAACCCGCAGGGCTACCTCGTGCGCACGCTCAGGCAGCGCCTCGCGATGACCCAGGAAGAATTTGCCCACTGCCTCGGAATTACCGTTAGCACGGTCAACCGTTGGGAGAACGGACACTCCAGTCCCAGCAAGCTCGCTCGGGCCAGCATCGTTGCACTCGGTGAGAAGAACAAGCTGCGCGTCGATGCGTTTACGCTTGCGGTGGTCGAAGTCGAGGCCCAGCCGCAATACGTGGCTACGAATTCAGCCTACGGAGCCTGAAAAGGCCTGCCCGGGGTCCCACCGATCTCGGGATAACCGCAACCGACAAAGTAACAACCGGGCGGTGTACTCTCAGGTGCACCGCCCTTCTTTGTTCAAGGCCATTTCCGTTTGCGATCTCGGCTGCACTCAACGTGCCGGACTTCGTGCTATGCCCGCTCGGAACGCGTTCAGGAAAACTGAGAGCCGCGTCCGAGCAGGGTTTCGAGGCGATTGATGCGTTCGGCCAGCGCCGCCTCGCCGCTCATCGAATCCTTCACGGATCGCACCGCACGCAGGATAGAAGAATGATTTCTGCCACCCATGGCTTCGCCGATCTCGGGCAGGGACGCTGAGGTGAGTTTGCGGCAGAGATAGGCAGCAACGTGACGAGGCCAGGCCACCCGGCGGGCCCGGCTCCGAGAAAGAATTTCCTCTCGCGTAATTCCGAAGTGAGTCGCTACCGTCTTGACGATGGTCTCGATGTCTACATCACAGCCCACGCCCACGTAGGGAACCACCAGCGATTCGACGACCTGGTTCGTGAGCCTGCCACCGGACTGGCTTCTAGCAGCCCGCAGCCGCGAAACGAGCCCTTCTATCTCTCTCACGCTACCGGTCATTCGTAGCGCGAGGTTCTCGATGTTATCGCCCCCCAACTCAAGGTCGGCCTCCTTGAGCTTCGACCTCAGAATGCGACAGCGCAGCTCAGTGTCGAGCGGCCCGAGGTCGGCGAGAAGGCCACCCTGGAAGCGGCTGCGCAATCCCGTCTCCAGCTTCTCGAGTTCCAGTGGCCCGCGATCAGATGCGAGCGCGATCGGTTTTCCAGCGCCATGAAGAAGGTTGAAGGCGTGGTAGAACTCCTGTTGCGTACGCTTCTTGCCCGCTATGAACTGCACGTCGTCGATGAGGAGTGCGTCGGCAAAACGAAACTCGCGACGAAAAGCATCCATGCGGTCATTGCGAAGAGCGTCGACCATTTTTCTCGTGAAGTCTTCGCCTTGGTAGTAGAGAACTTTACGCGCCCTTGATCTCAGTTCACTGGCGATGGCCAGCAACAGGTGAGTCTTGCCTAGGCCGACCCCCCCATAGAGGAACAACGGATTGCCCGCGCCCGCTTCGCCGAAAGCCAGGGCTCGGGCGGCGTCGCAAGCCATGCGATTGGATTCTCCAACTATGAAATTGCCAAAACTCTTGAGTGGCGGGCTCGTTACCTTGCGGCCCGTCTCTTGTCCGCCCGCGGGGGGCGACCAGCGTCGGTTCGCAGGCCGCGTCCCCACGGACGAACCCACCACCACCTCCACACGGCAGCTGTGGTCTGCAGCCTCGGATACCGCGCGTTCCAACGCAGGCAGGTAAACCTGCCTGATCCGGTCACGGTACAGTCCGAAAGGCGCCTCCACGGTCATCAGCCCGTCTTCGAACGACCGCGGGGTCAGCTCCAGGATCCACGTTTGAAAATCTTTCTGCGAGAGCTCCTGCTCGATACGAGAACAGGCATGATTCCAGAGTCGATCGGCGGCTCGTCTCGGAACTTTCATCAACAGCGCTTCCGGCGGGCGTCGATGGCCAGCAAAGGTCGGCCTCCTCGAGTCACGACAACTAAAGTCGCGACCGGTTCCCTTTCAGTAATCCAAGTCATGCAGGTGATGTCATCCGGGAGAAATCGACGCGGGCAGCAACACGCGACGAGCATCGTTTACGACGCAGCCACCAAGTTTGCAACACCCTGGAAACGAAGAGGCGAAATCATTGCGCTTTATTAATACCCGAGCGGAGGGCTGTTCAACGCGACCCGATGGTGCAGCCTTTCCCGGTGTTATCGTTGATGTTTTTCGTGACTCAATTTCCTTCGCCCCCGGGGAAGCCCCAGGTCGTGTTGCATGCCGAATCATACCCGCCTAGCATCTCGCCGAACTCGAAAGAGAAATCAAAAAAACAGGCACTATGGAAATTCTTTTTGCTCACAGCTACATCTTAATATTCGGCAAGCTGGCTGTCGGTGGTGCGATTGCCCTGGCGGTTCCCGACTTCGCGCTACTCGAACGCGGCTACTACAAATCGACAGCCGCTGTTTTCACTGGCTGCGTCATGTGCATGGCGGGCGGGCAGCTGTACCTGCTTCTCAACTACCCCGGTCATAGTATTCCAGCGCCGCTCGAGGTGTCCGCCTGGTGCTTCTTCTGTGCTGTTTTCGTTGTCTATTTCATCACGCTATTCACGGACTTAGCACTTATTCGCGCAAGGGTTTTCCCATTGCTGCTCCTGTCCAGCCTGCTGGCTGTATCTTCGAGTGCCTGGGTCTTTGCCTCGCAGAACGGTGGCCCACTGACCGGCTTGTTTTTCTCCGCTGCCTTGTTTTCGGGCAGCCTCATCGTGGGCGCGACGCTGAGCGGCATGCTCCTGGGGCACTGGTACTTGATTGACACGGGAATGGACCTGGCGCCCTTCAAACAAATTCTGAAATGGTGCAAAGGTTGCCTGCTGGCAGCCGTGGTTACGGCCTGCCTCAGCACCGCAGTCGTCAGCCTGCTGGACGGCAACGGCGCGAACGGTGCCGTCGGCGAGGTGTTCGCGGCTTACCCATGGCTCGTATTCGCGAGGGTCTTCTGCTGGCTGCTCACCGGGGTCCTCTTCATTCTCATAGAAAAGACCCTTGAGATCCCCCACACCATGGCGGCGACCGGCTTATTCTACATCGCGGCACTCGGCGCCGCTGTGGGAGAGATCGCCAGCCACTGGCTGCTGTTCAGAACCGGTATACCGCTGTAAATCCACTCCGCGGGACTACCGAGCTCGGCTTATCAGGCAAAAAGCATCTCGTCAACGGCCATGCCCGCGGGAACCATGGGAAACACTCCTTCCTCGCTTGGGATGGTCACGTTGAGCAAGACCGGGCCCTCGTGATCGAGCATTTCCTGCAAGGCGGACCTCAGCTCCTCGATTTTTTCGACATGCATACCCTTGGCCCCGTAGGCCTCCGCCAGGGCCGGAAAATTCGGCAACGAATCGAAGTACACCTGCGAAAAACGTTTCTCGTAGAACATGTCCTGCCACTGCCTGACCATACCCAGGTGGCCGTTGTTGAGCACTATTACCTTGACGGGTACCTTGTACTGCACCGCGGTAGAAAGTTCCTGTATGTTCATTTGTATGCTGCCGTCACCGCTGATTACGACCACCGGACGCTCTTTTTCAACGAAGGCTGCCCCTATGCCTGCGGGCAAGCCTATGCCCATCGTACCGAGGCCGCCCGAGGTCAACAGCGACCTCGGTTTTTCAAAACCGTACATCTGAGCAGTCCACATCTGGTGCTGCCCTACGTCAGTAGAAATAATCGCGTCGCCTTCGGTAAGATCGTGCAGCTCGTCGAACACCGCCAGCGGCAGGATTTGTCCGTCCCGCGTCTTTTCGTAACCCAGCGGACGCTCTGCCTTCCAGTCGGCGATCTGCGCTCTCCAGGCGGCGATGCGCTTGGTTCCGGTAAGACCCGGACGGTCGGCGGCGAGTTTATTGAACATACCCAGGATGTTGCCGACGTCGCCCACGATGGGAACATCGCAGCGGACGTTCTTCGAAATAGAAGAAGGATCGATATCAGCGTGAATGATGCGCCCGCGAGCCTCGCAGGCAAAGCGCTCCGTGTCGCCGGTGACCCTGTCGTCGAAGCGCGCTGCTACGCAGAACAAGGCGTCGCAGTTCTGCACCGCCATGTTGGCCCAGTAGCCCCCGTGCATGCCCAGCATGCCGACAGCCAGGGGGTCGGAAGCCGGAAAAGTACCCAGGCCCATCAGCGTCGTGGTGACCGGCGCCTGCAGTTTTTCTGCAAACAGCCGCAACTCGTCGGACGCGTCACCCCACTGCACCCCCCCACCAACGTAGAGCAAGGGGCGTTCGGCCTTCTCGAGTATGTCCAGTGCACGCGAAACCTGCCGCCGGTTGCCCTTCACGGTAGGCCGATAGCCGCGAATGGCCAGTTCCTTGGCAGGACGGTACTCGCAGATATCCGTCTGGACATCCTTGGGCAGGTCGATCAGCACTGGTCCCGGCCGCCCGGAGCCCGCGATAAAAAACGCTTCGTGCAATACCCGGGGGAGATCGCGGACGTCCTGCACCAGGATGTTGTGCTTGGTACAAGGGCGCGTAATTCCGACGATGTCGGCTTCCTGGAAAGCATCGTTGCCGATCAACGACGTAGGAACCTGTCCGCAAAGAACAACCAGCGGTATCGAGTCCATGTTGGCATCGGCTATACCGGTAACCGTGTTGGTGGCACCCGGTCCAGAGGTGACAACTACGACCCCCGGTTTGCCCGAAAGGCGGGCGTAGCCTTCGGCCATGTGAACGGCGCCCTGTTCATGCCGAACCAGGATATGGTTGAGCGGTGAATCGTAGAGGCTGTCGTAGGTGGGCAGTATGGTGCCCCCGGGGTAGCCAAAAACTGTGTCTACGCCCTCGGCGAGAAGGCATTCAAGGATGATCTGTGCGCCGCTCAGTTGACGGCCGATTGATTCCTTGCTGGTGCTCGGGGCAGACGCTTCGTCGGAGTCCGCATCGCGGGCCTGGCGCGCCTTTTCGGCTGCTGCTGATTCTGTCATATCTCTCTCCGGCTGGTGTAGCCGGCCTCCCGTTGGACCCGCGGGATTGGTTACCCCGGCCCGGCCTATTGGCGCGACCGGGGGAGTTCCCGCTTGCGCCAAGTGTAAAAGATACACGCCCTGCCCTGAATTGACAAGGATCTCACCCCGGCCAACTTTTTTTTGCCGCCCCCGAGGGCTTTCAGGCG
>Ga0114933_10000245_pt1 | contig 66114 bp, 68 predicted proteins | sample 4SBtaG_FD_89691 | JGI IMG/M metagenome (GOLD analysis project Ga0114933, IMG submission 89691) | Deep subsurface microbial communities from Kolumbo volcano to uncover new lineages of life (NeLLi) - 4SBTROV12_W25 metaG | ecosystem: Environmental > Aquatic > Marine > Volcanic | place: Kolumbo...
AGATGCTCTACCACTGAGCCACTTCCGCTCAAAAAAGGTGCCGAGGGACAGACTCGAACTGTCGACACCGGCATTTTCAGTGCCGTGCTCTACCACCTGAGCTACCTCGGCCGGAAAAACTATATTAAAACCGGTACCTGACAGTGTCAAGTTAGGACAACTTTATCACCAATGTTCAATTTTATCTATATTGTTCCTCTAACTATAAAAGAACTACAATTGCCTAGTCATTCTGTATAGCAGTATAATGTATATTCAATGGTATTCAGAATTTAGGAGATTGATATGGTAGAAACTGTAACAGGCACGTTCACTGTCAAATCTGGTCATGCGCAAATGCTAAAAGGTGGCGTCATCATGGATGTCGTTAATCCTGAGCAAGCCGAGATAGCTGCTGAAGCAGGAGCCGTTGCTGTTATGGCACTCGAAAGAGTTCCAGCCGACATTCGAGCAGAAGGTGGAGTTGCACGTATGACTGACCCATCTATCATTCTCGATATTATGAAGGCTGTTAGCATCCCTGTAATGGCGAAATGCCGAATAGGCCATTTCGTTGAAGCTCAAGTGCTAGAATCGCTTGGCATAGATTACATTGACGAATCAGAAGTACTGACCCTAGCAGATGAAAAGCATCATGTATGGAAACACGACTTCAAAGTACCGTTTGTGTGCGGATGTAGAGACCTAGGAGAGGCACTTAGAAGAATCTCTGAAGGCGCTGCGATGATACGAACCAAAGGGGAAGCAGGCACTGGAGATGTTGTAGAAGCTGTAAGGCATATGCGTACTGTGCAAGACAATATCCGTAAATTAAAAAATATGCCTTACGACGAGTTAGTCGTAGAAGCCCGAGATTTAGGAGTAAGTGTTGATTTACTCATTCAAACGAAAGAAGAAGGACGACTTCCTGTAGTTAACTTCGCTGCGGGAGGGGTTGCTACCCCAGCAGATGCCGCTCTGATGATGCAACTTGGCGCAGATGGGGTATTCGTAGGATCTGGGATATTTAAATCTGGTGACCCAGCCACACGAGCTAACGCAATAGTACAAGCAGTCACCCATTACAATGATCCTAAAATCATAGCAGAAGTGTCTAAGGACCTTGGAGAAGCAATGGTTGGGATAAGTGCTAGAAGTATTCCTGAAAGCGAGCTCCTAGCATCTAGAAGTAAATAGACAGGAATCATAACATGAGTGTTGTGGGGATTTTAGCTCTACAGGGAGATTTTGAAGAGCACACAGCTGTATTCGAATCTCTTGGGGCGGAATGTAAACAAATCAGATTACCCGAACAAATGGATGATATCGACCGTCTTGTAATCCCTGGGGGAGAGAGTACTACCCTAAGTCGATTATGCTCTAATTATGGGTTCCGAGGTCCCATTAAAACATTAGCATCTAACGGGATACCTATATGGGGAACATGCGCTGGCATGATTATGCTTGCAGATAAAATCACAGAGTCAGATCCCATTCCATTACAGATTATGGACATAGAAGTTCAAAGAAATGCGTTTGGGCGTCAGATTGACAGCTTTGAACAAATAATACCACTGCAAGGGATAGCGGAGGATTTCAACTGTATTTTCATCCGGGCACCAATAGTCATGAACACTGGGCCGGCTGTTAATATAATTGCTGAACTAGACAATGGAAACCCTATAGCTGTCCAGGAAGGAAATTTGTTAGCTACATCTTTTCATCCGGAACTATCCAATGATACTCGTGTCCACAAATATTTTTTGGATTTGTGAAATTTTACGGTAAAATACGCAAAATAATCATTCAAAATAAGAAAATAAATTTTATATAATTATTACATAGTCTGTGGAAATAGACTTACCTGGAGGATTTTTGTTAACATCGGATCGTATCGAGTCACCAGACCAGAACCTCAACGAACTTAATCTACTCCTAAACGTGTTACCTAAACACATAACAGATACTATAAATTCTCTTCCAAATAAATCAGACCTTCTAGAAGTTGTCATGGATTTAGGAAGACTCCCAGAAGCACGTCTCATTAACGAAAACTTGATACTGGATGACAACACAATATCCAAGGATGACCTCGCTAATTTAGTCCAAAAAATAGGATTTATAGGAGAAGATAACCGGGCAGGCATCGAAGGCACTTTACACAGAGTCTCCGTAATTCGAAATCGCCGAGGACAAATAGTTGGAGCCACATGCCGAGTAGGAAGAGCCATTAGTGGGAGCGCAACCACTATAGAAGATCTGATACAAACAGGAAAGAATATATTGCTACTCGGTCGACCTGGTGTAGGCAAAACTACAATGTTGAGAGAGACTGCAAGAATGATCTCTGATGACTTAACAAAAAGAGTAGTGATAGTAGACACATCCAATGAAATTGCAGGAGATGGTGATGTGCCCCACCCTGCTATAGGATCTTCTAGGAGAATGCAAGTAGCAAGCCCACAGCTTCAGCATTCAGTGATGATTGAAGCAGTAGAAAACCATATGCCTGAAGTGATAATTATTGATGAAATGAGCACCACAGAAGAATCTGATGCCGCAAGGACTATTGCAGAACGTGGAGTGCAATTAGTAGCAACTGCCCACGGGAACACATTAGAAAACCTAATCTTCAATCCCACATTATCTGACTTGGTGGGGGGAATCCAATCAGTCACCTTAGGGGATCAAGAAGCAAAATTTCGCGGAACTCAAAAAACTATCCAAGAAAGGAAATCATGGCCCACGTTCGATATTGTTGTAGAAATCAATAGCTGGAACGAAATAGATGTCCATGAAAACGTCGCTGAAGTAGTCGATCAATGGCTACGAGGATACGCTATACGACCAGAATCACGGGTTAGTGATGCCCAAGGGAACATTATCAAAACTAACGATACCATCAGGCAAAACCAGCAACAAAATGGATCTTGGGACATGAATTCACGTAAAGCCCCGTTAACGGATAAACAACCGCTTCAAAAAACATTAAATAATCGACCGGTTCATAGTCTAGAGTACAAAGTGTTTTTATTCGGTGTGAGCAAAGATAAGATTATCGCCGCTCAGGAAGAATCAAATATATCCGTAACTATCAGTAATGAACTCCGGAATTCTGACATTGTCCTCACAACAAAAACTCATTACAGACGCGGATCTAATCTGGTAAAGAGTGCAGAATCCACAGGAACTCCTGTATATGTACTTAGGAAAAATACGTTTCATCACATTTTAGATTTTCTAAGCACTTTAGCTAAAGAGCAAGGAATCGATACAAGTTACCTCAGGACTAACGACAATTCTGCACCATCCACAGACTCAAGCGAGATCTTAGAAGCAGCATTGAAAGAGGCTGAAGATGCAGCACACGAAGTACTTAACGGAACCTTCAGCGTCCAATTAGAACCCCAAAAAGCTTACATCCGAAGACTCCAACATATGCTCATAGACCGTATGAATCTATCTTCCACAAGTAAAGGTAAGGAACCTTACAGATCATTATTAGTTTATAGGCAATGATACCTTGTCTTTGTTCATTGTATTCGAAGGAATAGATGGGTCAGGCAAAACCACCCAAGCCGAATTGCTCGCTGAAAAACTTACATCAATTCAACAATCAAACATTATTATAAGAGAACCAGGGGGAACCCCTTTAGGAGAGTCCATTAGGAAGGAGTTAAAAAGTAACCCTAACCTCGATCCTGTGACTCAACTATTGCTCTTTTCTGCAAGCAGAAAAGAGCTCATAAAAGATGTCATCAACCCCCATCTAAGAAAAGATCACATAGTTATATGCGATAGGTATATATTTTCTACCATTGCTTATCAAGGTCACGCAGAAGGCCTAAATCTAGAATACATTGAAAATATTATCGATTTATCAACTGGAGGTCTCAAACCAGATATTGTCATATTTATAGACACTCCTGTTGAAATAGCAAGAAAACGCAGGGAAAATGAAACAAATGATTATTATGACCAAAAAGATATAGATTATTATGTTCGCACCAGAGAAGGTTACATATCCATGGCCAGTTCGTCAGTTAATTGGGTTACTCATGATGGATCTAAGGAACCCGATGAACTAGCAAAATCTATCTGGGAACAAATAAAGCCCCTCATATGAGGGGCTTTAGATTACCTTCGCAGTTTACTAATAAACTAGTCAGCTGCTGCAGGGATTGTTTCCAGTTTAGCTGCTATAACTTCTTTCATCTTTCGAACTCTAGCTAAATCTGGATATTGATTATCTTCCGCTTTTTTATCGAAGATTTTTTCACCATCTAGGAATACTTCCATGATACCTTGTCCCCTTGGTGAAATTGTGATTGCTGCATCAGGCCCGTAAGCTCTGAAAAATTCATTTGCCATCCACGTGGCAGTAGCATGATGCTGTCAAGGAACGCAGTATGTAATTTCTAATTGTACTTTTCCTTCCATGTTATCTCCTCCAGATAAATTGAAGATTTTCTACCATCCTACCAGAAAACACAAGTAAGTCAAATATTTATTGATAGGTGTTTCTTGGCTTTACAGTATCTAAATAGCCCAAATAATTTCTATACGTTTCCGGTAGAGAATCACCACCAAATTTATCCAGCATGCATTTAGCTATTACCAAAGCCATCATAGCTTCTCCTATAACACCTGCAGGGGGCACCTGACAAACATCAGACCTCTCAAAATGTGCTAATACTTCTTCTCCTGTATCCAAATCAACAGAAGGCAAAGGATTTCTCATTGTTGCAATTGGTTTGATAGCAAACCTTGCTACTAATGGCATGCCATTACTCATACCGCCTTCTGTACCTCCAGCATTATTTGTGTTTCGTTTCCATGGATCATCTGGATTACTTACAGGTAGTATCACATCCTGTACTTCAGAACCCCATTTATCCATTATTTCTTCGCCAGGCCCTATTGACACGGATTTAACAGCATTAATTGACATGAAAGCTTGAGCCACAAGGGCATCAATCTTAAGATCCCATTGAGTATGGGAACCGAGTCCAATCGGAACATTTTCAGCTATTACTTCAACAGTTCCACCTACTGTGTCGCCTGCTTCTTTAGCTTCATCAATCTCTCTTCTCATCAATTCCGCGGTGTTTTCATCAGTACACCTTACATCTGATTGTTCCACTTTGTCCCAATCTATATCTGATATTGAAGGAATCTTTATTTTTCCTATAGATATCACGTGGCTTTTAATAGAAATCCCAAATTCTTCCAGAAATCTTCTAGCTAGTGCGCCAGCCGCTACCCTAGACGCAGTCTCACGCGCACTTGAACGCTCTAAGACAGGTCTCACATCATCAAAGTTGTATTTCATCACTCCTGGTAAATCAGCATGCCCAGCTCGAATTCTAGTAACTCTCTGATTCCTTCCTTCTTCTTTATAATCCTCAACCTTTTCTACCGACATTGCCTCTAACCAATTCACCCAGTCTTTATTCTTTATTGTCAAAGCTATAGGACTTCCAATGGTCTTACCATGGCGCACACCCGTCTCTATATGCGCCCAATCTTGCTCAATCAGCATTCGCCCGCCTCGACCATAACCTTTCTGGCGTCTAGCCAACTGAACCCCTATAAATTCTTCGTCTATTTCCATACCGGCAGGAATACCTTCAACTATTATCACTAAGCCTTGACCGTGAGATTCTCCGGCAGTAAACCATCGGAACATAAAACCCTCTCTATATCTACTTTTTTATAAAATCATTGATTTAGCCGCATTGAACATAACTTGTACAGGGGCTTCTCTGTCAAACCACAATTGGAATGCTTTCGCACCCTGATACACAAGCATATCAATACCACTTATCACCGTACAGTTTGCCTTCTCTCCTTCCCGTAGCATAAGCGTCCGCAAAGGATTATAAACCAAATCATATAATATTGTTTCACTATGAATATCGTTATCTGTAAAAGGCAAAATGCCATCAGTGTTTTTCATGCCAATAGTAGTACAATTCACAATGACATCCGCATTTTGTACATATGACAAAAACTTAGGGTCGGATATAGCGATGACATGTGTATTGGATGACTTCTCGTCAAATCTTCTTTGAAGTAACTCTGCGTTATCCAGTGTCCTATTAGCAATACATATTGACTTAGCTTCGGCATCAATTAAAGACAGCAATACTGCTCTGGCTGAACCACCAGCACCTAAAATTAAGACATTGCTCTCCGTAATTTTGATATCCGTATTGCTATACAATCCAGTCATGAAGCCATAACCATCGGTATTATATCCCTTGAAAATATTTCCTGTACGGACGATAGTATTCACTGCCCCTGCCCTAAGAGCCCAATCATCAATCTCATCTAAATATTCCATAACCGTAGATTTATGAGGAACTGTCACGTTAAATCCTTTCATGTTACTGCCTTTCACTAATTCCATGAAAGAACGTAGTTGATCTGGGTGTACTTCATACGATTTATAGGTATCGCTACTTCCTACAAAATCAAAGGCCGCCTGCTGAAATACTGGCGAAATAGAATGAGAAATTGGATAGCCTATAATACCAAATGTTGTCGTTAGGGGCATATTTAGCCTTTCAATTGAGCCACAATCTGTTCTAGCCTATCTTTTTGAGCTTCACTGGCACGTAGCTTTTCTATTTCATTATTTACTACATCTGGGTTTGCTTTAGCTATGAAATTTTCATTAGTTACTAATTTCTGCAACCTAGATATGTTATTAACACATTCTTGCAAATCACTATCTAATCTTTGTATCTCTTCTTCAATATTTACTATTCCTTCCAACGGTAGAACTACAACAATCGGGTCAATTTGCAAACCTTCAGATGCATTGACTACCAAACTAACATTGGTCCCAAAAGTAGGAGCTGAAGAAAAATTAATAGTTTTTATTACTGACGTGTTTCTAATCAAATTCATCTCGTCTGATATCACTTCGTTAAAATCATCAGTATCGATATATGCATCAATCTCTCGTTTGGAATCAATATTGAATTCTGACCTAACATTTCTAATAGACTTAATTATCTGAATTATAGTTGATATCTCGCCTTCAACTTGAATGCTTTTGCTAGATATATCTTGCTGGGGATAATCAGTCATCATAATAGAACCTAATTCTGTATCAACCCTCTGATTCATATTCTGCCATATTTCTTCAGTGATATATGGCATAAATGGATGAATCATTTTCAATATCTGACCTAATACATATATGAGGCAAGGCATAGAACCATAATCCCCATCTGCGATTCTGATTTTAGACATCTCAATATACCAATCACAATAATCATTCCATATAAACTCATATAATCCTTGCTGAGCTTCGCCTAATTCATATTTTTCTAGAGATTCATTAGTATTTGTTATAACTGATTGCAATCTGCTTAATATCCATTGGTCTTCTCTGTGTGCAACTTTAAGTTTCTTTGAAGAATTTAAATTTGCAGAATTATAATCAAAATCGTGCCTGTCTAATATATTCATGACATAACGTGCAGCATTCCAGATTTTTGTAGTGAAATTACGCGCTGATTCCAATTTCCCATCAGATATTCTCAAGTCATTCCCTGGTGCAGTGCCTGTAGTTAACGCAAATCTAAGAGCGTCTGTGCCATATTTGTTTACCAGTTCCAATGGGTCCATAGTATTCCCACGAGTCTTACTCATTTTGGCGCCGTGCTCATCTCTAATCAAACCATGTAACAACACCGTTCGAAAAGGAACACTTCCTGTGTTTTCTATACCCATCATAATCATGCGAGCTACCCAGAAAAATAATATATCGTAGCCAGTTTCTAGTACTGAAGTAGGGTAAAACTGCTCATATTCGGTGGTCTGTTTGGGCCATCCCAAAGTAGAATGAGGCCACAATCCTGAGCTAAACCAAGTATCTAATACATCTTCATCTTGGGTGATATTAGAAGATTGGCAATGCTCACACCTATCAGGATCCTCTATAGATACCGTCAAACCATCACAATCATCACAATACCAGACAGGGATTCTGTGCCCCCACCAAAGCTGTCGGCTTATACACCAATCACGTATGTTAGATATCCAATTTAAATATATTTTAGTGAATCTCTCAGGCACAATTTCTATATCACCACTTGTAACAGCTTTATATGCTTTACCAGCAATAGTGGCTTCGTCCATATGTGTCCCAACATTTACGAACCATTGCAAGCTGGGCAATGGCTCAACAACACAATCACATCTCTGACAGCTTCCAACAGAATGCAAATAATCTTCTATTTTTTCAATATGACCAGTCTCTTCTAGCTCTTGAACTACCCTATCTCTAGCTTCAAATCTATCCGTCCCATCATATTTTCCGCACAAACTATTTAATAAACCATCATTAGAAATAACACATAAACTTTCAAGAGAATGTCTTTGCCCAATTTCAAAGTCCAATACATCATGCGAAGGAGTAACTTTTAATGCACCTGTCCCAAAATCTAGTTCAATAGCTTCATCTGATATCAGCGGTACTTCCCTATTGCATAGTGGCACTATCAATTGTATGCCGTCTGAATACCGTTTATCTGAAGGATTCATAGCTACAGCAGTGTCTCCAAATAAAGTTTCAGGACGTGTAGTGGCAACTGTTACATATCCCTCAGATTTAGATGCATAATACTTAACATAATACAATTTCCCTGATGTCTCTTTGTAATTAACTTCTAAATCAGATAATGCTGTTGAACATCTTGGACACCAGTTTATAATCCGTTCATTTCTGTAAATAAGTCCTTTCTCGTACAAGTTTACAAAAGTTGTACGTACTGCCAAACTAGGCCCAGCATCTAGTGTGAACAAATGCCTATCCCAATCTGCTGATATGCCTAACCGTCTAGATTGTTCATGAATGATTCCGCCAAATTTATCTACGTGCTCCCATACCTTTTCCAAAAAATTGTCTCTTCCTAAATCATGACGACTAATACCTTCTTTAGCCAACTGTAATTCTACTGCCCATTGGGTTGCAATACCTGCGTGATCGCTACCTGGTTGCCACAATACCTTATGGCCAGTCATGCGTTTCCATCTAACCAGAGCATCTTCAATAGCTTTCTCTAAAGCATGTCCTAAATGCAATTCACCCGTCACGTTTGGAGGCGGCATAGTAACTGTAAATGGTTCTTTATCAGAATCTATATCAGGCGCAAAATAATTATTTTCAATCCATACGCTATATATACGCTGTTCTATAGCATTAGGATCATACTTACTATCCATCGCTTCTATTTTATTTTCTGATGCCATTAACTTCCTTATTTTATCAGGTTTAATACGAGCAAATTCCGTAGTGCTCTAATTCTAATAAGCCCCTTTTAGTATCACTTGCCACTCGAGCAGGGTCCCATTTGTTAATTCGGATTTTATGAAGCCAATAAGTGAATTCCTTCATCCTAGTGATTGTCATATCATGCGTAGAAGAAACGCCTGTCTCAAACCCAAACTTGGACAAAAGATCTTCTTTAGTTTCTCCATATAATCTCTCGTACACCAAATCAAAGAGGTTCTCAGAATCTTGATAGCACAATGCTAAATGCCGCTTCCTAATATCGCGTTCAATTGCATTTTGTATAGCTTCTTCAACCACAACTCCATACCAATAATTTAAATAAAAACCATATTTAATAGGACCTATTAGTTCTTTAAATCTATCAGTTTCAAACCTTTGAGGGAAAACCCCATGCATTACAAGATCATTCAATTCGTTATCAGGAATAGCACCTTTAACCTGTGAACACAATCGATTCGCTAAGGCCAACCAGTCCAATCCTTCTCCCAATATAAGATACTGGTGATACGTTCCTTCAATAGTTTCAGATGGGACAATCCACTCACAAATTGCATAAAGCAAAGCCTCGACCCAATCTTTATCAGTTTCTATAGCTTCTGTGAACCTCAATAAGATGGAGTCTTGCAGGATTGGTTGTTTCGTAGTTTCTTTTACTAAATTTTCCATTTCATGCGAGTGCTTTATATTTTGATATCCATTATAACTGAGTAGTTAAAATTCCGCATAATTAAGGTCACAGATTATGTGAACTGAAGTCCTTTTAAGATATAATGTAGCTACAAAATTATCCTGTTCTCATCATAAAATTATGAACTCTAAAACTGGACATATGACATTAAGTGATTACTTGATTCCTGTGGAATCTCAAAAACTCAGATTCTTAAAGGATTTCATTCTAATTGTAGGTTTCTCTATGATTATGGGAATATCAGCGCAAATCCGAATCAATTTGGGGTTTTCCCCTGTTCCAATCACATCTCAAACTTTAGTAGTTCTAATTACTGGAGCTTTACTAGGAAGTAAACGAGGAGCCGCAGTAATGCTGCTTTATCTTCTGGAAGGTGCCATATTCCCTGTATTCTCAAACGGTAGTTCAGGACTTTTCTGGCAACTAAGTACAGGGGGATATCTACTAGGGTTTATCCCTGCAGCTTTTATTATTGGATATTTAGTAGAACGAGGCTGGTCGACTAAGCCTTGGATCCTACCTGCAATGTTGTTAGGGAACATAATCATATATATTCCAGGTCTAATAGTTTTATCATTATGGGTTCCCGAAGGTAAAACCTTAGAATATGGCCTCCTACCTTTCATCCCAGGGGACTTAATAAAAATTATACTTGCCTCAATCTTAATACCCATAATATATACAAAAATTTACAATAATAAAGGATAAACATGGATATAACATGGCTAGGAAACGGATGCTTCCAACTAAGAGACAATGAACTAATTGCCATAACAAACCCATTCCCTTCTACTATAGGGCTAGAAATTGGTTCTCTTGAGGCATCAGTCGTGACCATCAGTAACAACAGCGAACAACATAATTCCTCTGGTCTTATCAAGGGTGAACCCAGTATCTTTAACTCAGCTGGAGAATACGAATACAATGGCATCGGAGTACAAGGGGTTATGACAACCCTTATCGAAGGACAGTCATTCGAAACAAGGAATATCGCTTATAACATTCTTATCTCAGGTATACATATATTACATTTAGGAGATATAGCTGCCCCATTAACTCCTTCTCAGATAGACGAACTTCTTCCTTGCGACATCTTGTTAACCCCTATAGGAAGTTCTAACACGTTAGAACTGGATGACATTATGCAAACTATACAAGACTTGGATCCCAATATAATCATACCTATGCAATACAACATTCCCGGGAGCACCATAAACGGCGTTGAATTAGAACCGTTTCTAAACAAACTAGGGAAAAATGAAGTCACTCCACAAAACCGGCTAACGTTGTCTAAATCAAATGTGGAAAACTCCTCTATGGAACTAAATATTTTGCATCCTCAAGGAAAACCATCTGACACACAGAGTCCTAAATTAATCTAACCTGTATATCCGGCCTCGATACATCATATAAACCCCTACAAGTATCAAGCCCAAACCTAAGGTACTCACTGCTCCTATGAAGTAGATGCTGTACAAGCCTCCAACTTGAGGGAGAGTGGGTTCAGAAACTAAATCTGCCTCTATTACCTCTTCATTTGTAATCCCAATAGAATCTATAGGTTCTTTCATTGGCTCATCTATAATCTCTATTGGCACAGGTGCTTCAAAGGTCAAATCTACAATCTTCCTTATAAATGCACCTTCCATCGAACTCGTCTCCAAAGCCTTAACGGAACCGACCCCATTATCTAAATGGAAAGTGACCTCTTGATATAGCAATCTTTTATCACTTGGATCTATTTTTAGACCCTCGTATAAACCCGACTTTACATCCACCTCCACCATTTCCGTTCTAAACCGACTACAGTCGAGCACACACGCATACAATTTCACGCCGGTATTAGGCCATTCATCCGTAACAGTAACGCGACCACTATAAAAATCGGCATAAAATGGCTGGGGAGGAACTGACTCTTGCTTGGGCATGGCTCCCATGCCAATTACAGTGACCCAGCTACTAAGCATCAAGATGAAAATCCTAACCAAAGTCGTATTGCTTTTCATAAATCTCTTTATCCTTGGTTTAAACCTTTCATAGATGGTATCAAATCAACCTTTTTTAGAGCAACAAAAAAAAGGGGCACCCGCTTTCGCGAATACCCCTTCTATCATTGGTTTCGTTAGCTTTTTTAGCTTTGCCTGTTCATAAAGAATCCAGCACCAGCTACAACGATTGCGACAATGGAGAGTATCAAAGCTATGATACCCATTCCACCACCGGAACCTGCAGCTCCGGCAGGACCAGCAGCACCAGCAGGACCAGCAGGACCCTGAGGACCAGCTGCGCCAGCAGCACCGGCAGGACCAGCAGCACCAGCAGCACCGGCATCGCCTTTAGCTCCAGCAGGACCTTGTGCTCCTGCAGGGCCGGCTTTACCAGCAGCGCCAGTAGCGCCTTTAGCTCCATCAGATCCTGCGCCAGCAGAACTTCCGACAGTTAAATCCAATTTAAGGATTTCGCCATTGTCTGCTAATTCCGCGGTCTCATTAGCAGCGCCGTCACCAATTTTAAATGTTAATGTGTCACCCTTGACCCCTTTTGCTGTGACTGTGAATTTGCCATCAGCTGAGGTTTTTGCAGAGCCAACATCAGCTCCATCTACTAGAGCAGAAACTGTAGTACCAGTAGCTACTGGCACTCCATTGTTAGTTGCTTTTCCAATCACGATAGCAGGCGGTACTTCTTGGGCGAATGCCATTACTGGTATCGTCCACAGTATCGCCATTACAGCTAATAGGGCCAGGATTTTAAATTTTTTCATCTATTACCTCCTAAATTTAGAGGCATGGATGTGCAGACAAAAGTCATTGTGATCTCCATCTGCACATTCATGTCCTAGCCTTAATATGAAACCAAGTTCCAACCTGCGTATAAGCTACGCGAGGTGCCGTTTAATGTTACGTCTGCGTCAGCAGTCACTTTTATCCAGTATACGGAGCCAGCAGCTACGTTGGACAGAGTGTTAGCATCAGCTAAGTCTGGATCTGGGTCATAGAATGTCCATGCTTTGGTTGCGTTGTTGAAGTTAAATACTCTTACGAGGTTATCTCCAACAGGTGCACCAATAGCATCAGCTACTCCAGTCTGTACTCCTGAGTCAGTGCTTGCAGCAGTAACTGAGAAGTTGGAGCTGGCAGTTGTGCTAGCTATAGTCACACTGATTGCATGAGAACCAGTAGCTAACTGTGGAACCATTACTTCAGTACTTAATTCACCATCACCGTCAGTTGCTGGTACTGGTGCAGGCCTGGAGTCAACTCCACCGATAGTTAATGAACTCACTGTTGAGAAGGCCTTAAAGCCTGAACCACTCAGTGTAACTAGGGTTCCTGCAGGACCTGAGCTCAATGAAGCGCTCAAAGATGCTGTTGGAACAGAGTGTGAAACCGTATTAGTTACTGTAGTGGCAGATCCGCCAGATGGAGTGTAACTAAATGAAGATTTCACTAGGTTGTCAGAAGGAATACCTGCGTCCAAAGGCACTGTGAAAGTACCAGCGAATGCTCCGTTTCCATCTGGTGTGAATGTAGCCACATTCTTAGATGAGGAACCATAGTAGTAAGTCATAGTAACAGTTGGTGCAGTAGCTGCTCCTGTGGAGGAGTTAGCTGCTGGGTAACCACTACCTTCAACAGATACGGTAGTTCCAAGTCCGCTAGCAGCGGGGGTTATGCTTAAGCTTCTAGAAGCGATCGTAATTTCGACGCTGCCTGTTCGGCCGCCGTTGTCAGTCACTTCTAAGGTTTGAGTTCCGCCACCCATTGATCCGTTGGTCATAGGAATTACTACAGGAGCACTCCAGTTACCACCGTTGTCAATTGTGATGGATCCGTTTCCAGCATTGATTGCAGCTACAGCAGCAACGCCGGTAGCTCTCAAGCCAGTTGTAGCGCCACCTAAGGATATTACTGAAGAGTCAGATGCAGCGTTAATTGTAGCCGCTCCTCCGTCAGTCCAACCGTTACCTTGTAGGTTAACAGTTTGGTTAGGAACAACAGCATTAGGTGTTGCAGTTAATGAAGCACCAGTAATAGTGATGTTAGCTCCAGCGCTGTCCACGGTTACCAAAGATGCATCCTGGTTAGCGTCTGAAGAAACTAATACATACTGAGTACCAGTTCGTGCGCCGTTTGGTATTGGGATATCAAATACTAGAGAACCGTCTGAAGCAACTTGCAATACTTGAGTAGATGGTACAGTACCAGCTACAGCACCGAATTTAACGTGACCGCCAGATCCGGAAGCAATGTATTGGTTTGCTTGGAAGTCCTGCAAAGTAATTTGAACAGTTTCACCTACAGCTGCAGTGGTAGGGCTGATAATAATCTTATCAGATACGCCTACAGATACTGAGGTTGGTGAAGAGTTACCTTTACCGTCAACAGCGTTGATAGCAGATGCTCCACCTGATCGTGAGAACGGAGGAACAGTTAAACTAAACGTTGCTGCGAAGGTGTCGTCAGAAGCCACTACAGCTTCAGCTAATTGAACTTCACCACTGTTCAAAGCAGCATTACTGTTTGAGTCAATAAAGACTGTAGCAGTAGTACCATTTTTAAATCCGTAACCAGTAATAGTTACTGATCCGCCTCTAGAAGTAGAGGTGGTACTGGTGGTTAATTTTCGTGGGAGTGTTGTACCAGTAGTTGATACACCGGTTGTATAACCGGTACCAGTTACAGTCACTTTTGGTGCATCGGATTCAGTTGGGTTGGTTATACCAGCCGACTGAGCGATTGTGATTATAATGGTAGCATTTGCTCCAATACCTTGTGAACCTGCAAACATGTTAGTACCTGTACCAGTTACGGTTGGGTCCATGTCTGGAACTTCCAAGTGTACTAGAGGATTGTTAAGTTTAGCTCCTGTAAACTCAACAGTTACATTTTTAGGATGCACTCTAACGTTAGCAGAACCTGATGTATTAGTGACTGTACTTGAAGTCATAACAATATCGGTTGTTGCTATCGAAGAAGGTACACCAAAAACGTTTTCGAGCGCCAATGTGATTTGGCCGCCCTCTGCGATTGTGGTTGTTCCAGTACCGGTTGTGATAACCAATTTTGCAGTAGCACCTACTTCAGGTGGAGTAATAGCCAATCGTCCGCCGTGACCGGCAGATGCTGACATGGTTAATGCGGCTGAAGGAGCAGCCAAAGCTTTTCCTCCATCCCTTACTCCATCTAATTCAGGAGCTACATTGGCTACTGTTTTCTGGCCTGCGAACATGCTCATGCTAACCATTACAGCTAACACGCCTATAACGACCATTGCCATTACAGGAAGAGACAGTTTGAAACTTAATTTCTTTGCCATATAGCGTTTTCTCCTTATATAGATTTGATTTATTTTTGCCCGATTACGAGCATATATATAATCCCACCAGACTATTATCGTCTTTTTGTGTTACTTGAGTGTTACTGGGTTTATAGGGAATTAGCTATTAGCAGCCTTATGCAATCCTTCTAGAAATTCTTCGTTGGACCCTGATTTTGAAACTCTATCCAAAACCCGCTCTAAAACATTCGATGAGCCGTTATCAGAACTCATGTTTACCATACGTCTCAGAAGATCTCTTTGTTTCATCTCAGTGTCATCAAAAAACAATTCTTCTCTTCTTGTCCCGCTTCTAATAATATCTACAGCAGGGAAAAATCTCCGGTCAGCTAATCCACGATCCAAATGAAGTTCCATATTGCCAGTACCTTTGAATTCTTCATAGATTACTTCATCCATACGGCTACCTGTATCTACAAGACAAGTAGCTAAAATTGTTAAGCTGCCACCTTCTTCGATATTTCGAGCTGCGCCAAAAAATTTCTTAGGAGGATATAATGCCACCGGATCCATACCTCCAGATAGAGTCCTACCACTTGATGGCACTGCTAGGTTATAAGCCCTGGTCAATCGAGTCATGCTATCCATTAATATAATTACATCTTCTTTAGCTTCAACAAGTCTCTTTGACCGTTCTAATGCCAATTCAGCTACTCTGCATTGCTCCTCTACCGATTCATCAAAAGTAGACGAAAACACATCCCCGTGCACAGAACGTCGCATTTCTGTTACTTCCTCAGGTCTTTCACCAATCAACACAACCATGAGTGTCGCTTCTGGGATATTTTCAGCAACGCTAGCCGCTATCTGCTTCAATATAGTGGTTTTACCTGCTTTAGGAGGAGACACAATTAATCCTCTTTGGCCTAATCCTATAGGTGAAAACAAATCTATCATTCGAGAAGACAACGAAGATTTTTTGCTTTCCAGAATAATCTGTTTTTCAGGGAAAATAGGTGTTAGAGCCTCAAAAGCCATGGCTCTTGAAAATTTACTATCGCTATCATGCCCATTAATCTGGTCAACTCTAACCAGGCCAAAATATCTCTCTCCGTCTTTTGGCGGCCTAACCTGACCACTCACTGTATCTCCTGTTCTCAATCCAAATCTGCGGATTTGCGACTGAGAAATATAAACATCTCCAGAAGCCTTATTTGCTGAAACTTGCCTTAAGAAGCCATACCCATCATCCATTACCTGTAAAATACCACTAGAAGTAAGCACCAATTTATCATCTTGCTGTGCATTCTTGGATGCAGCACTTCTATACAGTTTCTTTAAAACATCTTCTCTAATCAATTCTTCATCTGATTTGTCAATTTCCACTTCAATTTGATCAGCAATACCGATCAATTCTTCTTTAGTCATCAAATTGAGCTCAGAGATATCGAATATACTTTGAATAGTAGCCATATTTACCTCAATTACCTACTTTATTTGGATCCATACCAGTCATTTAAAAATAATTCCATGCCTTTATCGGTCAAAGGATGTTCAGCCATTTTCTTTATAATTCCGAAAGGGACAGTTGAAATATCTGCACCCATACGTGCCGCCTCAGAACAATGGAAAGGATGCCTGATACTTGCGGCCATTACCAGAGTTTCAATTCCGTGCATCCGGTATATCTCCACAATTTCCCCTACCATAGCCATACCGTCCTGCGCTATGTCGTCTAATCTTCCTACGAAAGGACTTACCACTGTGGAACCAGCCTGAGCACCCAAAATTGCCTGATTGGTAGAAAAGCACAACGTTTGATTCGTATTAATTCCTTGATCAGATAATTTGTGTATAGCTTCAAATCCAGCAAGAGTACTCGGGATTTTTACCCAGACATTATCAATCCAATCAGCTATTTTTAAACCTTCTTCAATCATGTCTTTCGCTTCAGTGCTGACTACCTCCACAGAAATAGGGCCAGATATCACTTTTGCAATCTCTTGTATCGTTTTTCTATAGGCGTCTGGATCCGAGATCCCTTCTTTAGCAGCTAAAGAAGGATTTGTTGTCACCCCAGTGACCACTCCTAGTTCAGCAGCCTCATAAATCTCTTGCACATTAGCTGTATCGACAAATAATCTCACGTTTCTACCTCATTAAATGAAAATTGAGCTCCTTCACGTAACATTTGTTTAACAGAGTCTAAAAACCCAACGAACAAAGGATGTGGTGAAGTTGGTCTTGATCTGAATTCGGGATGAAATTGAACCCCTACCATGAAATCATGCTGCGACGACTCTGCTATTTCAACTAAAGTACCATCCGGAGAAAGACCTGCAAAGCATATACCTGACTCTTCCATTGCTTCCCTATATGCATTATTCAATTCAAATCGATGTCTGTGACGCTCTTCAACCGAATTTGATTCGTAAAATCCATGAGACTTAGATTGCAAATCTAAACTACAAGGGTACATTCCCAACCTCATTGTGCCTCCTTTATTGGTGACATCGATTTGATCAGGCATCACATGGATTACAGGATTAGGAGTATCTGGTTGGAATTCTTCAGAATCTGCTTGGAACAAATTTAGTACATTTCTGCACCATTCTATAATCATAACCTGCATACCTAGACACAAGCCTAAATACGGAATGTTGTTAGTTCGAGCATATTCGGCAGCCAAGATCATTCCTTCGACTCCACGTTTCCCAAAACCTCCAGGAACCACAATGCCACTAACGTCCGACAAATGCTGTTCCGCACCGTCGCGCTCTAAATCTTCTGAATGGACCCACTTTATTTGGGTTCTGCGTCCTACACGTAATCCTGCATGAGTTATAGCCTCTTTGACAGACATATAGGCATCAGGATATTCCACATATTTACCTACTAAAGCTATAGAAACTACTTCCTCTAGAGCATCCATTTCAGAAATAGCAGACGACCATGAATTGTTATTAGATATTGAGCCAGGAGGCAATCCGAGAGTCTTAGTTATGCTATTTCCAAGACCATATCCTTCTAAAATCATAGGCACTCTGTAGACATTATCTACATCTATCAAAGGAATCACTTCTTCTTTATTAACATCACAAAACAATGACAATTTATCAATCACAAAATCAGGAACTTCTCCTTGGCTTCGACAAATCAAAGCATCTGGCTGAATCCCGATACTTCTTAGCTCGCTTACACTATGCTGGGTAGGTTTGGTTTTCAATTCATTCGCTACGTTCAAATTTGGCAGCAACGTCAAGTGGATAAAATAAACATTTTCCCGACCTACATCATTTCTCAGCTGTCTGATAGCTTCCAAAAAAGGTAATCCCTCAATATCTCCTACCGTTCCCCCAACTTCAACTACCATCACATCGACATCTAAAGATTCAGCTAAATCAGTGATATGGTGCTTGATTTCGTTAGTCACGTGCGGGATAGTCTGAATGGTACCTCCAAGAAAATCACCTTTCCGTTCTTTAGTTATAAGACTTAAATAAACTTGCCCAGCTGTTACATTGGATTTCTTGTTTAATTCAATGTCAATGAATCTCTCATAGTGCCCCAAATCCAGGTCAGTCTCCCCGCCATCTTCTGTAACAAAAACTTCTCCATGCTGATAAGGCGACATTGTTCCAGGGTCAACATTCAAATAAGGGTCCAGTTTGATTACGGAAATATCAAATCCCCGATTCTTTAATATTCTTCCTATGGAAGCGACAGTGATACCTTTCCCTATGGAACTCACCACTCCGCCAGTTACGAAAATATACTTAGCCGACATTTTTAATTGTGTAAATCAATTTATAGGAAAACAAACGTCTCTCCCTGTTTGTTAGGGATGTACCGGAACGGTTCTGTGGAACTTAAGTAACAATTTCTACCATTCCGAACAAAAGTATAATTTACTGTCCTATTCAGTGTCAACAAAATAAAATCCTCTTTACTATTGATTACAGCTTCTTTTCTGAGTAGTATTACCCGAAGAATACAAATCTTTTAGGATGCTCCAAATGACTAACTACTCATCTAAGCAAACTATCCAAGTACGCAACAACCAATTCAACATAGAATTAATGAAAGGTGGATCAGGTGAACCTGTACTATATATCCATGGAGCTGACGGGTTTCCTGAGTGGGAAGAATATCTAGACCAACTCGCAGGTTCGTATGAGGTCTACGTACCCGCCCATCCAGGGGTATCAAATTCTACCGGACTTGAAGCACTAGATAATTTATGGGACTTAGTACTCTTTTATGATGAGTTAATCGACTCGTTGAATCTGCAATCTGTTCACCTCATTGGACACTCATATGGCGGAATGATTGCGGCAGAACTAGCTGCTTGCTTTCCTAATAAAATTAAATCCCTATCCTTGATTTCTTCATTAGGTCTCTGGATTGAATCCAGTCCAGTCACAGATTTCTTCATATTGACAGCAGATGAGCGAAAACAATTACTATGGCATAACGGTGAGTCTGAAATAGCTATAAAGAAAAGCACTGTTCCCGAGGATCCATCTGAGAGAGCATTGATAAATGTAAATCGAACGATCACTCTAGCTGCGATAGGCAAATTCTGTTGGCCAATCCCAGACAAAGGCCTCAAAAAACGGATTCATCGGATTAATATGCCCACATTGTTACTATGGGGCGATGATGACAAAATTGTTCCAAGTGACTACGGACAATTATTTAATGATCTTATTACCCACTCTAAATTAATTATTATTCCTGAATGTGGCCACATTCCACAATTAGAAAAACCTCAGGAATTTATATCTGCAATTAATGATTTTATAGGAGCCATTTAACATGAACGCTTTAGATTTCATTCATGCTTCATTAACAGACGAAGAACAATATTTCTCCGAATCTATACATGAAATTACAGATAAAGAATTAATGTGGCGACCTTCCAATGAATCAAACAACATCAACTGGATCGTGTGGCACATGAGCCGTGTAGAAGACATGTGGTTCAATTTCTTTTGCAACAAACAACTGGAACTGTGGGAAACCAATAGCTGGTATACCCATTTTAATTTACCAACTCGCGACAATGGTTTTGGTCATACTGCTGACCAAATTAAAGCATTTCCCAAACTGGACTTTGCCGATCTCCTAAAATATAGAAATGAAGTCAGGAACTCCACATTAAATTACTTGATTTCCTTGCAAGAATCTGACCTAACTATAGTCCCTAGAGAACAAAGACCTGAAATGGCTATCTCAGACGTCTTTGTACGAATCCTCAATGAACTTTTCCAGCATATCGGGCATATTAACTACATCAGAGGATTATTCAACAGTAAATAAAACATTTATCGCACATAGCATGAAGGGATCTATGTATAATTCATGTATGAAAATACATGCTCAATGGAAGCCCGCGATATTATGTAGCTTTTTGTTATTATCCGCTCTAAGTTTAGGCTGCCAACAACCCAATGATCCTATTGAACCCTCACAAGCGCATACTCCCTATCATGCCCCAATTCCAAAGGCTGCTACATTCGATGGCAACCTCACAGTTACCATACCCAAGTCATCCCAATTGAATGATTTTACTTACGAAAACTTAGCGCAGAATAGCATAGGACCTGGCATGATTTTCAGCCGAATCCTCAAATTAACCACCAATCCAGCTCAGGAAACACCACACATGAAAGTGGAATGCGACTTATGTGAATACTGGGAATATCTACCCAATAACAAAATACGTTTCAAAATTAAAGATAATATCTATTGGCATAATGGCGACAAGTTAGTACCAAATCACATACGAGATCATTATAAAAAACATATTATTCAAGATTCTAAACATTATTCTTTATCCGCAATAGAATCAATCAATACACCAGAGAATCAAATTTTGGAATTAAATCTGAATCGTTTGGATTCTGACTTGATGTTTAAATTGGCGCACACAGAAAACAAGGTTTTTCACCCAGAATTAGTACCCTCAAAAAGCAACCCAAGTAATTCATCACAAAATATAACTGGAACTGGACCTTGGATGCACGTTCCTCAAGATAACAATACACCAGACTCCATAACACTTGTTCGTAACCCAGTGTATTTTTCACATAAAAAACCTTTATCTCAAAGCATAACTATAAAAAACATCGAAAATTTAACCTATCGTAAAATATCAGCTCTTACAAACACCGGGCAGTCAGATATCATCCTAAACAATACTGGAGTTTCTATAAACCCAAATAATATTAACTTTGTGTCAACTCAATCCATACTCTCATACGGTGGCCCAACACTATTTTTCAACTTATCAAAAGAGTCTATGCAACCGTTACTTAAACGGAAGAAAATCTTTCTACTCCTGGATCCTTGGCAACATAACAGTAAGAGTGATGCAGCCCCTGCAACAATTGGAATAGGCATTCCTATCGTAACTAAAAATTATTCAGACAACCAAAAAGAACTTAGAAAAAGACACTTCGATGATCCTGTATCAACAAACCAAGCATCCGATAAAATAACAAACGCTACCTTACTAAAAATAGGTGTGGCAGATAGCCCTGTTCCATACCAATTAGTCTTAGAAAACATCCTCCAAGATTTACAATCTTCGGAGTATTCAATACAGACTCAATCCTTATCCAAAGACACTTATATGCAAGAACTTAGCAATAAAACATCAGATTTTGACATATTACTAGGATTAACACCGCCTAGTGAATTCATCAATACTTTTCTATTTTCTACCATTCATTCCAAAGGAGAATATAGCTTCAGTAATTCTTCTGATACAACATTAGATAGCATGATCGAAAAACAGGCTACTGAACCCAATAACCTTCTAAGAGCATCACAAATTCGTGATATTCAAGAACACGTCTTAGAACAAGCTTACATGTACAATTCCGCTTCTTTAAGGTTTGAGTGGATTCATCACGAGTCTGTCAGAAATTTTTTCCCCAATGATAACTTGGGTGAGTACCTTTACTGGTCCGAAATCTGGGTAGAATAATCAACTCTGATTGATTATATTATTCAGTGCTCGAACTGGTAGTAAGACGCATTTAAGCCTAACAGGGTGCTGTCTTACTATTCCTAGTTCCGATAATTCACCTAATTCCGGGTAACCAACAGACTCGTCATTATTTTTAAGAAATTGTTCAAATTTCTCGATCTTTCCTGGAAGTTCATCAATAGATGATTCCTCAATAAACACACTTAGTAAACTTGAAGCCGCCTTTATTACGGTACATCCTTCGGCAACTGCCGAAACGCTAGTTATTACTCTCTCGGGAGATAATTTGATTTTGAGGGATATTTTATCGCCACAGAATGGATTGATCTCTTCTCTACAATAATCATATTCAGCAATTTCTTCCCCGTTTCTGGGATTACGGAAATGATCCATGATTACATCTTTATATATATTACTGAAATATTCTTCAGATATATCAGTCATGGATGTATTCCTCAACTATTCTGTTGATACCGGTTCTGATGAATTGTCTATTAAAGATTTCAATGTGTGCCAAGACAACATAGCGCATTTGATTCTTACAGGAAAGTCTGTAACCCCGGATAACATTTCCAAGTCTCCAAGCAGATTCACATCTAATTCTGCACCTGGCTCCGTAAGCATCTTATGAACTTCTTCAAAAACTTGATTAATATCTTCAATTTTTTGGCCCATTATGGTTTCAGTCAACATGGATGTAGATGCTCTAGATATAGCACAACCAGAACCTTGGAATCCAATATCAACAACAACATCATCTTTTACATCCATATATAAAAGAATCCGGTCACCACAAAGGGGATTAAACCCTTCTTTATAATGGGTGTGAGGTTCAACCACACGAAAGTTGCGAGGTTTTGAATTATGTTCTAATAAGATTTCTTGATATAAATCATTAAGTCCAGACATGAATTCTCCTAATGAACTTTATCCAAATAGCTCAGATACTCTATCAACAGCAACTATTAAAGCATCTATATCTGATTTTGTATTATAGAAAGAAACCGAAGCTCTAGCTGTAGCAGGTATGTCAAACCTATCCATCAGGGGTTGTGTGCAATGATGTCCAGTTCGTATCGCGACCCCTTCAGTATCCAATATGGTACCGATATCATGAGGATGCGCAGATTCCATCACGAACGATACAACGCCCCCAAATTGCTCTGCATTGCCTATTATTCTAATTCCAGACATCCCTGTAAGTTGCTGGCGCGCATACAATAATAATTCTTTTTCGTATGCCGCTATATTACCCATTCCTAAAGAAACCAGATAATCTAATGCTACCCCTAATCCAATACCTCCAGCTATATTAGGAGTGCCTGCCTCAAATTTATATGGCAAATCATTATAAGTAGTGTGCTCAAAAGACACACTCCTGATCATATCACCGCCACCTTGGTAAGGTTTCATGTTTTCTAATATGTCTTTTTTTCCATATAATATGCCTACCCCAGTAGGCCCACAAACCTTATGGCCAGAAAATGCGAAAAAATCACAGCCAATCTCTTGTACATCGACAGCAAGGTGGGGAGCAGACTGAGCCCCATCTACTAGAACTACTGCCCCTTTGTCATGTGCCATCTCCGTCATCATCTTTACAGGGTTAATAGTCCCTAAAGTATTTGATTGATGAACAATAGAAACAATTTTAGTGTTACTAGAGAGCATTCTTTCATACTCATCCAACATTAAAACACCATTATCGTCTATTGGTATCACTTTTAGAGTTGCGCCAGTATTATCACAAATCATCTGCCAAGGAACTATATTTGAATGGTGTTCCATGGTAGATATAATTACATCATCACCCGAACTTAGATTACTTCGGCCGTAACTCTCAGCAACCAAATTGATTGCTTCTGTGGTGCCCCTAACAAAAATAATTTCCTCATCAGCATTCGCATTGATAAAAGCTCTCACTTTCCCTCTGCTTTCTTCATATTTATCAGTAGCAAATTGGCTTAAGGCGTGAACCCCTCTATGAATATTTGAATTATATTCTTTGTAGTAATCTGCTATTGCATTGATTACAGTCAAAGGTTTTTGAGTTGTTGCCCCGTTATCAAGGTACACTAAAGGTTTTCCATTAACTTTCTGAGATAGAATGGGGAAGTCTTTTCGAATTTCTTCAACGGATTTATTTCCAACGTATTCTTTAATGTGTTGTTGGCTCAATTCGATTACCCTAAATTCAATATTGCGTTTGGTATAGATGACTCGTATGCATTATCTATGTATTCCATAAATCCAGGGTCATCCACCTGGTCAATAATTTCTCTAGCAAAAGCTTGAATCAAAAATTTACTCGCCATTCTCTCATCCAAGCCTCTACTCCTCATATAGAATACTGTTTCGTCATTTATGCTTCCCGCTGTCGCACCATGGCCACACTGAACATCATCAGCATAGATCATCAAACTAGGTTTGCTGTCCACTTCCGCTCCATCAGACAGAATTAAGTTTTTATCTGATTGAGTAGCATTAGTTTTTTGCGAATCTTTTCTTACTAACACTTCTCCGCCAAAAACAGCTCGGGAATTCCCATCTAGTATCCCTTTGTACATTATGTTACTAAAACAATTTGGTTTAGCGTGATCTATATTAATCAAAGTGTCTATATGCTGGCTGTCTACGGTTAGATATAAGCCTATAATATCGCATTCTGCCTCGGTTCCATCTAACAATACTGACATTTCATTTCGAGCAAGATCAGATCCTTTAGAAAAATTTACGGACTTAAATGAACTTGATTCTGATTGGTAAACATTGGTTACTCCCATATGTACAGAATCCATGCTTTCGAACATTACTTTACCGTGATTTAAAGTCGAATTTTTACCAAGAACAATCTCTGTGACAGCATTAGTGAAGTGATGAGTTATATCTTCTGTAAAAAATGCCTCAATAATACACGCCTTAGAATTCTCTTTCACATTAACTAACACTCTAGGATAACTTGCTACATTTTCAGATCCTGTAGCTATATTAACGATCTCCACAAAAACATCAGATTCATCACCCTCTATTTCAACATACAGACCTTCATCAAATAATGCTGAATTCAACGCAACAAATCCATCTGCATATGAAGCATGTGCACTTAGATTCTCTTTTACAAACTTAGAATTTGTCTCCAAAGCATCTTGTAAAGAAGTCACATGAATACCAGGTATGTTATCCACACCATGTGACATTTCTTTAGATAATTTACCGTTAATCACTACGAGCTTGACGTTCCCAGTTGTCGTAACACCCAAATTCTGAACCTTAATATCACCTTCAATTAAAGACTCTCTGATTCTATAACTGTTGTCTAACACAGGGCTTACGTTTGTATATTTCCATTTTTCATTGCCTTTTCTAGCAATCGGTAATCCTACTTCACAAAAGGAACCCCACGCTTCACTTTTAAAATCTTGGACTGATTTATGGGATTTTTTTAATGAAGCCTCGTAGTCTTTTGTATATGTGTCATATCTTGCATCAATTTGTGCCAATGCGGAACCTCTTCTCTAATTTAATCACCTTTGACCCAATCGTATCCTTTTGCTTCTAATTCTAAAGCTAATTCAGGCCCGCCCGATTGAACTATCTTGCCATCAACTAACACGTGCACTTTATCAGGAACAATATAATTTAATAGTCTTTGATAATGAGTTACTACCAATACAGCATTTGCTTTATTCCGGAAATTATTAACACCATCTGCAACAATTTTTAACGCATCTATATCTAATCCTGAATCAGTCTCATCCAAAATAGCCAATTTCGGATTGAGCAACGTCATTTGCAGAATCTCATTACGCTTTTTTTCCCCACCGGAAAATCCTTCATTAATGTTTCGCTTCACAAGTTCTGGATTTATTGCTACTTGTGCAACGCATTCTTTTAATTTCTGATCAAACTCTCGCGCGGAATACTCTTCTTCCCCATTATGAACTCTGATTGAATCCGCTGCTGCTTTTAAAAACTGCCAAGCTCTTACTCCTGGCAGTTCTGTAGGATATTGGAAAGCCAAGAATACGCCTTCCCGAGCTCTATCTTCTGGCTCCATATCCAATAATTCTTTATCCTGGAATGTGACGGAACCCTCCGTTACACTATATTCAGGACGCCCTGCAATAACATTTGCCAATGTACTTTTCCCAGATCCGTTCGGTCCCATAATTGCATGAACTTCACCTGCTTTAATTTCCAAATCTATCCCTTTCAAGATTTGTGTTTCTTCTATGTTAGCTTGTAAATTATTTATATTTATCATATGTAATTATTAACCTACTGTTCCTTCAAGACTCACCTTAAGCAATTGGGAAGCTTCCATAGCAAATTCAAACGGTAACTCTTGAAATATCCCTCTACAAAAACCGTTGATTATCATATAGTTGGCCTCTTCTTGGCCTATACCTCTCTGCAAACAATAAAACAATTGATCATCACTTACTTTTGAAGTAGTGGCCTCGTGTTCCAATTGAGCTGTAGGATTCTTCACTTCTATATAAGGTACCGTATGCGCTCCACATTGATCCCCAACGAGCAGCGAATCACATTGAGTGAAATTCTTAGCTCCTTTAGCTGAAGGATTTATTTTAACTAAGCCTCTATATGTGTTTTCAGCATGTCCTGCTGAAATGCCTTTGGCTACTATCGTGCTTTTCGTATTCTTGCCGATATGAATCATTTTTGTTCCAGTATCAGCTTGCTGATAATTATTTACCAGTGCCACAGAATAAAACTCTCCAATGGAGTTGTCTCCCTGAAGTATTACACTAGGGTATTTCCAAGTAATAGCTGATCCAGTTTCAACTTGCGTCCAAGAAATCTTAGAGTTTACTCCAGCGGCTTTCCCTCTTTTTGTAACAAAATTATAGACGCCACCCTGCCCATTTTTATCTCCAGGATACCAATTTTGCAAAGTTGAATACTTGATTTCCGCGTTATCTAACGCCACAAGTTCAACAACTGCAGCATGAAGTTGGGATTCTTTTCTTACTGGCGCAGTGCAACCTTCCAAATAACTAACATAGCTGTCATCTTCCGCAATTATCAATGTGCGTTCAAATTGCCCTGTGTTTACTTGATTTATTCTAAAATAAGTCATCAATTCAATTGGGCACTTAACACCTTTGGGGATAAATGCAAAGGAACCGTCACTGAACACAGCCGAGTTTAAACATGCATAGTAATTATCAGAATACGGCACAACAGAGCCCAAATAAGCCTTGACCAGGTCAGGATGCTTTTGAACGGCCTCACTTATGGAACAAAATATAATACCTTCTTTTTCAAGCATATCCTGATATGTAGTAGCTACTGAAACACTATCCAGTACCGCATCCACAGCCACTCCTGCTAATTGTTTCTGTTCCTCAATTGGAATACCCAGTTTATTAAAACCTTCGATTATTTCAGGATCAACTTCATCCAAGCTCTTTGGACCATCAGATGTAGCAGTAGGGTCAGCATAATAATACAAATCCTGGTAGTCAATCTTTGGAAATTCCACATTCGCCCATTCGGGATGGTTGTCCACTTGTTTTTCCCAGAACCTGAATGCCTGAAGCCTCCACTCTAATAACCAATCGGGTTCATTTTTTTTGTATGAAATAAACCGTACTATTTCCTCATTGAGGCCCTTAGGCGCTAGTTCTGCATCAATATCAATGGTGAAACCCCATTTGTATTCGGTATCTAAGTCAGTTGAATGCCTAGATATGCTGTTGGGTGTTGTCATGTTATAACCCTCCAATTAGAACTCAGAAAGCTCTAAAATATTATAAATGGGAATGAATCCCATCTTCAACTACGAAAGACCCAATCTTTCGTTATTAATTCTTAATTAGACAAGTAGTCCATCAATGATACCCACTGTATTTACATAAGACTATATACTACAATAAGTCGCAATAAGAGCTATTATATATTAATTTAGCAAAATCTGTAACATCAATAAACACAAATGAAACTTTGCGACAGTCATACACATATCGATCAATATAGCTCATCAGAATTGCCCGGTATTTTACAGAGAGCGATGGATTCAAAAGTATCATTGATAATCGCTGCTGGCACTACAATAGCGTCTAGTAAAAAGTGCATCAATCTCAGCACGCAATATCCCTTAATCAAAGCTGGGGTAGGCATTCACCCTACGGAAGTCCAGAGTTTCTTCGACGATTCAATAATATCCACACTAAATCAACTAGTAAAAAACAACCCACAAGTAGTTTGCATGAGCGAAACTGGAATGGATTATCTCCCAGGTTCTCCTGACAAACATATGCAAGAGCAAGCCTTCAGGGAACAAATTCGAATCGGAATAGAGAACAATAAACCTATAATATTCCACTCTAGAGAAGCACATGAAGACACTTTTAGAATACTCTCGGAAGAAAAAGTGTACTCTGTGGGAGGGATAATGCATTATTTCCAAGGCGATATAATCACCGCTCTGAAAGCCATAGAACTTGGGTGCTTCATCTCCATAGCTCGCCCTCTACTTAGGCTACCTGAACTAGAGACAACTGTTAAACATATCCCTATTAAAAACATCGTGTTAGAAACTGATTGTTACCCTCAACCTTTTAAGAAACATCGATCTAGCTGGACTGAGCCAAGACACTTGATGGACATCGCTAGCAAACTAGCGGCTATAAAAGGTTTAACCGTAGAAGAAGTGGCTTCTATAACCACAAACAATCTGAAATCCATCGTTAAATTTTGATACAATAGACTTCGAGCACTCAGGAGGGATTATGGTAACTATACATACTAAATGCCAAATAGCTTTTAAAGAATGGGCTGTAGCTGTAGACGCACTAACTAACGGGAACCAAATCATGCTTGTTAGGAAAGGCGGAATCAGTGAAGACTCCAAACATTTCACAGTAATTCACGATAAATTTTTGTTATATCCAACATATGAGCATCAAGCTAAAGAATTAGTTAAACCTAACTATCAAAATCAACTAGAAAAATATCAAAACTCCACCACTATCCAAGACCCGGTTATATTTAATGCTTGGGCAGAAATTGTAGAAGTTATTGAACTTACTGACAAGGATAAATTAGACAGCCTTTCCCCGTTTCATATTTGGACAAATGATTACGCTGAAAGTAGACTAAGATGGAAACCCTCTTTTCCCTTATCAATTATGCTCCTAAAAGTTCATTCCTTAACTACACCTGTAACGATTCCTTATCAAGACGCATTCGGAGGTTGTAAATCTTGGGTTGAACTGGATAACAGCCTGGAATTAGAACAAAATCCTGTATTGAGCCCTTCAGAACTGACTAGTATCATAGACTCCATAAAAACCATTCTAAAATAAATCCTAGAGGCCAGATGAAATACCGAACACTCCCACAAACAGAAATAGAACTTTCCGAAATCGGATTCGGAGTATGGACCGTAGCCACCAATTGGTGGGGGCACATTGAAGATAATGACAAACGCTTACTGCTTGAGAATGCTATTGAATTAGGCATCAACTTTTTCGATACAGCAGACACGTATGGAGAAGGATTTGGAGAAGAAGTTCTTTCCAAGTATATTTCACACAAAAGACATGACATCGTTATTGCCACTAAATTCGGGTACGATTTTTATGACAAGACTCCGAGAATCGGCCATCAAGAGCGCCCTCAAAAATTCGAACCTGATTTCATCAAGTTCGCATGTGAACAAAGCTTAAAGCGTTTGAAAACTGATTATATAGACATATATCAACTACACAACCCAAGGATAGATACTATTGAGCAAGACTATGTTTTTGAAACTCTTGAAGAATTGAAATCCGAAGGAAAAATATTGCATTACGGTTCGGCTTTAGGCCCAGATATTGGGTGGTTTGAAGAAGGTGAAGCCTCAATGATTGAGCGCAACGTGAAGTCTTTACAAATTATATACAGCATTTTAGAACAAGACCCCGCTAGATCTTTCTTCCCCATCGCTGAAGAAAAGGAAGTTGGTCTCATATCTAGGGTACCTCACGCTTCTGAAGCTCTCACTGGCAAGTACACGGAACCTCCAGTATTTAAAGAAGGTGACCATAGATCACATCGCCGTATTGAATGGTTACAGTGGGCTCTTCAACGAGTAGAAAAAATAGACTTCATACACGGCGAAGAATTAGGCAGAACTTTAAGTCAAGCTGCCATATTATTCTGCCTAAAACAGCCGACAATAGTTAGCGTATTGCCAAACATCACAAATCTTGAGGACCTAAACCACTTTGTCGAATCACTAGAATGCCCATTCTTTACACCTCAAGAAGACGATGAAATACTGGATTTATGGAACAATGATTTTAAGTCTCAAGGAGAGCAAGAACAGAATCTAACAGAAGTTTAATTCCGTCTTTTCTTTAAAAACCTAGGAATTTTACTGAAAATAGCATGTCCTGTATTTAAAGTCTCCGACTGCTCCGCATTTATTATTTCTACACTCATCTCCTTGACGTCACTAGCGTACAAATAATCTACCACTGCTTCAGACGAACTGAATTCTGGAACAAACCCCAACATTACTCCGGATTTAGAAGTTGATAATACAGTGGGATACTTCAAAAAAGACCATTCATAGTATTTTAGCCTATGAAAAGTCAAAGCTCTCACGATTAAAGCTGTAACAATAAAAGGCAATATCTTAGGTAGATACCATTTTTTTCTTCCAATAATTTCAGCTATATCTCCAGGGAATACAACTCCTTGAGATGCTACATTAAATATCCCAGACGCTCTATTCTTCAAGGAGCAAATAATTGATTCTATAAAGTCATATTCATGCGTGAATTGCATTGGGAAAGTATTCACAAATGAAATACGTTTCCAAAAATTGGATTCATGTATCTGATCGTTATCAGATGAGGGCCCCAGTACAGCGGCAGGCCTTAGTATCGCCATATTAATTTGAGGGTTTTCAAAAATATAATCTTGTATGAGTTTTTCAGCAATTAGCTCACTACATTCTCTATCAGGAATTGATAATTCCAAATCTTCTTCACTTAATGTTCTCCAAGAGGTCTTAGCTGGAGAATACACACAAGAGGAGCTTACATAAATCAAATGATTTATATCTGAATTTTCACAAGCCTCAATTAATGTCTTAACGAGCACAATCGGAGCTCCATTAAGCTCCTCTCTCTCTTCTTTCAAAGAGCTACATCCAACCTCACCAAGATGAACTAACACATCTACTTTATGTTCTCTTAAAACTGAATAATATGAACTTCCAATAGCCTGTTTCACTGTAATCATATTGCGTATTGAAATAGGATTTAACTTTGGACAAATCACTACTATTTTTGAATACTGTTCTGATTTATCTAAAGTTTGCAATAGTTTCTCTGCATACGGATTACCTCCGGTGACAAGGCCCAATATAACGCGCTCTGCAACCTCCATCATTTAACTCTCGTAGATAAAAATTCAATCAAATATCCCATTTCCTCTCTAGCCCACTCGGGTAATCCAATCTCGATCATACTCATTTTGGCTCTATTAGAAATATCATCAATAAAATCCAATGTAGACTGCCTGCTTCCCACATCCTCTAAAACTGCCATAATCCAAGACACATCATAATCGCTTAACACTTCTTTCTGATAACGCTTTTTGAAATCTTTACGAGTTGTGCCTGAAACATTTTCCATGCCATGTATTACTGGATAGGTTTTCTTTTTCCTGTATATATCTCCACCTATAGGCTTTCCTGTAATAGCGGGATCTCCCCAAACACCTAAATAATCATCGCGTATTTGAAATGCTTGTCCCAAAAGAAAACCTATTTCCTCGAATTTCTTTGCTTGGTCCAATTCTTTAGTAGCTGAAAGAGCCCCCATCATTATAGAGCTTTGAATTAAAGCACCTGTCTTACCTGCAATCATGTCAAGGTACATTTGAACACTTACATAATCTGCAGATTCAAAAGATAAATCTTCACACTGACCTATAATCATGCTCATATATGCATTTGTAAGCAATTTAGATAAAGCAACATTATGGTCACTTTGTTTTGGTTGCATGGAAGTAGCCATGTCTCCCAATGTATGTAAAGCGTTTCCAGATATCAACGCCTTCGGTATTCCCCAAACTTTCCACACAGTTTTTCTGTGACGTCTTTCAGAATCTTGATCTTGAATATCATCATGTATTAGTGAGAAATTATGTATTAACTCAATAGATATTGCTGCATCTAAACATTGTTCGACTGATCCCCCCAAAGCATCACAAACAAACAAACATAGAGTCGGTCGTAAACATTTACCCATTCCAATACTCGGGTCAACCCTATGGCCATATGCATCAGAAAAACCCAAATGATATGAATGAATATCAAAAAGTTCTGTATCCTCTTTAAATGGCACTGTCGCATCCAGGCCATTCAAAATCATAGGGCCATACCTATCAAACATTTCAGGGGTTTGCTTGGCATTAACTCCCAAAACGTTATGTTTTCCTAGAAACATGGTTCTCGATATTAATCAACATGGGAAAATCGTAGCAAAACAAATTTTCTTATGTCAAGAAACAAATCCATATATCCAGTGTATAATCTTCATATATATTTTTCGCGGAGTTTACAATGTTAGCAAAAGCATACCTTCTTATTGAAACAGCAGTCGGGAAAACACGAGAGGTAGCAGATATCCTCCATTCTTTAAACGGCATGAGCAACGTAGATGTCGTAACAGGCCCTTATGATATTATCGCCACAATAGAAGCAGATGATATGGCTATAGTAGGAGGGATAGTTACGGAAAAAATTCATACAATAGACGGAGTAGTCCGGACTGTAACCTGCGTAGCCGTTGGACAATAATCTAATAATAAAGAGGGACAATAGTGGACTTCAATTTCACAGATGAAGACCTAAAATTTAGAGATGACCTTAGAACTTTTGTAGCCCAAGAGTTACCCCCAACATGGGAAGGCTTAGGAAGATGGCCAGAGAATTGGGATTGGGATAAAACTTTAGATTTCAGAAGAAAACTAGCAGATAAAGGCTGGTTAACAATGCACTGGCCTGAAGAATACGGTGGATTAGGAGTGTCTCCTGTTAGAACTGCAATTTACAACGAAGAATTAGCATACTTACGCGCTCCAGGCAGAGATATATTTGGCGTAAGAATGTTTGCTCCTACTCTAATGGTCCATGGATCTGAGGAACAAAAGGAACAATTCCTGCCTCCCGTAGCCAAAGGAGAGGTTCAATGGTGTCAAGGTTATAGCGAACCTGAATCTGGATCAGACCTAGCCTCATTAAGTACTCGAGCAGTGCTGGACGGAGATGAATACGTCATTAATGGTTCTAAGATCTGGACCACACTAGCTCACCGAGCAGATTGGATCATGTGCTTAACCAGAACAGATCTAGATGCACCAAAGCACAGAGGAATTAGTTTCATACTAGTAGACATGAAATCACCGGGTATCGAAGTACGCCCAATCAAAGACATGACTACTGGAAGCGAATTCAACCAAGTTATATTTGACAACGTGCGCGTCCCAGCAAAAAATGTAGTGGGAGAAGTCAACCGAGGATGGTATGTTGCCGTAACTTTATTAGACTTTGAGAGATCCGGGATCGACTACTCAGCCATCGGCAGACGACTGCTCGACGACATGAAAGAATATGCTGAAAAAACTCCTGCAACTAAGGGTGATAAATTAATAGATCTTCATTGGGTTAAAGACTTATTGGCTCAAAGATACATGGAATGTGAAGTAGCCAGGCTTATGGCATACAATGTCGCGTACATGCAAGAACAAGGATTAATCCCGACCAAAGAAGCTTCTATAAGCAAAGTTTTTGGCAGTGAAGCCCTTCAAAAAGTTACAAACTCTTGTCTGGAAATTTTAGGGCCTTACGGTACCCTGAAAAAAGATGATCCAAGGGCTCCACTCTTAGGGAGAATTCAAGAGAACTGGATGATCAGCTTTTCCCATAAAATCGCAGCCGGCACTTCAGAAGTTCAACGAAATATAATTGCAGGCAGAGGTCTAGAATTACCTAGAGGTTAGACAGTAGCTGCAAAAATCTCAAGCTCTTTAGGATCAATATCCAAATTAGAATCTTTAAATCTACGCATGATTCTAAATATCGTCCTAACTGTCACATCAAATTTGACTGCTGCTTCTTCTACAGACAAGTCATCTTTTTGCATAGCTCTAATGACCTTCATATCTTTTGCTAGTCGCTGACATTTCTGAAACCAAACGGGATCATCATACTTACATTGCGGTAAAGGACATGTCAAACACGATGATGATATTTCACATCCTGTATCTTCATAATGGAAGAACTCTTGAGAGCCTTCAAAGCCTTTTACGCCATTATCTATAGTCGTCATTCCTCACACCTCCACAAAATTCATATATCTAACATGCTAATCACTAAGTTAGATAACACCACCAAAAATACTCTTGGCGCTACTATGCCCGTTATGTCTAGTAGCCTGCAATAAATATCAATACCGGTTTTTAGCTAATTTCCCATATATTGGGTGTATAAATGATAAAATGCGCATATATGGTAGTTTTCCGATGAATTCTAGGAGTTTCTATGACTAATTATGAAACCATGTCTTACACACGAAATAAAAAGATAGGATATATAACATTCAACAGACCCAAGTCGTTAAATGCAGTGAATTTCCAGTTCGAACAAGATTTTCATGAAGCATTGTTGGAATTCGATTTAGATGACGGCGCTTGGGTGGTAATTATATCTGGCATCGGTAGATGCTTTTGCGCGGGAGCTGATATAAAACAAAAGTTTGCTGAAATGACCCCAGCTCAAAAGGCTAACAGGACAAAAGGAGCTAACCCAGAGAGTTATCTAGGGAGAACAGTGAATTGGAAGCCTACAATCTCAGCAGTTCACGGATACGCTCTAGGAGCGGGCTTGCTTATTGCAGCCGAAAGTGATCTTGTTGTGGCCTCCACAGATGCCAAGTTTGGCATCACCGAAACCAAACGTGGTCTACCAGGTGGCCATGTATGGGCAAAAATGAACGCTTTTATGCCTTCTAAAGTAATTACCGAAATGCTAATAACCGGAGAACCTATACAAGCACAAAGGCTATATGACCTAGGGTTTATAAATCGTCTTGTGAATTCAGATGATATATTATCTTCCGGCATAGACTCTGAAGCTTCCAACAAACAAATCTTAGACCTTGTCCTAAGTGAGGCGGAGTCTATGGCAAATTTAATCGTTGCAACTCCTCCTTTAGCAGCCAGATCTGGAGTACGTTTGTCACGAAATCAATGGATTGTCCCTGCCATTAATGCAGACTTTTATTTACAGCCTCTAAGATTACACGACACGGAAGATTTCAAAGAAGCCACCCAATCTTTCGTAGAGAAAAGGCCTCCCAATTATCAGGCAAAATGAATTATTTCCCGTTAAATTTATTTCTAGCAACCAACATTTGAGGATGGACCAAATTACCTTGGTTTACCAAAGAAATAATCTCCCTATCCAGAAATTCTTTCATAGCATTATTAAGATTCTTAAACGCTAAATCTCGCAAAAGGCGCTGGTATGGATACCTTGTTTTTTTGACTGGATCTAATTTGTCAGCTAAAAAAACAATTTTCCCTACGTCATCTAAATCATAATTACCTGTGGTGTGCCAATATACTGCATCATAGATAGAGTGGTTAAACAAATCCATATGCTGAGCTAAAATATTTGCTCCGACTGGACCGTGCAATAACATTGGAATTTCTCTATCCACATCAGATATCGGGACACTGAACCCCGTTGCAAGCTCAAGCAACACTTCTGGTGGAGTCAGCCTGCAAATATCATGTCCTTTAGAAGCAAAATAAACTTCACTAGCATCCGCAGAATGGGTTTCTGCTAATTCCCTTGCAATCTCCACCACAGTGCTAATATGAGTCTTCAACCCTTTCGGAAGGTCCTTAAAACTTTCTTCTATAAACTGTTCAAGCAATTCCACTGTTCTTAGCCCATAGCTGCGAGTGACTGTCCTCCAATCAAATGCAAATGCAAGTGAGCTACTTGTTGGCCTGCGTCTTCTCCTTGATTCATAGCAAGTCTATACCCGCTATTAGTTATGCCTGCTCTGCGCGCCATTTCTTCTGCCACTACAAACAAATGCCCCATTATTGGAATCTGGCCAGGCCCTATATATGCCAGTGACTTAAGACACATAATTGGAATAATCAACAAGTGAACTTTCGCTTGAGGTTTAATATCTTTTATTACAATCACTTTATCATCTTTATAGATGATATTCTCATTAGTAGTATCCCTAACTATCGTACAAAACACACATTCGGCCATAATTCCCCTCTAACCTATATTCAAATATTTTTCTTTATGATAATGATTGTTCCCGTAAAGTAATTCTTGTGATTTTAACCATCTGGTGTGCATTTGCAAATCATAATCATGAGTAAATCCAATTGCTCCATGCGATTGATGAGCTAACACACTAATCCTCTGGGTTGATTCATTCAACCATGCTTTTGCTATATGAGCATAACGGTTCGGATCAATTCCAGTGGATAGCGCCCAGGCTGCTTGATAAGCAACGTGACGACTTCCTTCGAGATCAATCGCCATATTAGAACAATGATGTTGAATAGCCTGAAAAGTCGCTATGGATCTACCAAATTGGCTTCGTTGTTTCACATATCCTAAAGTCAAATCCAGACATGACGTCAAACTTCCAGTCATTTGAATACATTTCGCTATAACAGCACGTATAAATGCACGGTTGAACACCTCGCCTCCACAATCTATTTCACCGATAATGGCAGAAGCATCCACCGTGACTCCATCAAGTGTTACAGAACTATTTTTGTCACAGGACATAAGATCCATTGGTTGTATATCTAAACCATCCTTGGCCGAATCTACCGCGAACAGAGTAATTCCTGTATCACTGGTCCGAGCAGGAATTATTATCAATTCAGAACTATGAGCATAAGGAACAAACAGTTTGGTCCCAGATATAATGTATTTCTTGTCTGATAATGTAGCCTGCGTTGCTATATCTTCCCATTCATAGCTCCCTGCTTGTTCAACAAATGCCATTGTAGATAACAGTGATCCGTCACTAATCCTAGGTAACCAATCAGCTTTTTGAGAATTCGAGCCTGCATCTAAAATTGTCATCCCTGCCAAAATTACTGTTGAAAATAAAGGTCCAGGCATTAAATACTTTCCGGTATTTTCAATAAGCACTGCTAGATCCAAAAAATCGCCACCAGTACCTCCATATTCTTCAGGTATTCCTATTCCTGTCCAACCTTGCCCGACAATTTGTGCCCAAAACTCATCTGTACAACCACGCATATCTAATTCCATGTCTCGGACAAATGCCATTTGGCATTCCTGAGCCAAAAACTCATCTGAACTATTACTAATCATTTGTTGAAATTCTGTTAACCCAAATTCCATTTACTTGTACGCTCTACCTAAATTAATACTTTCATCACAAAGAATTTACAAATTTATCCAGATTGTTTATAGCTATTTCTATATTTTCTTTAGAATTAGCATATGACAACCTAACATATCCTTCTCCAAATTCTCCGAAAGCAGAACCTGCCAACAATGCAACTCCAGCTTCATTCAGCGCTCTATCTTCAAAGTCGTTACTGCTTAGCCCTGTTTCTGAGATGTTAGGAAAAACGTAAAACGCCCCTTCCGGCTCTGGGCATCTTATTCCTTTAATGCTACGTAACCCCTCAACGATAAGAGTCTTCCTTTCTGAAAATTCTTGTGCCATTCCTAGAACTTCTTCTTGAGATCCTTCCAAAGCAGCAATAGCCGCTATTTGCGAGAATGAAGCAGCACAGGAAACGCTATTAACTGCAAGTTTTACAATATGGGGCACTAATTCAAGAGGCATAATCCCATATCCTAATCTCCACCCAGTCATCGCATAACTCTTTGAAAATCCATCTAAGATAATCGTTCTGTCCTGCATACCTTCAATCGCAGCAATACTAGAATGCTCACCTTGATACAGTATATCTTTGTATATTTCATCAGCCATCACATATAAATTAGGATGTTGTTTCACTATATCGGCTATAGTATTCAATTCTTCTGTAGACAAAGCAGAACCACATGGATTTTCCGGAGAATTTAGAATAATTAAACTGGTCTTATCATTCACCTTGCTTTTTAAATCATTTAAGTCCGGATGATAACCTGATTCCTCTAATAATTGCATAGGGACTGGTTTGGCTCCTGAAAACTTAATCATAGACTCATAAATTGGAAATCCGGGATTTGGGTATATGACTTCCATTCCTGGTTCAGATAGAGCTAGTATGACATAGAACATTATTGGCTTAGCTCCCGGTGTAACCACAATACTATTAGGATCAGTATTTAACCCTCTTACTTTACGGCTATTCTCTGAAATAGCCTCTCTCAATTGAGGCAACCCAGGTGTAGGTCCGTAGTGAGTGTATCCATCTTTAAGGGCTTGCACTCCTGCATCTACAATATGACTTGGTGTATCAAAATCTGGCTCTCCAATTTCCAGGTGCACTATTTGCTTTCCTTGAGCTTCCAAATTTCTTGCCCTGCTAAGAACTTCAAACGCCGTCTCTGTCCCTAAAAGATTCATTCTACTGGCTATCCCCATTTGATACCTTCCCCTTGTGCAGATTAATTAATTATTCGTTTATATTTTCGGTTCTAAGCGATAATCCAAAGATTTTAATAAAACCTTCAGCCGATGTATGATCAAATTCATCATCTCTATCATAAGTAGCTAATGTCTTTGAATATAAACCGTGATTTGATTGTCTCCCTGTTACAGTACACTTGCCCTTATATAAAGACATTTGAACGGTTCCAGATACATATTTCTGTGTATCTTCTATATACCTGTCCAAATTGAGTCTATGTCTGCTAAACCAGAGGCCGTTATATACAATCTCTGAATATTCTCTTGACACATTATGTTTGAATCTAGCCTGATCTCTGCTTAATGTTAGATCCTCTAAAGCTTTATGTGCTGAATGCAGTACTATCCCAGCAGGAGATTCATATATTTCTCTAGATTTAATTCCTACCAATCTGTTTTCCACATGATCGATTCGGCCTATCCCATGATTCCCTGCAATTCTATTGAGCTCAACAATAAGCTCTACTCCATCCATATCCTTGTTATTAATTGAAACTGGAATGCCTTCAACAAATCTTATTTCAATATACTCCTTATCTTGTGAGGATTTATCTGGAGATATCGTCCATGTAAACGCTTCTTCAGGCGGCTCCAATCCTGGATCTTCTAATTCTCCTGCCTCTGCACTCCTACCCCATAAATTTTCATCCACTGAAAATCTGCTATCTTTAACGTTAATAGGCAAGTTACGCTCATTCGCGTAATCAATTTCATCAGCTCTACTCATGCCCCAATCTCTGATAGGAGCAATCAATTTGATACCAGGCATTAATGCAGCAGCACTAACCTCAATTCTCACTTGATCATTGCCTTTCCCCGTACATCCATGGGCTATTGCATATGCTCCTTCTGCCTTGGCAACATCCACCAAGCATTTAGCAATTAATGGCCTTCCAAGAGCGGTAGCCAAAGGATACTCTTCTTCATACATAGCTCCAGCTTTTAATGCCGGCCATATATATTCATTTACTAAAGGAGTCTTAGCATCAATAGTAACCGCCTTATCAGCTCCCACTTCTATAGCTCGCTGCTTAATAGCATCAAGGTCAACCATTCCCAAGTCTATGGTCACTGTAATGACTTCCGCATCATAATTTTCTTTTAACCAAGGGACAGCAACCGAAGTATCTAATCCGCCACTGTACGCAAGTACAATTTTATTACTCATAATATCCCTATATTTTACTCAGAACTGAATCTAATTTTTCAACACATTCATCAACATCAGCAGAGGTGATGTTGAGAGGAGGCATAAACCTAATCGCATTCGGCCTTGGGGCATTCAAGAGCAGCCCGGCAGCATTGCAATCAGTTAACATTTGGGCTGAAATGTCTTGATCAAACTCCATCGCTATCAGAAGACCTTTACCCCTAACTTCGTTGATGAATCCATATTTTTCTTTAAGCTGATTTAACGCATTCATGAAATAAATTTCCATGTCTTTCACATTTTGCAATACTCCACTACTCAGCAAATGATCTGTTCCTGCAAAAGCTACCGCCGTAGTTAATGCATTTCCTCCAAAAGTAGAACCGTGATCTCCAGGAACTAGAGCCATGCAATATTCCTTAGACAAAAACGCGCCAATTGGCAAACCAAATCCTAAACCTTTGGCCAAAGTCATAACATCCGGCTCTATACCGTACTCTTGATACCCGAACAAACTACCTAATCGTCCAATTCCTGTCTGTACTTCATCTAAAATCAACAATATATTATTTTTATCACACCATTCTCTGACTCTAGGGAGATAGTCATCAGAAGGGACTATAACCCCTCCTTCTCCTTGAACTGGCTCTAGCATAATTGCTGCTGTCCTATCAGTAGTAGCATTAATAATTGCATCCACATCGTTATAATCAACATGAACAAATCCTGGTAACAATGGAGCAAAATTTTCTTGATAGTGAGGTTGTCCCGTAGCAGCTACCGTTCCTAATGTTCTACCATGGAATGAATTCAATGCCGTGATAATTTCATAAGCTCCATCTTTGTTAAGCATTCCATATCTTCGGGCTAATTTAATAGCACCTTCATTAGCTTCTGCCCCGCTATTACCAAAGAAGACTTTATCCATAGCGCTATTTTCAATTAGTAATTCTGCTAGCTTTAGCTGTGGTATCGTGTAAAACTGATTTGATGTCTGGAGTAAAGTATCGGCTTGATCTCTTATAGCTTGAGATATAACTGGATTAGAATGACCTAAATTATCCACTGCCCAGCCAGCCACAAAATCTAAATATTCTTTCCCTTCAGCATCCCAAACTTTAGCCCCTAAGCCTTTCTCAATAACTACTGGCTGGCGCCTTACAGTTTGAGCATAATATTTGTTTTCAATTGCAATCCATTCAGAATTATTCATATATCCTCTCTCGTTACCCTTGGTGTCTGCTTGCCAAACCACCTTCAATTTATTTTATAGTATTATTTTGATCCTAAAATACGCGTCCCGATTCTCTCATCATTAACACAACTCATTAAAGAATGCGGGGTTCTGCCATCTATAATATCAGCATATTTAACATTATTTAGAGCTGTGATACACGCACCCAATTTAGGTATCATGCCACCTTTAATCACACCTGAATTAATCAAATTACTAGCAATACTAAGATTCATTCTTGGAATCACTCTGCCGTTATTATCCATGATTCCAGGCACATCGGTCAAAAATACCAATCTTTCAGGGCATAGCTTCTTAGCTATTTCTCCTGCTGAAGTATCTCCATTAATATTCAAAGGGATTCCAGAATTTTCAGAACCATCATTCACATGAACACCGACTGGAGACACCATAGGCATATATCCAGATTCCAAAATCATCCTCAATGGTTCGTCATTTACATTCGTCACTTGCCCTACATACCCTAGATCTGGATTTGGAATAAATCCTTCCAAAATCTGCCCATCAACACCACTTATTCCTACGCTCTTGCCACCTAGCCGATTCACTAGAGAGACCATTTCTTTATTTATCAAACCAGTAAGCACAGCAACGACTATATCTAAACTAGGCCTATCTGTTACACGCAAACCATCAATGAATAAAGGAGATAAATTTTGTTTGCTCATCCAGTCGGAGATAACATTACCTCCCCCGTGAACTACAACAATTTTATATCCCTGTTTCTGTAATTCAATTAAATCTCTGATAGTAGTATCATGGCTTCCCAAGGTACTTCCGCCAATTTTTACTACTAAATCAATGTCTGACACAATCTCTCCATATAAAAGGTCTAGTAGAGGGAAAATCTTAAGTGGTATATGCGCTATTGATGATCACGTATTGTTCTGTTAAATCACAACCCCACGCTGTAGCATCAAATTCACCCAAATTGAGTTGGAGCCTAAAATTAACTTCCGGTTCTTGCATTAATGCAACTACTGCATCTTTGAAGTACGGAATTGATTTCCCTGACTCCATTATGCACACTCCATTTATGAACAAATCTATTGACTGTTCATTTACTTCAACATCACTCATTCCAAGCGCCATAAGGATCCTGCCCCAATTTGGATCCGCCCCATAAACAGCAGATTTAACTAAATTGGAAGCAACAACCGTTTTAGCTGCCTTGCGCGCATCTTGTTTGCTTTTTGCTCCACAAACATCCACAGTGATTAATGTAGAAGCACCTTCTCCGTCTCTGGCCAATTTACGAACTAAATCAGTGCATACATATCGAACACCTTCGATAAAATCTGCTGCATCACTAGACTTAGCATTAATTTCACTATTACCTGCTACTCCATTGGCCAATATTAATACTGTGTCATTCGTACTTGTATCACCGTCAACAGATAGCATATTGTATGTATCGTCACATACATTTTTAATAACGTCATGCAAGAACTCTTTATCAACCAAAGCATCTGTAGTTATGAAAGAAAGCATAGTTGCCATATTTGGGTGTATCATTCCTGAACCCTTAGCAACTCCACCTATGGTTACAGTTTTACCACCAAGTTCTAAAGTAATTGCTATTTCCTTGGGGCGTGTATCGGTCGTCATCATTGCTTTAGCTACATCAGGCCCCGAAGAATCTGACAATTCTACTTTTTCCAGTCCAGAACTTATAAGAGACATGGGGAGCTCAACTCCTATAACACCTGTACTGCATACTAATACATCTTCATCTGAACATTGAATTTTTTCTGCTACCTGTTTGGATATTTCTCTAGCATCTAAGAACCCTTGCTCACCAACACAAGCATTAGCAATGCCTGCATTAACAAAAATACATCGTGCAGCGCCATTCTGAATATATTCTGCTGTTACATCAACAGAAGGAGACCGTATCGCACTAGTTGTAAATACTCCCGCAGCAGCACACTGTTCTTCGGACACTATCAATCCTAAATCAAGCTTATCTTCTGCAAAAGTTTTTAATCCCGCAAAAGTCGCACCCGCACTAAAACCTTTCGGGGAGGATATATTGCCTCCAGGAATTTCATTAATCAAATCTGTCATATCTTTCACTTATTATGATTTATTCATGTGTTTTATATTTAGCACATGTCTACAAGGGGCAATTATATCAATAACTTAATACAAAACAAAAAAAGCATTGGACTCGAAATAAGTCAGTAGTTATAATCATTCTCCTATGACAGAGTTTTTACCACTGCGCGGATTAAAATATAACCTCCAAAAATTTGATTCTTTAGATGAATTAATATGCCCTCCGTTTGACTTAATTTCACCTGAACTCAAGCAAGCTCTCGAAAGAAAAAACCAACATAACGCGGTATGGCTTGAAGGTACTGCGCAAGTCAATGACCATGGAAATAACAAATACATTGATTCCAGAAATACCTTCAACAAATGGCTGGATGATGCGGTCATTATAAGAGATGAAACTCCCTTATACTATTTAATAAATTATAATTATGACCTTCACGGCAATAACAGTTCAGTCGCAGGCATTATAGGAATGTTAAGAGTCGAAGATCCCTCCACTAATAATATTATTGGACACGAAAACACATATTTGCCCATCGTTGAAGACAGGATTCAATTACTCAAAACCACTGGGGTGCAATTCAGTCCAATATTAGCAGCATTTAAAGATTCTTCTCATTCCGTGAAAAATATTATTACTAGAACATTGCAACATCCCCCTGAATCCCAAGTACATATTACAGCCACCGATTTCATAGATATTTGGGAAATCTCAAACGATGAAGATATCAAAACCATAAAAGAGACCTTAGGCAATTCCAAAGTCTTCATTGCTGATGGTCACCATAGATACGAAGCAGCATTAGGAATACAGAATTCTGACACTTCTACATTTGAATCACAGCACATAATGGCAGCATTGATAGACATCAATGACCCAGGACTACAGATTCTGCCTTATCATCGAATAATCGAAAACGTAAGTGCAGAATTTACAGAAGCAATGCATGCCAGACTGTCTGATTTATGTATAAATAGTTCAGAAATAAATATCCAAAAAATGAGCAAACAAGAAATACTTACACTTATTTCGAAGACAACTCGACAAACGCATACCATTTGTACAGTAACGCCAAACCGGGATAACTTAAATATTTTCAATATTGATATTAAAGAACCTCCAGAATCATGGGGATTATTAGCACAGTCAGACGCTTGGGTACTACAAAACCAAGTGATAGACCCATCCATGGAAGAATGTTCGCAATGCGAAATCAGGTATACTCATGATCTAGCTGATGCGTTGGATACGAGCGGTGCTTTAGGCATATTCCTAGGACCATTTCCAAAGAATTCATTCGAGCAAGTTGCTCTATCTAAAACAAACATGCCACCAAAATCGACTTTCTTTTATCCTAAAATGCCTACGGGATTACTATTCCATCCGATCTACTTGGACAATTAGGGTTTAATCCATAGAGCGGTATCAGATACACCGTTTGTAGTCCAAACCATTTCCCAAGAATCAATTTGTACTTGAACGGAGGCCCAATCACTATCATTTGTATTATCAAATCTTCTGATTGAATTTGGGCTACGTGAAGCGTTAGGCAAATACAAGTTTATATTATCAATGATCAATATACCCTCATGTTTCAATTTGGGCAGAACCTTTAAAGTGCATTCATCGCGGGCTTTTCCGTCAATCAAACAATAATCTATAGAATTGTCTTCCAGTGAGTCTATTTGCCCGACATAATCAGCAATATTATCGCAGTATCTATAATCAATCTTAGATTCTAAATTTAGGTCCTGAATCTTCTGCCCTACACTCTGGTACCACTTAAAATCGTGTTCAATAGATATGACTCGACTTGTCCTTTGCGCAAACCATATAGTGCTTCGCCCTGAGCCAAATTCTAAGCCTGTATCCGTATCTTGCAACAGATCAGCTAATATATGTACAGACTGTCTAGTTAACCAAGGGTCATTGGGGTGAGTTTTTTCATGCAAAATTTGAATCACCCGATTCTTCACATACCTAAAAGTCCAATGCCTAAAACTGCGTGGCATATACTAATTAACCACTAAAATGCCCCAATCCTGGCAATACTCTTTTCATGGCATCTACGACTTCTTCAATATCTTCCTTAATAACTGAGCCTAAGTGCCCTACTCTGAAAATTTTCCCACTAAGTTTACCTTGCCCGCCAGCAAGAACAATTTTTTCTGTGTCTTTCATTTCTTTCATGAATTTTGCAGAATCTAGTTCTTCTGGTATGTGCACAGCAGTGACAGTATCTGATGCTCTGCTCTCATCAGTAGCCAACAATTTAAATCCCAGTTCCTTCATGCTATTTCTGGTGTATTCAGCAACATCTGACTGTCTGATAAATATGTTTTCCATTCCTTCGCTCAGCATCATATCCAAAGCAACATCAAGAGCATAAAACAGAGAAATATTCGGAGTCCATGGAGTCTGGCCTTGCTGCAATGATTTTTTAGCAGCACCTAAATCAAAATATGATTTTGGCATCTGTGCATTCTCATAAGCCGACCATGCTCTTTCACTAAAACTTATGAAAGCAAGTCCCGGAGGAATCATAAATGATTTTTGGGATCCTGTTGATACTACATCGCAACCCCATCCATCTACAGGCAACGGGATGGAGCCTAAGCTGCTCACCGCATCAACTAATATCAAAGCATCACTGTTGCTCTTAACCGCTTTACAAATACCTTCTAAATCATGTGTTACTCCCGTAGAAGTTTCGTTATGAGTAATTATTACAGCTTTAACATCCGGATTATCTTTAATCGATTGTTCTATTAAGCTTGGAGAAATTGGGTCTCCCCATTCACACCTTATTTCTATTACTTCCGCGCCGTAGGTTTTAGCAATCTCAACATATCGGTCACCAAACGACCCGGCACTACATGCTATTATCTTATCTCCAGGGGACAGTGTATTAACGATCGAGGATTCAAGAGCACCAGTGCCGGATGCCGTTAAAATAAATACATCTTGTTGAGTCATGAAAACTTGTTTCATTTTAGCGGTAGTGTCATCTAATAGTGTTTTAAATTCAGGACCTCTGTGATTAATCATAGGACTAGTCAATGCTTCTAATACTGGGTCCGGTAGAGGGGTTGGTCCTGGAGTTCTCAAGTTAAAAGTGTCTGATGCCACGAATACGCTCCTGATTTTAGCCTTTGTTATTGTTTATTTAATGAAAAATTATATCATCCTAGTGACGCTAATCAAGCCTTACATAATTTTTCACATGCTATAATAATTTGATGGTGATTTCCTCTGAATCGATCTTAAAATCCCTTAATCCTGAGCAGCAAAAAGCTGTAATGCATACAGTTGGTCCAATGCTAATAATTGCTGGACCTGGAAGCGGTAAGACCAGAGTGATAACTCATAGAGCTGCGAATTTAATCCTAAACGAAGCTGTAGGCAAAGCTTCAGTATTGGCGGTAACCTTCACTAATAAAGCTGCTAGCGAATTAAAAAATCGAATCAACCAAATGAATATCCCTAATCAAGAAAGAATAACGGCAAGCACTTTCCATTCTTTCTGTGCACGGGTATTACGAGCCCATGGTTCCTATGTGGGACTGGACAGAAATTACACAATCTATGATTCCGATGACCAGTTATCTGCCATCAAAGAATCTATGGTAATTGCAGAAATAGATAGCAAACAGACAAATCCTAGATCTATACAAAACTTGATATCTAAGGCCAAAACGTCCAGAAAAGATTCCAGAATGATGGCCCAGGATGCTGATAGTTATTTCGAAGAACTCGCAGCAACCATATATAGTAAATACGAAGAGCTCCTACAAAGAAACAACGCTGCTGACTTTGATGATTTGATCGCGAAGACAGTAGATTTATTACAGAACAATCCATCAGTGAGGGAGTCTTATAATTACAACTATCAACAAGTTATGATTGATGAATTCCAGGACACCAACGCGTCTCAATACTTATTATCAAAACTACTAGTTCAAGAACATCAAAATTTGACAGTTGTAGGGGATCCAAATCAATCTATTTATTCCTGGAGAAACGCAGATATTACTAATATCCTGAACTTTCAGGATGATTTCTCGGATACGCAGGTAATATCTATAAATCAAAACTACCGTTCCACACAAAACATATTAAATATGGCAAGAAACATCATCTCTACAAACCAATTAGATATTGAGAACGAGATTTACACCGAAAACCCTGAAGGGTCACCTGTTATATCCCACGAAGCATTTGACGAATTAGATGAAGCCGATTTCGTGATTACTGAATCGAAGCTTCTAACCCAAGGGGTAACTCCAGAATACAACCTCAGTGATATTGCAATTATGTACCGAGTAAATGCTCAGTCCAGAGCAATAGAAGAAGCTTGCTTAAAAGCTAGTGTTAAATACAAAATTGTAGGAGGTATCCAATTTTACCAACGCAAAGAGATAAAAGATCTACTGGCCTATCTTTCAGTTATAAGCAATCCTTCTGACGATATCAGTTTAACCCGTGCAATTAGTAATCCAGGCAGAGGTATTGGTAAAAAATCTATTGATTCCTTAAAGGCCTTCAGCACCAACCAAAATCTTTTGTTATTAGATTCTCTTAGGCGCCTTAATGACATACGTATCAATGATGGAGCTATCCCCGCCTTGTTTAATACACGATCGAACAAATTACTATGTGACTTCTATAATGTATTTGATGATTTTATGAACCAGTCCTCACATATTACACTCATTGAATTAATAGATTTGGTTTTAGAAAACAGTGGTTTACAATCGTCAATCCTAGAATCTTCGGACAAAGCCCAAGAGCGCTGGGAAAACATATTGGAATTCAGAGAAACAGCAAGAGAATTCAATACCCAAAACGCTCTTGAAGGTCTCGCATCATTACTCGATCGACTGGCTCTAATTAATGATGTGGATTCCTATAATGAATCAGAAGATTGCTTAACTTTGATCACCTTACATCAATCTAAGGGACTCGAGTTTCCTGTGGTATTCCTTGTTGGATTGGAAGAGGGACTACTGCCACATAGTAGGTCATTTGATGACCACTTCCAAATAGAAGAAGAACGTAGATTATGCTATGTCGGCGTCACTCGAGCAGAAAAACGCCTATATTTAACTCACGCATTCCGTAGAGGACTGATGGGCCAGTATGGCCCTAGTGTGAAATCTAGATTCTTAGAGGGTCTAAACATCAAAAAACATATATCTGGCAAACAGCCTTCTCCAAATGCAACTTTAGTATCACAAAACGGTATCAAAGTTGTTAAACCTGAATCAAAACCTTTACCAAAGATAGGACAAACAATTGTTCATAACACTTTTGGGGAAGGAATCGTACTAGATGTACTTTCTATAAACCAAGATTTTGAAATCACTATACAATTTGACAACGCTTCTGGAACCAAAAAATTGTTGCATAGTTTTGCTCCGATTGAAATTTTAGATAACTCTTAAAATTCATAATATTTTATCAACTGGGCCACACTCGGCCTGTTACAGTAAAGTTATGCACTGTAATCACTATGATCAAAAAAGAGGTTAATGACTGAATTGGAAAATAAATTTGATTTAAAAAACCGGCTTATCGTAAAAATTGCAGAGTCGGATCAAGATAAAGTGTCATGCTTCCAAATACGAACTAAGGTATTTGTTCTAGAACAAGGAGTTGATGCTAACCATGAGATAGATAACTTTGATGATACATGCACTCACGCTATTGCCATGATAGATTCTGAACCCATTGGTACAGGGAGACTAATTAAATTATCACCTACTGAAGCACAAATTGGGCGAATGGCAATATTGCATGAATGGAGGCGATTCAATATTGGCACAGAAATATTGAATTTATTAGAAAATTCCGCTAAGAGTCAGCATATACATAAGATAATTCTTCACGCCCAGTTATATGTCCAAGATTTTTATGAAGGCAATGGATATTCAGCTACAGGGGAAGTTTTTTTAGACGAGAACATACCACACATACTGATGCATAAAAATATTTAGCTACGCATCCACCGATTCAATCAATTTAATTTCCATTTTAGCTATATGGCTAGGAGGTAAATCCCCTAAACTCTTACGTTCCGGAGAATCAAAAAAAGACTGCTCTTTAGCAGGTATATCTTCTAAAGCATCAAATTTCCGCATCCAAATAAACTCATTTCTGTCTAAATTTACCCATGTACCCTGTACAGGGATTCCTAAACGTTCATGAACAGGGCGTATGTGTTCGTTAAATAAAGATATAAACGAATCCATCATCCCTTTATTTATTGTGTAAGTTCTTAACTGTAATACAGACATACAGATCCCTCATTCTTTAAATTTATTGATTACATCTTGATTAAATTCAAGACCTAAACCAGGCTTATTAGGAACAACAATCTGTCCATTCTCAATTGCTGGGGTTTCTACAAACAATTCTAGTGACCAAGGCATATATTCCACTGTTAATCCATTAGGAATAGCGGACATCGTGTGAACTTGCACTTCCGGTATTAAATGACTTACTACGGGTAGATTAAAAGCTTCCGCCATATGGGCGACTTTCATGAATTGAGTAATTCCTCCCACTCTCATCAAGTCAATCATAACGATGTCAATTGATCTGGCTTCAATCATGTGCCTAAAAGGCTTTATGCCATAAACATATTCGCCGGCACAAATAGGCGTCGTCAAAGCATCAGCCACCCTGGCCAATCCCTGGTAATCCTCACAAGCAACCACATCTTCAAGCCAAAATAAATTATATTGCTCTACTCTAGAGCCAATTTGGATAGCTTGATTCACATCCCACAACTGATTGATATCACACATCAAATCTATATCAGGGGATAATACTTCTCTCAAGACTTTCATACGCTGAATTTCTGCAGAAGCTGTCAATTCTCCGCCCATCTGTGTTTTCATCTGGTTAAACCCTAATTCAACTAAACGTGGAGCTATATATTCCAGATCTTCCAAATTCTTTTCTCTTCCTAGTTGACCACTAGCATAGGTGTTGATACTAGTTCTATAACCGCCCAGGAGAGACGATACCGATTGATTCAGAAATTTACCCTTGATGTCCCACAAAGCTGTATCAATAGAGGTCATTGCAATATTTAAAATTCCACCAGGGCCAGAGCCAGTAGATGCTAACATCAATTTAGCGTACAGATTTTCTATCTGTAATGGATCTTCTCCTACTAATAATTCAGCAAGATTCTCTACCGCTAATTTGAGCGAAGGATACAATGGATTGCTCACATTTCCTGGAATAAAAGAAACCCCTATACCTGTTACGCCTTCATCCGTATATAATTCAAGTGTGACAAAACCTCTCGTTGCATCACTCCCTTTGACACCCGCAACCAAAGGATTATCTGCCTGAATTCTTACTGAATTAACCTCAAATCCGCTAATTTTCATATTATTATCTCCTACTAATCAGTTACGAAAGGTCAAAAGCATGGAACTTCTCTGCATAACGCATATTAACAGATTCTCCATTTTTTGTTCTCCACTCCCTCATATGATTAGCAACATCTTCCATATTCTGTATTTGGCTAGCATGTTTTTGTAGAGCTTGAATCGCTATTTCTATAGTTTCAGTCACATCAACATATTCTTCTGCTAATTCAGAACCCATCACCCATAGTTCTTTAACTTTATGTGGCTCAAGTCCTTGTTCTAATAAATCTGGAAATGTGAGCCGATCTCTAGCGGTTGGGAATACAGCAGCCATTGCCGCTTCACCTGATGCTATATGATCCGGATGCCCTATATATCCATTACCAGTAAGTTTTCTCATGGGATACATGCATATCAATATATCTGGTTTGTGTTTCCTAATCTGGATGGTTATATCTTTTCTTAAAGCGATAGAAGGTTCTAAAATTGAATCTTCATAACCCAAAAACACCACTTCTTTTAATCCTAAAACTTCTGCGGCCTGAAGCTGTTCAGCTTTTCTGGTCTCAACTAAAATTTCACTTGTGATATTAGGGTCATCATTACCTTTGCTTCCATCTGTACAAAGAACATAAGTCACTTCCCATCCTTGTTTGCACCACTTTGCAACTGTTCCACTACATCCCCATTCAGCATCGTCAGCATGTGCTGTAACCACCATAGCTGACTTATATCCACTTCTATCAGGCATTCTCCAATCTCCTATACTTGTTCATCAATTTGATATTATATAATTTTCACACATATTACATCAGGAATTAATATAAACAATTATGGCCAGATTATGGGGTAAAACATTCAATTACGAGACTGTTAAAGAAGGTGATGAGTTACCTGTATTAATAAAATGGATGATGTTTATAAATCAAAACAACGAACATTCATTCTATGACCCTGAACATCTCAAAACTTACGTTCACGAAGCAATAATTAAAACCATCCCCATACAAAATCCATCCGACAATTTAGATTGGATAAGCATTGAACTATCTCAAGAAATCCCAATGAATGCAAACCTTTCATTGTTAGGAATCATCACATCCAAAAACAGTAACACCGGCAAAGGATTAACTATTACTTTTGGAATTGAATCAGACGACGGCGCTGTTCAGGAAACAGCAGTAGCCGAAGTGACGGTAGAAGAACAAATCTAACGTTTCCTATTCCTGTTTCTAGCGCGCCTAGAACGCGGTCTCTCTATCTCCTCCATGTGATAGTCTGGATCCAGAATCCCCGTATTGGAAACATTTAAAATCTTAGGCTTATAAATAAAAGTCCAATGAATTTGGGTGATAATCGTTAATAGCAATCCTGGGATTATAAAAGTCACAGCTCCTTGTCTTGATATACCTTCTCCTAAAATTAATGCTTGGTACACCAACAAATAAACGCCCATGAAAATAAGTGCCCAAGAAAGTGCTCCAGCAATAAATCCATTATGCCAAGGTGACCGAATCGTTAAAATAGACCACAATGGCCAAAACACAAACGAGGGAAACAAAAACCAATCCTGATAATACCAAGGTTTCAATTCTTTTGCAGGTACACTAGGCTTGTCTTCTAACATTAATTTCGCCCTAACATAATATGGAATTCCAAGATATTTATTGGTCTATTTCTTCGTATTGACGCAACGGAATATTCAACACACATTCGAGCAAATCCTGAGTACTCATATATATGACTACCCATACTAACAACAGGCACAGTCCCCTCCAGATTCACGCTTATGTCGGAAGGATTATCTTCATTTACTCTTAAATCTATAAGATTTCCTGTTAATTTTTCAATTTTATTTTTTAGTTCTACAACAAATTGCTGATCTTCCACTAATCGCTCCATGGAATTGACTATTGTAATTATACCAATTTCTTTATTTTTGCACTTAGTATAAAATCTTCAAATCAAATCATGAGGTTCTACCGATGTACACAAATATATCGCCAACGTGGCTAACATATTTAATCAAAAACACTCCGAACTTCATTCTTATTGATATCAGAACTCCACTAGAACATAAAGACTCTCATATAGAACAATCCATTCTGATCGGACCTAATGAGATCATCAAAAAACTAAACGAACTCAATTCCTCAAAAAAGACCAAATTGGTAATATATGATCAAGACAATAGTGAATCCCCTACTATAGCTAATTTATTAATAGCTGATGGATACCATAACGTATCTATACTTGAAGGTGGATTGCAACAATGGATACTCGAAGAACATCCCCTTGAATCCACAAACTAATACTTAATAAGGTGATAATCATGGATATAAATGCAGTTAAAACTAATGCTCAACTCGTTGCAGATGAATGGAAAGAACAAGTTTCTGAAAGACAACAACGAACTGAACTACAAGAAGACGACTACAATCAATTAAAGAGCATAAATATTCCGTTATTAGGGGTTCCTCAAGAATTTGGCGGACTGTGGAAAGATCTGCAAACGACTGGCAGCTCAATATGCGAAATCCTAAGAATCTTAGCATCAGGTGACCCATCAGTTGCCTTGTCTAGCACAATGCATCAAGGGGTATTATCTCCCTGGAGAGTAGGGAACGTCCCTGAAGAATTTCAGGAACAGTGGAACGCTCAAAAAGAGGAAGTATTCCAGACAGTTATTGAGGGCAGCTGGTGGGGAACAATCGTTTCAGAGCCTGGCAGTGGAGGAGATTCTGGATTAACAAAAACCGCTACCAAGCTAGATTCCGGGCTGAAATATTTTATGACTGGCAAAAAACATTTTGGAAGTGGTTCAGGAAGAACTTCATATATGACCACCCGTGCTGTACCTGAAGGAGAAGAATCTCCTGATATATTTTTCATAAAAGTGAAAGATATCCCTTGGGATGGTTCGCAAGGAATCCAGTTGGACAACCCTTGGAGAGGCCGAGGGATGCGTTCAACAAACAGTCACGCATTTACATTCACCGAGTTCCCGGCAACGCGTATAGCATGGCCAGGCCATTCCACAGAATTAATGGCCTCTAATGGAGGTCTTGGACCTGTTGCGTTTACATCTGTAATCACAGGAGTAGTAGATTCAGCTATGGCTCACTGCAAAACAAACCTACAAAGAATCTTAGCCAATTCTCCTAAACTCAAAGCATTTCAAGAAGTTCATTGGACACAAGCAGAACAAGAATATTGGCTTATAAATCAAGCAATGCAGACCACTTTAAAAACCTTAGAAGATGGCACTTCCGACCGATACAATTCCTTGATGCTAAAAGAAGCAGTAGCAAATCTAGCTGATTCAATACTTAATCGTTTGTGTAAACTAACAGGAGGAACCGCATATACCTGGTACTCTCCTCTTGGCGGATGGCTAGAGGATGTAAGAGCCTTGGGATTCCTTAGACCTCCATGGGCCTTAGCTTATGAACAATTATTCAACATGAGTATAAATGAACAATAATATAATTGACCTAACTCTAACCTTAGGGAGCGACCAAATCACTCCTGTGCCGGGTCTTATAGAAGTACAAACAAGCCCATTACAAACCCATGAAACCCATGCCAGATCCAATACAAAATTAACACTCCCTACTCATATTGGCACACACGTAGACGCCCCATATCACTTTATAGAATCGGGCGAAACCTTAGAAAACATGCCCCTCAATAAATTCATAGGCCCCGGACTCTTACTAGATTTGAGAAAGCTTAGCAATCCTAAAACCAGCATAAAACTAAACGATATTAAAGAATCTTTGGGTGGGAGCACAATAAATCCGGACCAAATTGTTATCTTATTCACGGGGTGGACATCTTCCAAATCCGGAGACCCAGATTATTACACAGGAGGGCCTTATTTAAGCAACGAAGCTGCAAATTTCCTGGTAGAACAAAATACAAAAGCTGTAGCTATTGACTTTCCAATCGACAAACATCCTCCTACACCCAAATCTACTATCAAAGATTTTCCGGTGCATCGAATTTTATTGGGTGCAGAAATTCCTATCATCGAAAATTTGATCAATCTTCATTTGTTAGTTGGAAAAGAATTCACACTTAGCGCACTACCTTTAAAACTGAAAGGCGGTGATGGTTCGGCAACAAGAGCCGTAGCCTTTATTAACTCAAAATTTTAAACAACATGAAAATACTTATAGGAAGCAACAATTCATCAAAGCAGTCAGAAATATCTTCAATATTCAATGAAAGCGCATTAGAACCCATAACACCTCAGAATCTGAGTATTAACTATGACCCTCCAGAAGTAAGTGGCACGCATAAGGAAATCGCAGAGCAAAAAGCGTTACAGTGGTCTAAAATCACTGAATATTTAGTAATTAGTACGGATGGCGGGTTAATCATACCGTCACTTGGTAAAAACTGGGATAGCACATACACAAAAAGGAAAGCAGGGGAACATGTATCAGATCAGGACAGAGCAGAACACCTACTACAAACCTTAAAAGCATCTAAAGGGGTTGATAGAGCAGCTTCGTGGGTTGAAAGCGTAGCAATAGCTCAATCAAACACACTCCTGATGTCTGAAGAAGTGGAAGGCCCTCAAGGAGAAATTTCAGAGATACTGCCTGTAGAAGAAATTAGTCCATTTTGGGTTAATCATATTTGGTATTTCCCAGAGAAAGAAAAAACATATCACCACATGAGTAAGGCAGAAAAAACGGAATTATTCGACCACTGGATTACCATTACCAGGTTAGTATCAGATTTTTTTAAGTATTCTTATCTGGAACCCTAAGTTTTACAACCAATAGTAAAATAACAGCAAAAATCCAAAGAGCCATGTTGTAGAAAAACACATTACTGATTCCAAAATTGGCCACTACCAACCTACCAGCTATAAATGGTGAAAACGCACTAATTATACTATTTGCTCCTAGCACCAATCCCATTGTTGCACCTTCGCTGCCTGTCCCAATTTGATCCAATACTGCTGCCTGTAACAATTGTCCCAATGAATATGTGAACAATCCAGTCAATGCAAAGATAATCCCCAACATTAACTTTGACTCTCCTCCAACAAAGGGAATTAATCCGACTAAGATGGAAGCTATAACCAAACTGGGGATCAATACAGTTTTTCTACTATATCTATCTGACAACCATCCTAATACCGGAGAAGAAAAAGCACCGGCTAAAGTCAACAAAGAAAAATAAAAGCCAGCCAATGCAGGTCCATAACCCAAACTATCTTCATAAACCTTACTGTCTGTTAAATATAATGGGACCCACACCATCAGTGAATTAAACCCCGTGTTCCGTAAAAAGATAACAAGAACCAGAATCATAATAACTTTATCTTTTAACAGAGCCTTCGCATTTTTAACTCTGGTGATTATATTAACCACCTCTTGATTTCTGGAAACACTGCTCAAACTCCCCAATCCCAACCATACAAAAAATGCAATTATTAATGTAGGTATTACATAAGCAACTGTAGTCGCCCTCCAAGGCTCCCAAGCTAAGCCGGTAAACAAAAGCACCATTAATAAGCCCGTTAGATAAGGACCCGCTGTAGAACCCACCTGTGCACCTATGCCGTGCACAGATAAACCAAATCCACGATTATTTGGGAATCTTTGAGATATAGTCACGATAGCAGGAATGTGCCAAATTTGGCCAGGCAAAGGCATTACAGCGGCTAGCAGTAATAAGTACACATAAGATCTTGAAACACCAAGCGCACCAAAAACAATCGCAGCTAGAATCAAACAACCTGTGAGAATTAAACCCCATCTATTGTTGAAGCGGTCGATGATAAACCCTGCAGTCATAGTTACAATGCCGCCACTAACTTGACGAACAAAATGGAATAACTCAACTTGCAACGATGAAAGTCCTAAGGATGCCTGAATGTACGGAATCAAAAACAAAAATGCGGACATGTAATAATGCGTGATTCCATGTCCTATAGATAATACCGTTAGAATAAACACATTAGCAGAGTTACTTCCTTGGCTTGTAAGGGAATTATCTTCAGAGCTCACAAATATTCCTCATTGTACTTTTGGATTCCCAGATTCTATATGTTGGTCATTCTATTTACAAGCAAGATGACACAACAACACAATTGACTCACCAATACCCAGCCGTTATTCTTAACATATCAGCTTGACCCATGAGTGTAGATGCAGAATGGTTACAAACAACGAGTTCAACGTAGTACGAGACCTTGATATAAAGATTCCCATGCGCGACGGCATTAATCTTGCTGCTGATATATATCGACCAGATGCGCCAGGGAAATTTCCTGTGCTTATAAACAGGGGACCTTACGGCAAAAATAGCTATGCTTCTGACCCAGATCATTCCTTGTGGTTCTTCCCTAAGCACGGATATATAGTAATCAGTCAAGACTGCAGAGGACGTTTTGATTCCGAAGGAGACTATAACCCTTTATTTCAAGAAATGGCGGATGGATACGATACGATAGATTGGATATCGAAGCAGCCTTGGTGTGATGGCAACATCGGGACTACAGGGCAATCATATTTAGGCGCAACTCAATACACTTTAGCATGCAATCCAATCAGTCATCCTAACTTGAAATGCATGGCTCCCGTTTCAGCATCGTCCAGCTTCCATGATAGCTGGGTATACCACACTGGCGGAGCTCTTGAATGGGGCTGGATGGTCCCTTACGCTATACACAAAGGATTAAACAACTTGCAAAGAGCGGGGAAAGACCATCTACTGTCTGAGTTTGAATCCCTACTTTTAGAAACAGACAATTTCGCACGACCTCTTAAAGATGAATGGTACAACCATCTACCATTACGGGATTGGATCGAAAAATTACAAGATGTTGCCCCATACCTGACAGAATATTTTGATAACGAACTTGATGGGCCTTACTGGTGGGATATCAACCTCAACAAAAACGCCAGTAGCGTAAAAGTTCCTATGATGCACATAGGAGCCTGGTACGATATATTCTTAGAAGGTTGTTTAAATGGGTTTCAATCATTATCTTGTGACGGAGGAAGCTCACTGGCTCAAGACAATCAAAAATTAATCGTAGGCCCTTGGGCTCATATACGACCCTTTACCCAACCTACAACAAAAGGGGCAGGGGATATTGATTTTGGGCCCGACTCTCCAATCGAATTACATCAACATTTATTAGATTGGTTCGATTACTGGATGAAACAAAAAGATACTGGGATCAAAGAAAAACCTCCTGTTCTAATTTTTGTTATGGGGAAAAACAAATGGCGTTATGAAAATGAATGGCCGTTAAAACGAACCCAATATACTAAGTTCCATTTTCATTCAAATGGCCGAGCTAACAGTAGACATGGTGATGGGTCTCTAAGCCTTATCCCTCCCCAAGACGAACCCTTAGACTCATATATATATGATCCTAAAAATCCAGTGCCTACCCGTGGAGGGAATACCTTAATTATTCCTCACGGAGTATTTGACCAACGACCTATAGAAGATCGTAATGATATGTTGATATATACTTCTGAGCCGCTCGTTAAAGACCTTGAAGTCACCGGGCCAATCTCAGTCAAATTATTTGCTTCTACCACAGCAGACGATACTGACTTCACAGCAAAACTAGTAGATGTCCACCCAAATGAATATGCCCAAAATATTCAAGATGGCATCATTAGATCACGATTTAGGACCTCCAGAAAATTCCCTTCTCGCATATACCCAGACCAAATATATGAATATACGATAGACTTGTGGTCAACAAGCCATGTGTTTTTGAAAGGTCATTCTATAAGAGTCGAAATCTCAAGCAGTAATTTCCCTAGATTCGACCGCAACCCGAACACGCTATCCAAACTAGGAGCAGACAGCCAAATGCTATCTGCAAAACAAGATATTTTTCATTCTAATCAATATCCTTCTCATATATTACTTCCGGTAATCTCTACTTAAGGTTAATTTGCTATGACTAATAACTCAATATTCGACCAAGAAAGATTAGAAATTTTGAATGCCATACTAGGGGTGCTAATACCAGCCAATGAAACAATGCCGTCCGCAAGTGAGTTAAATATAGAACCCCTGATTAATGACCTCACTAACCGCACGAATGAAACAAAAAAATTAATTTTAGATGGGCTGCAGCAAATTAATATTTACGCTGTCCAGCAATATGGTATGCCTTTCACTCAACTCCCCAAAACAGGAAAAACGGAAGCTTTATCAGAAGCTGAATCGACAAATAATGCATTCTTTTCAACTCTTCTAAGATTTGCCTATGATGGTTACTATAGTCACCCAGATGTGTTTGAGTCATTAGGCTACACCATACCTAATCCTCTCGACTATAAACTGGATGAACCCAACAAAGATTTATTAGAACCGCAACGGCAAAGAAAGCCATTCTGGACCAACCCTGATTCTTAGCATGGCCGGAAAATTATTATGAATAGATTAGGTATCTCATTACTGATCGCAATTCTATCCAGATTCATCCCCACTTTCATATCTCTGGTAAGACTATTAATTAAACTTTTGTGGGATAAAAGAGTTAATCTTTTAGTTCGAATGGTCGCTTGGTTATGTGTAGCATACTTAATACTACCTACTAGATGGATCGTTCCTGATTCATTACCTTTCGGAATGATCGATGATGTCATAGTTGCCATTATTGGTGCTCTTGTTTTAATACGATTCTCTCCACAAGAAGTTATAGATGAAGCTATGAACAAAAAGCCTAATACCAAGCGCCCAGAAGATGACGACCCCGATAATGTCGTAGATGGTAAAGGAAAAATAGATGAATAGCTTGCTAGTCAACGAACAAGTCAATTTCCATTTTGGTGACACTTCAGAATTATCTTTATATATACACATTCCTTTTTGTAAAACCAAATGTGGGTACTGCGATTTCAATACATATCAAGGAATTGAAACTTTAATCCCTGACTATGTTAACTCCCTCTGTGATGACATACGGAACTGGCTATCAATAATAGAAAATCCGTCCATAAAAACCATTTTTTTTGGAGGGGGAACACCTTCGCTACTAAGCCAAAATCAAACGACGCAGTTATTAAAAACCATAGAAAACAATGCAGACATTGACCCAGCCGCAGAAATTACATTGGAATCAAATCCTGATGATTTAACCCTAGAAAAATGTGAACAATTCATAGCTAGTGGTATTAATAGACTTAGTATTGGGATACAAAGTCTACAGAATAACTTATTAACCATCCTTAACAGAAGGCACTCTAACGTACAGGCGTTGCAAGCAATCAACAATGGGAAAAATGCTGGTTTCACAAATATAAGCGGCGATCTAATGTACGGCCTTCCAAGCCAAACTTATTTGGACTGGGAGATGACACTAAAAGAATTATTATCCGCAGCTCCTACTCATATATCAATGTACAGTCTCACAATTGAAGAAGGCACGCCATTTCACAAAATGTTCCACTCCGGATCTATTACGTTGCCCCCAGACGATGAAATAGCGGATATGTATGCATTAGCTCAAGAGCAATTAAATGTCCATGGATACCAACAATACGAAATATCTAATTGGTGTATACCAAAGTATGAATCAATTCATAATCTAACATACTGGAGAAGGAAGCCGTATATCGGAATAGGCCCTGGAGCACATTCCAATCTTGGGAATGTCAGATACTGGAATATCAAATCTCCTGCTAAATACATACACAATATTTCTTCATCCGATTCTTTAACTTCACACATTATTGATAATCCCATTATCGATGATTATGAAATCCTAACTGACCAGCAAATAGCCTCTGAATTAATGTTTCTTGGACTTAGATTAAGCGAAGGAATAGACTGTGATATATATTATCAAGAACACGGGCTCAATCTGTTAGAAATATTTAAAAACGAAATCAAAAAACTCACAGAAGAAAACCTTATTGAAATCTCGAACAATATAATAAAATTATCTCCATCTAAAATTTTTATTGCAAATCGTATTTTCGAAGAATTTATATAGGATATAAGCAATGTTTGTATTAGGTACAGCAGGCCATGTTGACCACGGCAAATCCTCATTAGTAAAAGCGTTGACTAATATAGATCCCGATAGATTACCAGAAGAAAAAGCACGCGCTATGACTGTAGATTTAGGATTTGCAGATTTAACCTTGCCTTCGGGAAAACATGTCAGCATCGTTGATGTTCCGGGGCACGAAAAGTTCATTAAAAACATGTTAAGTGGGGTAGGGAGCATCGATCTTGCCTTATTAATTATCGCAGCAGATGAAAGTGTCATGCCTCAAACGGTGGAACATCTGTCTATTTTAGACACCTTGAAAGTGACAAATGCTATAGTCGTAATCACTAAAAGTGATCTAGCCGACGCCGACATGTTAACTATTGTCAAAGAAGAAATCTCTGAAACTTTAGCGGGAACTTCACTTAATGAGTCCCCCATTCTAAACGTGTCTTCAACCACATTGGAAGGAATTGAAGATCTCAAAAAGCAAATCGATGTAAATTTGGAACTACCCAATAAAAGAACAGGGTTTAAATCCCCAAGACTTCCAATAGATCGTTGCTTTTCTATTACAGGGTTTGGGACTATCGTTACCGGGACACTAATGGACGGGCCTTTTCATGTTTCTCAAGAAGTAGAAATTGCAAACTCTGGCATCAAGGGACGAATACGTGGACTTCAATCGCACAGTGAATCCGTAGAACTCTCAGATCCAGGCGTCCGACTTGCCGTAAACATATCTGGTGTGTCCACAGAAAACATCAACAGGGGCGACGTGTTAACTATCCCTGGATGGCTGAATACTTCAAAAATAATCGACGTGGAATTATCAGTGTCAAAAATGTCACCACAATCCCTAAAGCATAATCAAGGAATAACATTTCATTCATTTACTAGTGAATGCAATGGCAGAGTGCGAATATTAGATAATACGGTGCTTAACCCAGGCGATACCGGTTGGTGCCAAATATTACTGGAAACCCCTTTGCCTACCCTTAAAGGAGATTCTTTTATAGTTAGATCCTCTGAATACACTTTGGGCGGAGGTGAAATCTTAGATCCTTCCCCCACAAGAAGACACAAACGTTTCGATGAAAATGTCATTAATAGATTTATAACTATCCATTTAGGAGACCCCAAAGAGTTAATTCTAGACACCCTAAGAATTAACGGGTCTATGACGTTAACTGAAATTTCGACACAAGTAAACGCCAGCGTATCCGACTGCGAAAGCGAACTAATTCGCATGCTAGCAGATGATGAAATTGTAGTTTGCGATCCTTTAATAAAATCTCAAGAAACCTCGATTTTGAAAGGGTTCATTTTCGCAGCAGACAGTTGGAATAATTTAAAATCCCAATCTATAGCAATGTTGACAGACTATCATTCCACATTCACCCTCAGACCTGGAATACCTAGTCAAGAATTTCGCAACAGACTTAAGATTTCTCCAAATTCATTGGAGGCAATATGCTATCAAATGACTGCAGAAAATATACTAGTGAATCAGAATGGGTTTCTGAGCTTACCAGGATTCAAACCACAGTTACAGGGTGAATCTCTAGAGGAAGCATCACGTTACCTCAATTCACTCAACTCTTCGCCATTCAGTCCACCGACAGAACTCACTATAAACCCTGAAATACAATCGCTATTATTATCAGAAGGTAAAATCATTAAAATTGCGGAAGGATTGTTTTTCCATGCCGATGCTTACACCAAAATGAAAGAACAAATATCAAATTACCTCAATCAATTCGAAACCATAACTGTAGCCGAAGCCCGGACCTTATTCGATAGTTCAAGAAAATATATTTTGCCTTTATTGGAGCACCTAGATAACCAAAAAATTACCGCACGAGATGGTGATTTTAGAAGGTTAATAAAGTAATGAGTTTGGATTTGCCAAAAATTTCAGGAACCTTGGCAAGATCAATGTCTTCGTACACATCAAACAAAAAACTACAAATAGACAACTTGAAATCAATTATTGAATTCGCTAATACTGTTAACTCCCAGACAGCCATAGATTCCACCAAATATTCAAACACTAGGCCATATTTAAAAGCAGAGGTCGCAGATAAATTGATTGGGGCATACAAGACCCCGCCAACTCCAGATTCATGGAATGTCATATCTACCGATGGCTCCCATATCGATATTGACCGGCACCTACCAGTCCCTTGTAGTTTGATCAATACAGGGACCTGCTACATCTCTTACGGGAAGAAACCTGAAGCAAATCTAATTAACGAACCTTCTCTAAAACTGCACCAAGAGGAAATGTATATATCGAACCCTAACAACCATAATGAAAGCGAATTGCTCACCGGCAATCTATTGAGTATTGAACGCGCTATTGTGGAAATAAAGACCCTACTAGAACAAGTGAAGTTAGTTGACAACGGCCTTCCGACTTTAGCTCTGGTAGATGGTTCTTTAATCCTATGGGGGTTATCAGGCCAGACTTATAAATCTTATGTTATAGAACATTTCGTAAAACTAGGCTTAATAAACACATTGGAAGAACTTAGACAATTATCCTTGACCTCCAAAATAACAATGGCTGCATATATATCTATGCCCAGATCCACAGAAGTCATAAATGCCATTCGGGCTACCTCTTGCCCGCAAACCTCTGAGTTCTGCGGGGAAAGATGTAATAGCCATCACTCACAATCCCTCCCATGTTCAAACACAAATGGATTACTAGATAAAGACCTGTTCGACGTCTTTCTAAAATCAGGAGAACGGTCTCCTATATACAAGTCACAATCATCAATTCCAATGATGCATTATGGCAACCACCATACATATTTCTATTATCTTCATGCAGGCAACGAAATCGCTAGGATAGAAATTCCAGAATGGATTGCAACTAACCCAGAATTATTAAATCTCAACCATTCAATAATTTATGACCAATGCAAGAGAGGACAAGGATACCCCGTATCCATATCTGAAGCACACGAACAGGCTGTACTAAGCGGCAGAGACCGAGAAATATTCAAAGATCTAGTAATTCAACTTGCTCTTCAAAATAATTTAGATACACGATCTTCTCAGAAAGATCGTTCAAAGCAAACTCCCTGGCTATAAATTAAACCATCAATAATTGTCAATAAGACTATGATAATCGGCTTTATCTGTGACATCACCGATTAAAGAAATGAACGAGTGTAAATCTTGACTTTGACTCCTTAGATTTAAAAGCTGTGCATAGATGCCAGAGGATGCTACAGGATCATCTCCATACATCCCATGAAAAGCATAATATGCCTGATTTAATTTCCTTAACACATATCCTGATTTGGCCAAAATAATTCTCTGGTCTTCCATATACTTTTCTGCTTGTTCAATTGAACCTGCTTTCAGCATTGCTTCAACATCATCTCTCACTAACCCCAAGAATTCTCGGTGTCCTTTAAGTTCATTTGTTGTTACTTGTACATCTGAACCATAATTGCATTCAGGAATGAAAGAAGAAGCTTTGCGGGCAAGTTCATTCCCGGTTAATTGTGCAACATTTTCATTTAATTCTTTCATAAATGCATTCCCAAAATATCGTCTCCCTAAAGGCGTTAATATCAATCTATGATGAACCCATTCATGGGCAGCTGTCTCCAGAATAGAAACCACATTGTTATTATCATTAATTATGCTCGGGTAAACCGCCAACCCTCCCAACTCGTCAATCAAAATTGAGTTGCCTGTCAGATTTTCTACCTCTTCTTCAAGGTCAATTATTTGATCTATATTTATACTGGGCGTCAGTAATATAGTTTTTTCCAAAACGATATTATCCCTCGGAGACATTATTAGTATTTTAGGCGCTTTCTCAATCGAAAAATTTAATGGAGGGAAAATACTGTCAAATCCACTATTAAGGATCGATTCCTTCAAAATCAATTTTATGAATTCATCTCGTTGAGATGAAGAAACTGTCCTCTGGGAAAACATCGCAGAATCATATAATTCAGCACCTGAGCCTAAGCAATAATCCCTAGCAAATTGCTCTTTACTTTGAGTGAAAAAATTCTGGTACTCCCACAAAACAATATTGAATTTATACGGAGCTACTGCAACGTACACCGGATTGGGTATATCAGAAACCATCAGTACAATGGCAATATAAATCAACAAATACAGCTTAGTCTTCATACATCATTGCTTAAATAATTACACTCACGGCATCACTTGATTCCACCTATGTTTTATCTTGACATAAATTAATTTTTAACTGTAGACTTCCCCTGATATAAGGTCAATCATATAGGGGTGATAATGGCAAACGCTTTCCTGACGGACGAAATGATTAAAGACACAATAGGGAAACAAAGTTCCCCTGTCAGACTGAACGTTGAGGCGGGCGCAATTATAAAATTTGCACAAGCCATAGGAGACCCAAATCCATTATGGAATGATGAAGCAAGTGCTCGATCTGGACCCAACGGAGGCATAGTAGCCCCTCCCACTTTTCTAAGGTCCTTAGGACAAGTTAGAGCAGATTTTCCTTTTGATATGCCTTTTGACCGCGCTCTAGACGGAGGCAGCGACTGGGAATACTTCTTCCATGTTAGGCCTGGAGACAATATCACCGCTACCGCCACCATTTTAGATATAACCGAAAGAGAAGGCCGACTAGGCACAATGATTTTCACAAAAACAATCGTTGAGTATGAAAATCAATTAGGCCAAATCGTGGCAACTCAAACTAACACGTCAATAAGATATTAACCTCAAGGATTAACATGGAAACGCAAATATATTGGTCAGACCTTGAAGAAGGACAAGAATTACCAACCCTAGAAAAAACCCCCACAACAAGACAACTGGTAATGTATGCAGGCGCATCAGGAGACTACTATGAAATACATTACGATAAAGATTATGCCATCAACAACAATTTGCCAGGACCTATTTTACACGGAGCTTTAAAAAATGCTTTCCTCGGACAATTGATAACTGAATGGATTTCTCCTCTGGGAACATTACGCAAACTTAGTTGCCAATACAGAGGAATGGATGTCCCAGGAGATACTATTAAAGGCAAAGGCGTGATAACCAAAAAATATATTTCAGGAGAATCTCATCTAATAGATTGTGATATCTGGCTGGAAAACCCCAACGGAGAAAAAACAACACCCGGCACAGCAACTTTCGAGTTGCCAATCAAATAAAACACGAGGAAATCAGATGAATGAAAGTCTAAAAGACAAAGTCGCAATAGTCACAGGGTCCGGTAGAGGCGTTGGAAAAGGAGTTGCCCAGTTGATGGCACAAGAAGGCGCTAAAGTTGTCGTTGTGGATCCTGGAGTAAATGTGGACGGCT
>Ga0114933_10000246_pt1 | contig 66108 bp, 68 predicted proteins | sample 4SBtaG_FD_89691 | JGI IMG/M metagenome (GOLD analysis project Ga0114933, IMG submission 89691) | Deep subsurface microbial communities from Kolumbo volcano to uncover new lineages of life (NeLLi) - 4SBTROV12_W25 metaG | ecosystem: Environmental > Aquatic > Marine > Volcanic | place: Kolumbo...
TCTAAAGCGGAAAAAAGAAATCAAAAGGTTGTAGATGCAATAAATAATAAAAAGTGAATCAAGTTCCCTTGAAATATCACTAAATTTATGAAGCCTTAATTTTTGAAATGGTCACCATAGAATATCGCTAAAACTGCATAATCATGATCTTTTAATTTCAGGAGAACTATGGCTGATTTTTACGAACACATCACACCTGAGCAAGATAAGTTGATCCAGGACTCTAAGCTTTTCTTTGTTGCCACTGCAGACCCAAGCTTAGGATTTAGCAATTTAGGTGCAGGCCCGGTTAATCTTTCCCCTAAAGGGGGTGTCCCCTTGCAAATATTAAATCCAAATCAGGTTGCCTATCTTGATTATGTTGGAAGTGGAAATGAAACGGTTCGACATTCACTAAAAGGTGGGCCTATCACCTTAATGGTTTGCGCATTTGATCAACAAAATGCTGCAGTAGTCCGGTTATATGGACGTGCCTCTATACGGGATTTGAACGATGAGAATTTGTCAGAGCTACTTCATCATAAAGTAGCTGAGAATATTGCATTACCTGAGAGGCAATTGGTTGTTATCGATATTGAAAGTACAAGCACAAGTTGTGGGTATGGAGTTCCTGTAATGTCTTTCGATGCAGAAAGAACGATTGGAAATAGAGGGAGACTTTACAAAGGGAAAAAGACTTGAAAGAAGGATTAGTTTTTACTAGGAACTTTTGGTACGATTTGCCCATGTATAGGATATACACTGGATTAGCTCAACTAGCGTACTTATTGCAATGGCTTATAACCTTCTTTGCTATTACCGCAATAATTTACATTATTACCGCGGGTATACCATACGTGGAAAATACTGGATCAATAGCCAAGGCGGGTGCAATTGCCGGTTCAACAGGTTTAAGTATTGTGTTACTAGCCATAGTTCGAAGAATTAAGCGATTTGCTCGCCGGAAAAAACATGAAGCGTTATTGAACTGACGATTCGTAATTATTTGCTGAATCCCGATATTATTTCCAATTGCATTGAGGATAGAATTAATTCTTGTAGGACGGATCCTTTGCGTCAATTTTTCGTAATAGCCATGGCCATTCGATGCCGCCATTTCTTTTGTCGAAAATACTCGCAGTTTTTTCCATCGCCTCTTCGGGAGCCTGATGTATTTCACGTCCCGTAGATTGGGCAAGAACTTGAACCTGGCAAGCTCGTTCTAATTGCCACATTGAAGTCCAAGCTTCTGCAACTGATCTACCGACCGTCAAGAGGCCGTGATTTTTCAGAATCATGGCATCCTTGTCACCAAGGTCTGTCACAAGCCTTTCCCTTTCATCAGTGTCAAAGGCGAGGCCTTCAAACTCGTGATAAGCCACACGGTTATAAAACTGATAGGTGTCCTGTTGTAAGGGAATAAACCCATCCTCAAGTGCAGATACTGCCATGCCGTATATGGTGTGAGTATGCATCACTGTCACCACATCATGCCTTGCGGCGTGAACAGCAGAATGAATGACGTAACCAGGTATGTTGATTCGATGTTCTCCTTCTTCGAGAATATTCCCATCAATATCAATTTTCACTAAATTTGATGCGGTTATTTCATCGTAACCAAGCCCGAATTCATTGATAAGGAATTGATCGTGGGTGCCAGGTACTCTTGAAGTAATATGGTTATAAACTAAATCCGTCATGCCGAAATAGTCTGTGAGCCGGTACGCTGCAGCCAAATCTACTCGCGCTTGCCATTCTTCATCGCTAATATTTGCTTTCTGCGCTTTTAGTGCCATAGAGCCTCCTGCAAATCTCAATCGTAATGATAACGATCAATCATAAAAATCCAAAGCATTTTAATCCGGAATTAAGCTACTTGCAGGTACATCAAGAGCGTTAGCAATTTTTAGTAGCGCGCTAATTGTCAAATTTTGTTTGCCGTTTTCTAAAGCGCTTATATATGTCCGATCCATACCTGCTGATTCTGCCAAGTTTTGTTGGTTCCAATTAACTGCACGCCTAGCAGCCTGAATGCGGCTTCCGAGCTCGGCTAAAGCTTGCTCAAGGCTTTCGGTTTGGCCTATTCCTGCAAGATCCCTTGCAGTGCGAACTGCGGCAGATGCATCTGCTGCAAAGCCATCTGCACCAAGCTCCTTTACTTGATCTTCCCCATTAACTCCTGGCCCACCAATCATAATTGGGATTGTTGGAGCATATTGTTTGACCATTGCAATGGCTTCCTTGGCACCGTTTATATTTTCTGAAAGTACAATGGAAAGCGCGATTACATCGGGTTTTCGCTCTTTTGCAAATATACCAAGTTCGTCAGCTGGTATATCTGTTCCCAAAAAATCTACATCCCATCCATTAATGTACAAAAAATCAGAAACTATTCGAGCACCGAGGGAATGGCGTTCACCTGGGGCAGTGGCAACCAATACTTTTCGATTAATACTAGGTTTCCTATTTGCAATTCCACGGAGTAATTCCATTTCCAGAGTAGTAATTTCAGTTGCCATATGCTCGTTGGCAATACTCAAATCACCATTTAGCCACAATTCGCCGATCCTACGCTGCGCAGGAACAAGAATATGCAAATACGCATCCATAGGCATCGTCCCAGACTGAAGCTCCCCCAAAATAACCTGATGAGCGAGATTCTTGTCTCCTGCCAGGATGGCATCAAGATAGCTTTGGCAAGCTGCGTGGAGCGGACTGTAATCTTGGTTCATGTCGACCTTTTACCAATTTATTTACTAATTATCTGCATATAGTTGACAAATCTGCAAGTATGTAAGATATTAATGACATTACATTACAGGATGTTGAATATGCACAACACAAAAGCACAGTTTTATCTTCGATCCTGCCCCCGATGCTCCGGCGATCAGACGGACGTTTCTGATATCTGGGGGGAATACAAAGAATGTATTCAATGTGGGCATCAAGTAGAAAAGCGACGTCGTAGATCGTCGCGTAGTAAAACAACTCGCAGTGCACAAAAAACTAAGAAGGCTGCGTGAAGGAGTAAACAATGGATACAGACTCTAGTAAGTGGTTGGATTGGCCGTTGACCCTATGGCTGCTTGCAGCGTTCGCCTCGTTTTTGCTTTCAGTTGCAATTTGGTTCTTTGTCGATCAGATGACAGGGCTATTTGTTGCTACATGGGTCCCTTCAATACTCGCATTTGGAACACTTGTTCGAAGGAGAACGAAATGATTGGTGACATCACACTCCAGTTAACGATTTTCAGCATTGGGCTTGTAGTTTTCACGATGTCTATGATTGGTGGAATAATTACTATGAAGCAAATTCAGCAACATGATGAGGAACGCGCTCAATTAGAGCGCGTTCCTGTCAAAATACGAGATTGAGATATGGTGGCATATGACTTATTTTATGTTAGAGCGCACACAGGAATTCAAATCACCGCTTCAAGATGTATTCGATTTTTTTGCTGAGCCATACAATTTAGAGCGGATAACACCAGAGTTTCTAAAATTCTCTATTGTTACTTCACCTCCTATCAAAATGGAGGAAGGCACAAGAATTAGTTATAGGCTTAAGCTTCGTGGAATTCCTGTGAAATGGACAAGTACTATCATGGATTGGAATCCCCCTTTTGGTTTTACAGACGAACAAACTAAAGGGCCTTATAAATATTGGAGACATGAGCATAAATTCGAAGAAAATGGCGCTGGTACATTAGTTACAGATAAAATCTGGTATAAGGTTCCTGGCGGACCTCTGGCTCCAATCTTGAATTTTTTTTATGTTAAACGCGATTTGCAAAAAATCTTTAACTATCGCACTGAAACAATGAAGGGTATTTTCGATTAATGAGAGTTGCAGTCGTAGGATCTGGAATTAGTGGATTGACTGCTGCCTACTATCTTCGAGCCCTGCATGATGTGCATGTATATGAGTCAGAAGATCAAGCAGGTGGCCATGCCCGCACGTTCTCTGTTGAGGAACCCAACTCTCAGTTGCACTTAGATACTGGCTTTATGGTCTACAACAATACCAACTATCCTGGTTTTACAGGGCTTATTGAGGAACTTGAAGTAGAGCAACAAGACAGTGATATGTCCTTTGGGGTAACTTGTTCAAAATGTGACTTTGAATACGGCAACAGAGGACTACAGAGCATGTTAGCGCAGCCTTCAGCAATATTCAGACCCTCATGGATTACTATTCCATTTCAGATGCGTAAGTTTTATAGGGACGCTCGATCCTTGCTTTTAGATGACGATGATGAAATTAATTTGGACCAATTCCTGCTCAAAGGGAGATATAGCGATGAGCTGATTCGCCACCTGGTGATTCCGTTGGTTTCGTCTGTCTGGACTACTCCAGCGGCTAAAGTAGGTTCTTTTCCTGCAAAGTATCTTTTTGGGTTTATGGATAACCATTGCATGCTCAGTTTCACTGAACGACGAGTATGGCAAACAATAAAAGGCGGATCGCAAAATTATGTCGATTCATTAGTGTCTCGCCTTCCATATGGAGTACATTTAAATACAACAGTTACAGGCATAAACCGTGATGCGTCTAAAGTGACACTAAGTTTTAAGAAACGTGCTCCACTACAATTTGATGCAGTGATTTTGGCAACTCATTCGGACCAGAGCCTTTCCTTGCTTTCTGATCCATCTGAACTTGAATTTAAAGTTTTGGACGGAATTAAATATAGTGAGAGCAATGTATATTTGCATACTGATGATTCGGTGATGCCCAAAAGACCCAGAGCCTGGTGCTCTTGGAATTATAGGACTGATGAGTGTGCCTCTAGACCAGAAACTTCTCAAGTGACGTACCACTTGAACAGATTGCAGAAACTAGATTCGGCAAGAAATTATTTTGTGTCCTTGAATATGGGCGATCAGATTAATGATGACGCTGTATTATCTGAGTTTAAGCAGTCTCATCCAATGTACTCAAAAAATAGCCTAAAGTCCCAATCTATTATTCAAGCGCTTAATGCTTCCCATAGTCCGACTTTTTTTGCAGGCGCGTATTTAGGCCATGGTTTTCACGAGGATGGGTTTCAGTCAGGCTTATTTGCGGCGAACTCTTTAATTAATTGGAGCAAGTCCATTGAAGTCTAAATTATTGAAAGGGGTACTTTGGCACAAACGACACCGACCTGTTGTCAACGAATTTCGAAAAAAAGTCCTATATCTAGATCTCGATTGCGATGAATTAGATTCTCTGCAAAATCAGCTACGCTTATTAAGTCGAAATAAATTTAATGCGTACGCGGTGAATGATAAAGACCACTTCTCACATGACAATATGGGGTTAACTAAATCAATGTATTGGCATATGGGCAGCAAAGGAAAAACTCCCAATAATTTACGTTTGATTACACAACCTAGCGCTTATGGTTACGTTTTTAATCCAGTCTCATTCTATATAGGGTTAGATGAGGACATACGGGATACTACGGTGGTTGCTGAAGTTCATAATCGGATTGGTCAGCGTCATTTATATGATCTTCATTCCATCGTTTCAGATGGAACAGAAAGAGCTCGATTTGATAAAAAATTTTATGTTTCTCCGTTTCTCTCAATGGATTGTTGGTATGAATTCTCAATCGTAGATGAAGAGAAATTCATAAAGCTAAATTTTGATGAATATGATTCAAATGGCTTACTTTTTCAAGCTTCACTTGAACTCAAAGCCTTTCCATTGAATGACCGTAACTTGGCTGCATCATTGTTCACACATCCGATTATTCCATGGAGAACAGTAGCCGCTATATATCTGCAGGCACTGAAACTAAAACTAAAAGGCCTACCCTATCTGGAGCCTCAGCAAGAAGAGAGAGATAATGACCATGTGGCACGCTAAAAAATCGTATTGGAGAGGTAAAAGAGTTTGGATAATTGGGGCCACTAGTGGCATAGGCTTAGGTCTTGCTGAAGAGCTTTCTGAAGCAGGAGCAATTGTCATTGGTAGTGGAAGATCCGACGATGCATTAGAAAGACTGAGATTGAATGGAATAGAGCCGCTAAAACTAGATGTGTCAAATGAAGAATGGCCCGATCTTTTTCCAGAGTTACAGGATCCTATAGATGTTCTAATTTATAGTGCAGGTAGTTGGAAGCCGATTGATATACCTCAATGGGATTCAAAGCAATTTGATTACCAAGTAAGGGTCAACTTCCTGGGATTAGCCAAGGCTGTTTCGATTGTTTTACCTGGAATGGTGAAGCGGAATAGTGGTGCTATAGTTGGTATTTCAAGCGCTTCTGGTTATACCCCTCTTCCGCGTGCTGAAGCGTATGGATCAAGCAAAGCAGCGGTAATGTATTTTCTGCAATCACTTCGAATTGACCTAGTTCATACGAAGATCGAAGTAATTGAGGTAAACCCAGGGTTTATTGACACGCCACTAACAGAGAAAAATGATTTTTATATGCCGTTTTTAGGTTCGGTAGCTGATTCGACCAAAGCAATTATTACAGGAATTGAAGGAGGATCTAAAGAAATCCATTTTCCATGGAAACTTACAGTGCCTTTAAAAATAATAAGGCTTTTGCCAGAATCCTTGAAGAGATTCCTAATAGCGAAAATTACGAAGAGGAGATCAAATGGTTAAATACGAAGCGACGATTCAATCGAAGCACAATCTTGCAGATGTCTTTGAGTACTTATCAAATTTCTGCAGTGTTACTCAATGGGATCCAAACGTTATTGAAGCCAACCAAATTGTCGGGTCCTCTGCCGAAATAGGATCCTCTTACGAAGTCATTGCGAAATTTGGAGTCAGCAAAGTTCCTTTGCAGTATGAAATTGTAAAACTTGTTGCTTCTCGTGAGATTGAGCTCATGGCTTTAGCACCTAATTTTGTAGCACGTGATGTTATGAAATTTCGGGAAAATAATGGGGGTACTGTTGTCCAATACCAAGCAGAGTTGAATTTTTCTGGTTTTTGGAAATTACTTTCACCTCTAATGCAGCTAATTTTTAATCGGACTGGAGATAAAGCTGCAGCGGGGCTAGAAAAATGTCTGAATGTTCACGAATTAGTAAAGATATAGCATGGGATTTAGTAAATCTAAAGTAATTTACGACGACGATTGCCGTATATGCAGTAATTTCAAAGATTGGCTTGAATCAAGAGATGAGCATGGGCAATTGGAGTTTGAAGGATCGGGCGAAAACACCAGATTCTCTAATGGACTTGGGTTTATAGACACAGGAGGGAAAGAAATTGTAGGCACTAGGGCTGTGCTCATTGCAATAGGGCAAACTAAAGGCTTGATTGGATTGAGTGCACGTATTATGTCAGTGTGGCCTTTATATTTGTGCTTGATACCTTTTTACCGCTTGTTTGCAGCGAACCGAAAAAAAATCAATACATTTTTTAGTAATAAGAATGAATAGATCTACCTCTAAAGCAATTTGGTGGATCCGACGTGATATGAGATTGACTGACAATCCAGCGTTGCTACTTGCAAAGAAAAAAGGATTAGTTGTTCATCCTGTTTTCGTGCTCGATCCCAAAATACTTAATAATTATCCTGAAGATAACCCCAGATTAGATTTTATGCTTAATTCATTACGCTCATTGAGCAATAGTATTGAGAGCTGCGGAGGTCAATTATCCGTACATTACGGGAACCCCATTGAGCTTTTACCTAGAATTTTAGCTAGCTCAGGAGCGGATGAAGTACTTGCTCAATACGATCCAGGCTCTTACTCAAGATCACGAGATGCTGAAGTTGCGAAAATACTCCCACTAACTATGACTCCTGGATTGTCTATCACTAACCCTGATGAAGTACTAGCTGGGAATGGTAACTCTTACAAAATATTTTCTCCATACTATCGTGCATGGATGCCCAAAGCACTGATTGAAATCACTAAGGCTGACGAATCATTGAATATAGGAAGATTTACAAATTCTGGTGAGAGTTCACTGCTTGGTAGCTTTCCAACTCGATTGAACAAAAATTTTCCTGCGTCTGAAATAGAAGCGAATCGACGACTTTCGTTATTTTTTTCCAATGCTGAATCGGGTTCGATGTTATCTAATTACAATTCATATAAAGATAGATTAGATATGACTGCGACTTCTCAAATGTCCCCTTATTTGAGATTTGGCCTAATTTCTCCAAGGCTAATGGCGAAAAAAGCTATTGAAATTCTGCGTACAGATGCCAGTATTTTTACAGGTGCCACTTCGTGGATTTCTGAATTAGCTTGGCGAGATTTTTTTATTAGCAAAACCCATCACTTTCTTAGTTCGAAAAAAATAGAAAGATCAGATTCGTCAGAATATTTTCCGTGGAGAGACGATACTGAGCAGTATGAAAAGTGGTGCGCCGGCCAGACGGGAATACCAATTATTGATGCAATTATGCGCCAATTGTGCAGCGAGGGTTGGATTTCTAATAGGGCAAGAATGGTAACTGCGTCATTCCTCACCAAGCAATTACTTATCGATTGGCGCTGGGGATCCGATTGGTTTATGAAAAAATTAATTGATGGAGATCCTTTTGCAAATTCAGGAGGGTGGCAATGGGTTGCTGGAGTAGGCGTTGGCTCTGCTCCTTATTTCAGAATTTTCAATCCGGTACTTCAGGCGAAGAAATACGATCCCCATGGAGAATACGTGAGACGTTGGGTGCCTGAGCTTGCATCTATCCAATCTCAAAATATTCATGAACCCTGGTTGCTTAATGAACAAAATAGAAAAAATTCTGATTGAGAGAACTACCCTTCTCCAATTGTAGATTTAAATGCAGCCCGCGATCGAGCGCTATCGGTATACAAAACTACTAGAGGAAACAATCGATGAGGATTCTAGTGACGGGTGTGACTGGTTATATTGGGAGCAACTTAGTACCTCAATTATTAGACGATGGACACGATGTTTCAGTACTGGTTCGTGATCCCCAACAATTGGAATTTTTTGAATGGGTATCAAGAATAAAAATATTTGTGGGGGACGCTCGCAATAAAGATGCTGTAGACGCTGCTCTTAATGAGGCGGAAGTCGCATATTATTTGATTCATAGTATGCGTGGTTCAAGCAATTCTTTTCATCACGACGACATAAAGGCAGCGGAGTCTTTTGGCCAGTCGGCCGCGTCCAATTCAGTTTGTATAATTTTCCTAGGCGCACTAGGAAATCCCGATTCCCTTCTCACATCACACTTGAAATCTCGCCATGCAACAGGGAAGGCTTTAGCGAAATTTAGCGCTGATGTCATAGAATTGAGGGCTGGTCCTGTAGTAGGAGCTGGTAGCTTGCCATTCGAGATGGTGCGTTACCTGACTGAAAGAGTGCCAATAATGATTTGCCCGAGATGGGTGTTCACACAAGTTCAACCAATTGGTTTAGGCGACGCATTGGAATATTTAGTTAGTAGTTTGAATATTTCGCAACAAGGCCATCAAGTAATTGAAATAGGAGGATCAGAGGTACTTAGCTACGGAGAAATGATGACAGGTTATGCGAAAGAACGGGGATTGAAACGTGCGATGATTCGAGTCCCTGTTTTAACACCTAGGCTATCGTCGTATTGGGTACACTGGGTCACTCCATTGAAAGCCAGCTTTGCTCGACCTCTAGTCGAAGGTTTAAGAAGTGAAGTAGTTTTAAGAAGTAAGGACAGCCAACAGATTTTCCCCAGAATTAACCCGTTAGGGTACCGAGATTCGGTTCGAATTGCTTTGCAAGATTTAAACCCCGATAAACTCAATTACAATCCATTAGCGCGATCCAAATTTAGCAAATCTGTTCAGCGAGGCATGATTGTTGAAACACGAAAAGTAGAAGTGAATGCTACTGTAGAGGAAATTTTTCAAGCATTCTGCTCTCTAGGCGGTTCTAGCGGTTGGTACCTTAATTGGGGCTGGAGATTAAGAGGATTTATAGACCGTATATTCGGTGGTATAGGATTGCGCAAAGGTCGGCCGGATGGAATGCTTTCAGTTGGTGATGCAGTAGATTTTTGGCGTGTACAAAGTATTGAAAGAAATTCACGGCTTTTGCTCCGGGCAGAAATGAAAGTACCTGGTAACGCATGGTTGGAATTCAGAGTGATCGCAAACGGCGAAACTAATACTCTTGTACAGCAGTCTTATTTTGCTCCCAAGGGATCCTTTGGAATTATTTACTGGTATGCCCTTTTGCCAATCCACAGGATTGTCTTTGATGGATTGGCAAAGAGAGTTGCTTACTTAGCTTCTCGAAAGCACCGATCGCTCACTTAAATAGCTCCGATACGGGGCTCCTGATCGTTCAGTACTACAGTTGCCGTTATGCAAGGAACTCCACCGACAGCAATTGTTTTATGGCCCTTGCCTGTAATATTGTCCATAAGACGTGCTTCTCCCGATCCGAAGACTTTTTTAGAACCATCCGGATAAGTGATTTGAAGAGCCCCTGATAAAATAATTACGAACTGACGTTTTGGTGCAGGATGCCAATCTTGCTCAATATCAGGCTGTCTAATTCCAAATTTGATATCTTTAGCTTCAAATCCATCTATCCATTCTGGGTGATCATCTAAATTAATCGGTTGCCAAGTCGTGTCGCCGTTAACATCAGCGTACATCCTCGAAGTTCCCATCTGTGCTCCTTTTGTAATTTTTGTACGAGTATATGCTCTTTTTTACACTGGTGTTTTTATAGTAATTAATGATATTAAAGCTATACCTGTTGGCAGAGCTGCGTTTGCGTTCTACAATTCATATCCCGCGCAGGTGGTGGAATGGTAGACACGCTGTCTTGAGGGGGCAGTGGGAGCAATCCCGTAAGAGTTCGAGTCTCTTCCTGCGCACCATTACTGACAACGCTCCATGCAAGGCAAATGGGGCTTCCAACTTTAACCCTACTAAAAGATAAACATGGTGAAACAATGCCTATTGTGGGACACAAGCGTCTCTTAGAGATTACAGATAAATTATTGCAATGCGCAGGAGCAAGCTCAGATGAATCTGAAATTATTGCACGGCATGTTATTGGTGCTAACTTAGCAGGCCACGACTCGCATGGGATTATTCAAATACCTACTTACATAGATAGGGTAAAGCGCGGTCATATTATCCCAGGGGCTCCTTTTGATATTGTCCAAGAAACTCCCTCTACCACTGTTGCGGATGGTCACTGGGGCTTCGGTTATGTAGTCTCCGAACATGTTATGCGGATGACTATAGAAAAGGCGAAGACACAAGGGGCTGCTGCTGCAACAGTGTACAGGCAAAGTCATGTTGGTAGAGTTGCTGATTATCCCTTAATGGCCGCTAAGGAGGGGCTAATTGGACTAATGACTGCGGATTCTGGGAGAACTGCCAAAGCCGTCGCACCTTTTGGTGGAAGAGAACCCAGATTGGGTACAAATCCTATATGTGTGGCAGTGCCCAGTAATTTAGATGGTCCGTTATTTATCGATATGGCAACAAGCGCAGTTGCTGCGGGGAAGGTAGAGCTTGCAAAAGCACGAGGAGTTGATATACCTGAAGGTTGGGTAGTAGATAGTGAAGGAAACCCTGCTACAGATCCATCGGTGTTGCGAGAAAAAGGTGGCGCACTCCTGCCTTTAGGTGGGTCTGAGGGCTATAAAGGATACGGTTTATCCGTAATTGTAGAGATTTTGTCAGGAATATTGACTGGTCTTGGGTTCGGTCATGACCCGCGAGGTTTTCATAACGATGGGTGTTTTATGGCGGTTTTCAATGTATCTGCGTTCAGGCCTATTGAGGAATTCAAGCAACAAGTGACCGATCTCGCAGGTTATTTGAAAGCTTCAAAAATGGCTGCCGGCTTTGAAGAGATCTTATACCCGGGTGAAATAGAGCATCGTAATACTCAAAAAAGATTACAGAATGGAATATTTGTTGAGGATTCAACGTGGGGGAAATTAGTTGATTTATCAGTTGAATATGACGTTAGTGAATTACTAGAACTGTAGAATGATTTGACGACTCTAATGACATCTCAGTAACCTACGTGTTTGTAAGGCGACGTAGCCAAGTGGTTAAGGCGGGAGTCTGCAAAACTCCTATTCGGCAGTTCGATTCTGCCCGTCGCCTCCAAATTTAATAATTCTTCTTTTATGAATCCCATAACAACAGACGACCATAATCTGCTAATTAATGCACTTCAACGCGATGAATTAGTATTTTTGGATGGCTTTCACTCTGTAAAACATGCGTTGCGATTTGATGCGCAGATTGAGCTTATCGCTTGTGCATATCCTTCAAAACTCAAGAACCTTATTCGCGATTATGCTCCTGACCTAGATAGTCAATTTTTGGGACGATGCAAAATAATTAAGCCCAATATAGTTGATAAATTAAGAAAAACTCGTTCTCATTGGACGGGTGTTTATGGCGTAGCAGTACGCCCTGATTACAAGGTCCCTGATGTATTAAAGACACCTGGCCACATTGTGTTATTGGAAAATCCCTATAACTATGGGAATTTAGGTGCTTGCATACGTATTGCAGCTGCAACTGGAGCTGCTGGAGTAATGTTGATTAGCGGTGCATCTCCTTGGGAACCAGCTGCAATACGCGGGGCAGCTGGCCTCCAATTTGCAATTCCAGTGGTAACCGCGACTTTAGATCAATTGATAGGTTCTGGACGTCCAATTATTGCTTTAGACCCAGAAGGATCTCTTATTACGGAGTATGATTTACCTGAGAATGCAATTTTTGCATTTGGAACCGAACGAGAGGGGCTGAGTAGTAATTTGGCGGATTTAGCTGATGTGGCTTTGGGACTACCAATGAGACATGGAGTAAGTAGTATTAACTTAGCTGCAACTGTCGGGATAGTTTTATACACAGCAATTATGCACAAGAAATAAATAAATTCGAGGTAAAATTGATTGAAATAATCGCTCATAGAGGCTATTCAGCCGAAAGGCCAGAAAATACGATTGCTAGCTTTGACTTAGCTGTAAATTCTGGGTTTCCCTTGATTGAACTCGATACACATTTAACGCTAGATAAAATTCCCGTGGTTATGCACGACTCTGACGTTGATAGAACCACTAATGGTACAGGGCCCATTAATTCATTGACACTAGAAGAAATTAAGAAACTCGATGCAGGCTCTTGGTTCGATGTTGCATATTCCAATCAACAGGTTCCTACGTTGGAGGAAATTCTCATCCGATATAAGAACAGAGCACACATATTTATCGAAATTAAATCTAATGAAGAAGCTCTATTGGAAACGGTTGGGGAGCTTCTTATTGAACAGGGCTGGATAGATCCATTGGAAAAACAGACATACACGGAAATACCTGTACCTGGAGTATCGCTAATTTCCTTTTTACCTGATCAGATTGTTCGTGCAAAAGAAATAATTCCTGGTGCTGCGATGCATGGGTTCCTAATGATCGAGCCGTCAAATGATGCGATCGAATTTTGCCTTGATAATCAAATCAAAGGGTTTTTACCTTATATAGGTATGATGCAACAAGAGATTGTTAACAAGGCAATTGGTAATCAACTTTTTGTCGGTGCGTGGGGTATTGAATCAGAAGGCGATATCGAAAGAGCTTCTTCGCTTGGAATACATGGAATCACCGTAAACTGGCCGTCCATTGCACGCCAAAGCCTTGGATATGCTTAGAGTCCCATCCTCGCATCTTCTTCTTTAGCAACGCGTATCCCTTCCTCAACATTTACACGACTTAAAAGAATTGCGCCTGCAACAATTATTACTAGTATCGAAAAAACAGCTGTACGGGTGTCCAGTATGCCCGTAACTAATGCGTACAGGACAGGACCAAAAACGTATGAAGCGCGATTAAGGAAACCGAAGAAAGAAAAGAATTCTCCACTTCTTGATTTAGGAGCAATTTGCGCAAATAAACTCCTGGCAAGCGCTTGACTACCTCCCATAACAAGGCCTACGCCGATACCGAGCAATAACCATTGAAAGTCTGCAGGAATGCCTAAAGGCTTCCATACAGTTTCGCGCAATGCGATTGGCCACCAGTCCAATGTCCCTGACCCCAATGTGGACGGATGATTTGGACCAATTGCACTGGCACCATTTAATACGTTAAGCGGTCCTTGGAAAAGCATACTGCTATATTGCGATTTTTCTGCAACTAAGTTGTGCAAGCTGTGCGCTTGATCAATCGATAAGGTCTTAGTATTTGCATCTATGAGGCCTTCAATATCTTGCTCCCATTCTTTATCAAGCTTTGAATCACTCAGATCAGGAGCTACATCTACTTTGTAAATATTTGTATTTTCTACATAAACAAATTGATAGTCATGATCCTCTAGCTTACTTGGCTCCAAAGGTGCAATTCCTACTCCTAATAAAACTATGAAAGACCATCCGACTAGGGAAACAGTAAGAGCCTTTTTGGTACTGGTTAATTTGGCTATGCGACTAAATAGCATTGCTCCAAATGCAGCAACAAACTGAATGGTTAATATAGTAATCATGTTGAAGGTCAGTGAAATGCCTAAGGTATCTGCCGCAAATGCACCGGCTACTGCTAGGATTGTTTGAATTCCATCGTTGAATAATAAAAACGCCCCAAAATACAGAAGCATAACTTTAAAATTTTTCAGTTCTCTGAAAGTTTTTGCTAATTGGCTGAACGAATCTTTGAAGGCAGAACTAAATGGAGCAGCTTTACTTGCATTCAAAAGTGGCGGCTCAGGAACAACTTTAATCGTCCACAGACCCCAAAGAAACCACCATATTCCAACGGATGCGAGAGATAGCCGAGTAACCAAATCTGCGAATGAGGAACCTGAGAAGGCTAAATTAAGGCCAAGGTGTACGAGAAGAAGAAGACCTCCTCCTAGATATCCATATGCATATCCCCGTGAACTAATATCATCTAGAAGCTCATCATTTGGGGATACATGAGGGAGCAAAGAATTGTAGAAGACTAGGCTTCCTGCGAAGCCAATATTACCTAAGAAAAATGTCCCTAGTAGCCAAGCCCATGGAGACGAAGTATATGCAGAAAAAAACGCAAGTACTGTGAAAAGCGATCCTGCTGTCATATAGATAGCCAATAGGGTTTTCCTGATGGCCATTCTATCGCCCAACACACCTAAAACAGGACTAGTGACTGCAACGATTGATGTTGATAGCGCAGCCCCTAGGCTCCAAAGAGAACTTCCGGTGAATGAAAATCCGCCTACCAGCAATTCAGATCCGAGAGCATCTTGAAAAAGGAAAACGAAATAAACAGGTAGTATCGCTGTAATCGCACTGGTAGCAAACGCTGAGTTTGCCCAGTCGTACATGCACCACGCGCGAATAATTTTACGTTCTTGCTTCGATAGATCCGATAGTTTCAACAAATGCTCCGGTTTACGGTATGCTGATAGCGATGAGATAGTAACTCATCGTGTGATCATTACATAGTAGCTGTTAAATGATTGGGTGATATTGTGGAACAAATTGTTAGAAAAATAGAATTAAAAGAATCTGAGCCAGGCTTAGGAGGTCAAGATGGATCTCGCCGGGAGATAGTCATTAGCTTAGAAGCAGAAACCTTGGATCGTCAGAAAAAAATTGCAAGGGTTCATGCAGGGCGCGGTAGCACATTCGAGATGCTATCTGATGAAGGACAATATTTAGGAGGAGATGATACTGCTCCCCCTCCATTAGCGTATTTTTCTGCAGGTATAGCTTTCTGACTGCTTACACAGCTTGCTCGGTTGAGCGAGATGTTGCACATTGAATACACGAAGGCAAGAGTAAAACAGACAGCAAGATTTTACAGAGATGGATCGGCTTTGGCTGGAACCCTAACTGGAGGGCCAGTCGGACTTGAGTCCAATCTCGATATTGAATCTTCCGAGCCTCCAGACAAAATTCAACATTTGGTAAAAATGGCAGAATCTAGTTGTTTTGCAATGCAGTCAATGATTCAAAATGTTGAAACGACAACAGTCATTACTTTAAATGGAAACCCTCTTTAGATTACTAGCCGTACTTCTGTAATAAATCAATTAATACTGTAAGAGTTATAAGACTGGCTAGCGTGCTGGTTACGACTGCACTTGCGACGAACCTTGGCATGGCTTGGAATTCTGTAGCAAGAATTGTGGTGAATACTGCTGTAGGCATTGCAGATACCACTACTACAGTATTACGTGCGGTACCGTCGAGACCAAACAATTCAGCAAGACCTATGCTAATAATGGCTCCTAGCACTAGCCTTGTAAAAAGTGCACTGCCTAGGCTGAGTGCTTTGTCCAGCTGTATGCCTTGAGCAAGTTGGTAGCCTAATACAAGTAGCATTGCAGGAATCGTCGCGTCGGCCATTAAGCTGATAGTGGTATCAAATGTTTGAGGTAAATCCCACCCAAAAGCCCTAATTATTAGGGCTAGCGGTACTGCATAGAGAGTAGGAACCTTGATTGCCTTAATCAATGGTTGCCAACCTTTCGTGCGTCCTCTAGCAGCTAGGTATATACCTAAAGGCCAGCTTAAAGACCCCTGTGCCACAAAAATTAAAATTGCTACGGCTAGGCCTTCTTCACCAAACGCAAGATATGCAATTGGTAATCCCATGTTCCCGGCATTTGCAAACGTCCCCGTTAGCAGGAATGCACTCTGAGTTGGCCTGTCATGCTTGAGAAGTTTGGATACAAGCCATGAAACTGCGGCCATTGAAATGACTGCACTAACAGTGGCTGCAATTATTTTGAGAGAGACATCAGCTGACAGATTTGTTTCTAGAAGCCCATCCAATACTAGTGCAGGACTGAGTAGGTATAGCGCAGCTGGACCCAGCATTCCTAATACACCTGGCCGGAGGCGCTGCAATAGAGCACCTGAGCTTGCGACCAAGAATATGGGCAGTACAACTGTGAAGAATACGTTTAGCAATATGGCCTTCTGTGCAAGGAGTCTAATACCCAGCAGTCAAAATATACCAGTCTATTTTTGTTACATGTTTGTAACCATGAAGTAACACTTACGTAAAACTTGGATTGTATTGTAAGTTCATAGAATTTTTAAAAGGAGTTGCCATTATGGATAGTGGTTCAATAGCTTGGTTATTAACAGCCTCAGCTTTAGTGTTACTGATGACTCCAGGATTAGCCTTTTTTTATGGGGGTTTGGTCCGAAGTCAAAATGTCCTTAGCACGATCATGCTGAGCTTTATGAGTATGGCAGTAGTTAGTGTTGTATGGGTACTATGGGGATACAGCGTAGCTTTTGGTGAAGGCAATGCCTGGGTTGGAGATCTTAGCCTTTTAGGTCTTAGCGGGATTGAACCAGGTGAAGATATGTTGTTCGCAATATTCCAAATGATGTTTGCGATTATAACTCCAGCACTTATAACTGGTGCGGTTGTGGAGAGGTTCAAGTTCACCACATACCTAGTGTTCTTAGTTGCTTGGATAACATTGGTCTATGCACCTATCTGCCATTGGGTATGGGCTGAAAAGGGATGGCTATTCGAATTAGGTGCATTGGATTTTGCCGGTGGGACAGTGGTTCATATAAATGCGGCAGTAGCTGCGGTAGCGGCGGCTCTTCTGATTGGTAAACGAAGAAATCCAGGACTTGAACCTGGGAATGTACCTTACGTTGTTATTGGTGCGGCGCTTCTGTGGTTTGGGTGGTTTGGGTTCAATGCGGGGTCAGGATTGGCGGCTGACGGTGTGGCGATCAACGCATTTTTAGTTACTAATACAGCTGCAGCTTCGGCTGCGCTTACTTGGGGATTACTTTCACAATTTCAGCATAATCGAATGAGCGCTGCAGGTGTAGCAACAGGTGCAGTTGGAGGATTGGTAGCGATTACTCCTGCTGCTGGTGCAGTTGGTGTTATGGGCGCTTTGGGTATTGGTATTGGTGCTGGATTATTGTGCTACGGTGCGGTTTTACTTCGCCCTAGATTAGGTATAGATGATTCACTGGACGTCTTTGCTGTTCACGGAATTGGTGGTATTTGGGGTGCCATTGCTACTGGGATTTTCACCGTGGAGGCTTTTGCAGGGGTAAAAGGAGTGATTGAGGGTGATTTTGCCCAACTTGGCATTCAATTAACTGGTGTAGGAGCTACGCTGGTTTACTCATTTGTAGCAAGCTTGATCATTCTTAAAATATTGGATGTTATTCCTGGGTTAGGTTTACGAGTTTCAGCAAGAGAAGAGGATCAGGGACTAGACGTTTCTGCTCATGGTGAAAGAGCATATGTCCATGACGGTGCTGACTAAAGAATAACAATTAAAAAGACTTGCGACATCAGTCTTAGAATGAGGGGAAAAATGATTAGTATTGAAGCTGTTATTAGACCTGAGCGAGTGGGTTCAGTTACCGCAGCTCTTGAAGCTGTAGGGTGTCAGGGTTTCTACTATTACAATGTTACGGGCCAGGGGAGACAAAGAGGCGTTGAGGTATTTGTCGGCCGCGGGGGAAGTATGGCAAGTAGGTCTTCGGTGCCAAAAACATTAGTACGAACGGTAGTCAATGACGACATGCAGGAAGCGGTAATTAATGCAATTATTGATGCAGCCCGTAGTCCTGATGAAGGAGAAATTGGAGACGGGAAAATATTTGTTTCTCCTGTATCTGATCTTGTGCGTGTTAGAACCGGAGAACGAGGGGAATCTGCAATTTAACGGTTTTAAAAGGGGCCAGATATCGATCTGGCCCCTTTTAAATTACTCTTGGTATTCTTTTAATGCGTCCCATTTAGGGTCAAGTCCTAAGCCAGAGGCTTCAGGCATAATTGTCCACCCTTTTTCAGGTCCCACGCATCCGTCAAATAATATTTCCCCGCATTTCCACATTACGTAGTGATACTCAATGCGCCAGCCATTGGGCACTGCTGCTTGCAGATGCATATTGTGGTGGGGCCAGCCTCCGCCATTAGCAATTGGAAGGTTGAACGAGTGCGCAAGAGTCGCAAATTTCATACCCTCTGAAAACCCACCGCAATAGGCAACATTTGGTTGTAAAATATCTACAGACTTGTTCACCAGTAGATCTCGCGCACGGAAGCGATGGCCTTCGTTCTGACCAGCAGATATAGGAATGCTGGTGCGCATCCTTAGATCATGCAACAATTGAGCATCATTTCCCCATACGGGCTCTTCAAACCATTCAATATTACATTCTTCAACTGCTTTCGCCAGGTTCAGTGCATTATTGAATTGGAACATGTAGTTAGCATCCATAGAGAGCTGCACATCAGGGCCAATAGCATCTCTGACCGCATGTACTCTTTTTGAATCTTCCTTCCATCCTTGATGATCACCTGCGACGCCCACTACCATTTTGAGCTTATCCTCTCCCTGATCAACAAAAGATTTTGCTACTTCTACTAATTGTTTCTGTGAATACTCAGGGAGACCAAATGTGATATACGCTGGCACTATTGATTGCGCTCCTCCAAGTAATTTCCATACTGGTAGATTTGTAGCTTTTCCTTTTATATCCCACAGCGCAATATCAATTGCGCTTATTGCAGACGACCAAGTACCAGTTTGAGATCGAGGGTTATGCTCGACATAGAGTTGGTGCCATATTCGTTCAGTATTGAATGGATCAGAACCTAAGATCATTGGACCCATTTCAGTATTAATGTGCTCACGTACAGCATTACGTTGAATTGGACCAGAAATACCATAGCCTGAAATCCCTGTGTCTGTTTCGATTGAACAGAAAACTAATGGCCTCATTACAGGCTCTTCAAGAAGTGGTACTGGTACAGGTACATTGTGGGTAGTGGCTAACACTCTGGTGATCTTCATTTAAACTCCCTCATATAAAAGAACGAAAACATTGAATTATGCTAATCAGAGATACGCTTGGTACTCTTAAAAGTACGTTTTGTGGGACAATTAGCACAGTCATGTTATAATGAATTCGAAATAAGAAAAGAGCGGAAAAAGAAGGACTCGGTCCGCGGACCAGTAATGTTAAGTACAGAAACAAAACAACAGATTATTAGTCAATACCAGAAGAAGCCAGGAGATACTGGTTCTACAGAAGTGCAAGTTGCGCTTCTATCTGAGCGAATACGCGGCCTGACAGATCACCTCCGCCAGAATCACAAAGACCATGCAACACGAAGAGGTCTTTTGAAATTGGTTGGACAACGACGTCGCTTACTGCGATATCTTGCAAAAGAGGATGTTGGTCGTTACCGAAGCGTAGTGGAAAGCTTGGGCCTACGCGGCTAAGCCATACTTTATTCTTCGACACTAGCGTTTTTACCGAATCAAATTCATAGATAGATTAGTGCTGCTTGTATAAGCGAGGAGAATACATGCCTACTTACCATGAAATCGAAATTGGGGGGCGAACGCTCTCAATAGAAACCGGAAAACTTGCACCGCAGGCCCATGGCTCAGCAGTTGTCAGGTATGGAGATACGGTGGTTTTAGTTACTGCCGTTATGGGAGGGTCTCGTGAAGGACTCGATTTCTTCCCTCTCACAATTGAGTACGAAGAGCGTCTTTATGCTGTCGGTAGAATTCCGGGGAGTTTCTTCCGAAGGGAAGGTCGTCCTACTACCGAAGCTACTTTGGCTGCACGCTTGACCGATAGGCCATTGCGCCCACGCTTTCCAAAAGGCATGCGAAATGAAGTTCAAGTAATAGTTACGGTGTTATCTGCTGATCAAGTAAACCAACCAGATATTCTTGGGATAATTGGTGCATCAGCTGCTCTTTCTACGTCCCAAATTCCATTCAATGGCCCTGTAGCCGCGACTCGTATGGGTTATGTAAATGATGAGGTAGTGGTTAATCCCACATTTGAACAATTAGAGGAAAGTAAATTAGATTTGACTATTGCTGGCAGTCGAGATGCGGTAATCATGATTGAGGCTGGAGCAAAAGAAGTTAGTGAAGAAATCGTGTTGGAAGCCTTGAGAATTGGCCAAGAAACTAATGTCAAGATTATCGAATTGCAAGATCAGCTCGTAAAAGATATTGGTAAGGCAAAAGCAGAGGTTACGCTAGCGAGTCAATCTGACCCAGACCTAGTATCTAAAGTTGACAGCATAGTGCGTTCTTCAATTGAAGGTGTTATTGACCGTGGCCAGGGAAGAGGAGAGCGGAACGAAAATATAAAGGAAGCTGAGGATTCGGCTATTACTGCTCTGGCAGAGGAATATGAATCGTCAGACGTTGCTAAAGTTTTTGATGAAGTTCTTAAGAAAATAGTTCGTGAAAAAGTGATTAAGGAAGGTAAACGCCCTGACGGAAGAAAGCTTACCGAGGTGCGTTCATTGTCAAGTGAAGTTGGGCTACTACCACGTACTCATGGCTCTGCTCTTTTCCAACGGGGTGAAACTCAAATATTAACAATTGCAACTTTGGGTTCTCTGACATTGGAACAAAAGCTCGACGGCTTGAATCCTGAAGATACTAAGCGCTATATGCACCACTACAACTTCCCTCCTTATTCAACAGGTGAAGCCCGTAGGATGGGTACTGGCAGGCGCGAGATCGGGCATGGCGCTTTAGCAGAGAGAGCATTATTGCCGGTGATCCCAGATAAAGTGGATTTCCCATATGCGTTCAGAGTAGTCTCTGAGGCCTTAGCTTCAAATGGAAGCACTTCGATGGGAAGTGTGTGTGGTAGCACAATGTCCTTGATGGATGCTGGTGTCCCAATCACGCGGCCAGTTTCTGGTGTGGCAATGGGATTAATGACAGACGAGAATGGTAATTTTCAAGTACTCACTGATATTCAAGGCGTTGAAGATTTCTTCGGAGATATGGATTTTAAAGTTGCTGGTACTACCGAAGGAATTACTGCGCTCCAAATGGACATAAAAGTTGCGGGAATCACTCAGGAAATTTTTCGCCAGGCCTTAGCGCAAGCAAAAGAAGGAAGATCGTTCATCCTCGACCATATGCTAAGTACTATTGAGCAGCCAAGAAGCGAGTTGAACTCAAATGCTCCGCGAATGACTCGACTAACCATCGCCGTTGATAAGATTGGTGCTTTAATTGGACCCGGCGGCAAGAATATCCGAGGGATTATAGAAGCTACAGGTGCTTCGGTAGATGTTGATAATGACGGTTCTGTAACTATTGGCTCCTCCGATGGAACATCAGCTGAAGAAGCAATAAAAATGATTGAAGGGCTGACGAAAGAAGTTGTTACCGGAGAGCGTTATACCGGTAAGGTTACCCGTATTGAGAACTTCGGTGCGTTTGTTGAAATCCTACCAGGGAAAGATGGACTAGTTCACGTAAGTGAACTAGATACAAAGCGAGTCGAGTCAGTTGAATCCGTCCTTAAAATTGGTGACGAACTAGATGTTTTGGTTTATGAAGTTGATCGTATGGGTAGAGTTAATTTGTCCCATAGAGCAATATTAGAGGATTCTAGTCCAGAAGAAGTCGTAGCAAGGCGACCAAGTCCAAGCGGCCGAAGCTCTGGCGGTTCACGTGATGGAGGCGACCGAAGAGGCGGCAGAGACAGAGACAGGGACAGGGGTCCTAGACGCCCTAGAGACTAATAGTTGAATCAAAGTTTATATAACGACTATTTATAGATGGTTTATTGATGAGCGGTTTCGTTAAACGGTTGGTACTTTGGTTAGTTATAGCTTTGCCTATAGGAGCGGGTTCAGGCGCGGCAATTTCAGTTTTTTGGACTGAAGACGGTCGTGTTGATATGGCAACTGCAGCATTTAATGGAACCGTAATAGGTTTATGGCTTGCATTTTTTGGTGCAATCGCTGCAGCTTTTACGAACTATTTTGCCCAAGCACAATTAAAGCGTGTAGGTGGCTCAGAATTCATAACAGGTATGACTATAGTCATAGGGTTGATTGGAATTGGATTGATCGGATTACGGTACTCCTAGCTACTCAAAGGTAGGTCAATTTCGTATTTTGATATCAATTCATCTAAAAACAAAGAAGTTTCTTTGTCGGCATTCACCAATGGCAGCCTCAATCCTCCTACATTAAAGCCAATTTTGTTTAGGCAATATTTCACTGGAATGGGACTGGTTATTGTGAATAGGCCGGTGAAAATCGGGAGTTGCCGTTTATGCTCATCTTCTGCTTCGTCCCATTTATCTTGAGTGGCAAGTGTGATCATGTTTTGGATCTGGCTTCCAATAAGATGAGATGCGACACTTATAACACCCCACCCACCTAGCTTTAAAATATCGAATGTATCGCTATCGTTACCACTCCAGACTCGAAATTCAGCAGGCGCGTGGTCGATAATTTCTTTAATTTGCCCTAGATCACCAGAAGCTTCCTTGGTACCGATTATATTCGGAACATCTGCCGCTAAACGAAGCGTTGTTTCAGGTGTCATATTTACAATTGTCCTACTAGGGACGTTATATAAAATGCATGGCAATGAGGTACTTTCTGCTACAGCTTTAAAGTGTTGATAGAGCCCCTCTTGTGTGGGCTTGTTGTAATAAGGAACTACAAGTAATTGCGCATCAGCACCAGCTTTTTCAGCCATTTGCGCGAGCTTGATAGTTTCCCCAGTCCCGTTAGTCCCCGAGCCTGCAATGATGGGGATATCATTGCCGACGCTTTCTTTAATTTCAGACCAAAGATAATAATTCTCTTCATGATCTAGTGCGGGATTTTCTCCTGTAGTGCCGGTAACGACCAGTCCTTCACTTCCTGAACGTACCAATGAATTCGCCAAAATTTTAGCCTGTTGATAGTTAACTCTTAAAGAGGCATCAAATGGTGTAACCATTGCTGTAAGTAATCTTCCGATATACATCTACACTCCTCTTGTTTTCACAAAGCTATAATGCCAATCTACCAGGCATTGAGTTTTATTATCTCTTCAGCGATTTGAATTGCGTTAGTTGCTGCACCTTTACGTAAATTGTCAGAAACTATCCACAACGAGAGTCCGTTTTCCAAAGCATTGTCCTGCCTAACCCTGCCAACAAAAACCTCATCTTCCCCTGTACAATCAATCGGCATCGGGTACGAATTATCTTCAGGATTGTCTATCACTACTATACCGGGATAATTAGCAAGTAATTCACGTGCTTTTGCGACTTCTAATGGTCTCTCGAGTTGAATATTTACCGATTCACTATGGCAAATATTCACTGGCACCCTGACGCACGTGGCTGAAACTGGTAAAGATGGTTCGTGCAAAATTTTACGAGTTTCATTGAGCATTTTTAACTCTTCTGAAGTGTAGCCATTTTCATTAAACGATCCAATTTGCGGTATAAGATTGTAGGCGATCTGATAGGGATATTGCTCTATTTTTAAAGGTTTGTTGCCTAAAATATTCCGTGATTGCTGATCTAATTCAGCGACTGCCGCTGCACCTGTTCCTGATACTGATTGGTAAGTGGCTACAATGACGCGAATAATGTTGTTTTCTTTTCGTAAGGCGTCCAGAACCATAGCTAGTGGGGTGGTGGAACAGTTAGGTATTGAAACAATTCCGCTATGTTCAATTAAATCACTAGCATTAATTTCAGGTACGACAAGGGGAACTTTCTCGTCCATACGCCAAACACCGCTATCGTCGATGACTATACAGTTGTTTTGTCGGGCAATCGGCGCTAGCGCTCTGCTTATATCATCGTTCGCTGATATAAATGCAATATCAGTCTCTTTAAAAACTTCTTCTGTCGTGGCTTCAACAGTAATTGAAGTTCCAGCAAAATCTATTTTCTTCCCTACTGATCTTTCTGAAGCAGTTAATCTCAGATTGCTCATTGCGAAATTTCTTTGAGATAAGACTTCAAGTGCAATTTTCCCTACGGCACCTGTTGCTCCGATAATTGTTACTCGTGGATCTGCCACCATGCCTCCTAAGCGTAATTGCCGTTACATTTATTTTTGGAATTTAAAAATCCAGTAATTGTTCTAGTCCCGTAGTGAATGTACTCAAAGTTAAAACTCGACGTACCGCTAGTAGAACTCCAGGCATGTAACACTCTCGATCGTTAGTATCATGTCGGACAACGAGAGTTTGGCCAGGGCCTCCGAAAGTAACTTGGTGATGTGCTAGGCGTCCTGGCATTCGGGAAGAATGAATATTTATTCCATGGAATGAAGCTCCTCTAGCTCCTTCCAGAGGTTCTCTTTGCGGATTATTTTGAGAAAAAGAATTTGGATGCGCATCATGAATTGCCTTTGCTATTTGGATAGCAGTACCAGACGGAGAATCGATTTTATTCTCGTGATGTTCTTCTATTAGATCGACATATTCGAAATAAGGTGCAGCCATCGCAGCTAATTTTCCGAGCAGAACTGCACCTATCGTGAAATTAGGTGCAATAAACCCTGGGACGTTGTTTCCATTGCAGGTTTTTTTGATCGTCTCCAAGTCGCTTTCATTGAAACCGGTTGTACCTATTACAGGGCTGACATGAAGGGCAACGGCCTGCGGAATCATTTCCAAGCATGCAGCTGCTAGGCTGAAATCTACGATGACGTCTGAAGGGTGATTTGATAAAGCCTCGTGCACATTATTGTAATAAGGGACTTGCACATTGCTTTGATACTCGCTGATTTTATCTATCGCGCAGGTCAGGTCTAAATCTGCAGCCTTGTCTACTGCAGAAATTACTTCTTGACCGACTCGCCCCGCAGCTCCATGAACCGCGACTTTAATTTTTTCTTTATTAGCCATTGAAATTCACATGCATAGTATATCAAGGGCTAGCATGCAATAGACAGAGGGCTATTTTCTATCCCCCATGCCCATTGAAGTTCCGTCAGATGTTCGCATTCGTGCAGCCATTTCTTCGTCTACGCCCCTTCGCCATTCTCTGCGGGCCGGGTCGTCGACATTGACGCTGAGGGTGCCAATTTTTTCCACGGTGAATTGGATCTGATCACCATGTTGAAGTGCACCCAGTCCTTGGTGATTTGTGCCTGTACTAATGACATCCCCCGGACCCAAATGTGCTATGCGGGTAATGAATTCAATGCATTCAGGTATTTTGTGAGCCATATCATCGGTGCTGAAGGCCTGCCGTTCTTCTCCATTGTTGGTTATGTGAAGGCTGATTGCATGAGGATCTTCAATTTCATCTTTTGTGATGATGAATGGGCCCATAGGTCCGAAAGTAGGCCATGATTTCACCTGGAAAAAACTTGTTCGCCCGCCTGGTTCAAAACCCCTCGCTGATACATCTATAAAGCCTGTATAACCAAAAACTTTATCCATAGCGTCTGCCTGGGAGACATTTTTTGCATCTGAGCCAATAACTACTGCTAGCTCAGCTTCATGATGGAAAATTGTTGCTTCACAATTCGGATCTAGGCGGACGGTATCACCATCCCCAATAACACAGTCAGAAGACTTTTGAAATGCATCTATTTGAGGCATTGGGCGTTGCCCGAATTCAAGATAATTAACAGCCATGCAAAAAATCTGATCAGGCCTTGGTAAAGGAGGGCGAATTTTTACTTGCTCTAGTGGTATGCCATCAGATACATCAACAAGTTTCTGGAAGGTATCTTTAACTTTATCAAAATTGGCAATAATTAATGTAATTAATTCCTGTGCGCCGTGAGCATGTACTCCTTCAAGCGCTTCGGATACATCAACGATATGAGTATCGTTTTTTACAACGCCTAGAATCCAGTCATTCGTTCCGTCATTATAGAAACCTAATTTCATATTGACCTCCCAGTGTTACCTTTAAATATCTATCATTCAACTAAGGATCGGACGATAATACTTTCATCGCGCTTCGGCCCAGTTGAAATTATATCTATGGGGCATCCTATGATTTTTTGAATCCGCTCTACGTATGCCTTGGCTTCATTTGGTAAATCCGCTAAATTCGTAGCGCCAGCCGTAGGCTTTGACCAACCAGACATCTCTTCCCAAATTGGGACAGCACTACTCAGATGCTTTGATTGACTAGGGAAATTCTCAACTCGCTTACCGTCAATTTCATAGGCAACGCAAATTTTCACAGGGTCAATGCCGTCTAATACGTCTAGTCTAGTCAAAACAGCAGACGTGAAGCCATTGATCGTTGACGAGTATTTTGCTGCTACGCCATCAAACCAGCCAACTCGGCGGGGCCTTCCAGTTGTTGTTCCGTATTCCCAAGCTTTTTCGCGTATTTCGTGACCCATAGAGTCATTTAATTCTGTAGCCATTGGACCGGCTCCGACTCTTGAGGAATACGCCTTGTAAACACCTATGATCCCAATTATTTGTGAAGGCGGTATGCCTAGTCCGGTGCAGGCACCACCAATAGAGACCGAAGAAGAAGTGACATAAGGATACGTTCCGTGATCAAGGTCTAACATAGCGCCTTGCGCGCCTTCTAGGACAATCTTGGATTTTACAGAAAGAGCATCCAAAATTCTTTGCTCAACAGAGGCGACATATGATTGTAATGCCTGTCCCCATTCAAGTGCTTCTTTGTAAAGTTTTTCGAATTGTATGGGATCTGCTCCATAAATTTTTTCTAAAATCTTATTCTTAGTACGAAGAACATTTTCTAGGCGCTCTGACAAATAGGAAGGGTCTAGCAAATCTCCAACTCGTATACCAACTCGTGCCACTTTATCTACATATGCTGGCCCAATTCCACGACCAGTAGTACCGATAGCACTGCCGCCGCGTTCTTTTTCTTCAAGCTGATCAAGCATTAAATGATATGGCATCACTACGTGAGCATGGTCGCTTATGAGGAGTCGACTCGTATCGACATTATTAGCATGAAGCCCTTCAAGCTCTTTCAGTAGTACTGGAGCATCCACAACCACACCAGGGCCTATAACTACATCAACAGTTTTGTGGAATATTCCAGAGGGCACTAAATGCAAAGCAAATTCGCCCATTTGATTAATGACGGTATGTCCAGCATTACTCCCTCCGGAGTAACGCACCACCATATCGGCGTTCTCAGCGAGGAAGTCGACTATTTTACCTTTACCTTCATCGCCCCATTGGGCTCCGACGATGCCGTATGCTGGCAACGGCACGCTCCTTTTGCCTCTAAGGCAAAAAATTTACCTGCACTTTAGGCACAGGCCGAGCAGAGTATATCAGACAGTTAGAATTTCGCGAGTTTATTGAATGGTGTGGGATGCCAATACAATAGCGCCTAAGGCTCCTGCGTTAGGTCCTAGAGCTGCCGGTATGATGTCGACCGAATAGCCAATACGAGCATAAGATTGATCACGCATAAGATTTATAGCGGGTGAAATGTAGCTATCCCATTCATTTGCAAGCCCTCCGCCGATGATAATTCTTTCTGGGCTCAATAAATTGACAATACTGGTAAGTCCGGTACCCAAATACTTAGTAGCTTCAGCAATGATTTCATTGGCCAAATTATCACCAGATCTTGCTGCTAAAAATATTTCCTTTGCTGTTATTTCATTACGAATCCCTGTCTCATCTGTTTCAGTAAGTGAAGTGACAGAACCTTTCGCAATACTCTCTTTTGCAATCCGTACCAGAGCACTTCCTGAGCACAAAGATTCCCAGGCTCCTGGAGTCGTGCTTACTCCGTAAGGTCCATTAGCATCTACAGTCATATGGCCGATTTCTCCTGCAAAACCAGAATTTCCTGTGCATAGGTTGCCGTCCAATACGATCCCTCCACCAATTCCAGTGCTTATGGTGATGAAAATAAAATTGCTTACGTCTTGTCCGGCACCAAAATGTTGTTCACCCAGTGCCGCAAGATTTGCGTCATTCCCCATGAATGTTTTTCGTTGTAATTCACTACTTAACATGGCTCCCACTGGTGTTGTATCCATTGACGGTAAGTGAGGAGAAAATACGATTGTGCCGTTGTCAGGATCTACAGCTCCCGCAGCTGCTACCCCTACTGCAGATATACCGACCATTTCTATATCCGCCAAAGAAGCAGCTTCTCTAGCCGTCATTGCCATTGCTTCAATTAAAGACTCTGCTTTGTCTTGCGATGGTGTTTTTCGGGTAGCTGAACTCAAAATGACTCCATTACCGTTTGCCACTAGGGCCAAGATTTTGCTTCCACCGACATCAATTCCTATGTAATAGTCTTCATTCAATATAGGTACCTTCTGGTAGTCTGTTGGTAAAGTTGATAATCATATTGTGATTTTTATCGAAGTATTGTAGGTCTCTAATTCTAATTCAATTGTTGAGTAACAAGTAGCGGGTTGATAGGAGGTCATTTAAATGGGCAAATACGATCGTACTGCGCAGGATATGGGAAATCTTATTGCATTAGATCACTTAAATTTGACTGTTCCTGATCAGCAACTTGCTACTCTCTTTTATGTGGAGGGCTTAGGTTTTACCCGTGATCCGTATATGACAGTTGGCTTGAACAATATGTGGATTAATGCAGGAGAACAGCAATTTCATTTACCCACACGTGAAACACCTCAAATACTCAGAGGAAGAATTGGATTAGTAGTACCCGACATACACGAACTTATAACACGCTTAATTGGAATTAAGCCTCAACTCCACACATCTGAATTTGAATTTACATTGCATGACACTTATGTAGACGTGCGTGATCCCTGGGGGAATGAATTTCGATGTCATCAGCAAGGGACACATTTAGGTGGTCGTAGCATTGGTCTTGAGTACTTACTCTTTAACGTGCCTTCGGGTACAGCAGAAGGAATAGGTGCTTTCTATGAAAGCATCCTTGGAGCAGATGTAGTATTTGGTGAAAGAAGGGGAGCCAAGTCAGTAACAATTAATTCTGCGGGGAAAAGGCAGGCGTTGATTTTCCGGGAATCCGAATCTCCCCAGAGGCAATATGATAGGCATCATATCGCAATATATATTGCTGATTTTTCGGGCCCTCACCTAAGACTTGATGAAATGGGATTAATTACCGAGGAAAGTAATGAATCACAATATAGATTTGATTCGATTACCGACCTCAAAACAGGAAACAAATTGTACGACCTTGAACACGAAGTTCGTAGTATGTTGCACCCTATGTACGGTAGGGCATTGGTGAATCGTAACCCTATGCAATCGCTACAGGGTTACAAGCAAGGGAATGATTCCTTGCACGGTTTTTAGCGGCCGAGATGATACCTAATTACTTCTTGAATGTACATTAGTTTTACGGGATTTTTAGGTAGAGAAACTTCAGGAATTTTTGGAGAATAATTGTCATTTTGCGGGAAGAATATTCTAGATACTCTGATTTAAAAGTAATTTCTATGTCGAATTGCTAATCCTCGGGGTATAGTTGATTTCGTAATAGAATGTGCAGACATGAATGAAGACCAATCAATCAATACATATGCGAGCTCGGGCGTTGATACTGAGGCTGCGGGTAGAGGCTTATCTGGTTTGTTGCGATGGATCGCGGAGACAAAAAATTTCTCTGAAGATCGTGGGAAGCAGATAGTCCCCTCAGGTTTTTTTGCGAATGTATTGAGAATTTCTGATAACTTTTCGATCGCAATTTCTACTGATGGAGTAGGTTCAAAAAGCGCCTTAGCTCAACTATCAGGTGATTTTAGTGCAATTGGTTGGGATTGTGTTGCAGTCAATGTGAATGACGTGATTTGTACAGGGGCGACGCCATTGGCTCTGGTTGATTACATTGCGCTGCAGTTTCCGCATGAGGATTTGTTATCGGAACTTGGACGTGGAATGCGTGATGCAGCTAAAAGAGCAAGCATTTCCATTGTTGGTGGTGAACTTTCACAACATCCGGATACTCTGATAGGACCAAGGGACGGTTACGCATTTGATATTTCGGGAACCTGTATTGGAATTTTGGAAAACAAAGAGCCAATTACAGGTGCGGGTATAAAACCAGGAGACATTGTTCTAGGTTTTCCAAGTAATGGGATACATGCCAATGGTTTGACCTTGGCAAGGAAAATATTTAATACATCCACTTCCAGTGAGATTGATACTCCTATAAAAGGTACAGGAAATACCGTAGCGACGGAATTGTTACGACCTACAGCAATTTATATACCTCAAGTGATGAAGATGATGAATTCTGGCGTAGATATTCATGGGCTTGCGCATATTTCTGGTGATGGTTTATTGAATTTGCTTCGCCTTGATGCTGAAGTAACTTACCGAATCGATAATATGATTACTATTCCACCAATATTCAATGCAATTCAAGAAATAGGCAAAATCAGCAATGAAGAAATGTTTCGTGTATTTAATATGGGAGTGGGATTTTGTGCAGTTATACCTGAAGCGCAAGTAGATTTAGCGTTATCGTTGATTCAGAATGACGGCGACGATGTTCAGGTAATTGGGCGTATAGAAAAAGGGGAACGTAATGTGATTGTTGAAGAATACAGCCTCCTTGGCGAACGAGGGTATTTTGTCAGTACCTAGGAACTTTAAACTAACGGGGATGAGTGTAGAATCAGGCCGAAACTACGCGTAATGCGCTATTTATTTGGAGAACACCAATGGCTATATATGAGGAATTAAAAGTTTTTTCGGGGAATTCTAATAATCCTCTAGCGACTAGAGTCGCTGAGTACTTGGATATCGACCTAGGAACCATTGAGGCTTTCAAATTTAGTAATGACAATACATTTGTCAGGATTCAGGAAAATATCAGGGAGCGGGACGTTTTCCTAATGCAGTCTTTTTGCATGCCTGTGAACGACAGTATTATGGAAATGCTGATTATGATTGATGCTGCCAAGCGGGCGTCTGCTGGTCGTATTACCGCAGTCATTCCTTATTACGGATACGGAAGAACTGATAAAAAAGATCAACCACGAGTTCCTATTACAGCTAGGCTTGTTGCAGACTTACTTACAACTGCAGGCGCTAATCGTGTACTTACTATGGATCTACACGCGGGGCAGATACAGGGATTTTTCAACATACCTGTAGATGAATTGACTGCATTGCCAATTATTGTGCATTATTTTGAAAATCTTAAATTAGATAACCCTATAGTTGTAGCCGTAGATATTGGTATTTCTAAGCGAGCTAGGGATATGGCGGAAAAACTTCGCGTTCCCCTAGCTATTATCGAAAAAAGAAGGATGGGTAATGACGATAAATCAGAATTGCTGAATATCATCGGTGACGTGGAAGGCTGTACAGCTATTTTGATGGATGATGAAGTAGATACAGGTGGAACCATGGTTAACGCAGCGACTGCGCTTTTACAGGCGGGTGTCAAAGGCGTATACGCCTCTTCTACGCATGCTGTGCTTTCTGGTGGTGCCGTTACAAAATTCGAAGAAAGCCCAATTCATGAACTAGTGTGTACTGATACGATTCCGTTCATTTCAACGGAGAATACATCCAAGATAAAAATTGTGAGCGTTGACAATGTGATCGGAGAAGCTATTTACCGTATACATCGTGGGATGTCTGTGGGAGCAATGTTTGATAAGTGATCCATGGTAAATGACTGGTCTTTTGCTCGATACGATTTAGGAGTTTGTAGCTTAATTGAGCCGCAATTCGTTGGGGTTCCAGGGGCTCGTACCTTTCGCCTTTACGTACTAGGTGAGAATGAATCAGCACTTCTTTGGCTAGAAAAAGAAGAATTATACGAACTTGCTCTTACTATCAAACAACTATTAAGAAGCCCAGTTAGAGAAACTGGAGAACCAACTTATAGTGCCGACGTGGGAATCGATGTTGATGTTGACCAGAAAGTCACAGGCCTTTCGCTTGGTTACGATCAAGAGTCCGGACGGTATATGATATTAGCTTCAATCCCCGGTTCAATCGAAGATGCTGTACTGATGTGGTTAGAACCGAGTGTGATGAATTGGCTTGCAGATCGTGCGTTTGAAGTTCATGGTTCGGGTCGTTCTAAGTGTCCCTTATGCCACTCACTTATTGCAGATGACAAAGCTCATTCTTGCCCCCGCTATAACTAATGACTCTTTATTCGAATTACCCTGACCAAGCATTAGTGAATATAGATACCTATGCGCCAGCTTTATTGCAAGATGGAGAATCATTTCTCGTGGGCGCTGAAATTGGAGATGGTTGGTTACACCCCGGAGCGTCCAATTATACATTCATCGTTGAGCTGCTCTCTGAACAAGGCAAAGGCTTAGGTGTTTACAAACCCCAGATCGGAGAAGCTCCTCTTAGGGATTTTCCTGCTGGGAGTTTGTATTTGCGTGAATGTGCAACGTACGAACTGAGTAAGGCGCTAAATTGGAGGTTGGTTCCACCTACTGTAGTACGAGAAGGCGAGGCAGGAATTGGATCACTTCAATTATTTATTCCAAATCAAAACAATTCCCATTACTTTACATTTTTTGAAGAACACAAAGAGGAATTATTACAATTAGCTGTATTCGATTTGCTTATAAATAATGCAGATCGGAAAGGAGGTCATTGCTTGCTAGGAATTGATGGGAAAATTTGGGCTATTGATAATGGCCTTACGTTTCATTTGGAACATAAATTGCGTACTGTTATTTGGGATTTTGCTGGTGAAAAAATACCTGATAATTTGGTATCGGATATGAGAAATCTTCATTTTCAACTTATCGAAGATACTGAAAAAATGAAGATAAGCTCTTATTTACTTCCCATGGAAATAACATCGTTAATAGAGCGGCTTGATGCGTATATAGAAAAACCAGAATTGCCCTCTCCTCAGACTCGGAGAGATTTACCATGGCCGTTAGTGTAATAAAGCTTATGAGAACCACGGTTTAGAATAACCGAAGATGGTTTCTATACCTTTAGAAGTGCTTAGTCATCGCGTAAATTTTGTTGCGTAGGCTGCGCAAAGGGTAGGAACGTACGGATAAACCCGATGCGATTTTTTCTACCGCATAGGGTTTCCCTAGTATTAGAGTTTCTTTCCAATTTCTCAGCTCCTCCGGAGAGGGATCTAAATCAGGTGAAGAACAAAACGATTCAAAGTTTTCCCAGTTGCGAGTGTTTTTATTTCTCACCAGAGCAGCGCCACCTGCTTCTAGTATCAAAAGAAGGCCAGGGGCAATATCCCATACACGCGGGCCGCTTGATACCATGTAATCAGTGGTACCCTTAGCTGTCATTACCAGTTCGAAGCCTGCACTACCTAAACTTCTAATATCCCCTAATTTTCTTCTTAAGCTTTTGTGATAATTAAACATTCTCAAAAAATACCCAGGGACTGAAGCCATCAATCTACCTTGCTCGCTATTATCTAATCGGACAGGAATATTATTTTCGAAGGTACCGCCTCCATGGCTTGCATGGTAGATGGTCCCTTTTGCACTGCCAATTTTGGGCAAATAAACCGCGCTCACTACGGGAGTGCCATTAAGCAACAGGCACAGCATGGACGCAAAAATCGGAAGTCCATGTAGAAAATTAGTGGTTCCATCTAATGGGTCGACTACCCAGGTAAATTGGCCGATTTCATTCGATGTATTTTCTGTTTCTTCGGTGACAATGGTATGCGATGGGAAATATTTGGAAATTTCATTTCTTATTAATTCGTCTGCCGCATGGTCGGCGTCTGTGACAGGGTTCCGGCCATTTGCAGATTTGTAATCTACTGACAATGGTTTATCAAAATATTGAAGCAGCAATTCGCCGGCATTACTAGCGATTTCAATGGCTTTCGATTCAATTTCTTTCAGTTCAGGTTGGTCAATCATTTTATAATTTAATTCTACATGCACTACATGTATGTTGCTCGGTTGATATACTCCAATTTATAAGATATCTGAGGGAATTATGCAGCAACATATTTATAAGGCAATATTTATAAACGGAGATGGAATAGGGCCTGAATTAATGAATGCTGCTTCATTGGTTTTACGTTCTATTGAAACAAAATTTAAGACGTTTAGGCTTGAAATTGATATCGAGCCCGGCGGAGCCCTGCATTTTAAAAACACGGGAAGTAATCTTAGTATTGATACCTTAAATGCCATTAGAAACGCAGATGCAACTATGAAAGGGCCCGTAGGTTTACCTGAAGTTAGGTTGTCTGACGGTACTGAAGCTGGAGTGCTTGGCGGTGTGCTTCGCACAGGATTAGACACTTATGCAAATATAAGGCCCATTAGATTATTACCAGGGGTATTGGCACCAATTAATGCGAACCCTGGTGAAGTTGATTACGTGATTGTTAGGGAGAATACTGAGGGGTTATATCTGTCACGGGGTAAAGGTGTGCAGACGGATACCGCTGCAGCAGACACCTTAATGATTACGCGTAAAGGTACAGAACGTGTCGTAAGGCGTGCTTTTCAAATTGCGGAAAAACGTAATGGATCACCTAGAGATGGTATTAGACGAGTTACTTGTGTAGATAAAGCAAATGTGCTGCCATCGATGGCATTTTTTCGGAGAATTTTCGACGAAGTTGGCGAGACTTTTCCCCAAATACAAAAGGAACATTTATATTCAGACGCTGCAGCTCAAGAGCTAGTACTGAACCCTAATCGGTTTGACGTGCTGGTAATGGAAAATTTCATAGGTGACATTCTCAGTGATTTAGGTGGAGCAACTGTTGGCGGGATAGGGCTTTGTTCTTCCGGAAATATTGGAGACGAGCATGCTTATTTTGAGCCAATACACGGATCTGCTCCTGATATAGCTGGAATGGATAAGGCTAACCCCATATCGCAGATTTTGACTTTGGCCATGATGTATGACTATTTGGGGGAAATTAGCGCAGGTGATGCGATTAGAATCGCTGTGAATGACGCGCTCCGATCTGGAGAATTAAAAATCAATAGACTAGGGCAGCCTGAAAGCGGCACCGCAAGGGCAGGTGAAATAATCGCTAATATGATCTAGAAAATAAGGTTTACCTAACTGCTTGGTCACCTTGCCTTTGCCATGCCCATTTCTCATTCTCAGTTCCTCCCCGCAATTCCTTGGGCAGTACAAAAACAACATCTTCCTTTGTTATTTCAAGTGTATCTATTGACTCTGGTTTTAAAAGATCAATTACTTCTTCAACCAGTGACTCGGGTGTGGATGCACCCGACGTGATACCGACTGTATTGATATCCGCTAACCAGTCGGGGTTGATGCTTTTTGCATCATTGATCAGGTACGCAGGTACTCCAGAAAGCTCTGCGACTTCTCTAAGTCGATTGCAATTTGAACTGTTCTCAGCTCCTATGACCAGCACAACCTCTACTTTTTGTGCCAATAATTTTGTCGCATCTTGTCGATTAGTTGTTGCATAGCAGATATCGTTTCTTGCCACAATATTTGGGAACCTATTTTTTAATGCTCCGATAATTTCTTTAGTGTCATCCACACTTAAAGTAGTTTGTGTTAACGCAACAACTTTGTCGGGATTCTTAATTTCAAGCTGGGATGCGTCAATTTCATCTTCAACCAATATGGACTTATCTGGTGATTGGCCTACAGTTCCAATGACCTCAGGGTGCCCTTGGTGCCCTACAACAATTACAGAATAATCATCATTTGCATACTTGAGAGATTCATTGTGGACTTTTATAACCAATGGGCAGGTGGCGTCAATAATTCGTAGATTACGAGATTTAGCAGAATGCCAGATTTCAGGCGCAACCCCATGTGCACTGAAAATCACCGTACTATCAAAGGGTATTTCATCGATTTCTTCTACAAAAATCGCTCCTTTGGCCTTCAAGCTATTTACAACGTATTGATTATGGACAATTTCATGTCGCACATATACAGGCGAGCCGAACTTTTCTAATGCAATTTCAACAATATCAATTGCACGAACGACTCCTGCGCAAAAACCTCTGGGTGCACTAAGTAATACTTTCATAAGTCTTCTTAGATATCATAACAATGGTTCAATTATTATTCATTCCTATTGGATTGTGTGATTGTCTATAATTGAGTGGGGTAAATAATTTTGCGTATAGAAAAGCATGAAATTTCAATTCTCTATAATTCAGACTCTGACTTAGCATTACCTTTAGCCAATGAATTGGCCAGCATGTTAGGTGCAAGACTGCCGCTTCTCTCAACGAAAGATGAACCGGCAGCTGATTTACCTGAGGCGACTAAAATAATGATAACCATCGGCGGCGATGGAACTTTGTTGCGTGCTGCTCGGCTAACAGCTGGGCATAATGTTCCGTTATTGGGAGTGAATTTAGGGCGGCTTGGTTTCTTAACTGAGATTGAAGCTAACGATGCCATTGAGCAGGTACCCCAATACCTAGCAGGGGATGACGCTTTTTGGATTGATGAGCGTCGTATGATTAGTTGCCAAACAGCTAATTTCAATGGATTACATACTTCTATGCATGCACTTAATGATGTAGTTGTTGGTAGAGGTAGAATAGCTAATCTTTCAAGAATTAGCGTTTCAATCAACAACGTTGAGCTCACGACTTACCAGGCTGATGCGGTGATTGTTGCTACTGCAACGGGTAGCACGGCATATGCTTTGTCTGCGGGGGGGCCGATCTTGTACCCATCGTCTGGAGATATCGTCATTGTACCTGTAGCTACCCACGGTGACCTAGATGCCCCAGTAGTTGTTCCAGAAGGAAGTAATATCCGGCTAACGATTAAAAGCGATCATGATGCCTTTATGACTGCTGATGGATTCATGGACGTTCCAATGTCACAAGGCAACTACATTCAGGTGAGTAGTAGTCCATATCGGACTCAGTTTTTAAGAAAAGGATCAGCTGATAGCTTTTATGAGACCTTGGTATATAGATTGAGGAGAGGTGCGGAGCAGTCCGTGAATTTGGCTCGACAGCTAGCAGAAGAGGATGCAAAAAGACTTGGATCAAACTGAACCAACTATCCGTGTTTTAAATGAATATACGGGAACAAGAGTTAACGTTCGTCAGGAAGTTATTTTATTAGATGACGGTACTGAGTCGGTGAGAGATGTAATCTACCATCCTAATTCTGTTGTTATTGTTCCGATTGATGAAGGGCAGAATATTGTTATGGTCCGGCAGTTTCGTAAAGCAGCCGACTTGGTATTGCTGGAATTACCTGCGGGTGTTATTGATGATGATGACAGTATTTTAGAGGCTGCTCGACGCGAGTTAAGAGAAGAAACTGGATTAGATGCAGGTAAGCTTGTCTTGCTTGGAGAATTTTTTGCTGCCCCGGGGACACTTACTGAGAAACTTTATGCCTACTATGCAACTGATTTATATTCAAGTCCGCTGCCCCCTGACGAAGATGAAAGAATAAGCCTTGAAAGAATCCCTTATACACGATTGATGGAAATGGTTGATGCTGGTGAGGTGATTGACGGGAAAACTTTAGCCTCTTTACTACTTGTGAGGAAGCATCTCAGTAATTACTAGTTGTTAGAAAAAGAGCTCTTTGGATTATGTTTCCTTTTAGTTTTTAGCTGTTCTCGTGCCTCTTTCAGCAGATCTAATTCCTCCCATAGGCGATCAAAAGTGGATGTTTCTAAGAGCCTTTGCTGCTTGACTGGGTTGCCTGAAAAAAGCTGCGCAACTTGGTAGGAAAGTATCACTGGGTCCTCCGGGAATGGGACTTCACGGATGTAGCCTCCCTGAGAGGCAATAAATTGTTTTACAAATGAGCCGGCATCATGCATCACGTTCTCGGTTAATGAAGGGTCTATCATTTCATGGCTGCTGTCCTCTATATATTCGACGGCTGCAGAAAGATACGGCATATCGTAATGAAATGAGATTACTTTAAATCGGTATCCGCCGATTGCTGTTAGTCGAATACGCCCATCGGGGGTATTCTCAGTGTTTAAGAGGTGAGCTGTGGTTCCTATTTCAAATGGACTAAGGTCATTGTCGCCTACTTCAAAACCTTCTTTAAGAAGTAATACGCCGAAAGGCTCATTTGCTTCTACGCATTCGTTAACCAATTGCAGGTAGCGCGGTTCAAAGGCCACTAATGGCAATTCCATACCTGGAAATAAGACTACAGACTGTAAAGGGAATAATCTTAAATTTTTCGATTCTTGATTTTCGCTCATCGTAAAAGTCTACACAGTCTAAGCAGGATGTTAAAGATGAGGTATCATATGCTAAGTAGACGATAGTGCGAGGTTAATATGGTAGATCAAATTACTGTTGATAAGGACACTTTTGATTCGATGCAGAAGTGTTCTCCATTTTCTGAGTCAAGCGGTGATGAGGCTATAGGGCAGGCAAGGTTTCCTAATCATTTAATTTTCCTAGAATCCGCTCTCCCATGGCCATCTAATTTTGTTGAAGCTGCTTCGATCCCTGAAGGTGTTCCAAGCGTCGTGAAAGAAGTCGCGGACTCAGGCCAGGATCTTACGGTCTTAGGTCTGGTTCCAGACGACGACTACTCGGTGGAGGGATTCCGGCATGTGATTCGCTGGTCCAGGCCAGAAGGATTATTTTCTGGATTTGAAAAAGACGATTATCTTGTTCCAGAAGCAGAAGTTGCAGGCCTTATCCGTGCCTTACAACTTGATACTGATGATTTGCAGAAATTTGACTCTTTCAAGAATGAAACCGCTGGTAATCGCGAGTTTTTTATTTGCACTCATGGCGCTAGAGATGCGTGCTGTGGAACTTTTGGCTTCCCTGCTTATCAAAAATTGCGAACCCAATTTGCTGACGAGAGTACACGCGTTTGGCGTACCAGCCATACCGGTGGACACCGATTTGCACCTAACGTTCTAGAGTACCCAGTAGGAATCTATTGGGCCTGGGTAACTGGAGACAGCCTCAAAAACGCTGTAAATCGTGAGGGTGACGTAAATGATTTATATAAACAGATGCGTGGATGGGCCGGAGCTGGGAGACTTGAACAAGTTGTAGAGCGAGAAATCTTTATGATTGAGGGCTGGAAATGGCTCAATTATGCAAAGCGTGGCACAACTTATGCGGGAGGTGAAACTTATGCTTCACCTGCATGGCTGCATGCTATTGACGATGCTGATGTAGAAATACAATTTGCGTCACCAGATGGAAGCGAAAAAGGCACCTATAAAGCACATTTAGAGTACACGGGGGATGCTCCATTTGGCGGTTGTGGTAAAGCCTTGGGATTTGAAAGACAGTTCAAAGTAACTAGTCTTGAAAAAACCTCTAACTAGCTTTTGAACTTCTAGATAAATATTAAGGACTACCTGAATAGATACCTTTTTAGGAATTTTTTGTGCTTTTTTAGGTCTGCTCTCATGGGGAGTCGCAGATTTTCTCGCAGCTCAGGCCGCTAGAAAGATAGGCTCATATTCAGTAACTCTCTGGGCTTATTTATTTGGATTCCTAGGGACAGCTCCATTTGCGGTATTTCAATTCCTATTCATGGATGCATCTTTAGACTTTAGAGGTATCCTAATCTGGTCTTTTGCCTGCGGATTAGTGAGTTCTTCAGCGTATCTTGCCTACTATAAAGGCTTAGAGAAAGGCCCAGTTTCAGTAGTCTCAAGTGCCGCCTCGGCTTGGCTCGCAGTATGTGTTCTTTTCTCCATATTTTTATTTGGTGAATCTGTTTCACTCCCACAAGCAACTCTTATGTTCTTTATTTTGGTAGGAATCGTACTTCTGTCGCAATCGCCATCTCACGAAAAAATTTTTGGTTCGGGTTTAGCATGGGCATTATTGGCTATGTTAATACTTGGATGGGCAATGGCAGTTTTACCCCGTTTATCTGATGCTGCGGGACCATTCTTTTCTGTTCTTATCTTGAAGACTATGGGAGGTGTTGGGGCGCTTCTGATCTTGAGAAGTGCAAAAATTTCAATAATCATGCCCCAAGGAAGAAATTTATGGAGGGCTATTGGGCTTGCAGGATCAATTGATGCTGCAGGCTTTATTTTTTTCAATCTTGGTGTAAGTTTCTTGCCAGTGGTAATAGTTGCTCCTATTGTGGCAGCGCATCCATTAGCCACTGTCATCCTCGCGGTCATCTTGTTTAAGGAGAGACCTAGAAAAATTCAATGGGCAGGGGTTCTAATCACAATATTGGCAGTTATTACGTTGAGTGCGATATTTGGTTAAAGAAAATATATTTTCGAGGAGCTTGGTATGCATGTTTTGATGGTTAATTTGAAAGTGAAACCTGGTCGAGCAGATGACTTTATTGCTGCAGTAAAACAGGATGGAATAGGAACCACTTCAAACGAGGAAGGGAATTATCAGTTTTCTGCAATCCGTGATCAATCAGACCCGGATCGCTTCTTCCTTTTCGAAGTATATAAAGATGAAGAAGCGCTGGAGCAGCATCGTCAGATGCCTCATTTCTTACAATATAGGGAAGCAACATCTGATATTTATTTAGAGGAACCAATTCGATATTTCTGCGCAAACGTATTCCCTGATGATTCTTGGTGGACCGAGAGATAGCCAATAATGGCTGCTAAATGGCCTTTTTTTTACGGATGGGTAATTGTTGCTGTAGCATTCTTTGCTTCCGGCATTGGTTCTGGCGTGGCAATTTGGGGGCCAAGTGTATTGCTTATTCCCATGACTGATGATTTGGGTTGGTCACGCTCTGCATTTTTTACGGCTTTTTTTGTTAGGGAAATATTGATTGCCATTACAACACCAATTATCGGTCCTTTTTATGACCGGAAATTTGCACCGAGAGTTTTTGCTTTTATTGGTGCAATTTTACTTGGACTATCTACTGCGCTTATAGGCCAGGTAAACGCCCTATGGCAATTTATTGCCTTATTTGGAGTAATGGGTGGTATAGCTGAATTAGGTAGTGGGTTCTTTATTTCTCAAGCAATTGTTCCTAAGTGGTTCGTCGTAAAGCGTGGACGTGCATTAGGTTTTGCAGTAATGGGAGTTGGCCTTGGTGCTTTGGTCTTTCCATCGTCGATATCATTTCTGATAAACCAAATTGGATGGCGCGAAGCTTGGGTTTGGTTTGGGCTAAGTGTCGGTAGTATATCGTTACTTCTTGCGTTACTAATTCGTACTAGCCCGGAAGATGAAGGATTACTACCTGATGGTCTGCAGCCAAATCAATTATTAGGCGCTGACAATACCAACGATATTGTAGAGGAAATTTCCTTAACACGCAGGGAAGCAATCAGGCACCCCACTTTTTGGCTATTGCTTCTTTCGTTCAGTTTGGTCGGTCTTGGAATTACTGGCTTTCAAAGCAATTGGCATCCATTTCTTACAGAGGTTGGTTTTGGGCCTGCTGAAGCTTCGTTTGGCATTGCTATTTACGGTCTTATGTCTGGTATAGTCCGACCTGGCTGGGGAATCTTAGGAGAGCGTTTCCCTGTGAGATACTTGATGGCTATCGCAACGATATTGACCTCAATTTTAATACTCTTTTTTCTAAATGTACGTGGAATGAGTACTCTTATCCCTATTATGTTTGTGGCAGGGATCGTTATGGGTGGATATCTAATATTGAGGGCACTGTTAACTGCAAATTACTTTGGAAGAAGGCATATAGGAGCAATAAATAGCCTCTTTAGGCCTTTTTCAATGGGGACAGCTGCACTGGGTCCGCTCCTGTTTGGGGCTTTGCATGATACTTATGGTAATTACCAAATTGCCTTTCTTTTAGCAGCTTTAGCGTGGGGCTTGGCAGGGGCTATTATTCTTCTTGCAAGACCACCAATTACGAATAAAAATAAATGAAAGCATCTTCATTGGGGTGTGCGATGAGTGATAAAGATGACCAACGCAAATTAGAAGGTAAAACTTTATGGGAACCATCTTCTGCTCGAAAAAATTCAACTAACTTATTTCACTATCAGCACTGGCTTAGTCGCAAGCATGGTTTAAGTTTTGATACTTACCAGGAGCTGTGGCAATGGTCAGTAAGTGAGGTTCCACAATTTTGGGAATCTATATGGGATTATTTTCAGATCAATTCTTTCAATGGATATAGTGATATTTTGGAATATGGTCCCGCAGGTAAGCGCCTTGAAGGAGCTAAGTGGTTTATAGGGGCTGAGCTTAATTACGCGCAGCACGCATTGAGACTGAAAGATGAGAAAATCGCAGTAATTGGGGTTCATGAATCAGGATCCAAAGTTGAATGGACACGCAATGAATTATTTATAAAAACATCAGAAATTGCAGCAGGTTTACGAGATATGGGTGTTAGACGGGGTGATTCTGTTGTGGCTTATATGCCGAATATACCTGAAGCCGTGGCCGCTGCTCTTGCTGTTGCGTCAATCGGGGCATTTTGGTCCAGTTGCCCACCCGAATTTGGCACCAGAAGTGTGATTGATCGATTTCAGCAATTGAGCCCCAAAGTTTTATTAGCCGTCGACGGGTATCAGTATGGAGGCAAATCATTTAGCTCGAGTGAAGCTATTGGTCAGATCCAAGATGAACTACCTAGTTTGGAAAATACTATTGTCCTCCCATATTTGGATAAGAATTTGCAGTTAATTCCTCGAAACTGGAAAAATATGCACTCAACTCTACTCTGGCCACAGATGCTTAAACCTGATAGAGACCTAATATTTGAGCAGGTTCCTTTCGATCACCCTTTATGTGTCGTTTATTCTTCAGGGACTACTGGTAGCCCCAAGGCCATTGTTCATGGCCACGGTGGAGCCTTGCTGGAACACTTTAAATTACTCTCGCTCCATATGGATTTAGGAGAAAATGACCGTTTCTTCTGGTTTAGTACCACGGGCTGGATCATGTGGAATATTTTGATGAGTGGCTTACTTGTAGGCGCATCTATTGTCCTTTACGACGGGAACCCTGGTTACCCTGATATGAAGGCATTATGGCAGATGGCGGATGATACACAGTTAACTTGCTTGGGAGTAAGTGCTCCATATATTCAATCATGTTTGAAAGCAGGGCTTGAACCAGGCAAGGATTTTGACTTAGATAATCTCAAAACGATTGGTTCTACTGGAGCTCCGTTGTCTCCAGAAGGCTTTGAATGGGTTTATGACAAAGTAAAAGCTGACTTGCTTCTAGCGTCTGTAAGTGGGGGGACTGATGTTCTTACTGCATTTTTGGGTGGCGGCCCCACGTTACCTGTTGTTGCAGGTGAACTTCAATGCATATGCCTTGGTTGTAAAGTAGAGAGCTTTAATGAATCCGGCCTACCTGTGACTGATGAAGTCGGAGAGTTGGTTGTCACCGAGCCCATGCCATCAATGCCTATTTATTTTTTGAATGACCCGGAAGGTGTTCGATTCCACGAAAGTTATTTTGATGTCTACCCAGATGCCTGGAGACATGGTGACTGGATCAAAATTACGGAAAATGGAACGGCGATTGTCTATGGTCGTTCTGACTCGACTTTGAACAGAAGCGGTGTCCGTATGGGTACTAGTGAGTTTTATCGTGTCGTTGAAGAATTCCCTGAAATTGCCGATAGCTTAGTGATCGATACCAGCCGGTTGGGTATTGAAGGAAAGCTTTTACTTTTTGTAGTTTTGCAGGAAGGACTTCTATTAAATGAGGAACTAAAAGCAAAAATCGCGGTAGCTATTCGCTCAAATTTGTCACCAAGGCATGTACCAGATGAAGCTTATGCAATAAAAGAAGTCCCAAGAACATTGAATGGTAAAAAACTAGAGGTTCCAATCAAGAAAATACTAAGCGGGGTTGATGTGGATGAGGCAGTGAGTAAGGATGCGCTGGTGAACCCAGGGTCATTAGAATTTTTTGCAGACTTAGCAGTTAACGGCAGCTACTGATCAGTTGACGGCGTTATTCCTTTTCGCCCGTATAGATATAGAAGTGGGGATAGGAGTCCAGCAATTATTGAAAATCCACCGAACGTAAATAGTGCAAAAGTTATAGAAGTCGAATTCGCTATAAATCCGAAGACTAATGGAGAAAGCAGCATAGCTATTGCCCAGTAAAGGCTTACCACTGATAGGGCCATAGCTCTCTGTGAATCGGTACTATTTTGAGCGGCTAATGATGGGTACAAGGCACGAAGGCTTCCGAAAGTCATACCTGAAACTGTCATCAGTACGATTGGTATTATCGGAAGATCTCCAGATGCCGCTATACCAATGGATAACGCTCCAGTTAATGTAATTCCAATTAATGCAGTATTTCGGCTTCCTAGCTTTGCCAGGATAGTGCCAAAAACGTATGCAAGTACAGTCAGGCCTATACTGTTGAGTGAGCGAATTATAGAAGTTTCACCCTCGCCATAGCCGACTTCCCTGAAGAAAGCTATGAATAATCCCCCCATAAGGCCTGCATATGATGCAGCCATAAATGCGACCATGTGTGCATGCAATAATGACCTTTTGAAAAGCATTTCACGGGCAGGGGCAAAACTTGCAAGAAATTTTCTAACTTGATCCTTGCGAGGTAGTGCAGGTAAAGATGATGTGATTGAAAATCCTACAATGGCGGCGACTGAAGCCATAATGAATGCAGTTTTGTAGTCAAAGAACTCTGCACAGTAACCTGCAATAATTGCTCCGATAATTCCTCCAGCTGATTCAAAACTAAGCTGGCGGCCCATTACTTTTCCTGCGTCGCCAGGGCTACTTCGACTGATATAAGACTGGCCAGCAGACCAATAAACTGATCGAGATGCACCATTAAATAATTGGGCGATTATGAGCGGCCAAAGCGTAGATGAATATGCGGCTATTACTCCGCAAATCACCAGAGTAACGAAGCTGAAGCGTAGGATAACTTTTTCTCCGAAGCGGTCGGAAATTGCACCGCCGGGTAGTCTCAGTGCGACCATGAAAAAAGCGGGAGCCGCAATAATAATTCCCATCTTAGACATATCGAAGCCGAGGTCGATAGCGTAGAGAGCCACAAGCAATTGAAGTGCATTTAAGGAAAATCCATAGGCAAATCCATTGGTATAGCCGAGATAGGTTGGCTTACTGCGCGGATTTTTTGTAAATGAGTAAAGTTCTTTTAAGTTGAATGGCGATTGCACAAACGCAACCTAACCCTGCGTTCGCTTTACGTCAATGGTTTCTGATAGCTATTGGTTGCTTAAGATATTTTTTGGTGCTGTTAGAATGTATATACAAGGTACGACATGATTGAAAAATTTCTTAAAATTTTTGGTGACTCAAACGAAAAGCAGATAGCTCGATATCGAAAAATTGTGGACCAAATAAATAGCTTAGAGCCTGAATTAAGCCTTCTTACTGATGATCAGCTATCCAAAAAGACATCTGATTTTCGGCAGCAGGTCTTGTCAGGCTCCAACCTTGAAGATCTTTTACCCCAAGCATTTGCGGTAGTTCGCGAAGCTTCCATTCGTGTAACAGGATTACGGCATTATGATGAGCAGCTTATTGGAGGAATTGTCCTTCATGAGGGCAAAGCTGCAGAGATGAAAACTGGCGAAGGTAAAACCTTAGTAGCAACATTGCCTACTTATCTAAATGCTCTTACCGGGTTAGGTGTCCATGTAGTTACAGTGAATGATTATTTGGCACAGCGAGATGCCCTTTGGATGGGCTCCATTTATCAATTCTTGGGTATGTCAGTATCTTGCTTGCAGCATGAATCATCTTATATTTTCGAAAACTCTCTCGATCCTTCAAAATTGGAACAAAAAGCAGTGACCCGGAAAGATGCTTACCTAGCGGATATTACCTATGGTACAAATAATGAATTCGGATTCGATTATCTCAGAGATAATATGGCTACAGACCTTGATGAAAAGGTCCAGAGAGAATTAACTTTTGCCATTGTCGATGAGGTAGACAATATCCTTATTGATGAGGCCCGAACACCGCTAATAATTAGTGGCCCTGCTCAACAATCAAATGCTGATTATGTTCGGGTTTCCCAAGTAATTCCGCGGTTACAGAATGGGAAAGACTTCTATATAGAGGAAAAAGAACGACAGGCGATCCTGACTGAATCTGGGATAGGGCAATTAGAACGACTACTGAATATCAATAACCTCTACGACGCAGATAATTTTGTACTAACACACTTTGTGGAAAATGGATTGCGTGCACAATTTATTTTCCAACGAGATAAGGATTATGTCGTTAAGGACAATGAAGTAGTAATTGTTGATGAATTTACTGGTCGACTGATGCCTGGACGACGCTATGGTGAAGGGTTACATCAAGCTATAGAAGCAAAAGAAAGAGTGCCGATTCAACGCGAGACAATTACATACGCAACGGTTACTCTTCAAAATTATTTCCGAATGTATGAAAAACTTTCGGGGATGACGGGAACTGCTATTACAGAGGCTGAGGAATTTTTTAAAGTATATGGACTTGAAGTTGTAGAAATCCCTACGCATAAGGAAATGATTAGAAAGGATCTTCCCGATTACGTGTATAAAACACATTCAGGGAAAATCCGAGCAGTTGTCGATCAAATTAAGGAACTTAATGATCAAGGCAGACCTATTCTTGTGGGCACAACGTCGGTCGAACGATCGGAACAGCTCTCTCAAATTCTACGAAAGAATGGAATAAAGCACGAAGTGCTGAACGCAAAGAATCACCAGCGAGAGGCTGACATTATTCGGGAGGCCGGGAAACTTGGAGCCGTTACAGTTTCAACTAACATGGCGGGTCGAGGTACCGATATTGTATTGGGAGGAAGCGCCACCACTTATGCTTCTCTAGAAGAATGGCAAAATGCACATGACGAAATTATCAGCAAAGGTGGCCTTTACGTGCTCGGCACTGAGCGCCACGAATCCCGACGAATAGATAACCAGCTTCGGGGTCGATCAGGTCGTCAGGGTGATCCGGGGGAAACTCGTTTCTTTGGATCGTTGGAAGATGAAATACTGTTGAGATTTTCCAGCGGCATGATGGGTCGCTTAGTTGGTAAAGCTTTGCCAGAAGATACACCTTTAGAAAGTGGCATGTTAAGCAAAACTTTAGAGATGACACAGGGTAAGGCAGAATCTTACTTTTTCGACTTACGTAAGCACTTGGTTGAATATGATGACGTTGTCAACCGCCAGAGAGAAATAATTTACGAAGAACGCGATAAAGTGCTTACTGGGACGGATTTAAAATTGAATATTCAGCAAATGATTGGCAAGGAAATAAGCAGAATTATCCGCGACCATTTGCATGGTGATCCCGCAGACTGGAACCCTGCTCCTATGCTTGCAGATTTAAATACTATATTACCCTTGGAAGGAATAGCCGAAGTGGATGAAGTCCTCTTAGCGGGAGCTGCTGAAATAGAAGACCGAATCCTCGGCTCTGCAGAAGAATTTTACGAACAGAGGGAAAACGAATTTGGGGAAGAATTTATGCGAATTGCGGAGCGATTCGTGATGCTCCAAGTTATTGACCGCCTTTGGGTTCAGCACCTTACTATGATGTCAAATCTAAGGCAGGGCATTGGGTTATACGCATACGGTCAAAGAGATCCTTTGGTTATGTATAAAAAGGAAGGCCATGAAGCCTTTGATAACTTACTAGAGAAAATTCAGCATGATGTAGCGCATACTATTTTCCATGTTGTGCCGGGCGAGCATTCTCAATCTAGTACAGTCATGACGGCTGTGGCACGTCGGCAAAATGCTCCTTCTAAGCTACCTCCTCCTACGGATATTGATCCTAATGCTCCTAGATGGGCACGAAGGCAGGCAGCCCGTGCTCAAGGTGGATCTAAGAAGGCAAAGAAGCGGAAGGCGACTTAAAGACCTGTATGACATCGAACTTGCGAAACCTTTCATCGAACGCAGGCCAAAACGAACGCTCTCTTAATGCCTTCGGCGAAATGTATGACTCGATTTCAAAAGGCAATCCATGGGCTATAGCGCTACTGGGAGCGATTGGACGGTGGACCTTACCTGCAGAGCAGATCAATAATCTAAATATTCAATATTTTCTTGCAGGTGAAGCATTCGATTGGCTTTTACTTGCTGAACGGCTAGTAAGGGAGATACCTGAAAATTATATCCCCGAGGCTGATAAAAATGCTCTACTATTTCGAGGTCGTCTGCCTTCGTACATTACAACCACTGATTTCAAAATGGCTTTGGGGCCTGAAAAATACAGAGCACACTTAAATTATTTTTATGGAGTGGTACTGGAGGAAATGCTTTGGCATGTAACTAGCAATGAAGTAGAAAAAGCCAGGACTGTTAAAGGTCTCCAGCATGCTATTGGTGTCGATGACGAAGTCTCATATCGGCTTTATCGATCTTCATTAAAGGCTCTAACCGGCAGGTTCCAAAAAGAAAATGGACGAGGCCGAAGCATGAAATTTACTTTTACCCAGTACCAAGAATTTGTTTATTGGCTATTCAAAAAGCGAATTTCAATTTCTGATAATGCACGTGCTGCCAGCGATACAAAAAAATCCTTAGATGCTCTACAGCAACTTGTATTAGAAAAGACTGGAAGCGAGTTTATTTCTTATTAGCTTCAGGCTCATCAATAGGCCCTCGTTTCCTGTTTCGCCCGCCTGTTTCAATTGCAATATAAGCAAAGGCAATTATGGAAACTGTCCATAGGATTGCATTAAAACCGAAAGCTACGGTGAAAGAAATACTCAATAGGCTAGTAGATACTATGGGACCAATGATTCCTGCGAAATCACCGAATGTCCTAAATAGCCCTATGCCTACTCCTCGTTTACTAGGCGGAGCAAGATCAGCTACATAAGCAACGGGGGCTTGAGATCCCCATCCTTGCCCGATATGAAGCAAAATGAATGCGAAAACAAACATTGAAATAGACTGTGAAAATGGCAAACCAAGTATAGATATACCTACAACTAAACCTGCTGGGACAATAACAATTTTCCTGCCCCATCTGTCTGCAATTGCTCCTGCCGGATAGATTAAAACCCCATGTAGAAAAGAAGAGAATGTGAATAGAATCCCAATTGCTCCGGGTCCCATTTTCAAAACACCATCAGCGTAAATAGGGATAAGTGTTGTAGACATTCCTCCACGCAGGAAAAATGTAGAAAATCCCAATATGCACGCAATCATAAAGCTTGAGTCGCGCAATAAAAACTTTGCATCAGTAAAGAAATTTTTCGACAGGAATTTAGAAACCTGGCTAGTTGTAAGTGCGGAACGAATCTGCTTAATGGAGATGTTCGATGGAGTAGTTTTTATGTCGGGTTTAGTCTCTGGCAATCTAAAAACCGCCCATAACGCAAAGAACAAAACTGCGAACCCAGATACATAGAATGGGTACCTAGTCCCCATGACCTCTCCTATGAGACCACCAACAGCTGGGCTCCCTGTACCTACGACCAACTGCATTCCATGCATAAGCCCCAACACTCTTCCGCGGTTGTCTACAGTGCTTAGGTCCGCAGCAATGATATTACCCACAACTATTGTCATTGAGCTAAAAACCCCGCTGAGGAAACGAAAAAGTAGAAATAAGGGCACGTCATCTGGAATTCCGCTTAAGAAGGCAAACAATGCGACGCCTAACGCACCAATGGTGACAACCCATTTCCTACCTATAATTTCTGAAAGAGCACCCGCCGGTATATTTGTTAAAAATCTCCCCACTGCGTAAAGGGTGAAGGCAAGCCCGAAAACGAAAACTGCTCCACCAATTAATTCGATAAATCGAGGCATCACGGGAATCACTATCATCATAGACGCATGTGCAGAGGCTATAAGGCCACCAATTATGATGACAAGCTCTATTCTTAATCCGCCAGTTACACTAGTTTTGGACGGGAAAAATCTCATGCAACACGCTTTAATTGTTGCAATAATGAAGTTCTTAATTTTTCAAGAGATTGGTAAATTTTACTCATTTGCAAGGTTGTTTCTAAGCTCTACCAAATGAAGACGTTTGTTCTCAGCTTCATCTAACCTTACCCTCTCTTTTGCGACTACTTCTTCGGGCGCCTTGGCAATAAATTGGTCATTACTTAAGCGTGCTTTTACGGAAGAGGAATAATTGTCTAATTCTTTTATTTCCTGTTCGATACGGTGAATCTCTTTTGCAACGTCTACAGCGGATCCTAGATCAAGTATAACTACTAAATCCTGCACAACTAGCTTTACAGCATTTTTCGAATCGTTGGGTGAAAAAGAAAGAGTTCCAACTCTTGCTAGAGATTGTATAAATTCAGACTGACTGGCTAAATCTTGGTTTTTTCCACCCTGTACTAAATTAAGATTGATGAGAGTTTTAGGCTCAATTTTGAATTCTGCACGAATATTTCTAATGGCTCGAACCAACTCAATTAGCAATTCAATTAAATTGACGGAATCCGCGTCATCGAGCCGCCTTTGCTCTAATTCTTGCTCTGAAAGCCGAGCCTGAGGGTTGGGGTAAGGAGCAATCATTATTGATTCGGGTAGTTTTGCTTCATCAGGAAGCACGGATGTGAGTTTTTGCCATATTTCCTCTGTGACAAAAGGCATGAACGGATGAAGTAATCGCAGAACGCGCTCAAGAACGTGAGCGAGGACTTTTCTAGGCTCATCATCACCTGCACGCAACCTTATTTTAGCGAGCTCAATGTACCAATCTGCGAAATCATTCCATATGAATTCATATAAAACTCGCTCAGCTTCGCCAAGCTGGAAATTCTGGATCAGGTCATTAACGCTACAGGCAGTCTGCTGGGCCTTAGATAGTATCCAGCGATCCTGCGCATGAGTACGCGGAGGCGCTCCGTTCCAGCCATCTAGATTGGCTCCGCTTTCGATTTCACGCAGAACAAAACGGCCTACATTCCACAGCTTATTTGCAAAATTTCGTGCCGCCTCCAGCCGGTCGTCACTGAATCGGGTGTCATTACCAGGAGCGGTACCTGTCGTAAGTGCAAATCGTAAAGCGTCAGTACCATACTGATCTATTGCATCTAGCGGGTCTCGAACATTGCCTTTGGTTTTGCTCATTTTCTGACCTGATTCATCTCGAACTAGACCGTGCAGATATACAGTTTGAAAAGGAATATCGCCAATATTTTTGATTCCCAGCATAACCATGCGTGCAACCCAGAAGAAGAGTATGTCGTAACCAGTCTCCATTACAGACGTGGGATAAAAATAGTCCAAATCTTCGCGTTTACTGGGCCATCCTAATGTTGAGTGGGGCCATAGCCCTGAAGAAAACCAGGTATCTAATACATCTTCATCTTGCTGCAAATTTACAGATTGGCATTCCCCACACTTTTCAGGTTCTTCAATTGCAACATTTTCATGTTCGCAATCGTTGCAATACCATACGGGTATCCGGTGCCCCCACCAAAGCTGACGGGATATACACCAATCCCTAATGTTTTCCATCCAGTTGGAATAGACTTTAGAAAAACGCTCGGGGATTATTTCTATAGAGCCTTGCTCAACTGCTGCAATAGCGGGTTCGGCAAGTGGCTTTATTTTCACAAACCATTGCAGTGAAACTATTGGTTCTGCGATATCGTAGCTTCTTTGACAGTGACCAATTGAATGATGATGAGGTGTGATGCTTTCCAGTAAACCTTCATTTTCCAGTTTGGACACAATCATTTTTCGTGCTTCAAGCCTATCAATTCCCTGATAAGGACCTGCGTTTTCATTCAGACTTCCGTTTGGATTTAGGATATTAATGATAGGTAAACCGTGGCGCTCCCCCATATCAAAGTCATTTGGGTCGTGCCCTGGTGTGATTTTTACAGCACCAGTACCAAATTCTGTAGAAACTGAATCGTCAGTGATAATTGGGATAGGGCGATTAAGAATAGGGAGGTTCAGGAGTTTCCCGAGGGAATTTTCGTAACGGCTGTCGTCAGGATGAACGGCAACAGCTGTGTCACCAAGTAGAGTTTCGGGCCGAGTGGTTGCTACGATGATATAGCCTGAACCGTCTTGGTAAGGATATTTTATATTGTAAAGATGTCCCTCTTCCTCAGCATATTCAACTTCCAGATCCGACAATGCAGTTTGGCATGTTACGCACCAATTGATCATTCGTTCACTACGGTAAATTAATCCTTCATCGTAGAGATTTTTGAATGTAGCGCGTACCGCCATCGCTGGGCCATCATCAAGAGTGAATGTCTTTCGAGTCCAGTCACATGATGCACCGAGTCGTCGATGCTGGTTGTCTATTTTGTCACCGGTTGATTTTACCCATTCCCATACCATGGCAAGGAATTTTTCACGGCCTACGTCGTGTCTGCTCAAGTTTTGCTTTTGTAGTTCACGTTCAACGACAACTTGAGTAGCTATTCCTGCATGGTCCGTTCCGGGAAGATAGAGAGCCATATCCCCTAACATTCTGTGATACCTAGTTAACGTATCTTGAATTGCAGCTGTCATCGCATGGCCCAGATGTAGTTCACCTGTAACGTTTGGAGGCGGCATGATGATTGTAAAAGGCTTTTTGTTAGGGTCAGGATATGCTCTGAAATACCCTTGTTTTTCCCACCATTCATACAACCGATCCTCAACCTCTTTTGGGTTGTAGGCTTTAGACAAGGGCTCAGGCGAGTCAGCTGTGGACATCTAGGAACTCCGAAATTAGTCAGATAGCCATGTTATTGGCAGGTACGTTAGCGGTCAATTGATAGGCCTTTAGATATTACTCTGCTACGATAGCCGAGTGATTCCTAGCTCTTCATCTTCAACACTGTCATGGAAACGAAACCTGATTGCTTTATGGATTGCCCAAGTCGGCACCACATTAGGATTTTCGTTCACTTTTCCATTTTACCCTATTTTCTTTGAAGAGATTGGCGGTTTTTCTACAGAAAGCGCTGCTTTTTGGGCAGGAATGGCTGGCTGGGTTTTTGGTATCGGCATGGGATTATTCAGCCCTATCTGGGGTGTTTTAGGCGATAAATATGGCCGCAAACTCAACATTATCAGAGCGATGTTTCTCGGAGGGTTTTTCTTAACTATTTCAGGCTTTGCCGAGACTCCAATGCAGTTGCTTGTTTCACGATTTTTTGTCGGGGCAACCAGCGGAGTTGTTCCTACTATTATGGCATTAGTTGCCGCACATACTCCGCGCGAAAAACTTCCCTTTGCATCTGGTGCAGTTCAATCTGCATTGTTTTTAGGAATTGCCCTAGGCCCACTATTCGGAGGACTTATTTATGACGCATACGGTATGACACAGGCATTTGTAGCTACAGGCGCTGCTCTCTGGTTGTCGGGAATACTTGTCATCATTGTGGTCAAAGAAGACTTCCAGCGCCCTAACGTGCCTGGTGGCACTCTGCAGTCCTTTGTAGATATGTGGCATTTGAGCACCTCAAGAGCCATGCTGCCTCTGTACCTAGTAATTTTACTGGTGCTTGCTTCTAATTTAGTGATTCAACCAGCTATCCCTGGGCTTGTTGAATCTGTCGAAGGCGGGTCTGATTCAGGAACTGCTTCCGGGATCGTATTTACAGTGATGGGAATGGGCGCGGCGATTTCGTCGTTATTGATGGGATTTTTGGCTGGAAAATTTGGAATACAAAGAATGCTCATCATTGCTGCCGTGGCAGCGTCATTGACGAGCCTAATCCCTTATTTTGCACAAGATTATTGGGCGTTGGCATTTGGCCTGCTTTCTACTTCATTGTTCGCCGGAGGACTTGGTGGAATGGTGAACGGATTGATTGCAATGCGATCCCCTGCAGGTAGGCACGGGGCCGCATTTGGGGCAGCACAGTTCTCCCATGCCGTGGGTGTAGCTATCGGCCCCCTAGTTGGAGGCTTTGCTGTTATCACCCTAGGATTACGGAGCGTGTTCCTGATCGATATTGCAGGATTTTCCCTGATACTCTTGGTTGTACTTATGTTTTTGCGGACGGCTAAGCAATCGAGTGCATAGCTATTTTGATGCTAATAGATGAGCCACTTTATCAAGGATTGCCAGTGCAACTTCGTATTTAGGCATCAGGGGTAAATCCTCTACGCCGTTTGTATCGAGAACCCATACTTTATTGGCATCTGACCCAAAGCCAGATCCTTCGGAGGTGACATCATTTGCTACAACGAAGTCAACCTGCTTCTTTTCTAGCTTGACTGTCGCATTCTCAAGGAGATTTTCTGTTTCAGCTGCGAAAGCTACGCGGATTAAATGTTTGGGTACATTCGAAATAATGTCCTCAGTCTGTTCCAGGTCTATAGAAGACTGATCCTGCTTGGAGGATTTTTTCATTTTCTGCTGTTTGGTTTTTGCAGGCCGAAAATCAGCCACAGCTGCAGCCATAATGATGGCATCTGCATTTCCTGAAGCATCGGTAACAGCTTTATGCATATCTGATGTGCTTTTAACTTTTATAGTCGTTATTCCCGATGGTAGGTCTAAGGCTGTAGGAGCAGTAATCAGGATTACTTCTGCACCAAGGTCACGCCCGGCCTCTGCAATCGCATAACCCATTTTCCCCGATGAGTGATTTGTTATTACCCTGACCGGGTCGATTGCTTCCTGAGTGCCACCTGCGGTCACTATGATGCGGTGACCTGCCAGGGCTTTTTTCACACCGAGGATTTTTGCAGCCTCTCCAATAATTGTTGAAGTATCTGCAAGCCTTCCCACTCCTGTTAACCCGGAAGCAAGCCTGCCTTCTTCCGGTTCAATTATGGTTGCCCCCCGCTCAATAAGCGTCGAAATATTTTTTTGTACTGCGGGGTTGCTCCACATGTTCGCATCCATTGCAGGTGCTAGTAGTAGCGGGGCAGATGTGGCAATGGCAGTAATGCTGATCGGGTCCTCGGCAAGTCCAAGGGCAAGCTTGCCAATCATGTGCGCTGTTGCTGGCGCAATAATCAAAATATCTCCCCGCTCTGCAAGAGCAACATGCTCTACGGCCTCAGGTGAATTAATATCCCATACGTCATGGTGTACTGGTCGATGGGTAATGCTGCGGAAAGTGAGAGGTGTAACGAACTGCGTAGCAGAATAAGTCATTATCACATCTACGTTCGCACCAGCTTGCGTAAGCTTACTTGCGACATCAATGGATTTATATGCAGCAATACTTCCACTAATTCCAAGCAGAATGTTCTTATTCTCGAAAGGGCCGCTCATTTTTCGGCGTCTTCTTCCGGTGGATTTATTGAATGGATGTAATGCAGTCCCCTAAGGGTTAAGTCCTGATCAACAACGTCGAAAATTCCAGTTTCGGAAGCTATTAAATTGACAAGGCCACCGGTACCTATGATTTTTGCATTAGGTGCATTCATTTCATCCTTGAATCTCTCGACCATTTTTTCAATGAGCCCGGTAAAACCAAAAATTAAACCTGACTGAATTGAAGCAGTGGTATTTTTACCAATTGCTGTACCAGGCGGGGTCAATTCGACTCTTCGCAGCATAGAAGTGTTTGACACCAGGGCTTCACGTGCAAGTTCAATACCGATGGATATCGCTCCGCCTAAATATTTGCCATCTTCTGTAACCGCATCAATAACTGTTGCGGTTCCAAGATCTACGATTATTGCAGGGCCCCCATAAAAATGAAGCGCGGCTGCAGCATCAACTACTCGATCGGCACCGACATCATGTGCCCGGTCATACATGATGCGTATACCTGTTTTCGTTCCGGCTTCAACTATTAGAGGATCGGTATTGAATAAATCGTACGCAACATCTTCAAATACAGTTGTTAATGGAGGTACAACACTGCAGATCGCAATATCTGTAACTTCAGCAACAGAGACCCCCTTTAAGGGTAGTAAATCCCTTATCTGGAGCGAATATTCATCTTTTTGCCTAAGGGAATTGGACGACAGGCGCCAGCTTGCTTTCAGTTCAGCGCTATCAAAAACGCCTAACGTGATATTGGTATTTCCTATATCGATAGCAAGCAACATGGCCGTATTATAGCTTTCTTAAGTCATTCAGGGCTTTTGGTATCAAACTAAGTAAATCGCTGGCCAGTAACCCTGCATCACCATTGATCTTGCTCCAGCGCTCTGCTGCCAGCCCGTGGACGAATACTCCGCAGACTGCGGCATCAAACATGCTTGGAACCTGAGTTGCTAACCCGCCTATTAATCCTGCAAGCACATCACCTGTTCCAGCGGTAGATAGAGCTGGATTTATATGAGGACTTACCGCAATCGAGCCTTCCGGCGAAGCTATTACTGTATGAGCTCCCTTGAGTACCACGATTTGCTGCCATTTCGTTGCGGCAAAGCTTGCTGCACCTATCCTGTCAGCTTGGATTTCCTCAACTGATCTGCTTAATAATCTACTCATTTCACGGGGATGAGGTGTCAGTATTGACTTCAGTATTAACTGTGATTCCCAATTGTATGTGCCTGCAAGGAAATTCAGTGCGTCTGCATCAATAACGACTGGGCAAGTAATCATTGAATTGTTTAGCAGTAATGATTGGAGGAAAGCCTTGGTCTCATAGCTTGTTCCCAAGCCTGGTCCTATTACTGACGAGCCGGCGTTTTGTAAGTTTGCTTGTGTAATAGCAGCGGCTTTTTTTGAAATTCCTCCATCAGATGATGAAGGCAAAGGCACAAAAATTTGCTCAAGTAGGCTTGTAGCGGTAATTGAATAGACGTTTTGAGGTAACGCAGATTTAACCAGTCCTGCACCTGATCGATACGCAGCTGCAGCAACTAATGTTGGAGCATTAACGTATTCTTTGCTCCCTCCAATAACTAATACTTCACCATAAGAACCCTTGTGCCCATTCGGCTTACGTGAAGGCAAAACCTTTGAAGCATATTCTGGGTCGATTAAATCTACATTTATATTTTGGTCCTCAGTGTTTGTCAGACCTATAGGGATCGTTTCCAGTTTTCCAATTTTGGACGCCCCGGGAAAGAGGATACTTCCAAGTTTGGGATATCCTAGAGCAAATGTATTTGTTGCGTCGAAAGCAAATTCATCGCATTGCCCTGTGTCAGCATCTACGCCGGTGGGGATATCAATCGCTACGTATCGACACAAAGATTTAGCAGGGTGGGCATCATTCAAGACTTTGAATATTGAAAGGAGATTTGGTGGTAATTGGGCCCTTCCCCCTATACCAAGCACTGCGTCAACTACAACGTCAGCTAGAGATACATAGCTTGCCAGTTGCCAGTGTTCTAAATCGTCTTTCGCATCGACCACTCGGATTCGACGTTCAATGCATTCAGAGAATTTATCCTCTCTTTTTGTAGGACTAGTCAGATAAAGGGTAACTACAGCACCCCAGTCAGTAAGGTACTTGGCAGCTACCATTCCGTCACCGCCATTGTTACCTTGGCCGACGAGAACGACTACCCTTTTACCTCGAGTTCCATCAAGTAGATTAGATATTGATCGTGCTATCGCTAAGCCGGCATTTTCCATCAATTGATCAAGAGACACTCCGGCGTCAACTTGGGCGTTTTCGAACTGACGCATCTGTTCGGTGTTAACAATTTTCAATTTTCTGACCTATTACAGAGGCAGTAGCATATTCTCTGGAGTGACTTAGGCTAATCGCCATCTGCTCAATCCCTAGTTTGCTTGCAACTACTGCGGCTCTTCCATGTAATGCGACATTGGGTTGGCCACTCGGTTTACGCGTCACTTCAATCTCCCTCCAGCCAACGCCTCTAGTACCTGTTCCCAGTGCTTTCATGACAGCTTCTTTTGCAGCAAATCGTGCAGCTAATTGAGGCGCGCGTCCACGACAGTAACGAATTTCACTTTCAGTGTAAATGCGATTTAAAAAACGGTCACCAAAACGCTCTAACGTTTTCGCAATACGATTGATTTCAATAAGGTCTATTCCTACCGATATCTCTTGCACGAATCCTCCATGGCTATACGCCTAGATGGATTTTACCAGTCCTATGATTAGAGGATTGTAAACATCCTTGCTATTATTAGGTAACTTCAATCAGGGTGAAAAAGTGTCAGTCAATATAATCGACGGAAAATTAATGTCTGCTGAAATCCGATCTGAGATCGGAAAAAGCACTGCGCAGTTTGTTCTAGCTCATCAAATACGCCCGGGACTTGCGGCTGTACTTGTTGGAGATGACCCCGCATCCGCTGTGTATGTAAGGAATAAAAGGCTAGCTTGTGATGAGGCTGGTATGTTTAGTGAAACATTCACTTTGCCACATGATACTCCTGAAAAGGAAGTGATTCAGTTGGTAAAAGATTTGAATATGGACAGTAGATTTCATGGTATTTTGGTTCAGTTGCCTCTCCCTAAGCACGTAGATGAACGCAAAGTCATTTTGACTATTGACCCAAATAAAGATGTGGACGGTATGCATCCATTTAATAGTGGGTTACTTTTGGAAGGTAATCCACGTTTCTTGCCTGCTACTCCTGCTGGTGTGCAGCAGATGTTGATGCGTAGTGGTAATGATCCCGAAGGCAAACACACTGTGATTTTGGGCAGAAGTAATATTGTTGGGAAGCCTCTTGCCTGTTTACTTTTGCAAAAAGCAATCGGGGCGAACTCTACCGTGACTGTATGCCATACGGGTACTAAGAACATGAGTGAATTTACTTTACAGGCGGATATAGTAATTGCTGCTATTGGCAGGCCTTTGGCACTTACTGCCGATATGGTAAAGAATGGGGCCGTAGTTATAGACGTAGGAATCAATAGAATCGAGGATTCTTCAAGGAAAACAGGTTATAGGCTTGTAGGAGATGTGGACTATGAGAATGTGATCCACAAGGCTTCTGCCATAACACCTGTTCCTGGAGGCGTTGGCCCAATGACGATTGCTATGCTTTTGGACAATACGCTTAAGGCTGCTAAATATATGACGGTAGATTAAGTGGATGTAACTTCGTAGAGGGTTTCTACTTCAACTATAGCGCCTGCTGGTAAAGAGCTTACCCCATAAGCTACTCTTGCGTGCTTGCCAGAATCTCCCAAAACTTCTGCCATAAAATCTGAAAACCCATTTATTACTGCAGGATGCATTGTGAAATCAGGAGTCGAGTTCACCAATCCCATAACACGTACGACTCGTTTGATCGAATCTAGAGATCCTAAGGCCAATTTTGCTACAGAAAGGGAGTAGAGGGCACAGGATTTGGCAGCCTCGTAAGCAGTTTCCACATCTGTATTTAATCCTAATTTCCCAGCTAATACTTCCCCTGATTCGTTTCTGGGCAGTTGACCAGCTACAAATAAATAATCGCCTGATCTCACCGACGGCAGATAATTAGCGGAAGGCGTTGCTACTTGAGGTAGAACTATTCCCATTTCAATCAATCGATCATCTACAGTTCCCATTTGCTCCTCCTGTTTTGCTAATCATAACAGCACTCTTTACATGTAACGATTGATCGGTAGAATCCCACTTTAATGGGAGGGGATATGCAGCAATCAGCTTTTTATGAAAATTTGGAGCCTTTTACATTTCTTGAACGGAGTGCATTTGTATACCCAGATAAGACTGCCGTAATTTACGGTGCACGCAAATATTCTTACGCTGAATTCATGGATAGGGTTAATAAGCTTGCAGGTGCTTTAAAGAAATCAGGTGTATCGAAGGGCGACAAAGTTGCATTTATTGTGCCCAATCTCCCTCCACTACTTGAAGGTCATTATGGACCAATGAGTATTGGTGCAATACTTGTGGCAATCAATACGCGACTTTCAGCTCGTGAAATAACTTACATTTTGAATCATTCCAAGTCGAAAGTTTTAGTGTTTGATTCGGAGTTTGCCCCAATAATCGCTCAGATTAAGGATGAGCTTCCTTTAATTACAACCTATGTGCAGGTAGTGGACGAATTCCCCAAAGCTGATGATATTCCAAGCCTGGAGTATGAAGAATTCCTTGAAACTGCGCCTTCTGGAAAGCACAGAGACCCGATTGATTCAGAATTAGACACAATAACAATAAACTATACATCTGGTACCACAGGTATGCCCAAAGGAGTTCAATATCATGCCCGAGGGGCGTATCTGAATGCGCTTGGGGAGGTAGTTGAGACAGGTTTGAATTGGCAAAGTGTTTATCTCTGGACACTACCTATGTTCCACTGTAATGGATGGTGCAATACTTGGGCAGTTACCGCGGTTTCGGGGACGCATCTTTGCCTTCGTAGAGTGGATCCCCAGAAGATCTACGAACTTATTGAGGAGCACCAAGTTAGTAACATGTGCGGCGCTCCGACTGTTCTGACTGGTATGTATTCTTCTCCCTCTGCCGAGGGGCGTGATTTGACTGGAGTGACAATAGCAACGGGTGGTGCTCCGCCGGCTCCTCAGGTTGTTCGGACAATGGAAACTATGGGAGCCAACATCATTCACCTATACGGCCTAACTGAAACATATGGTCCCTACACACTTTGTGTCCCTCAGGATTCGTGGCTTGGTATGAGCCCAGACGAAAAGGCATTCGCTAAATCTAAGCAAGGGGTTCCTTATATTCACGCATCTACGGGGGTTAGAGTCGTCGATGCGAATATGAATGATGTTCCTCGTGATGGTAAGTCTATGGGTGAAGTACTAATGCGTTCTAATGGAGTCATGTCGGGCTACTATGATGATATTGATGCAACCCAAAAAGCATTTGAAGGTGGTTGGTTTCACTCTGGAGACTTAGCGGTTTGGCATGATGATGGCCAGATAGAACTCCAAGATCGCGCGAAGGACATAATTATTTCTGGTGGTGAAAATATTTCAAGCCAAGAAGTCGAAAAAGTCATAATGGAAAACCCCGGGGTACTGGAAGTTTCAGTCATTGCAGTTCCTGATAGTCAGTGGGGTGAAGTTCCAAAGGCTTTTGTTTCTCCTCGGGATGGTGCAAATCTTTCTGAGCAGGAAATAATCGATTTTTGTAAAGAACGTATAGCGCGTTTTAAGGCTCCCAAATACGTAGAATTTGGTGATTTACCTAAAACTGCAACGGGAAAAATACAAAAATATGTTTTACGGGAAAAGGAGTGGGCTGGCCTCGAAAAAAGGATTCAGGGTTCACAGGTAAAGCAATAAATTAGAATAAGCTTGTGGCAAGCAGTCTCGTTCCTGCTATCAAAAGGCCTAATCCAATGATGCTTAATACTAAGCGCCCGCCAACCTTAGGCGCTATCCGGACGCCAATTTGTGCACCAATGAGAGTTCCTAGGCCCACAACTCCAGCCATTGTCCATTGATTAGGATCATCAAGCCCGCTTGAGAGATGTACTAGCAAAGCGGCAGCAGAAGCAACGGTTAGTTCAAGTTGCGAAGTGGCTACAGCAACGTTGGCAGGCATGCGCAGTACGATAAGCATGAAAGGAACATTAATGATTCCTCCACCAATACCAAAAAAACCGGCCACAAAGCCTGCAAATGGAGCCACTCCGGCAGCGAGAGGTTCATTTACTTTGTACACATAGCTTCTCCCATCGCGCTGGAGGATGGTTCTATTTTTTCCCTTAAGTGCTATTTTGTGTGAAGAATTCTCTAGCAAGCTTCTGACTAACAAATAAGCTGCTCCGAAAATTAGAGCGAATCCGAAAATTATTTCAAAAGGCCCTCTCCCAGTTTGCTGGTTTATAAATGCGCCAAATATAGCTGCGGGAGCTGCAGTGACAATCAGCAATAAAGCGGTGCGAAAATCCTGATTACCCCTAATTCTGTAACCAATGCTTGCAGATAATGCATTAAAAAAAACTGCTGTGAGGGAAATACTTGTTATAGCGGCTGGAGATGCATCAGGGAATATAAACAATAGTGCGGGGACCAGTAAAAACCCTCCTCCTACACCAACTATTGCACCAATGATTCCAACGGAAAGACCAAGTGAACTAAGCAAGAAAAACTGAGCGTATGTTAGCTCAGGCAACATTACTCTTTAATTTCAGGAATAAGTTTTAAATGTAAATCAGTTAGTTGCCGTTCATCGACAGGTGACGGGGCTCCAAAAAGAGGATCAGAACCTATCTGAGTTTTTGGGAACGCAATTGTATCCCTTATGGAATCTGCGTTATCTGACAAGATCATTACGAGCCTGTCAATTCCGCCAGCAAAGCCACCATGCGGTGGGGCTCCGTATTCAAAAGCTTCCAATAAGTGCCCAAATTGGGATTCTACTTCAGAGGGATCATGGCCCAATATCTCAAAAACGAGTTCTTGTTTTTCACGCTGGTGAATTCGGATACTTCCTCCAGCTAATTCATAGCCGTTCGCGGCTAAGTCATACGCCTTTGAAATCGCGTTCCCTGGATCGTTATTTAAATCTGCCCATGACTCTTCAAAAGGAGCAGTGAAGGGATGATGGACCGAGTCCCATCGATCTTCTTTTTCATTCCAGTCAAATAACGGGAAGTCAGTTATTACACATAGCGCAATGGTATCTGGGTCTGCTAATTCTAAACGATTGGCCATTGCGGCCCTGAGCTGCCCTAAGACATTTTGTGTCATGGGTTTTGTGCCTGCTGCAATTAATATCAAATCTCCTGGCATTGCATTGCATTTTTCTGCGATCAGTTTAATTTCATCGATTGACAGTGCTTTTGCTGGAGTTCGTACTTGCTCCAAAGTTAATGAAGATATGGATGGAGCCGAAATATCTATGGCTATAGTTACAAGGCCCTGGGCCCCATAACTTTTTGCGAGGTCAATTAACTCGTCAGCCTGCCTTCTTGGAATATCTGCGATTCCTGGCGCAGCGAAACCTTTAACATAACCTTGGTTAGCTACTACTTTAGAGAGAACTTGAAACTGGCTTTCCTTCACAATTTCAGAGAAATCGGAGATTTCCATTGAATAACGGATATCAGGTTTGTCACTACCGAATCGCTCCATTGCTTCTTCAAAAGTAAAGCGAGGTATGGGAAGAGCTATTTTTTTATCGGGCTTCACTGATTGTATTAACTTGACGTATAGATCAATCATTAGATTTACTATGTCGTCCCGATCAACAAAAGACATTTCAACATCTAATTGCGTGAACTCAGGCAACCTGTCTGCACGGGGATCTTCATCACGGAAACACCGGGCGATTTGGAAGTATTTATCGGTTCCTGCAACCATCAATAATTGTTTTAACTGCTGCGGTGACTGGGGAAGTGCGTAGAAATCACCAGGATGAATCCTGCTCGGTACTAAGAAATCCCTTGCTCCTTCTGGGGTGCTTTTGATCAAAATAGGAGTTTCTATTTCAATGAATTTTTTTTCGTCAAGATAGTCTCTTATGAATTTGACTACAGAGTGACGTAGTTGCAGATTTTCGCGCATAAAAGGTCGTCTGAGATCTAGGTATCGATATCGCATACGCAGCAATTCGTCTACCTGAGAGTCTTGGCTTACATCAAAGGGCGGAGTTTTGGAAGCATTTAGAATCTGAGTGGAAAGGGCATGGATTTCAATCTCACCGGTATCAAGATTCGGATTGATTGTTCCTTCTGGTCTTTCTCTAACAGTACCTTCAATCTGCACTACCCATTCAGCTCGATAACGCTCAGCTGTCCTAAAGGCTTGTGGTGCTTCATCCGGATGAAATACAACTTGTACTAAACCTGTCCTGTCGCGAAGGTCTATAAAGATCAATCCTCCGTGGTCTCTTCGTCGATGAACCCAGCCTGACAAAGTAACTTGAAGCCCTATATTGCTGTTTCTCAGCTCACCACACGTATTAGATTTATACAAAATTAATATTTTCCGGTACTAAAAGATTTGTTTTATGTGACGTTAGTAAGATCTTCATCTTCGTTGAATTCCGATTTATGCAAAGCCGAATGAAGTCTTGCAAGTGAGGTTTCCAAAGAACCTCCTTCTCCAGACTCTAACTTCTCAGCTAAAGCATCTGTTCCATTTTCAGCGATTTCTAATGCACGCTTGATACCTAATACTAACAGCACAAGCCAAACTACCCGTAATAATAATCTTATAAGAGAAATCAACGAACCCCTCCTCTTGGTATGACAACTTTATCGCAATTGCGCATAGAGTTGCTAGGTTAGTTACTATATATTAAGTATTCAATTTACTCGTGAATCCTTTCGAAAAATAGATTATCGTGCTATAAAGAGATACCGAAATTCCTTGAGATATAGGCTGGCTAGTGAAGTTTTCCACAGAAAATCGTGAACCCCGCGAAGCAATTGTTTCAATAGCGCTTGATAACGATGATATAGAACCGTACTTAAATCAAGCTTATCGGCAATCTGTAAGACGTTTATCCATTCCCGGATTTCGAAAAGGTAAAGCACCGCGTCAAATTGTCGAAAAAATGTACGGAAGAGGCTACCTTCTGAATGAAGCTATGGATACTATCATTCAGGAATTTACGAATAAGGCAATTGAAGACGCTGGTATTGAATTAGGCGGGATTCCTTCTGTCTCACTCGAACAATTTGACCCACCATCATTCGTAGCAACCGTGCCTTTACAACCTGAGGTAGACCTTGGGGACTATGAATCCATTAGAGTTTCCCTCGATAGCGTTAATGTTGAGGATGCTCAAGTAGATACAGTGATTGAACAATTACGCAACGAGCTTGCAGTTTGGGAACCTGTAGAAGAAGGCACCGTGCAAATGGATGATTTGGTTAATCTTACTATTGTGGGAAAAGTTGACGAATCGCCAGAACCAAGGGAGATCGTACGAAGCGAAGCTACGGATTATATCCCTCGCCCGGGTACAACTTTTCCAGTGCCTGGATTGGATGAAGGCCTTGTCGGTCTAAGCTTGGACCAAGATACTGAATTTGCTGTTCAAGTACCCGATGATTTCGACAATTTGGAACTTGCAGGTAAAACAGTAAACTTTGAAGTCAAAATCCATTCAATAAAGAGAAAAGAACTGGCTGAGCTTAACGACGAATTTGCAAAAGGTGTCGGAGAAGGATTCGAATCGCTCGGCGATTTAAAAGCAAGAATCCTTGAAGACCTTACTACGCGAGAAGAACAGGCTGCTAAGGGTAAGCATCAGGATGAAATCCTTATTAAATTAGTGGAAGGCTCCACAATAAAGATCTCTCCTCAAATTATTGAGAGCGAGCTCGAACATTACGTTCATGAACGGCAGGACAACGCAAAAGCTGGTCGTATAAATAACATGGAGGAATATCAAGAGTTCCTCTCATGGCAAGGTATGTCTGATGAAGAGGTACACGAAGAGGCTCGACCAAAAGTGGAAGAGAGACTTAAGCGTGCTTATGTGTTAAGAGCGGTTACCACCAAGCAAGGATTTGACGCCCCCGACTCGGAAATTGATTCTGAAATAGACGCTTTGTGTGCAAGTTACGGTGATTCCGCTACTGAAATGAGAGCTCTTTTTGAAGACCCTGAAAGACGAGATTCAATAGCGAGAATGGTAATCAATCGTAAAACTTTTGAATACCTTTCTGAATTGGCGCTGGCAGGCGCGAAAAAAGCTTCGGCCAAGCCGAAGGCTAAGTCGAAGACCAAGGCTGAAAATGCTACTACCACTACCCAAAAAAGAACTCCTCGACCGAAGAAAGCGACAGGTGATTGATATGCAAGACTGGCCTATCCACGGAACTTTAGGGGGTAAATTCACCCAGGCTCCAGAGAACATCATTCCAATGGTCATTGAAAGCGGAGCCCGTGGAGAGCGTTCCTATGACA
>Ga0114933_10000248_pt1 | contig 65989 bp, 69 predicted proteins | sample 4SBtaG_FD_89691 | JGI IMG/M metagenome (GOLD analysis project Ga0114933, IMG submission 89691) | Deep subsurface microbial communities from Kolumbo volcano to uncover new lineages of life (NeLLi) - 4SBTROV12_W25 metaG | ecosystem: Environmental > Aquatic > Marine > Volcanic | place: Kolumbo...
AAATGCCGGTGTCGACAGTTCGAGTCTGTCCCTCGGCACCTTTTTTGAGCGGAAGTGGCTCAGTGGTAGAGCATCTCCTTGCCAAGGAGAGGGTCGGGAGTTCGAATCTCCTCTTCCGCTCCAGTTAAACTGGGGTCAATACAAGAAGTTTTATTTAACAATTGTATATGGCTTATATTTGTTATTAATAATCTCCGACATCAAATCTAGTAAGTTGTATTTCGCCAACTGTAGTTATGGTGTTAGGTATTAGTTCTCTAAAGTCTGACAAACCTTCTTCATCTATGGTAGCTCGGTAAACCGGAGTAATTCTTTTATACCAATCCACGTACTGGGTCTTACTTTGGTTCCATATCTTGAATTTAATATGACCATTCGCGTAATCGTAGGGAGATAGGTTGTTTAAATTTATATTCATGAAGTAATCCGAGGTACCTTTCTCTACGTCCCAAGTAATCGTTACGTTTTTAGTTTTACATGCTGTTATGGATGATAAGTATACCGTTGGTATTGTTGGAGAATATCTATTTGTGCAGGTCGGATCAACCACAGGTATAGGAGTAGATGTGGGCACAGGTATAGGAGTAGATGTGGGCACAGGGACAGGAGTAGATGTGGGCACAGGTATAGGAGTAGATGTGGGCACAGGTATAGGAGTAGATGTGGGCACAGGTATAGGAGTAGATGTGGGCACAGGTATAGGAGTAGATGTGGGCACAGGTATAGGAGTAGATGTGGATACAGGGATGGGAGTAGATGTAGGGGACGTAGCTGTCATTCTAGCTGCAATTATTAGCTGGTCTATTGCGTCTAAGGTAGCCAGAATGTCTCGTTCAGGAGTAGGTGTGTTCGGTACAATTATATTTTTTGAACTTGATTTTGATTCGTCAGGCAAAGAGACGCAACTTATCACTGATAAGCTAAGTGTTATTGCCATGAAAAGGTTTTTGATTTGAACCATACAATTTTATGAATTAACTAAAATATAGACTTAAATCATTATATCGAATCTCGTTCTGATTAACTGTGATTTGAATATACTTAATTCGTTATTTCTATAAATTTGGATGTGGTAATAGAATCAGTTGTTATAGTTAACAAGTATATTCCCGGTTCCAATCTTGGAATGACAAATTCTGTGCTAAATTTCCCTGCGCTGTCAATAACGTTATTGGTCATGGTAATAATTGATGAATTTCCTATAGTTATCGATTGAATGAGTTCATTGCTAGTGAATCCTACACCCGTTAGGGTAAGAATATCGCCGGGGAACACTTTAGTTTTAGACATTTGAATAAGAGATAATGGAATGTAATGTCTAGCACCTGCAGTGATTGTTTCGTAAATGTTGTTTCCTAAATGTGCATTTGAAGTCGTTTGGATTAAATTGTTTGTTTGTACAGTGGTATCAATTGGGATAGTTATCGTTGTTTTAAATTCACCTGTGACACCAGTGCTAAGATTTTTCACATTTACGGAGGAAAGCCCATAAGAATAAGTTATCAATACGTCTGTGTTGATCGGGTAATTTGATCCGGTCACTGTGACTAAGCTGCCTGGATGGCTTAATTCGGGTTCCACTCGTATGCTTGGTTTGTATGATGAAGTATTTGTGATATTTATGTATGTACTTGAAGTTTTGTCACCTACTATAGCTACTAATAAATAAAGACCTGAAGATAAATTCGGAACTACAATTTCAGTGGAAAATTGTCCTGTAGAGTCTGCAGTAGGTACAGGATTGGGCAATATATTTAGATTTCCCAATTGAAGGTGTTTTACGGAAGTGTATGCTGAGAAGGATTGTCCTGATATGGTTAGTGTGTTCCCTGGTACAACGATATCTGAAGATAGAATTAGCTCATTTGAAGGGACGAAATGTGTAGCTGAGGAAGATAATTGGGAAGTGGTATTTGAGTTTCCTGATGTACTGATTGATGCCCGAACTAAATTTTGGCGTCCTGTTATTACATCACTAGGGACAGTGAAGTTATTCGAGAAATTCCCATTAGTGTCAGTTGTGAAAGTAGCTCTGTTATTAGATGATGAACCATAATGGTAGGTTATTAGTATAGAAGAATTAGCAGGGAAACCAGTACCAGTAACTTTCACAAAGCTGTTGGCCTGGCTTATTGAAGGCTCTAGATTTATAGTAGGTTCTGAAATAGCAACTACTTGAGATGGAGCTTTGACACTTTGCGATTCCGTAGTAGAAACTGAATTTGTGTCCTGCTGTGCTACTAATTTTTTTGGGGTTGTCTTTTTTTCGGTGTCATTTAAAGAGTAACAGTGATGCCAAGATCCATTTATGCAAGTGCAGATAACGTCATCAGGTAGGTTTGAGCATCCAGGGTCCTTGAAAGTTGATTGTTCTTTGTTTTCTGTGAGGCTTTGGGATTTTTCAGTTTCATTTTGTGGTACTAAGTCGGTTGCCAGCGTGGGAGTCGGGAATACGCTTGGTTGAATTTCAAACACTTCTTGAGATGATTGACTGTCAGACAACTGATCACAACCAACTGTTAATAGTGTGATAACGAGGAATAACATCAGATATTTCGTCATACGCCCCCTGGAAATATTCATCGATTATTTTATGTTCGATGCCCTCTTTTGGATTCCATTACTGTTTTCACATCGATAATGACAGTAATACCGTCTTTGTTTAATTTTTGAGCTTCTTTCAGGGCGGGCTCTAAGTCTGAGATTTTTGAGACCTCAATGCCGTGACCCCCAAAAGCTCTAGCAAAGTCAGCATAATTTCCGGTCATGACACCTACTCCAGATTTATCTCGGGCCACAGGAAAGTCTGTAGGTGTTCCTACGGGATAGGTGGCCATTCCTCCATTATTATAAATAAGAGTTGTGATGCCTATTTTTTGTCTAGTTGCGGTTTCAAAATCCATTCCAGACATTCCGAAGGCTCCGTCTCCCATGATATTCATACAAAATTTATCTGGATTAGCAAGTTTTGCCCCTATGATTAATGGCAGTCCAAATCCCAGATGAGTAGTTTTACCCCAACCAATATAACTATGAGGGATAGTGGCCTCAATGAAAGCTACTGATTGTTCACGAGGAGCCCCTGCATCATGAGTAATGATGCTATTTTCAAGGTCTACGGCGTTGTTGATAGCATTTACAACTCTATATGGATTTATTGGTTCAGACTCGCTATTAAAGTACGGTTCAAATTCGGCACGCATATCGTTTTTATACTTCGCTATTAATTCCCTGATGTCATTATTATCCATTCGGGATTCGCCAAATAGTTCTTTGAGCTTATTAGTTAGCTCAATGATGGTTTCTTTAGTGTCCCCAATAAGGGCTACATCGATAGATTCATCTTTGTTAATCGAGTCAGGATTATCAACATTTTGAATAATAGTTTTACCTGATGGTATCTGCTGTGAGTATGGGGTTCGAGTAAAGCTAGTACCAAGCCCTAATATCGTGTCGCAGGAGGTTAGGAATTCTTTTGCGGCTAATGTGGTGGTTGTAGAACCGGCTCCAAGTGAGAGTTCATGACGTTCATCAAAAGCAGACTTGCCTGGCATAGTGGTGAAAACTGGGACTGACAATAGTTCTGCCAATTCTTGGAGTTCATGGGTGGCTTCGGCCATTAGGACTCCTTGCCCTGCCCATATCATCATGTTATCAGATTTCCTTATTAATTCTATGGCTTCGTTGATGGCAGAATCTGATGGTTTGAAAGTGAATTGTTTAGGAAATGAGTACTTCGTGATCATATCGTCAGGAATTTCGCTAGCACATACATCAGCAGGCATTTCAACTACCACTGGCCCAGGGCGCCCGTTTCTCAAATGATGGAAAGCTCTTCTCATTATTGCAGGGATTTCTTCTACTTTCAGTACCGTTTCAGCGTGTTTTGAGATAGGTTCATACATTTTACTAGCCCAGAAATTAGGAGCTACAGACATTCGATCGAGTGAATATCCTCCAGGCATCACCAAAACGGGTATGTTATCTGCATTTGCTTGGGCTAAAGCGCCCATAGAGTTTTCTGCGCCGGCTGCGGATTGCATAACAAACACGCCAAATTTTTTTCTGTTATTAGTTCTACTATAGCCGTCTGCGGCCATTAGAGCGCCTCTTTCATGCCGAAATGCGATTACTCGAATATCTTCTTTCGCTAATGCTTCGATTAGTGGATTGCTCGGATAGCAAGCTACCCATTCCACTCCTTCTTGTTTTAGTATTTTCGCGATTAAATCAATCCCTCTCATTTAAGACACTCCTATTTGGAATCATAATAATTTCTACATATGTAATTCTAACTTCTTTTGATTGTAGGTAAAACAAGGAAGTTTCAATAATGCCAATCAGTTGATGGTCAGTGGTTTGCTTTATTGATTTATGGGTATGCCACAATTGGGACAGAATTTTGAACCTGAAGATAATCTATTGCCGCAGTTGGTACAAAAAGCAGTAATAGGATTTGGTGCTGCTGTTGGAATATCTTGCGGTGCTTCTGGAGATAATACCTCAGGGTTCACTACAGCAGTAGCTACATCGTTGGAAATTTCTGGAGAGGATACGTTGGTATCCTCTGGACTTTCATCTGATTCCCAGTCCAGTGAGACTGTTTGTAGAGAATATCTAGATTGGCTGCGAGTTAGATTTGTCTCTTTGGACCATAATATAGCAAGCACAATGATGCCAATTCCTGTTAATAATAAGGCTTGAAGCCACCCTGTTCTAGTTGTATCGTGCAATCTTCGACTTCCGGCTGCTAACAAAGGAATTATTAATAGGCATGTTGCTGCTAGATAGATTACCTGCCATATTGTGTATAAAGTACTCCATATTTGAGAGCCTTGAACAGCAAGATTGTATAGAAGTACGGATATGACTAGGTATAGGTAGGTTAATATTGTTAAAAATAGTATGGTATACAGGGCGAACCACCAAAATTCGCTTCTTGTGCTAATCCCAGAGAACCTAAAGTATCTGGACCAGCAGGAGGAGATTGCTTGCCTGAATGTGAAGTCAGCAGGTACTTTTAAAGACCACCATACGAACAACCAAATGTATCCTATACCGCTTAATTGTAACCATTGCCATTTGGCGCTCATGTTGATGTCGTGTAATCGCCTGCTACCTGCTGCTAGAAATGGAATAAATAGTGCAGTGCATATTATGCCCCCGAGGCCCCAAATAATAGAACTGTATATAGATAAATTAATACCCATAACTAAAGCTGTAGTATCCCCTGAAAGACCTAGTAGCTGATACGCGAGGCTAAGCTGGGAAATGTATTGTACTATAGCGATTACTGATGAACATATAATGAAATATGTCAATGCGTACCACCAGAACTCGCTTCTGGTGGATGTTCCGAGAAAGGTGGAATATTTATTAAAACATTCTCTAATAGATTGTATTAATGACATTTTAAGTACTCTCCGAAGCTTTAACGTGGGATTCTGATGCCACAACTGCCGCAAAAAATGTCAGAAGGATCGTAACTAGCATTGCACTTTCCACATATATTTTGAGAGGGGATTGATATGTTTGGTGAAGGAGGGTCTATATCTGGCGATGTATAGTTTATGGGGATTCCAGAGGTTTCGGGTTTGTTTCCACCAAAGACTGATACAACATTAGTGACCACAAAAAGAATTAACGCAATATAACCACCAATATTTGTAGCTATAGATACTACAATGGTTATAACTGCTATTAACAATGCGATCAGGGAAAAAGTGTTCAAAGGAGCATCAGTGCCGGCGTTACCGATAGGTCCTATTGGTCCGGATTCTCCTCTTGGTCCGATCGGACCAAGAGGGCCTACAGGTCCAGGTTCGCCTGTAGGACCTACCTCTCCAGTAGCTCCTTTGGGGCCTTGTGGTCCAGCAGCACCTGATTCTCCAGTTGTTACTATTGGAGCAATGGATTCAGTTGATCCAGGAGTGCCTACTGTTAGATTGAGCTTCGTTGCTTCTCCTTTTTTCCATACTAATGTTTCACTTGCGCTGGAATCACCAATAGAGAAACTCATGGTTTTGCCTTCATACGAGTTACTCTTGCCTGCCATAAGTGTAAAGTTTCCCGATCCAGCGGTCCTTGCAGTTCCTATCTTAGTACCATCAATTAATGCTGAAATTGTTGTTCCTGTTGGTACTGGAGTTCCATTATTTGATGCTGTTCCAACTATGATATGAGGAGGCACTTGCTGTGCAGATATCAGATTAGGGAATAACATAGCCAGAACCATTATTGCTAGGAATATATGTGTCTTGTTTTTAATTTGTGACATTGTGACGATGACTCCGAGCCGCACTGGATTAGGTGTGGTTTTGGTTGGGTTTAGCCAACAGTAAAAGGATACCATCAAGTAGCTATTTTGTTATACATTGATTTCGGACAGATTTTGTAGCAAATTGTAAAAAATGCGCGATGCATTACGTTTATAAGTTGGATTCTTATTTTTATAAACTAGTTAAACTGTAATTGCGTTATGGAAATTTGGCAGAACTTCTTCTCCTATTATCGATAATTGCTCCATGGATTCTGCTTCTGCACATAAGGGTCTTACGACGAGTTTGTATGCTCCTGCCTTGATATATTTTTGGATGGTCTCACAAATATCTTCGGTTGTCCCTAGGGCGCTGACTTCTGAAAAGTGCAAGTCAGGTCTATTGCGAGTTATGTATGGTTCCGATTTAGCAGTAGCAACGGATTTGTCCTTATCAACATAGAAACCTAAGAGTAGACCTACATGGTCTTCCTCTATTTCTCTTTTATGTTGATCAGCAGTTTCAAACAGAATGTTGCGGCCAATTGAGATTTCAGTTGGCGTAGCGCTAGAGACGAGCCATCCGTCCCCTACCCTGCCCACTCTACGAGCTGCTGCTTTACTCCTGCCTCCTATCCATACGGGAGTAGACGGCTTCAGGAATGGTTTAGGGGTTATTGATGTGTTTTGGCAGTTGTAGAATGTTCCGGAGTGAGTGACATTGTCTTGCTCCCAAAGTTTTCTCATTAATTGAATGGCTTCGTCAACACGTTCGCCTCTGTTGTCTTTTGTAACACCGCAAGCTTCGTATTCAATCGGATCTTCTTGCCCCAATCCTACGGCCGGAAAGAAGCGCCCCTGAGAAAGATAATCAAGAGTTGCTATTTGTTTAGCTAGAACAACAGGGTTACGTAAAGGCATGGCCAATACGCTGGTTCCAAATTTAAGCCTGTTTGAATATCCTGCTATTAAGGACAGAGCAATCATAGGTTCTAAGCTGAATTTATCACTTACAATTCTGTCGCTTAGCCATATGGAGTCGTATTCATATTTATCTCCCAATTCAACCAATTCTTTGAGGAAATTAGGGTTTGATTGTCCTTCTCCGAATGCTCCAGGTACATATCCTATAGCAACACTCATAATTCACCTGCTTTTATTTGATAGGTTCTAGGCCTTGTTCTAACCGTGCATCGTTTATATGTTGTAAGATTCTCATCTCTAGTGGTGGTATTTCATATCCTATGTCAGACAACATTTTGCTATTATCAACTAAATATACGTGAGGTACAGATTGATCCCCAGTGTTGATTTCTGCATCAGGAATGTATTGTTTGACTATATTTGCAATATCTCCTATGGTAGCAAGGTGGCCGCCAGTTAGGTAAATGTTGTGTTTCAGGTTGTTCCCCAAGGCTACTCGGACGAAAATTTCTGCAGCATCTTCAGCATGAATCATAGGTGACGCTTCATCAGGGCTAAAATTCATAGATACAGGTTTCCCTATCGCTGGTAAAGAGATCATCAAGCCACCTATCATTCCTGTCATTCCTGTCACTCTTCCGTGGCCGAATACAGTGCTTATTCTGACAGATTTTAGATCAAGTCCGAACTTTTGTATGTATGTGTGGGCAGCAAAGTCATTTGCTGATTTAGTAAACCCGTATACATTTATTGGATCGTTCAAATCTTCTTCGGTTAAGGGTCGTTCACCAAAAGTCTCTTGTACTCCATATACGGCAATTGAACTGGCATATACAACTCGTTCTATGTCTGTCCATCTAGCGGCTTCAAATATGTTGTTTGTACCGTCTATGTTGACATGCATACCATGCTGAGGTCGTTCTTCAGTGTCTGGAGGTAATAATGCTGCCATATGTATGATTTTTTTCACATCATGTGTTTTTATGGCGGCTAAGATTTGAGATAGTTGTGTAACATCTCCCTTATAGAATGAGATCTGATCTTTTAAGGGTTCTAAATTACTTTTAATAGGGGATAGATCGAAGCAAACAACTTCTTCTCCGGCATCTAAAAGCTTGCGTATTATTCGCCATCCTATGAAGCCATTGCCCCCAGTTACCATGATACTCATGATGATTCTCCTATAGTGACACTAGTCAAGGGATTAGGGTAATTATAAAGGTCGTTTCTTTGGAATACCATTCTGACGCGGATATTTATCTAGAATCTCATATTGTTTTGGGATCTGTACTAAAGATTGATTGAATTGTATTTCAGGAATCGTTGTGAGATGCTCTGGAATCTCAGGGGAATTCGATTGAGAAGTTAATATTTTCAACACCCTTTGTGCATCTGATATGTTAGAAGACCCAGCTGTTTTCCAGGCGATGATATTGCCTCCAGTTTTACAAAATCCTGCACTCAGTTCCACAAGTGTAGCTGTGTTTGCTAAAGCTCTTGATGTTACTAGGTCGAATTGGTTTCTGAATTCACGATTATGGCTAAGAGATTCTGCTCGATCCTTAATTACTTGGATGTTTTTCAGCTCTAATTTTTCCGATATATGAGAAAGGAAATCGCACTTCTTACCGGTAGCTTCCAAAAGTGTTACATTGATTTGTGGAAGCATGATTTTTAATGGTATTCCAGGGAATCCTCCCCCTGAACCAATATCTATTAATGACACAGGAATGGGTATAGAGTTCGGGATAATTTTCAGTAATGTAATGGAGTCTAGAAAATGTTTGATTTGAATTTCTTCCGGAGAGGTTATACTTGTTATATTAAATCTAGTGTTCCATTTGATTAATTGTTCTGAATACAATTGAAAAGACCCGAGTTGTTTTTCTGAGATATTGATATTCAATACGGCTGCGTATTTTTTTAATAAATCCATAAGAATTAGATGTTTTCTGACCCTACCCATCGAGATCCGTCAGAATAGATTTCTTTTTTCCAAATAGGAACAACTTCCTTCAATCGGTCTACTAATTCGTTACATGCTTGGAAAGCTTCTGCTCGATGAGGAGACGCTACTGCAACAACTAAGCTGATTTCACCTACTCCTACAACTCCAATACGGTGTGAAATAGAAATGTCACTTATATTGTATTTGTATTTAGATTCTTCTGAAATTTCGGTGAGTTTTTGGAGAGCCATAGTTTCATACGCTTCGTACTCTAAATGCACTACTTTTTTGCCTTCAAAGGTGTCACGAGTTGTTCCTAAGAACGTGACTACTGCTCCATTAGTGTCTTTCATGGTGGAATCCGTGATATTTTCCGGTATTAATTTGTCGTAAGTTATTTCTATCATGTTATCCTCCGCTAACAGGGGGTATAAGGCATATCTCATCTGTCTCGTTCAATTTTAAGTTGTATTCTGAGTATTCTGAATTAACTGCTACAACAATATTGGTTTCAGGATCTGCAAGTTGAGGGTAATCATTTTTTAGTTTGTTGACTAATTGTTCTACTGTTGAGCTTTCTGGGAGTTGCACTATTATAGAATTGGTTTTTAGCCGCTCCTTATATATAGCAAAGAGAATTACTTCCAAATCCATTATCATTCAGCGTGGCGGAGGGAGTGGGATTCGAACCCACGATACCCTTGCGGGTATACTGGTTTTCAAGACCAGCGCATTCGTCCGCTCTGCCATCCCTCCTAGAAGATTTATATTTGTAGATATTAACATATAGTTATTTGCATTGTTCCCACAACCCTGTTTTGTTTTTTATTGCGTTTAGCTCAAGTGATTTTAATTCTTCATATAGATGACCTGGGTTGTTGTAATCTTTGGCGAAAGCATACCCTTCAGATACTAAAACGGCATTGATAAAGAGATCTTCTATATATACATATCTCAATAATCTCCCGTATTGATCTTTGTTTGTATTACTTTGTTTTAATGTTACGTATTTATTCTCAACTAATTCTTTGTTCCTCAAGTATGCTTGTGTTCCAAAACATTGGACAGGCTTAGTGGGATGCACAGTTTCTGGAGTGTCTATATCAAGATACCTAACACGTTCACCTGTTTCCAGTAAAATAGTGTCCCCATCTATTACTCTTTGTACGAGAACTGGATTCGCATAATCTGAGCAACTTATAAATAATAAAACTGAAATGCTGGCAATAATTAGGATGATAACTTTATTAAGAATCAAATCTGACCCCATTATGGATTGTATGTATGAGATAATTGTATATCTAAATATAAAATGAATATATTCGTTACAGATCCAGATCCTAATGTTTCAGCGCAGGTACTGCCAGATAAACATGTAGTTAAAATGCCGGTAGAAACATGTCAAATAATTGCGCTTGTTTATTCGGATTGGTATAGGAATTGGGGGCCCATACATCGCGCGGATGGTACTTCATATAACACTATTAAGGGAGCATTTCGGAATCATCCATGCACTCAATGGGCAGCACTTAAAGATTCTAATTTAGCTTGGCTAATAGAGCATGGTATAGCTTTATGTAATGAGTATAGCCTCAGATATAGTAAATTACATGGCTGCTTTGTGACTTTAGAGCAATGCAAAAATATTTTTTGTGAAATTACAGGCAAAACACCATCTGAAGTTAAGACTAAGAACAATTTTGTAAGAGCAATGCCAGATGAATGGAAAAAAGACAACACAATAAATACATTTACGGCTTATAAAAGATTCATAAAATCTAAATCTTGGCCTAGTTCCAACTACTTAAAAATTCCGAGCCGAAAACCAGAATGGCTCTTGTAGCAAGTGCCACCCAATAACTATATATTGCAATAATAGAACATTTGTTCTATTATTGGTCTGGGGAGGGTTATATCAAGATGATAGCTTGCTTGTTAATTACTCATTTCTACATAAAAAATGAATTTGCCAGAAATCCTAGACTAAAAGGAAGGCCTTGTGTTGTGGTGTCTGAGGAGAAGAATGATTTAGTTGTTATTGATAAATCTTCTGAAGCTGCGAACATTAAATTAGGTATGTCTTATCAATCTGCAATATCTATATATAAAGATTTAGTGGTGCTAGAAGCGGATTACGATATGTATGAGGATGTACATCATAATCATATGGTGATTATGAATAATATTTGCCCTAAGGTATCAAGTGACGATCTAGGTATTATTATGCTGGATATCACAGGATTAGAAATGCTTTACAGTGGCATGAATAATCTAAAGAAAGTTTTGATTTCTTCAGTAGATAAAGAGTTCAATCCCAGATTGGGAATTTCTGATAGTAGTTTTTTTTCATATATAGGGGCTCTCCAATGTCCTCCTAATGGATGTATGGAAATTTTGGATAATTTTAAACTCATGCCTGAAATTATTCCGGATATGCTACCAATTAAACCGGGAAATAAATTAAAACTCAAAGAATTGGGCATATCTAATTTGAAACAATTGTCGAATTGGGAAATGTCTTATTTGCAAGTCCAATTTGGTATTCAAGAAGGGAAAAAAATATGGGAATTATCACAAGGTATCGATTCAAATTTATTCCGGCATGAATTAATTGAGCCATCATTAAAAAAAAATATTGATGTGGATGAATATTTTTCTACGAAACAGTCTATTTTATTAGCGATTTCGTATGGATTGGACGATTTATTAAGAAATCCTAGTTTTAGGAATAGGAGTGCTAGATCAATAAGTTTGAATTTTAGAACTGTTGATAAACAATTTTGGAGGAAAAAAATCAACTTTAAAGAACCGTTGTTTATGAAGTCTAAGATTATGTTTATTATCTCTAATGTATTAGAGACGGTTGAAATGCCTGGACCTGTCGAAAGAATAATTATTGAATTAACAGGGCTTACTAATGATTTTGGTATCCAGAAATCAATGTTTTTATCATCTAAAAAACGAGATAATTTGCTCGAAAATATTAAACAACTGGAAACAAGGTTAGGAACTAAAGTACCAATTTATCAAGTGAAGGAGATTGAACCGTGTTCAAAGATTCCCGAAAGACGTTCAGCATTGACCAGAATATTGCCTTGAACAAACCTAATGCTATTGATGTTATTGAAAACACCCAAGGATTCCCTGTGAAAGTAAGAACTAAAAAAAATAATATTTTTTTACCGGTTTTATCAATAATTGATTTATGGCATGTATATGGAGAATGGTGGAAAAACCATTTAAATTCAGTCAATCGTATTTATTATCGACTTAATGTTGATGAAAGAATAATAACGTTGTTTAAGGATTTGAATTCGGATGATTGGTTTGTTCAGCATGATTAAGGATTTATGTTTTGGAATATGTTGAATTACATTGCCACAGTAATTATTCATTTTATGATGGAGCTTCTTTTGTAGATGAATTATTAGTTACTGCAAAACAATTAGCATATCCAGCACTAGCTTTAACTGACCATGATAATTTATGTGGTTCAATGGAATTTTCTCACGTGGCAAAAAGATTGGATATAAAGCCAATTATAGGAGTTGAGATTAGTTTGGAAGGAAATCAACATATAACTTTATTATCAAAAAATATCGAAGGTTATAGAAATATTTCAAGATTATTATCACATTCACAAATGGAGAGTAAATCAGGACGGTTAGATAATGAGCAGTTATTTAAATATAACGATGGACTAATTGCTTTATCTGACTGTAGAGAAAATGGTTTAAATATTGATATACAAAATCACAACCAACAAAAAATTAATAATATTTTGACAAATTATATGGATGCTTTTGGAAAGGAGAATTTTTTTGTTGAACTTCATCAAAATTTAGTAAAAGGAGACGTGCAAAGAAATAAAATATTGTCTGAGCATGCAAGATATTTAGGGTTAGATACAGTGGCAACGAATAATGTGCATTATCACGTACAAGAGAGAAGTAAATTACAAGATGTATTAGTTGCTATAAAAAATAATACTTCTTTAGACGAATGTAGTAGGCATTTAAGATTCAATAACCATTTCTACTTAAAATCCGCAGAAGAAATGCAATATCTCTTTGCTAGTTATCCGAATGCTATAAAAAACACTTTAAAGATTGCTGAAATGTGTGAATTTAATTTAGTGCAAGATATAGGTTATTCATTTCCAGATTACGATGTTCCAGAAGGATATTCTCAGCAAAGTTATTTAGAACAAATTTGTATAGAAGCGGCTCGAAGAAAATATGGAACAATAACTAATAAAGTCAATTTACGCTTAGAAGAAGAATTTAGATTAATTGAAAAACATGATTTGGCGGGATTCTTGTTAATTTATCATGACATTATTGAATTAGCTCGGGAAGTTATGATTGATCTTAAGCTTACAGATATCGAAATTCCTTTAGAAGAACGTTCTCCTGGTAGAGGAAGAGGTTCTTCTGTAGCAATGTTAGTAGGATATCTTATAGGATTATCTCATATAGATCCGCTTGAATATAATTTATCGTTGAATCGGTTTTTACCAAGCGAAATGACTATAGTGCCCGATATAGATTTGGATTTCCCTAGAAATATTAGAGAAGAATTAATTAAGAGAATTCATATCAAATGGGGTAGTGAACATGCAGTGTTAACAGGTATGTTTAGCACTTATAAAACTAAAGGTGCTATTAGAGATATTGGGAAAGCTCTAGCATTGCCAAAGTCTGATTTGGAAAAAGTAATCAAATTCTCTGAAGCAAGTATCAATTCTAATTTATCCAATAAGATGCTTGATGATATAGGTTTAAATATTAATTCTGAAAATAAAGCTTGGATAGATTTAATAAATTTATCTATGGAAATCAAGGGATTTCCTAAATATTTAGCCCAACATACTAGCGGGATGATTATTAGCACATCACCTATTAGTGAGATGGTTCCAATTCAACCTGCACATATAGAGGGTCGATATATTTGCCAATGGGATAAAAAAGCGATAGAGCAAGCAAGGTTTATCAAGATTGACTTTTTGGCGTTAGGTACATTATCTCAAATGCAAGATATATTAAATTTAGTTGAAAGAAGAACAGGGGACTACATTGATTTAACACGTATAGATTTTACTGACAGTAATGTTTATTCATCTATGCATGAGGGCGACACGATAGGGATATTCCAAATAGAATCAGCTGCTCAAATACAGACCATCAGAAGAATTAAACCAGTTAATTTAGTGGATATGGCTTATGAAGTGGCTTGTGTACGTCCTGGAGTTGGTGTTAATGATGGAGTAAGTCAGTTTATTAGAAGACGTAATGGTGAAAATTGGGAATTTGATCATGAACTTGAAAGAGATGCTCTAGAGAGAACTTTAGGGATTATTTTATTTCAGGATCAAGTTAATAAACTTGCTATGGATGTGGGAGGATTGACGGAAATTGAGGCAGATGAGTTACGGCGTGCTTTTGGGTGGAAAAGATCTGAATCGATTATAAATTCATACAAAAAATATTTTATAGCTGGAGCAAATAAGAAAGGAGTTAAATCAGATGTAGCTATAAAAATTTTTGAGAAGTTTAATGGTCAATATATGTTTCCTGAGTCTCATGCTTTTGCTTTTGGAATAACTGCTTATCATATGGCTTGGCTTAAATATTATTATCCCCTTGAATTTTTTGTTGCGCTATTCAATCAACAGCCTATGGGATTTTATAATTTAGAAACCTTAAAAGAAGATGCTAAAAGACATAATATTATTGTTGTAAACCCTGATATTAATAGCAGCAATGTTTCATGTGATATTAAAGAAGAAAAATTACTTTTAGGGCTGCATAATATAAAGAGTCTAGGTAATAATGTTGCAACTAGAATTGTATCTGAACGAGATAAAAAAGGTTTGTTTGTAAGCGTTAGTGATTTGGTTGCACGAACGAATATTAGTTATTTACAGGGTAAAAATTTAATTTATTCAGGGGCATTAGATGCATTTAATGTTAATAGAAGGGAATTATTATGGGAGTTAGGTATATTTGATTCTAAACCTGATAATCAAGGGGTTATGAATTTGCAGTTTAGCAATATGACTCCTAATTTGAACAAGCCAGATCATTGGACGAATATGATTAATGAATATTCGACTCTTGGGGTATATCCCAAGGGGCATGTGATGGCTTATTTAAGAAAAAGTTTATCTGTTAATGTGTTGAATAGTAAACAAGTTATAGATTGCGACCTGAATCAGCAAGTGAAAGCTGCAGGATTAATTATAAGACGTCAAAGACCGTTATCTAAGGCTATTTTTATGACGTTAGAGGATGAATTTGGTCATATACCATTGATGATATTGCCAAATGTTTATGAACGATACAAATGGGAACTAAGTAAAGAACTTATAATGATATCTGGTACAATTTCGCGCAGAGAAGGGACGTTTAATATTATTGTTACTAAAGCTTGGACGTTAAATGATGTTTTAAAGTTTGGGGGTAGTAAAAATTGGCAATAATATCAGATGTGTCTTAGCTAGTATTTATTGACTGCTTATTTTGGTGATGCTAGAATCGGACAGCTGAGTTGTTTAATATTTTGGCTGATGTTAACAACCATTATATGCTTGATAAGGTAGGAGGTTTCTCAGATGCCTGAAATTATGAAAGGTCTGAAAGACGTATATTTTGATAATACAGAGGCTAGTTTTATAGATGGTGACGTAGGAAAACTTCTTTACCGTGGTTATAGTATCCATGATTTAGCAGAGAAATCTACTTTTGAAGAAGTAGTTTACTTGCTGCTTTATGGCGAATTACCTTCGCAATCAGAACTGACAGATTTTGATGCTAAATTGAGAGCTAATAGACGTATTCCTGATCAAGTAATTGAAGTGTTAAATTTAGTTCAGAATAGTCATCCGATGGATGCTTTACGTACTGGGATATCAGCTTTGTCTGCATTTGATGAGGATGTGACCGATAATTCACCAGAGGCAACTATAAGAAAAGGCATTAGACTAACAGCTATGGGACCTACTTTAGTAGCTGCCCATCATAGGTTACGTCAAGGATTGGAACCAGTTGCTCCTAATCCGGATTTAAATCATGCAGGCAACTTCTTATATATGCTGTTTGATGAAATGCCAGATGAGGAAACTGTAAAACTACTAGATGTTGATTTTATTTTACATGCAGAACACGGTGCTAATGCTTCTGCATTTGGAGCTAGAGTAGCAGCTTCTACTTTATCTGATTTACATTCTGCGGTTACTACTGGTGTGGGTGTTTTGAAAGGTCCATGGCATGGGGGAGCTGCGGAAGAAGTCATGAGAATGGCTTTAGATATAGGCCAACCAGAAAATGCGGAAGAGTATTGCAGGAATATTTTAGATAATGGTGGAAGAATTATGGGATTTGGCCACCGAGTATACAAAGCTGAAGATCCAAGAGCTAGGCATTTAAGAGAGAGATCTAAAGCTTTAGGTGAGAAAATGGGCCAACCGAAATGGTTTGAGATACTTACATACCTTGAAGAAAATGTTATGTCGAAATATAGAGATCGAGGCATTTTTGTAAATGTGGATTTCTTCGCAGGTTCGATATATTACTTATTGGGAATACCAGATGATTTATTTATATCTATTTTCGCCTTAGGTAGAATTCCAGGTTGGACTTTACAATGTTTGGAACAATTTGACGATAATATTTTGATTCGCCCATTGCTAGAATATACTGGTGGAATGGATCTGGAGTACACACCTATAGAAAGTCGTTAGTATATGAAAGGAATTTTAAAGAATCAGGGGCTTAGGCTCCTGATTCTTTTGTTTTCAGACATATGATTATAGAAAATAAAGTTATGAATCATATCAAACGATATGGTCCGGTTTCATATTCAGAATTCATGCAATTGTGCTTATATGAATTCGAAGATTCTTATTACCGAAAGCAGGATCGAATAGGGTTCCACGGTGATTTTTATACAAGTCCTTTTTTGCATCCGGTATTTGGTTCCTTGATAGCTATCAAGTTATTTGACATGTGGAATTCCTTAGGACAACCGAATTCATTTGATGTGGTGGAATTGGGTTCTGGTAATGGCAAACTATGCAGAGATATATTAGATTATGCAAGACATATTTCAAAGGAATTTTATGATGCTATTAAGTATTCATGCGTAGATGTTAGGCCACTTACTTTTAAGGATTTATCAGAACATGAAGCTAAGATACAGTCTATAGACTTGGAGCAGTTACTTGTTTCTAAAATTCAAGGATGTATTTTGAGCAATGAATTTTTTGATGCTCTCCCAATTGATAGAGTATATCGAGAAAAAAATGAATGGTCGGAAATAAAGATAGAATGGTCGGAAACAGGATTAAGAGACGTGTATGTTCCTCTGGAGGAAGGACCTGTGTTAAGTCAAATTGATAAATGGGGCCTTAATATCCCAGAAGGTTGTATTGCAGAAGTAAGTACAATTTTCGAATCAATGATTGCAAACTTGGAAAGAATATTAGATAACGGTTTTATTCTAACTATCGATTACGGAGATTTGTCTGAAGATTTGTACGGTAATCCTGTTAGAAAACATGGAACTATCAGGTCATTTAAGAATAATGTTCAAGTAGCTAATGTGCTTGATGTTCCTGGTACACAAGACATCACTTCACATGTCAATTTTTCCATGCTTATACAAAAGGGGTTGGACGTAGGTTTGAAACTAGAAGAATTTATTTCTCAGCGTACATTCATGATGAATTTAGGTTCTGAATGGATGCTTAAAAAGTTAGAGAAAGGTTCACTTGAGAGATCTATTTATATACTCAATAAACGTCGTATTGAAAGCCTTTTGGATGAGTCTGGATTAGGTGGTTTTAAAGTTCTGGTCCAATCCAAAAGGGCCACATTGATCAACCACTTTTTGGAGAAAGATAGTTCAAACCGTCTTAAAGTTCCTATATTACATCGACAAGTTTGACGATGTCACTAATTGATATCATTTAGATAGATCACTTAGTATTATGTATTAGAATGTATGATTTTACAGAACGTGATTAGAGAATGAGATTAATATGGTTAGATTCATTAAAACCAGTTTCTTAGTAGTTTTTTGTGCTGCGGTGTTAGTGTCGTGTGATTTAGTAAATCCTGTAGTTGATGAAAATCAAGCAGCTTCTCCGGCACAACAATCAGAGACTGAGGCTTTCCAGCTAGATGATATTTTGTCTTCAGAAAGTATAGGACAAATAGTAGGTAGTGGAGCTACTGAATCAGAAAAAGGAAATGAGTCAGGGACAAGTACTGTTATGAAAAATCTTAGCATAGATGATGCTAAGATTTTATCCTCGAATGGTTACATGGACGGCACAGACCTAGGTCGAAGTAATTCTTCAAATACTGTAGGTCTTGCGAGCGTAGAAGATTTGATATGGAATTTTGATGCAGGTTCAGAGATCACAAGTACTCCAATTAAAACACCGAATGACTCTGGAATTTTATTTGGAGATATATCTGGGAGATTTTATTCTTTGAATATTGATACAGGTGAGATAAATTGGGAGTTTCAAGCTAACGGCCCTATCAGCACTACCCCGGCTATATCAGGGAATGTGGTTGTTTTCGGTAGCAGGGATCAGAATTTGTATGTGCTGGATACTGAATCCGGTGATTTATTGTGGAAGTTTAATGCAGGAGGATGGATTCAGTCTTCACCTGTTATTCATGAAGGAATAATTTACTTTGGCAGTTATGATGGCAATTTGTATGCTTTAGATATTGTGAATGGAGATATCAAATGGCAATATGATGCTGAGTCAGTTATAGCTGTAGCGCCGTCTATTGGTGATGCCATTATTTATTTTATATCTGATTCAGGAATTTTGTGGGCATTGGATTTGTATACGGGCCGGGCTAAATGGAACTTTAAAATGTATGGTGAAAGTCCAGTGCTTTCGGAAGTAGTTACAGAGACTTCGACTCCAATTGTTTTATTTGGTACTGTATATGCTTCTGGGCTGAATGGCATTGTTTATGCCATTGATGCTCGCACTGGGCAAGAACAGTGGGCATATAAGTCAGATACTTTACTCAGCCTTAACTTATCTGCTTCTGACGGGATGGTATATCTTGTAGAGCTAGCTGGATCAGTAACTTCGTTAGATGCCAATACAGGTGAGAAAATCTGGGAGTTAGATCAGGTTTCTGCCTACAATGATCCTGCTTTTATATGCGGTGATCAGGTGTATTTTGGTACGACTGATGGAACAATTCATACTGTTGCTACAAAGACAGGCGAGAAAAATTGGGAATTCAAAGTACTGTCAGGTATAAACACTTACCCATCGGTTTATGATGGGATTTTATATGTAGGCTCTACCGATGGTCATGTTTACGCCCTCAAAGGCGCTCTTGCTGATAGTAATCCGTTGCAACAATAAGATGCTTAGAATAGTTTGATGAATTGGTTTATATCCTCTAAATTTTCAAGGTCTAGGATTATGTGCTTCATTTTATTTGACAGTTCTGTGTCGAATTTTATAGATGCACAATCTTCGAACTTGGATATTACCTGTTCGACCGAAGCACCTCTTAAAGCACCGCTATAATGCCGTTCGGCAGTATCTGAGATGGTAGCTCCATTGGTCAGTTTTATGTCCACTTTATGGAACCCCTCCATCCAGGATTGTTTTCCTTCATTGCCTGGATGTCTAGTCATGATTACTTTCCCCATCAAATTTTGTATTTCAGGTCTGTTAATCTTTTCGTCAGAGAAGCTATTTAATCCAATTTGATTGTCTAATAGTGCTGCAGCAAGCAGATACTGCATACTGAATTTACCTTCAAGGGCACTTGTTGGATTGTAATGCACAAGAGATCTTGGTGGATCAAAATCCACCCAAGATGTGATTTTCTCTATGGAGTTTGGATCTATATTATGGGACTCTATTATTTTAAATATAGCATCAAGAGATAGGTGAGAGCTTCCACAGCAAGGATATTTTTTAATTTCTACTCCTGATTCCATCATGTGGTTTGTTTCCTTAAGAGATTGCAATATGTTAGCAGGGGAATAGTCTGTGCCTCCTGAGAATGCTCTTAGGAATCCGAATCGGCCTTCAAAAATGTTTTGGTCTGCTGTGAACCCCGCTGAGGCTAACTGAGCCGCTAAGACACCATTTTTACATGCTAATCCTGGATGAAAAGGTTTCGTCATTGTTCCGAAGTTCTGTCTGAGACCTGATGCTTGAGAAGCAGCAAGAGCTAAAGATACCGACGTTTGTTCTGGATTTAGTTTAAGAATACTTGATGCGGTTGATGCTGATCCGAGTGCTCCTAGAGGGCCTGTAGGATGCCAGCCTAAGTCATCGAAATATGATTCACTCAATCCACTTCCTATGCTGCAGGCGGTTTCAAATCCAACTAAGTAAGATAGAAGAACATCCTTTCCTGATGCATTTACGTATTCCCCTAGTGCGAGTGCAACGGGTACTAGAAAGACGCTAGGGTGGCATTTAATCCCTTCTGTTACATCATCGTAATCTAGAGCATGGGCCATGGCTCCATTTATTAATGCGGCTTCTTGGGAAGAAGTTTTAAAGTTTTTGGTAAAAACCGAGGAATGGGGATTGCCTCCATTATGTTTTGCTTGGTCACATAATAATTGTGCAATGGGTTCTGTTGAACCAGCTATCAGGCAAGCCATGCAATCTAAGATTGCAATTTTTGCAGTCTCTATGGATTCGGTAGAAAAATCATCTATTGTCGCTTTAGTAATGAAATCAGCAATTTCAGTAGATATGCTCATTTTGGTATTGATCCTTCAAAATTTAATTTACTGGCTAATTTAGGGTGTGTAAATTATTGAAACCCTACTGCCTGAAGATAGTATAATAACAAACAAGGATTTTTGCTATTTGTGTAGAGGATCGGGGATGGGGTTCAAAAATCATTTTTTATTATTAACAATTTTAATTGCGATAACAATCGCTTGCGTTCCTTCAATCGATGAACCTGTAGATTCTTCCGTAGTTGTTCCTGATATAGATGCGACATTAGATGCTTCTATGGATGCTTTTATGGAAGGGGTGACTAAATTAGAGATGCCCGGTAATGCTGCTCAGGATACTGCTGCATCCCAAATGATAAAACCTTCTCCTGAAGTGATTATTCAAGAAGTTCCTGTAGAAGTAATAAAAATGGTGGAAACGGTTAAAGAAATTACTCTGCCGACAGCACTCCCGTATCCTACATATACTCCATATCCTACATATACTCCATATCCTACATATACTCCAGTTCCGACTCTATCACCAGAATCTTTGTTTGTGGAAGAGCCAGGGTGTTTACCGAGGCCAAATGTAGAAGATTTATTGTTTGCAGTGGCAGGAGATGATGCTAAATCAGTTTTTGTAGATCTCGCTTTGAGGAAACAAGGGACTGTTTCAATCGATGGAGTGACAGCTGAAGAAGGGACTTTGATAACCGCGTATTATGACCCTCCGTTTATGCCTACTGTTGAGAATCCAGATGGTTACTTGGCTGGTCACACAACTGTAAACGATAAAGGCAGATATGAGATTAGCATGTATACATTTGGATCGGAAATTGAACATAATAAACAAATGTGGAGGACTATATTTTTTAAAATTGATAATTGTTATGCGCGTGAATCCACGTGGAAAAACCTAGGACGAGGCTTTCCGGGCGTGTTTGATTTGACTGCGCAAGCTTCAAATGAATATGACAGGCCTGGGTTGGCTAATAGAATTATAATAAATGATTATCCTATGAATTCTAATTTTTATGTGTCGGGAGATACGTACTGGGATATTAAAACAGATGTATCTCCTATTAATGGTGATTTCGGACCTGGAACTGCAGTTGAGCTGACAGCCTCCAAGAACTTTGATTCGTGGGGCTTTTGGAAACGCATGAAATTTGAATGGACTGGAGTCGATAAAATATGGGGGGCGGACAATGAGTTCGCTAGCATCACAACGAATGCATCTGGTAACACTTTCATCACTGTTACTGCTTATGACCCTGATGCAAAATAGGATTTAATTTGTGGAAGAGAGTAAATAGTACTAAACAAATGAGTAAACAATTAAACATAATTATGATTGTATTAGGATTGGTTATGTTTTCATTGGCTTGTGCTTCTTTGCCAGAAGAGTCAACAAATTTAACAGCAGAGGTTATTGAACCAGAAATAGATATAGACGCGACTATTGCTGCAAAATTGCAGATATTGCAGCAAGAATTAGATGCACAATCAACTCAACAAAATACAACAATTGTAGAACCTATTGCAGAGCCTACTACTCCTGTGAAAAAGACAGGTCAAATTGATGTTGTTGTAGATCCACCTGGTTCAGGATCGGTAGAATCGTCAATTGCATTTGATGATGAAGGGATTCCTATAGGGACTTATACAGCACAACCTGCGAGTGGCTATGTTTTTGACGGATGGAAGGGAGATTTTGCTCCTTCATTGGTGGAAATATGGGTTAATGATGCAACCGACGAGAATGCAAGGAAAGCTCCTGGTGGTATGGCAGCGGATGCGTCCGGGAATTTATACGTGGTTGATTCAGAGGCAAACAAAGTTCAAGTATATGATTTCAGTGGCTCTTATATATTTTCTTGGGGCAAAGGTGGCGAAAATTCTGGGGAATTTAATAATCCAACGGATATAGCGATCGACAGAGATGGGAGAATCTTTATTGCGGATACTGGTAATAAAAGAGTGCAAGTGTTTAATGCTGTAGGTCAATATATCACTAGCATAGGTGATCCTAGTGTTGATTCCATAAAATTAAAGGATCCAACAGCAGTTAGCGTGGATGATTTTGGTTTTCTATATATCGCTGACAGAGGAACTGGCAGCGTCAGTAAATTTGACACTAGTGGGCAAAATTCTGCAATCAAATTATCTATGAAGGAAGATAAATCAATTACGGCTACGTTCTTGACAGAAGCTCAAGCTAAGCAGAAAGCATTGGATGCAGCAGGGATAGTACCTACACCTACCATGGCCCCCACTCAGACTCCATGGATTAAATATATCAGCGTCACTCCAACAAACCAAGCTAGTACGTCTACACCTGTGGTGGCATGCACTGGTTCTACAGGTGGATTGAAATGTCAGTGTATCGGTGGTCGTTGGAAATATTGTACCCAGTAGTTATTTAGTCTTGATGCCTAGGAAGGCATCTGATAGCCATAGTTATAAATCCAGTGTGACCAATCATCCGGTGTGAAGGTCTTGCACTATTCTTAGTAATATGCCATTGTCTTTGCATAGTTTCCGTTGTTTGTACAGATGTGAACAAAAAATGATCATGTAGAGCTGAGGTTAATTTATGTACCTGCAATATAGTTGGTAGAAAGCATAATAGTCTGCCTCCAGGCTTCAGGCTATCAGAAAGTTTTGTGAGAATTTTCCATGGTTCAGGTAAATCTAATATTATGCTGTCTACACCTTTTGTTAATGAGCAGCGATTGATGTTACTGTTTTTAATCAAATAGTTTTCCATGCCGTTGGTAAGAGTTGCAATATTTGCTCTAGCTAAAGGTATCACAGAAGGGTTTATCTCATATGATGTGACGTGTCCTTTGCTACCTATACTTCTTAAGATAGCGCTGGTTAATATGCCTGAACCAAGGCCTGCTTCTATTACGCAGTCGCCTTCTTGAATATTTGCTTTATTAATGATTAGGGCTAAGTCTTTAGGGTAAATTATTTGAGTCGCTCTATTAATCAAAGTTACCGCATCTTCGAAAGAAGGAAATTCAGCGAACAATAGGTGGTTTTTGCTTGTTGTTACCCAAGAACCTACGTAGGTACCTACAATGTTTTGATGTTCTATAAAACCTAAGTGGCATTGAAATTTGCCTCCAGGAGATAGAGTTTCAAGATATTTTCTTCCACGAGCGTCCGTCAGTAAAATTTGATGCTCATACAAAAATTGGTTAAGGTTTTGCATAATTGATGGAGTTCCTTCAAATGTTATTATGTGTTTGATTGGTAAAAGTATTTTACCAATAGAAAGCGGATTGGTTAATATTTCAATCAGGAGATGGAAAGATGATATTGCAGAACAAAACAGCACTAGTTACAGGGTCAGGGAGAAATATTGGACGTTCTATTGCATTAACCCTAGCTTCTATGGGAGCTAATGTGGTTATCAATTCTAAAGAAAATGTCGAAGCTGCTAATGAAACTGCAGACGAGATTAGAAAATTAGGAGCTAAAGCCTTGGTAGTCATGGGAGACATCGGTTCTGAAACAGAGGTATCTAAAATGGTTAATGAAGTTAGAATGAATGTAGATTATGTAGATATTGTAATCAATAATGGTTCGCTGAGAAGGGTTCAGGAATTTACTAGTATGACCTACGATCACTGGAAAGAAATGATTAATACTGATTTAGATTCAGCTTTTTTGATGACGCAACCATTTGTAGCAGGAATGATAGAAAAGGGATGGGGAAGAGTGATTAATCTAGCAGGTTTAAATGCTATTGAAGGGCGTAGTGGTTGGGCTCATGTGTCAGCAGCTAAAATGGGTCTCATAGGGTTTACTCGCTCGTTATCAAAAGAATTGGTTCCTCATGGTGTAACAGTAAATTGCATTTCACCTGGTATGATTGATACTTCACGGGATGACCAATCCTCTCCTAGGCCGGATGACAGAACACAAGGGATTCCTGCAGGCAGAATGGGCACCGTTGAAGAAATATCCAGCTTATGCGCTTGGTTATGTTCGGAGCATTCAGATTATGTCAGTGGGCAAACCTTTCATGTGAATGGTGGTGAGAAGAATTATTAACCGTTAGTTTCTAACTCTATTCCAACTCCAATTACTTCAATTTGTGTAGATCGTGTGTTTGGAGGATTGGGTTTAAATTGGAAACCTAAGACTACATTTATACCTTTTGAAATTGGAGTAGCATTGTCCAAAATGAGTTCATATTCTAGGTTATTGCCACTTAATGACAGGTCATTAGTGTCATATATAATGTTTTCACCGTCATATATTAAAATTTGATTAATAATCCCATATTCTCGTGCTCTAAAACTTACGTATACTTTTGTAAGGTTGTATTTGCGATCATCAATAGTAGTGGGATTAGTTATAGGAAAGTGTCCCCATGTGTTCTGCCCTGATTGTCCTTCTATTCTAACAAAGGGGCCAGTGTGGCGAACAGATGTAACCCTGTTTTCATATTCTATTTGCATATTTGAACCATGAGACCATAAAGTTATAGTTTTACTCATAAGCTCCCCCAGATTCTATGTTCAGAAAGAATTTTTTCATGTTGGTGCCTCCGGAACTATAATTACCTAATTTATTGTTAGATAGTATAACTCTATGGCAAGGTATGAAAAGAGGAAGCTTGTTCTTTTTCATTGCTTGTCCCGCTGCTCTAACGGCTTTGGGATTACCTGCTTGTTTGGCTAGCCATCCGTAATTTTGGGTCTCGCCTGGAGGAATAGTGCGGCAAGCTTGCCATATTTTCTTGAAAAAAGGAGGACTAGTTTCGGGAATATCGAGAGGTATTTCAGTAATAGAATCAGGGTGACCTAAGAAATAGCTTTCAATGGAATGTTTGATAGACTCTGAAAGATTTTGGGGTACTTCTTCTAGATTAATTAATCTTTTCATACGCGTTTCAAGACTATTATAAGTTGAATCTATTAAACAGTTTGTTAAACCTTTGGTACTGGATATTAATCCTATCCAGCCTATGGGTACAGCATAAATTTCATATTTGAATGTGTTGTTCATATTTAGCTTGGGGTAAATACTAACTGGAAATATTGAAGCTTAAAGACTATTCTCGCGGGAGTATATCATATATACATATCGGAATTGACATAACTCTGACCCACGTATACACTCGAACAAATCGTAGGTTTCATACCTAATAACATATAGGAGGAGAGTAATGGCAGTAAATCAGGACATAACACATGTAGCAGCTACCGCTGAAATGAGTGATTTTGCGGGCCGTTTCGTGGATACACTGACAAGTGAACAACGCTCTAAGACATGTTTTCAGTATATGGATGGAGAACGAATTTTTTGGTACTACCCACCGCTTAATAGGCATGGTTTACCTCTTAGGGACATGAATGATAATCAGAGAGACCTTGCATTTGGATTACTTGCAGCCGGTTTAACTGAGCAAGGAAACCAACAAGCCAGAGCAACAATAGAACACGAAAAAATATTGGGTGTCATTGAAGAGAATCAGGGCAAAGCTCAGAGTAGCTTCAGAAGAGATCCAGAATTATATTATTGGAGAATATTTGGAGACCCAACAAGCGATGAACCTTGGGGATGGAGTGTTGAAGGTCATCACGTATCCATTCACTACAGTTTATGGAAAGATCAGGTGATATCTGTCACCCCGTTTTTCTTTGGTTCTAACCCTGCTGAAGTTAGAGAAGGACCTCATAAAGGACTTAGACTCCAAGCTAAAGTGATGGATTTAGCTTTTGATTTGATGGGTGATCTAGATAAAGGACAGCAATCTAAGGCAACTATTTTTGATGAAGCGCCATTAGACATATTAACTTTTAATGCTGCTAGGGCATCTTTGCCGAAAGAACAAGGATTGTCTGCATCAAAAATGAACAGTACGCAGAAAGAGATTTTATCTAGTTTAATTACTGAGTACACGAGTAAAGTACGAACTGATGTAGCTAACAGCAGATTAGAAACCATTCTAAGCAACTTGGATAATATTCATTTCGCTTGGGGAGGACCTGTAGATAAAGCGCAGCCTCACTATTACAGGCTACATGGAGGGGATTTCGTAGTTGAGTATGACAACAGGCAAAATGGGGCTAACCATATTCACTCCGTATGGAGAGATGTTAGCAATGATTTCGCAGGAGATGTAATGCGAGATCACTTGTACATGTATCACGTGCTTTAAGCTAAGTACGAAGTAAATTAAAAGGCCCCGAAGATTACAAATCTTCGGGGCCTTTATCTTATATGGTGGAATTAACTATAACTTAGTTTCTATATGCCCCTGGGATAGATTCATAAAGGTCCCACTCAGCTATGACTTCATCGTCCATCAGTTGCTTGTAGTCCGATTCTGAGTAGTCAAGTAGATCCATTATAATTTCTTTATTATGTTCACCTACTTTTGGTGTGGTACCTATTACTGCAGGTGTTCTGCTGAAGTGCCAGAAATCTCCTGATACAGCGATAGAGCCCGCTAGGAAATCATCTACTTCTACCATAGCTCGGCGTTCCCAGGGATGTGGGTCTTCTGCCGCCATGGGGATAGTGTTCACTGCAGCGGCGACAACGTCGTTGTCTGTAAATAATTGTATAGCTTCTTTCATTTCCAGTTCTTCTAGTAGTTCATTTACTCGTTCGTTGATAACTTGTCTATTTTCTCCTCTTCCGTGTCGCGTATTAAAACGGTCGTCATCTTCCCATTCAGGTCTTCCGAGTGCTCTACATACTCTTCCCCAGTGATGTTGGTCTCCAGCAGAGATTAAGATCCAGTTACCATCAGCGCATTCATACATGCCGCTTGGAGCGGATTTTTCATCCCCTTCACCTCTGGTTGGCTCGGTACCAACCCCGTGATAAGCAGTGACTGGTATTTCAGTGAGGCTGTATCCTGTATCAGCTAAACATGTGTCAATTGCTTGACCTTCGCCAGATATATCTCTTTCTCTAAGAGCCGCTAAAGTCCCGATTGCTGAATGTAATGCTGTAATACGATCTATGATGGGAACACCAGCTCTGATTGGAGGCATTCCTTCTTGCCCTGTAACCATAGCGATTCCCGACATCACTTGCCCGATTGGGTCAAACCCTATTTGTTTTGTGTAGGGGCCGAATTGACCATATGCGGATACATTCACCATTACAATTTTAGGGTTGAGACTCTTTAACACATCGTATGAGAATCCCATTTTAGCGATAGTTCCTGGACGGAAATTCTGGACTAACACATCTGATTTTTTGATTAACTCTCGAAGGACTTCCTTACCTGATTCTTTGCGGAGATCCATTGATACACTTTTTTTGCCACTGTTGTATTGGACCCAATATGCGCTTTGTTTTTGTACCCAAGGTGCGTGATAACGGGTTTCTTCGCCTCCGAGTCTTTCGATTTTTATAACTTCTGCGCCTAGTCTTGCAAGAACTTGTGCACATCTAGGACCTGCTTGGTGTCTTCCTAGGTCTATGACTCGTATTCCTTCTAATGGTGAGTTAAGTTTTGGCATTTTAATTCTCCTTACTCTTTATAAATTAGTGACGGGTTTTGTTTTTAAGCGGTATTGCTAAAGATATTCTAGTTTCTTCACCAAGACTTCTAGCTATGTGGCCGTGCCCTTCAATGTCTTCTGCAATCAATACGTCTCCAGGACCCATTCTGCATTTGGTGCCGTCTGCTGTTTCAAATTCGGCGGTTCCCTGAAGATTTACCACATATTGCAACCTTGGAGCATTATGATAGTCAGAAAACGTGGGTGAACGACGTATTCCTAAAGACACATCGCCGTCTCCTACTTGGTTAACTATTTCAGCTAGTTCTTCTGGGGTCACATCTTCAAAATGAGACTCTCCATCTGAACCTGAGTACACTCTTACAATTTTCATAGAGACACCTCCCAAATTATTTGTCCTCTCTTGCCACTATGATTTGTGTCTGTTCAATATAATATGCTAACGGCAAATAGGCAACTGGATATATTTAAAGCCAAACGCAAAACAAACAAAGAACTTGATAATTTCGGAGGTAAATTAGCACTACTGTTGCTAATAGGATATCTCCAAAGTTACATAACTCTCTATGTTAGAATGGTCGAAGTGTAGCTAGAATGTTGTTTTTAGTAATTATAATTAGGTAGGTGATAGCATGAATTTGACAAAACGAAGAGAGAATTATCGTTCTATTTTAGAAGGAAATAAATGTGTTTACCCTGGTTCTGTATACGATCCTATATCGGCTAGGATAGCCGAAGATCTGGGTTTTGAAGTAGGAATGTTTGCTGGGTCTATAGCCTCAGCTACCGTACTTGGTGCACCCGACATTATCGTGCTAACGATGACTGAATTCGCACAACAAATTCATAGGATTTGCAGAGCAAGTGAAATTAGTTTAATGGTAGATGCAGACCATGGTTACGGGAATGCATTGAATGTAAAACGTACAGTAGAAGAATTGGAAACCGCTGGAGTGTCAGCATTGACCATAGAAGATACTTTACTTCCAAAGGCATTTGGATCTGCGGGGGCTTCATTGATTTCGATTGAAGAAGGTATTGGGAAAATGAAAGCGGCATTATCTGGCAGGACTGATAGCACGATGGTAGTGGCAGGAAGAACCAGTGCATTGGCTATAGAAGGAATAGATGGAGCAATTCGAAGAGTTAAAGCTTATGAAGAAGCTGGGGTAGATGCTGTCTTTCTAGCTGGAGCTAAAAGCCGATCTGAATTGGAAGCCATAAGAGCAGAGGTAAAATTACCATTGTTGTTGGGTGGTGCTAGTGGGGAGTTGAATGACAAAGAATTTTTAGCAAGCGTGGGAGTGAAGGTTGCCCTGCAAGGCCACTGGCCATTTCAAGCTGCTATAAAGGCTGTATATGACACATTGAAAGCATTGCGTGAAGGTGTACAGCCTCAAGATCTAAAAGACAGCGTGGCGGATTCGGAATTGATTGCGAGAGTTACTAGAAAAGATGGCTATGATTCCGATACATCATCATTCTTATAATAATTATTAGTGGTTGGAGATAAATCAGTGAGAATATCAATATTGGGTGGTACAGGTCCTGAAGGGCGGGGATTGGCTGTTAGACTAGCAATGGCCGGGAACGCGGTCTGTTTGGGTTCTAGAGATGAATCTAGGGCTATAGATGTTGCGATTGATCTCTCTAGTTCTGTAGGTATTCATGTTATTGGGTTAGACAATGCGTCTGCTGCTAAAGATGGAGACGTTATATTTGTGACTGTGCCATATCAGGCACAGTCGGATTTATTATCTTCAATAAAGGACGACTTGGAAGGTAAAATTATTGTTAACGTGATTGCCCCAATGGAGTTTGTGAAGGGTGTTGGAGCACGAGCATTGGATGTTAAAGCAGGGTCTGCAGCAGAGGAATGTCGTGAGATTGCATGTAATTCCAAAATCGTATCTGCCTTTCAAAATGTAAGTGCAGAAGATCTAGAGAATCCTGATTTGGTACTCGATGAAGATGTAATAATATGCTCTGATGACTCAGATGCTAAAAAAATAGTTATGGAATTAGTTGAAAGTATAGATAATTTGAGGCCTGTGGATGGTGGAGCATTGTCTAACTCTAAGTATGTGGAACAGATCACCCCCTTGCTAGTGAACATAAATCGAATATATAAGATTCATGCGGGAATTAAGATAGTAGGAATATAAATTTAGGTTATGAGGAGAATATCATGCCAAGAGCGACATTGAATTTGCAGGATGCGGAAGTTTTGACAGAAGTTGGGGGGACATGGAGATTCGCTCCAGGATTTATCCCTGGTGCTGATAAGGAAGGTTTTGTATCTGAAACTGAAGGTAGTCCGGCAAGATTACCAGATTTTGATGATTCTAATTGGGAAATCAGAGAAGATCTTACCAAATGGCACTCAAGAGGATTCGCGTTTGCCTGGTATAGAATCAAAGTCACGCTTCCCGCTAAAGTGGATGGAAGGAGTATTTCAGGTGCTAGATGCATATTTGAGACTTGCATAGATGATTACGGTGAGATTTGGATTGATGGAGAATGTGATAGAGATAGAGCATGTGTCCAAGGATTTAATGTGCCACAAAGAGTGGTTATATCTGCTGAACCAAAAGAAGGAGATCAACACACCATAGCATTGCTTGCAATTAATGCTCCGATTGGAGCTCCCGGAGGTGCAGTTTTCGTGCGGTACGCTCAACTTGCTTTTGAATGGAGAGAACCTGGGTATTAAATACCGGGAGTAGTTTTCGATATTAATGGTGTACAAAGAACATCAACCATATCTTAAATTCGCAGCGTTTTGTAACGTGGCCGATGAAGATGCTAAAGGTGATTTGAACCTATCAGGTGTTATCGATCTGATTGAAATAGTCGAACCTGATGAGGGATTAATTGAAGGAACAGTATTAGCAACTCTTAATGTTAACTTAGTATTTTGCATTGCAGATGCCGAACCAGGTGACCACACATTAATGATAGGAATTAAAACGCCAGGATTGCCTTTAGAGCCACCAATACCTCAAAAAATTGTATGGGAAAATGATATAATCTTTCAGCGATGGATAAAGGTAATCCAGATACCTATACAGAGGGTTGGATTGCATGTTGCTGCAATCCTCTTTGATGGCATGCCTTTGGGCGAGGCGAGTTTTTTAGTCCGATACAAGAAATAAAACAATATATAGGATTAGTAAATGATTAAGACAGGTCAAAGATATATAGGTCCGAGCGGTGTAGAAATGGTGGTAACAAAAGGGGGAGAAGGTGAACTAACTGATGGTTCCATTCCTCTTCAAGTTAAAGGTTCGGAAGAAGGGTTTCCGTCTGAATATTCAGTTGAAAATTCTATTGATATGCCTCTGGGTAAAAGGTTCACTTCTCGTGACGGATCCATATCTGTGTTAGTTACTAAAGCTGGTAAATGTAATTTATTGATGAATGGGGATCTTATGGAAATTCAGGAACCTAAAAAACTGCCTTCTTCGGACTAAGAATTTGAATTGAAGTCTTCATTAGATACTTGTTCGCATGTCATGAATTTAACATTGTCGAAAGTTTTTATGTATTGAATTAATTTTTCTAACATGAGTAACCTGCCTGGTCTACCTATATGTTGTGGATGCATTGTTAAATTAAAACACCCTCCATACTTGTAGATGCCTTCGAATTCAGATTTCCATGAGTCATAAACTTCATTTGCGGTTTTTAGTGGTCCCATTCTATTTGCTGATGGGGCGTATACGAAATTAGGAGCATCGTCTAATAACCAATGGATAGGAATCTCGACTATTTGCTTGTCTGCCTTAGTGTTATTAACTAGATATGGTTTATCATCACCCATTAGACTGCTGTCGTAAGTAAAATTATGCTCGATTAGGAGGTCAATAGAGGATTTACTTAATTCCCAACTTGGGGATCGGTAACCTATGGGACATTTACCGGTGATCGATTTAATTATATTCATGCCTTTGTGTATAACTTCATGCTCTTGTTTGGGAGTCAGAGTAGCAGGAGGCTCATGCATATATCCATGATGTCCAATTTCGTGTCCTCTTGCACTAATATTTTCCACTAATTTTGAATTTGTTTCTGCTATGAATCCAGGGATAAAAAAAGTTGAGAATATGTTGTATTGCTCAAGTAGGTCTAAAATGCGCGGCGTGGCAACTTTGGGTCCATAATCTGCCATAGACATCAGACTTGGAAGATTTGCGTGTTCAGGATTTCGATTGATCCATGAAGAGACTCCATCTACGTCAAAGGTTAACAATACGACACATTGAATATCTTTGGGCCATGGATTATATATGTCGGTCCGGGCCGAGTCTGTCACAATAGTTTCTCCAGTTTTAATCTAATTTTGCCCACTAATTAAGCTTGAGGGTTAACAGTATAATAAAGCATGATTTATTATAAGCAATAAATTGGTAATCTGAATTAAGTGAGAGTTAGTATGAGTCATTTGTTTTCCCCAATTACGATACGAGGAGAAACAATTCAAAATAGAATATGGGTATCTCCGATGTGCCAATATTCTTGTGAAGGCAAAGAAGGAATCATTACAGACTGGCATAAAGTTCATTTAGGAACTAGAGCTATTGGAGGTTCCGGATTGGTAATGTTAGAGGCTAGTGCTGTGGAGCCAAGAGGTAGGATTACTCCATGGGATGCTGGTTTATGGAATTCAACACAATCACAAAACTTGAAGCCAACGATTGATTTTATTCAGCAATATGGTTCAGTCCCAGCTATACAACTAGCACATGCAGGACGTAAAGCTTCACATAACAAGCCTTGGGAAGGAGGAAAATACATAAACCCAGAAGAAGGAGGATGGGATATAGTGGCGCCTAGTGCTATTCCTTTTGATGATACTTGTGGAATCCCCGTTGGTTTGGAAGTTACTGATATCAATGAGATTATTGCTAAATTTGTCCACTCTGCTGAATTATCAGTTGAATCTGGTATAAAAGTAATTGAATTACATTTTGCCCATGGGTATTTAATAAATTCTTTTATGTCTAAAACTTCTAACACGAGGGAAGATAGTTATGGTGGAAGCTTTGAAAATAGGATCAGATTACCATTAGAAATTATTAGTAAAGTACGAACAGTTATTCCTGAAAGCATGCCTTTATTCGTTAGAATTTCATGTTCTGAACATCTTAGGGATGGCTGGGATATCGATGATTCAATACAGTTTGCCCATTTTGCTAAACAAGAAGGTGTGGATTTAATAGATTGTTCTTCGGGAGGAAACAGCTACAATCAAGAAATGAAAGTCTTCCCGGGATATCAAGTTCAATATGCTGAGGCAATAAAAAAGAATGTTGATATTTTGACTGGTGCAGTTGGATTAATAACTCAACCAGAACAGGCTGAGGAAATCTTAGCGAATGGTCGAGCAGATGTTGTGTTGCTAGGTAGAGAGTTGTTACGTAATCCTTACTGGCCCATACATGCTCAGAAAACGCTAGATGGCGAGGCTTCAATCGCAGACCAGTATCTTAGGGCATTGTAATCTTAAGATATAGTGTCGAAGCCAGTGTACGGTCTTAGTACTTCCGGAATTAGTATGGTTCCGTCTTCTTGTTGATAATTTTCTAAAATTGCAATTAATATTCTAGGTATAGCTAGACCTGAACCATTTAATGTATGAACAAATTGCGGTCTCGCTTTAGCATCTGGCTTGTACCGTAAGCTAGTTCGTCTAGCTTGGAAGTCTGTGCAGTTCGAGCAAGTGCTTACTTCAAGCCACTCTTCGCAACCGGCAGCCCACACTTCTATGTCAAATGATTTGGCAGATACAAATGATATATCACCTGTGCATAGTTGGACTATTCTGTATGTGAGGCCAAGTTCTTTACATATGTCTTCCGCATCGTTTAATAAACTATCCAGTTCTTGGTTAGAAGTTTCGGGGTCTACAATCTTGTACATTTCAACTTTATGGAATTGATGGACTCTTTTTATTCCTCTTGTGTCTCTGCCAGCGGCAGCCTGTTCGCGCCGAAAACATGGAGTATGCGCCACATAATATTTTGGGAGTTCGGACATTTCTAGGATTTCGTCTTTATGTAATCCTGTAATTGGGACTTCAGCAGTAGGAATGAGCCATAGATCATCTTCGTCGTCGTGATAGAGGTTATCTCCAAATTTAGGAAGGTTGCCAGATCCAAAAATGATGTCTTGTCTAACCATGTATGGCACACTTACTTCTGTATACCCATGTTTGTCTGTGTGATAGTCTAGCATCCAGGCAATCAGAGCTCTTTCTAGTTTTGAGCCAAGCCCTTTGAGTGAGTAAAATCTACTGCCAGACAGTTTAGCGCCCCTTGGCAAATCAATAATATCTAGCCTCTCTCCTATATCCCAATGGGCTTCTAGGTCAAAGCTATATTGAGGTATTTCCCCGTGTTGTCTAGTTATAGGATTATCATTTTCGTCTTTGCCTATAGGAACCTGTGTGTCTGGCAAGTTAGGTATTCGGCTTAGTAAATCATTGATAGTGGTTTCTAGTTCTTTGATATCATTATCCAAAGAAGAAATTTTTTCGCCTACGGTTTTCATTACTTCCATTTCGGATGGATCTATATCTTGTCCGTTTGCTCTGCGTTCACCAATGCTCTTACTCACTTCGTTTCTATGCCGTTTGAGTTCATCATTTTCAATGATGTTTTTCCTTCGTGACTCGTCAAGGGACAAAATATCTTCTAGGCTATTTGATTCGCCTCTGTTTGCTAAAGCATCTATTACTAATTGAGGATTAGTTCTGATTAAATCTATAGAAATCATATTTTAGTACCATCATTTAAGTGTTCGCATATGCGGGAAAATGATAGCGTCTCTTATGCTAATTTCTTCGGTGAGTAGCATAACTAATCTATCTATTCCCATTCCTAGTCCTCCGGTAGGAGGCATTCCTAGTTCTATTGCAGTGAGAAAGTCTTCGTCTAATCTGTCTAACTCATCATCTCCATACATGTCGCGTATTTGTTCTTGCCCTTCCAGTCGGGTTCTTTGGATGACTGGATCATTTAATTCAGAGTAGGAGTTAGCGATTTCCATACCAGCGATGTATGCTTCGAATCGCTCTACATAACCGGGTTTAGATGGATGAGATTTTGCTAGTGGAGACATTACTTCAGGGTAATCTATTAAAAAAGTTGGCTGGATTAAATGTGGTTCGATAAAATCACCTAGCATTTTATCGATGAGCCTTCCTCTGTTTTCTAAATTAGTGACATCTAATCCTAATTCACGAGCTTTTTGGCTGAGACTTTGATCATCTGGGTATTCGTCTATATCTATGCCTGCCCGATTTAACAACTCTTCTCGTAACGAAAGACGAGGCCATGGGGGACTTAAGTTGATTTTATGGTCTCCCCACGCGATTTCTGAACTTCCATTGATTTTCAGGGCAAGATGATTGATTAATGACTCCACCATAGACATTACATCATTGTAGTCAGCGTATGATTCATAACTTTCTAATAGTGTGAATTCAGGATTGTGATTTTGATCCACTCCTTCATTTCGGAATACCCTGCCTATCTCATATACTTTGTCAAAACCTCCAATTATTAATCTTTTCAAATATAATTCAGTAGCTATACGGAGGTATAAATTCTCGTCTAATGCGTTGTGGAATGTTACAAATGGCTTGGCATGAGCACCTGCTGGTATAGGTACTAAAACTGGTGTCTCAACTTCGATGAAACCACGATCATTCATAAATTCTCTTAAAGCTGTTAAGAGCTTGCTGCGATTGGCGAAAGTACTTATAACTTCTTCGTTGGCGATTAAATCTAAATATCGTTGTCTGTAGCGAGTTTCAGTGTCTTTTAAACCGTGGAATTTTTCCGGCAGAGGTCTGATTCCTTTGCATAGGATAGTGAATTCATCGGCATGTAAGGTTACTTGTCCTGTCCTAGTCCTCATAACATTACCTTTGGCACCTATAAAATCACCTATGTCTAGATGGTCAAGTAATTCGAACTGTTCTCCTAGGACATTGGATCTAAATAGAATCTGAATTGTGTCACTATAATCACGGATATCAATGAATTTTGCTTTACCCATTCCTCTGATTGCTATGATTCTCCCTGCCAGGGTTATTTTATCGCCATCATCATTATGTGGATCGGAGGACTCGGATTCTTGTTCAATAAAATTATTGACAGACGTTAATATGTCAGATGTACGGGAATACCTAGCTGGATAGGGGTCAATCCCTAGTTCTTTGATTTTATTTAGTTTTATAAGTCTGCTATTTATTAAGCTATTATCGTGATACTGCATAGAAACGAATTAAATTTATTAATGCTCCTGTTATAATGGTCTTATTCTAATTGGTTAAGGCTCTAATCATATATGTTATCAAATGATTTACACCAGCTTATGAAGTCTGAAGGTATAAAAATAACACCTCAAAGGCTTGCGATAGCTGAGGTTCTTGTAAATTCTACTGATCATCCATCTGTGCAGCAAATTTATGAAAGAGTTAAAGATCATTTCCCTTCTCTGACATTGAACACGATTTATTCTACCATCAATGTTCTTGTGAAACGTGGATTAATACAGGAATTACCTTTTCAACAGTATTCGAGATATGAATCTAATTTGAATCCTCATTTAAATTTGGTGTGTACTATTTGCGGTGATATAGCGGATTCAAGTGTAGCTGACGCTTTAGTCAAAGATTTACTACAAAATGTTGAAGGATCTGAAAACTTTGAAATTGCATGGCAGCGGATGGATTTTTATGGAGAATGCAAGAAATGCATGTCTGTTAAAGATTGAGAGTTTTCTATACTTAAATGAGTAATCAAATTGATGATGTAGTGGGAATAGTTCTCTGGACTGACAATCTGGATGAAATGGTTTCGTTTTATAAAGATATTTTGGAATTGCCCCTGCATTCATCACGCCCTAATTTTGTTTCATTTGAGTTCGGGAATTTTAGACTTAATATAGGGAATCATAGTGAGGTACATGGCGTAGCTAAAGACCCGTATAGAATAATGATTCATTTATCAGTACCTCACATAGACTACTGGTACGAGAGACTTAACTTATTGGGAATAAAGTTTATCAGAGCACCCGAGGAAGAAAGTTGGGGAGGAATAGTTGCTACTTTCCCTGATCCTGACGGCAATATGCTTCAATTTCTTCAATTCCCAAGTTGAATTAGCTCTTAGCACAGCAACATAGCGTCACCATAGCTAAAAAATCTATAGTTGTTTTGTTTCGCTTCTGCATATGCGTTCATAATGATGGGCTTGCTAGAGAATGCTGAAATCATCATTAGTAAAGTTGATTTAGGGAGATGGAAGTTGGTTACCATTCCGCTAACTGCCTTGAATTCGTATCCGGGTAATATAAATAGGTCGTTGTCACCAGTATATGGCTCGATTTGTAAAGGCGTGTTTTGAGATCTATTTGCCAAAAATTCTAGGACTCGGACACTAGTTGTTCCTATGGATATGATTCGCCTATTGTGTTTCAAAGCTTCGTTAATTTTGAGGATGTTTTCAGAATCTGTGCTGATGAATTCACTATGAATGCGGTGGTGTCTAGCATCTTCTTCGTGTATTGGTTGAAAAGTGTCCAAGCCAATATGAAGAGTTGTAAAAGCTATTTTGATTTCTCGCGCTTTAAGTTGCTCCAATAATGTTTCTGTGAAATGGAGCCCAGCTGTAGGAGCTGCTACACTTCCTAGATTGGATGAATATACAGTTTGGTATCTGTCCGTGGGCTCTGTGTTGTGCTTTATATATGGAGGTAATGGCAATTCCCCTAAGAACATTGCTAATTCTTCATTTTCTAGTTTGATGACTTTGGTGCCGTCAGGATTTGTGTCAATTATGTGTGCAACTGTTGATTGAGTACCATTAGTTAAAGTGATCACATCATTTTGTCTTAGACGTTTGCCTGGTTTGCTTAGTGAATGCCAATATCCGTTGGGTAATTTTTTAAGCAGCAGGATTTCCACTTTGGTATTTGTGTTTTTTTTAAACCCTTTTAATCTAGCAGGAATCACTTTTGAATTATTTAGCACCAATAAATCTGTGGGTCTCAATATGTTTGGTAATTCTGAAAAAACTGAATGTTGTATTCGTCCGCTATATCGATCTACAAGCATTAATTTGGAGCTATCTCTGGGCTCCGCAGGTCTTTGAGCGATAAAACTGTTGGGCAAATCATAGTTGAAGTCTTCGGTTAGTATAGGTTGCTGATATTTGTTCAAGCTACATTCCCTGACAGATGGTTTGATTTCATCCATGATTTGAGAGTGTTGTTGAGTAACATAGTGATAGTCATAGGTCCGACTCCCCCAGGGACTGGAGTAATAGCGTAGACTTTCTCAATAACCGATTCGTAATCTACGTCTCCAACGAGCCGATACCCTCTTTTTCTGGTTGGGTCATCCATTCGATTGATACCGACATCTATCACAGTTGAACCGGGTTTTATCATGTTTCCGTCAATGAAGTTAGCTTGTCCTATGGCCGCTATGAGAATATCTGCATCTGATGTGATGTTTGGGAGATTATCCGTTCTCGAATGACAAATAGTTACAGTAGCGTCAGCTCCGACACCACGTTGGCTTAATAAACTTGCTACGGGTTTGCCGACTATATTACTTCTACCACATATGACTACTCGTTTTCCTCTAGTCTCGATGTTATTACGTAGCAGGATTTGCTGGATTCCTAAGGGAGTGCAAGGCACAAATATTGGACTCCCTTGGACTAACTGCCCCAAATTGAATGGGTGGATCCCATCCACATCCTTAGATGGGTCGACTGAATTTATGACTTCTATCTCATTTATGTGACTAGGTAATGGTAGCTGCACCAGGATTCCGTCTACATTTGGGTCATCATTTAATGCATTTATTTGAGCTATGATTTCCTTTTGGTTGGAATCAGATTGCATTCTAAAGGTTTCAGTTAAAATTCCTGCATCGTTACAAGCTTTCTCTTTGTTGCGCACGTAGACTGAGGAAGCATCATCATCTCCTACTAATAGTACAGATAATTTTGGTGGCCTTTGGTGGCCGATTAAGTTTTCTAACTCCAGTTTAAGTTCTGACCTTATTTGTTGTGAAAGTTTGTTACCGTCTAATATAATTGCCATAAAGCATCCTCTAGTAATATTTTATCAATTCGGACTCAATTGTAAATTTATCTTTTACATGTGGTGTGTATATGAAAATATGTTCCTTGTTGCCAAGTGCTACAGAAATAGTGTGTTCTCTTGGTTTAGAAGACCAGTTAGTTGGGATATCCCACGTATGTGATTATCCCGAATCAGTGTTGAAAAGTGATGCAGTAATAATTACAAGGCGTTCATCGGATTTATCAGGACTTTCAAGTCAGAAGATTGATGAAATAATCAAATTTAACAGAGAACAAAAAATTGCCACTCAAATAGTCGATGGAGACTTATTGAAGAAAATTTCACCTGATGTGATCTTGACCCAAGAGTTGTGTTACGTCTGTGCTGTTGAATATGGAGCCGTTTGCGAGATCACTCTAGATATACTCGATTATCAGCCTAAAATAGTTAGTTTGAAACCTGCGGGCATACAAGACATATTGAATAATATTTTGTTGATTGCTGATGCGTGCGATGTGATTGATGAAGGTAACAGGGTAGTTGATTCCATTCAAACACGGATAGACTTTATATCTAAGACGTTGGCCCAGAACAATTATAATAAAGGGCCAAAAACTTTTTGCATAGATTGGTTGAATCCACTTAGGAATACAGGCCAATGGATACCGGAACTCATTGAGTTGGCAGGTGGCAATGAAGGGTTAGCTGAAAAAAACGGCAAGAGCAGAGAAGTATCTTGGTCTGAAGTAGTGGATTATGATCCTGACTTTATATTTTCAATGCCCTGCGCTTTTCCAATGCACGAGGTGGATAATGCTAGCAGATTAGCCTTCTCTGAAGTTGAACAGTTTAATGAAATAAATGCGGTCAAGAAGGATCAGGTTTATCTGTTTGATGGACAAATTCCTAGCAGACATGGTCCTAGATTCATAGATGTTTTGGAAAATTTTGCAGCAGTAATGTATCCAGAATTATTCAATGGTTTATTTAACACAGGAATGTACACTAAATATTCTTTGTAAGTGCTAATGTTATGTGGCATCCACATGATGATAGATGAAATAATATAACTATGAAGATGAAATTTTGTTTTATTCTGTTAACTGTTTCTATATTGTTGGCTTGCCAAAACGATGAATCAAGTGACCAGTCTGAATTTATATCTCCTATGACAGCAGAAAATATAGCAGCTACTATCACTCAGCTTGATATATTGATTTCAGACGCGAAGAGCAAAACTTCAACATTGACTGCTATAAGCAATGAAAGTACTTTGGATGCGGTCAACGCCCACAATAAAATTTATCAAGGTATTTCAGCTCCCAATATGCCTGCTTCAACTACTAATACACCTACTCAACAGCCAGATGTAAATGGCTCTTCTAGCCCTGCTGAGGTAAACACCGATCTTAATGAGAGGGTGTTTATAATTCCCACAATTTCTTATCCGCCCACAATTGTTAAAGTTCCTGCAACTGTCACGCCTACCCCCACTCCTGCATACACTTCTGTTCCATCCAAAATGCTTGGAGGAGGGTATTCATATATAGATGATGGCACAGGAATTAGTGTGGGGATAACGTTATTGATGGTATCAGGTCGTACAGTCAACATACAATATACATTAAAAAACCCCACCAGCAACAAAATAATGAAAGAAGGGTATTTCTTTGTTTATTTTGAAGATGGCAGTGCAAGATCTTACAAAGGATTACGGGCTAATATAATGCCGGGCCAAGAAGTAAATAGGTCTTATGAATGGACTATGCCTATTCAAAGGAAAGCTATGCGAGTTGTTTATGGAGGTGATCATTCCGAATATTCACCGATAAAAGGCAACTTGAGCTGGGATGTGATTAGATGAAGCATGTTGAATTTTGCAATCATCCTCTCGCCAATATTGGAGTTGAAATAGTATTTAGTTTTATAATATAATTGTATTTATACTATAACACTTAATGATATTGGAGAGCTAAATATATGAAAATAAAATTAATTACACTGGGTTTGTTGATTGTTTCTGGAATCTTGATGGGATGCGGAACTGATACTGCTCAAACAGATGCAGCTGCTTCCTCCACGTCTTCGAATGCCGGGCAGGCTGTTGAAAGCGTAAAGTCTAACGAACCAAGTCCTACTTCTACTATGGCGGTCAGTGAGAATAATGAAATAACCCCTGACGCTTTGGGTAATCTATCGGTTAGTTCAATTGGGGACACACTTAAATTCAATTCTGATTCAGTTTTATTGCCCAAAGGTACAGAAATAAACGTGATATTTAAGAATGAGTCCGTAGGTCTAGAACATAACTGGGTTGTAATCAATAAGGAAGATAAAGACGCTGTATTAGCAGATGCTATAGCAGCTGGACCAGACAGTGAATGGCTCAAGCCAGCAGATTCCAGGGTTTTAGCTTATACAAAATTGGTTAAGCCTGGAGAGACGGACAATATCACTTTTACTACTCCAGATTCGGGGACCTTATTGGCTATATGCACTTTCCCAGGGCATGCAGCCGGGGGTATGGTTTCTGACATAGCAGTGGAGTAAAGAACAACCAAGCCAGGCATTCATAACAGAGAATGATTATTTGTTTATAATCATTCTCTGTTACTAATGAATGCAAAATAAGTAGCCTGAAAGTATTGACATACATATGCCATGAAATTAATATAGCAGGTAATGGAAAAGTTGACCATCAACTAATATATTTGAAGGAGGCTACTAATGTCTAACAGAGACGAACTTGCCTTAATGGCACACCTGATGAGACGGGCTGGCTTCGGTGCAACTCAAGAAGAATTAGAACAACGGGTTGCTAAAGGATATGAAGCTACTGTAGAAGAATTAGTTTCACCAGGCGAAGACCAACCATCCGGAAACATGGCACTATTATTACGATATCACCCTGGAAGCTTACTCCCTGGCGGAGTCCCAGTTATGGGTCAGGCTAACTGGATGTATAACATGGTAACAACTGAAAGGCCGTTAGAAGAAAAAATGGCACTATTCTGGCATCATGTTTTTGCAACTGGAAACTCCAAAGTTGATAACTGCGACCAAATGCTGGAACAGATAGATATGTTCAGACAGTACGGTATGGGTAGTTATAAAGATATGCTGATTGAGATTTCACGAAATCCAGCTATGATTTTCTGGCTTGATAATAACGAGAATCACCGGGATGCTGTGAATGAAAACTGGGGCCGAGAATTGCTGGAATTATTTAGCATGGGTGTCAGTAACTACACAGAAGTGGATGTTCGTGAGGCTTCAAGAGCTTTCACAGGATGGACTCTTGGTAACAAGGTTCCAAGATTGCCTTATGGAAGATTCTCATGGAGTTTTGAATACCGGGAAGAAGACCATGATAATACTGATAAAACCTTCTTGGGATACACAGGTAATTTTGGAGGAGAAGATATCATTGATATCATCTTGAAAGAACCTGCTACCTCAAGATTCATATGCAGACACCTATATAACTTCTTCGTAGCGGATGAACCACAAGTCCCAGCATGGACCATTGAACCTGCAAGAGACGAAGAAGCGTTAGAGGCCATGATAGATGTATTCGAAGAGTCCAACTACAACATGCAGGCAGTATTAAGATTTGTGTTAAATTCTGATTTCTTCAAGAATGCAAGATTTGAAAAAATCAAGAGCCCTGCGGAAGTGGTTGCAGGAACTTTAAGAATGGTAGGGCAATTCCAATTCCCAGAACCAGGTATAAAAGATATTGGAAACCAACCTACTTATATGGGTCAAGCTCTAATGGATCCTCCTAGTGTGGAAGGCTGGCATACAGGTAGTGAATGGATCAACAGTGGTTCTTTGCTTGCTCGTATCAACTTCGTAGCTGATCGAGTGGCAGATACAACCCTACCTGGAGTGAAATCTATAGTAGATAAAATGAAAGGTGATGGTATATCCAGTTCCGAACAGTTATTGGATGCCTGCTTAGATAACATGGGTTATTTAGTATTGAATGATGAGACCAGAGATCATTTGTCACAGCATGCTGCTTTGGCAGGAAATGTGGATTGGTCTGACGAATCAACAACTTCAGAAAGAATTGGTGAAATGTTGGCACTTATTAGTGCTACCACTGAATATCAATTCGCTTAGAACTTAGAGAAAAGGAGATATATAATGACTAGCACTAAAAAAGATCCAGTAATAGTTGTACTGCAGCTAACTGGTGGTAACGATTACTTCAATACTGTGATTCCTTACAACGAGTCACTTTATTATGACAACAGGCCTGCTTTGGCTATTCCGCAGGAAGAAATGTTAAAAATTGATTCCAGTTTGGCATTCAATCCAGCGATGGCTCCAGTTAAAGAGCTTTATGATGCTGGTAAAGTAGCTGTTTTACATGGAATTGGTTACCCTGATTCACCTAGATCTCACTTCAGGTCGATGGATATCTGGCATACCTGCGAGCCTGATAAGGTTGGGACAGAAGGATGGGCAGGAAGAGTAACACGAGAATTAGACCCTAATAAAGAAAACGTGTTGACTGCAATTAACTTCGGACATGGATTACCTAGAGCGTTGGCTGTACCAGGTGTGCCTGTTGCTGCTATTGCAGACTTAGGTACCTATGGTTTGTTGACGGGAATATCAGATAATTCACAGAGAGCTAAAGCTTTGGACATTTTCTCGAAAATGTACAGTCCAACTGTGGGTGGAAGTTTTGTAACTGATTATCTAAAGAATACAGGTATGGATGCGATGGTGGGAGCAGATATCGTAAAAGTAGCTCCAGAAAAATATTCATCAACTGTAGAATATCCTAATAGTTCAATTGCGCAACATCTGAGAGATATTGCTCAAGTATATTTTGCAGATTTGGGCACTCGAGTGTTCTACACTCAGCATGCAAGCTTTGATACTCACGCAGGTCAAGGCCCAGCTCATCCTCAATTGTGGAAAGATGTTTCAGAAGGTATATCAGCGTTTTTCCAGGACTTGGAAGAACACGACGCTGGAGACAATGTAATTATGTATCTCTTCTCTGAATTTGGAAGAAGAGTTCATGATAATGGCTCTGGTACTGACCACGGTGCTGCAGGTGTATCATTCGTAATTGGTAACCAAGTAAAAGGTGGAATGTACGGAGAGTATCCTTCAGCCAAAGCAGAGGATCTGGAACAAGGGGACTTGGTTCCTAACTATGACTTTAGAGGAGCATATTCCTCTATCATCGAAGACTGGATCGGATTGGATGCTAATCCAATAGTGAACGGTAACTTCGAAAAGATGTCTCTGTTCAAATAAGACTGACATTTTAATAAACATGGACAGCATGTAGGTTACCTAATCTGCATGTTGTCTGTGTTTAAAGAACCAAAGATTAGAACAGGAAATTACAGATTTCGGAGGAGAGATGGCTCAAAATACTGTCGCCGCAGGGCGAGCATGGCTTTATAGCCACAATATAGGTAGAAATGCAGTAGCCGGTATGGGTTTTAGTTTACCCATAAGTGTTGCTTGCGCCGATGACGGCGTTTTATACGTCGCTAATAGAGGGAATGAACAAAATCCGGGAGGGATCAGACTTTCCAAACTAACTGTGGATCAAGAATTCATAAATGAATTTGGCAGGACTGGCCTGGCTTATGGATCTGAAGGTTCTAAAGAAGGCCCTCTGTTTAAAATACTTACTGGCGTAGCAGTAGATGCAGATGGAAATATTTACGCTACAGACGAATGGTTTAACCGCGTTACGATATTTAACCCTGAAGGTGAGGTTATCGGACAATGGGGAGAAGCTGGCGAAGAAGACGGTAAGTTTAATGGGTCTGGCGGAATATGTTTTGATGCGGACGGTGACGTTTGGATTGTTAACACATTTGACAGCAAGGTGCAGAAGTTTTCTAAAGACGGAAAATATATATCAGGCTTCGGAGTGAAAGGTAGTGGTGATGGAGAAATGGAGATGCCTTATGGTATCGCTATTGATGATAATGGAGACATTTACATTGCTGACTGGGGGAACGACCGATGCTTGAAATTCGATCCTTCAGGTAATCACTTATTGACGTTCGGTGGCCCAAGCGGTCCAGGATCTCTTAAGAATCCAACCGGGGTATGCGTTGATGGTGATGGTGATGTTTATGTAGTGGATTGGATGCATGAAAGAGTGGTTATCTATGATGTAGACTCTAAGCCTTTGAGTTACTTGTATGGCGACGCCTTGGAAGTATCTAAATGGGGTCAGATGTCAATAGATGCGAATCCAGACATGAACAAAGCTCGAAGGAGAGTTCAGAATTTGGGAGAACAACAACGTAGGTTTAGGATGCCGACAGGCTGTGCTTTCGACAGAGATAATAACAGATTAATAATTTGTGATACTCAACGCGGAAGATTACAAATCTATGAAAAAGACAACAGTTACCTAGATCCTCAAGTTAATCTATAATAACGGATCTAGTTGAAACTAAAACAGGGACGCTTTTGGCGTCCCTGTTTTAGTTTTGCGATAGTATGTTAAAATTTGCAGTTGTTAATTATGACGATGGATTTAACATGAATTTTATTTCAGTAACAGATTTAACAGGTTCGCAAATATTGGATGTGGTATCTCGAGCAAAAGCAATAAAAGCTGGAGATTTCGATACTTGTTTGTCGGGAAGAACATTTGGACTACTATTTGAAAAGCCATCGCTGAGAACTAAAATGAGTTTTCAAATAGGAATCAATAAGTTAGGAGGATACGGTATATATCTCGGCCCTGAAGAAGTAGGGCTTGGTAAAAGAGAAACCACCGAAGATATATCAACTGTGTTGTCTTCCTACGTAGATGGAATAATTGCGAGAGTAAACTCACATGCATCTTTAACTGAGATGGCGACCTTTTCTGCTGTACCTATCATTAATGCATTGTCTGATGTAGAACATCCGTGTCAGGCTGTGGCTGATTTATTGACTATTAGTGAAAATAAGTCTATTTCTCCAGAAACCAAACTTGCCTTTGTAGGGGATGGGAATAATGTATCCAGAAGTTTGTCTTTGATGTGTGCTTCTGTTGGGATAAGTTTTTCTATTGCGACCCCAAAAAAATATGAATTAGATCAAGATACGGTGAACCTTGCTGCAGATATGGCGGCAAGATCAGGTGCTACGATGACATATTGCAACGACCCGATCGAAGCGGTGTATCAGGCAGATATAGTGTATACAGACGCATGGACCAGTATGGGCCAAGAAAAAGAATCAGAACAACGTATAATTGATTTTCAGGGATTCACGGTGAATGAGGAATTATTGACTAATGCAAACCCCGAAGTGATATTCATGCACGATATGCCAGTTCATTATGGTGAAGAGGTTCCCAAAAATATGTTAAGCTCCTCCCAATCTGTTGCCTATAAGCAAGCATTTAATCGTTTACCTGCCCAGCAGGCAATACTAGAATATATATACAAGGGCTAAAGTTATGGAATCATCAGGATCCAATATGCCTACAGTTGCTATAGTGGGCCGCCCCAATGTTGGTAAATCCTCACTTTTCAATCGAATTATTGATCGGAGACACGCTATCGTAGCTAATGAAGAAGGTACCACTCGTGACAGATTGGTGTCAGTTGTAGATCGTTATGAAAAAAAGTTTTTGTTAGTTGACACGGGTGGATTAGATTTGGGCTCTACTGACACTTTGGTTACCAAAGTGAAAGAACAGGCTGGAATGGCTATCTCGGGTGCAGATGTGGTCCTATTTGTGGTTGATTGTGATTCAGGATTGACCCCCACTGATCAGTTGATTGCGGACCAGTTACGTACTGCGGACATCAATATTATTCTCGTAATTAACAAGGTGGATAATGATGGAAGAAGGAACAATATAGCAGAGTTTTTTAGTATGGGATTTTGGAATTATGTTTGTGTAAGCGCTCATCACAATATAGGTATGGATGATTTGTATTCTTTAGTGTCTGAGTTATTACCTCATGAACCAGATGCAGGTGTTTCAAACATCGAGGATGATTCCATCAAAATAGCGATTGTAGGTAGACCTAATGTAGGTAAGTCCGCTCTAGTGAATGCTGTACTGGGTGAAGAACGCACTATAGTGAGCCCAATTGCAGGTACTACTCGTGACGCGATTGATTCTGATTTGATGTTTGAAGATAGACAACTTACCTTGATAGATACAGCCGGTATCAGGCGGCCTGGGAAGGTTGGTGTTGGAATAGAAAAGTTTAGCGTGTTACGAGCTATGTCAGCAGTTGAGCGGAGTGATGTAGTTGTGATGGTTGCTGATGCGTCATTATTAGCTACTTCGCAAGATATCCATGTTGCAGGCTTGGCATGGGAAATGTGCAAAGGAATTATAGTAGTAGTTAATAAATGGGATTTAGTTAATAATCCGACAGAACATGCACAGATGCGTGCTATGAATAGAGTTAGAGATAGAATGCATTTCATGAATTACATTCCGGTATGTTTTACGTCTGCTTTGTATGGTGAAGGAATTGATGGGTTATTAGCAACTGTGCTAGATCTGTACGAGGAACGTAATATTCGTGTTGATAACACGAAATTGCAGTACGCTCTGTATAATGCTTTGGCCAATCATATGCCAAAAGCCCCAAAAACGAAATCAAGGCGTGGAATCAAAATCCGTAAAATGTCTCAAGTTGGCGTGAATCCTCCAACTTTTACTGTATCTGTGAATAATCCAGAACTCCTCCATTTTACCTATAAGCGTTATTTAGAGAACCAGATTAGACAGGAATTTGGATTTAATCGAACTCATTTAAGGTTAATCTATAAAAAAGCATGATTGATTCAAAAAAGACATTTAGGATATTCCTTTACATATTCATACCTGTACTATTTGCGTCTCTGTTTCTGACAGTGTATTACGGGGAATCGTTTGGCTCCATCCCTTTGTATGCAGTTATTGGCTTACAGCTGTACCTCTTAGGTTCAGTTCCTTGGGGATACATAGTGTATAGAATTAGGACAGGTAGAGATATTAGGGAATATGGCAGTGGGAAAATAGGTACATCTAATATGTTTCGGACATCAGGGAAATATATAGGTTTCTCAGTGTTAATATTGGACTGCCTCAAAGGCGGTATAGCTGTTTTAGTAACTTCTAACTTAATTTATAACAATTGGATTATGGTATTAATGTTGCTACTGGTAGTAGTTGGACATAATTGGTCTGTATTTTTAGGATTTAAGGGTGGACGGGGTATTGCCCCTGCGTTGGGAAGTTTGTTGATTTTGACGCCTGTATCAGCAGCTTTAGCACTGCTAGTTTTTCTACCAGTTACATTCATTTCAAAATATCTGTCTCTAGGTTCCATTTTAGGAGTTGTTATGGCAGTAGTATCTGCATGGATTCTCACCGCATTAGGTTGGTACACTCCTACAGTATCCATATATGCCACTATAGTAGGAATCATAATTTTATTCCAGCATAGAGATAACATGCAGCGGATAATAACACGTACGGAACGTAAGATTGGCCAGCCTGCAGAGAAATTAACGAGTGAATAACATAACGGTGGTGGGTGTTACCACTTGGGGCGTTACCTTGGGAGTGTTAGCCGGACAATCCTCGAATAATAAAATTTCTATATTAAGTAGAACAGAAATTGAGGCTACTAAACTTTCCACTGAAAACGAATGCAGCCGATTTTTACCAGGAGTTAAATTTCCTGACGGTTGCAGGTTCACTCATTATGCTGATAAGGCGCTCGAAGATGCTAATGTTGTCATAGTGGCTGTACCTTCTCATACCTTCAGAGAAAATATTATTCATATTGCTGATGCAATACCTTCTGATGCGATCTTGGTGAGTGCAACTAAAGGCTTAGAAATGCCTCAAAAACTGAGAATGACGGAAATAGTAGCCCAAGAAATCTCACAAGAGATTTGTGATGCTATGTGTGTTATTTCTGGTCCTAATCTTGCTAAAGAAATAGTGGAAGGTAAACCATCATCGTCTGTTGTAGCAAGTATCAATGAATCTAATGCAGAGTTGGTCAGAGACATAATCATGAGACCTACTTTCAGAATTTATACTTCTAAGGATGTGTCAGGCGTAGAGCTTTGTGGAACACTTAAAAACATTATTGCTATAGGTGCAGGAATAGTAGATGGGTTGGGATTAGGAGACAATTCTAAAGCCGCTTACATTACACGAGGTATCGCAGAAATCACAAGATTAGGGGTTGCCCTTGGCGCTTCTTCTAGTACCTTTGCGGGCTTGGCAGGAATGGGAGATATTGTAGCTACTAGTTTCAGTAAATTAAGTAGGAATCGCTATTTGGGAGAACAAATTGCTCATGGTAAAACGATTAAAGAAATTACTGGAAATATGCACAATGTAGTTGAAGGAATTCAAACTACTAGGGCAGCGGTAGAATTGGGTGAAGAATATGGCATTGAATTGCCAATTACAGAGGCTATATACAAGATTTTGTTTGAAGATATGAGTCCGCTTGAGGGGATACAAGAATTGATGAATCGACGACCTACTTCAGAATAATTACTCTTTATCTCTTTTGTTTAGTTCGATCATCTCCCATATAAATACGCCCCCTCCGATTAAAAGGACACTGAGGTAAGTGACTGATCTGTCCAATAATATCAGAGCTATAGAATTCTCTGGTGTCATATTTAATAGTAATGTACCTAACCCTGCCACACCGGATTCTACTGCTCCTATACCTCCGGGTGTTGGCACTAATGTGAGCATTGCGTGAACCAAAGATAATATGGAAGTATGTGCGAATTCTAGGTCAAACCTTAAAGCGGATGCAATGAAATAAACCCTTATAATTTCGCAGAGCCACGCTAAAACAGACATCAAGAAGGCAGGAGGAATATCTTTCTTGGGTATTTGTGCACCCTCTTTTGCTTTTTGGATTAGATTGGTTAAAAGTGGGAATTTGGGAATATTCTTAATTTTGCTTACAGCTATGAAGGCTAGTAATAATATTCCTAGTAAGACAACAGGTAAGAGAATTAACATTTGTATCTCTTTATTGGATGTTTGGATTAGTACTTGTCCAAATACCCCGACGAGAATTGCTAACATAACACAGTCCAGCAGTCGTTCGGTAATCAGTGTTCCTAATAGATTTGTAAACCCTTTTGAATATTTCTTGTCAAATGCGTAGACTTTATATAGGTCACCAATTCGGAAGAGCGATGCAGAATTAATGAAATTACTTAGATAAATTAATTTTATGTATTCTAAAGATGACGGTTGAGTCTTACTATCTATATCTCCTACCAGAAACTTCCAGCGCAGACCTCTGAATACGAAGCTTAAATAGTGTGTTATGAATGCTAAAGCAAAAGGTATTGGACCAGCTTCTAGTATGATGGACATTACTTTTCCGATGTCTATATCAAAGCCGGTTATGAGTACGATTATGATACCGCTAACTATCACAAAGCTAATGAAAGTCGGGATAGAAAGAATACGTTTTAATACTTGAGAAATATCAAGGGTTTTTCTTGGATACATCAACCTACCGCTAGAGCCTATGATTGCATCAGTTAGATAATTCCATCTCTTATCGTGAAAGATATATCTTCTTCAACTGTGGTTAAATAGGATATCTTGCTGGGTTTGAGAAATGCAATAATATCTTGAACCAAAGATTCCGGAGTTGAAGCTCCTGATGTTATACCGATCACTTCTTTATTTGCTATGAACTCATCAGGAATTTCATTTACTGTGTTGACAAGCATTGCAGGCACTCCAAGATTAATGGATAGCTCTTTGAGACGATTGCAATTTGAACTATTTTGAGCCCCTATTACTAGAATAGCGTTGACTTTTTGAGCCATGTCTTTTACTGCGTTTTGACGATTTGTGGTTGCGTAGCAAATATCGTTTCGTATTGTAGAGTTGGAGTATTCTGAAGCTATTTTATCAGTGATGTTTTGGGTGTCATTGACTGATAATGTGGTTTGAGTCAGTACTGCTATATCACTGTTTGTGTCCCAATCCGGAATAGATTCTAAATCTTTATCATTTACCAATGTCATAGGGGTTTGCCCCATAGTTCCTTTAACTTCTTGGTGTCCTTCATGTCCAACTAAGATAATTTTTTTGCCTAGAGAAGCATACTTTTTCGCTTCATTGTGTACTTTGGTAACTAGAGGACAAACCGCATCAATTACGTTCAAATTTCTTTCTCTGGCTTTGTCAAAATCTTCAGGTGGTGAACCATGAGCTGAAAATACAACATGGGAACCTTCAGGGATTTCTTCAACAGTTTCTACCGTTATTGCTCCTTTGCTTTCAAGGTCTTCAACTACATGAGGATTATGAACGATCTGGTGCTTGATATAGACTGGAGCACCGTATTTTTTAAGAGCTAGTTCAACCATATCGATGGCACGAACTACTCCTGCACAAAATCCTCTAGGGGAGCTTACAAGTATCTCCATTACGTCTCTGAAACCAATTCAAGGTATTTATAAGCTGAGCCAGTATTTAACAAGATCACTGTTTCATCTTGTGAGACCAGCCCGTTGTTTAATAGCTGTCTTAAGCCTACTAATGTTGCTGCTCCTTCTGGACAGATAACTACACCTTCATCGCTTGAGATTTCATACATTGCATCTACCATTTCTTTGTCAGTCACAGAAAGAGCTGTTCCTCCAGTCTCACGTAGTATCTTCAATATAACGTAGTCTGCGAAAGGTCCTGGAACTCTTAATCCGTCTGCTACTGTAGCTGCATTAGTCCACATTTCACTACTATCTGCACCCTCATTGAAGGCCTTAACAATAGGTTGGCATCCTTCCGCTTGTACTGCTATAAATCTTGGTTGTTTACCAGTGACCCATCCTAGTTCAAGTAATTCATTGAATCCTTTGTGCATTCCAATGATTCCTGTACCGCCACCAGTAGGATAAACAATTACATCGGGTATCTTCCAGCCTAACTGTTGAGCTAGCTCCAGAGCCATTGTTTTTTTACCTTCTGCCCTATATGGTTCTTTCAAAGTTGATAGGTCAAATAAATTTTCTTCTTTAGCCACTTGAGATGAAATTCGCCCTGCATCGCTAATTAGGCCATCTACTAGGTTGAGCTCAGCTCCAGTAAGTAGAGACTCTTTTTTGTTTGCTGAGGGAGCATCTTGAGGCATATACACCTTTACGGGATGTCCTGATCTTGCTGCGTAAGCAGCGACCGCCCCGGCGGCATTGCCTGCTGATGGCATTGTGAAGCCTTTAACCCCCAGTTCGTTGGCTTTAGATACGGCAGCACCGATTCCGCGTGCTTTGAACGTGCCAGTGGGGTTTAGTCCTTCATCTTTAATGTATAAGTTGTTTAGGCTTAATTTCTTTCCAAGTTCTGTAGTACGTAATAGTGGTGTACCGCCTTCACCTAATGTAACTACATTAGATGGATCTGTTACAGGTAGTAGCTCTGAGAACCGCCACATATTAGATTCTCTAGAATCGTAGACACTTTTGTCGACTTCTTTTTTTAATTTCTGTAAATCATATCTAGCGAATAAGACTTTTGCGCAGCATTCGCTAATGGAACTAATTTGATTATGTGGGAATTCTTTTTCACAGACCGAGCACTCTAAATGAGATATGTAACTGTACATGATTCCGCCTTCATTTTGATAAGAATATTCTACACCAAATGGCCACAGCATTGTTATTGTCTGTAACTCTTGTTCCTTATTAAAATTCGTTCTTAAGTTTGCTCTTACCCTGTGCTATAATTCAAAAGCTCATAAGGGGGGGCAATGGCTGATTATAAGTATATCTTGCTTGAAAAAGATAAAGACACTCATATAGCACGTCTGACTTTAAATCGTCCTGATAGAAGAAATGCGTTAAATGATGTCATGCAAGATGAATTAGGAGATGCACTTGAAGATGTGGATGCAGACGATTCTGTCAGAGTTTTAATAATAACAGGTGCAGGAAACTCGTTTTGCGCCGGAGGCGATTTGGCTGCATTACGTGGAGGTAGTGAACCCAGTGCGTGGGTTTCAGATAACCCCGATGAAATTAGGCGAGCATTCAATCGAACCCAAAGATTTATGCTAGCCTTGCAAAGGTTAGAAAAGCCCGTAATAGCAATGGTTAACGGTGTTGCGGTTGGTGCTGGATTAGATCTAGCTGCAGGTTGTGACATTCGTATCGGTACTCCAAGAACCAGATTTATGTGTGCTTATATAAAGATAGGGTTATTCCCCGGATTTGGAGGAACGTGGCTTTACCCTAGGGTATTAGGTAGCCTGGGAAAGGCAGCAGAGATGTTGTTTACAGGGGATTTCATGGAAGCTGATGAAGCGAAACAACTAGGTTTTCTCAATAAATTAGTTGATGAAGAAGATTTGGAAAATGAAGTAATGGTAATGGCCAAAAAGATTGCCGATGGTCCTCCCATTGCTATTAGGTTATCCAAATTAATGTTATACAAGGGTCTTGAATTTGATTTAGAGACAGCTATGAAGATGGCAGCAGCAGCAGAAACTATCACTTTGTCTTCTAAGGATCATTTGGAAGGGGCTGATGCGTTCAGGGAAAAAAGAAATCCAGAATATAGGGGACATTAGATGGGACCGGTAATTGATGATCTTAAGATTTTTAGTGGTAATGCACATAGGCAATTGGCTCAGGATGTATGTGACTACTTGAATATACCTCTAGGGAAAGCAGAAGTATTTAAATTTGCCAACGATAATACTTTTACGAATATTCAGGAAAATGTACGGCAAAGAGATGTATTTATAGTGCAGCCGATCACATTTCCTGTAAATGATCATCTAATGGAACTATTAATTATGATAGACGCTTGTAAAAGAGCCTCTGCTGGAAGAATCACAGCGGTTGTTCCCTACTACGGATATGGTAGAACAGATAAGAAAGACCAGCCGAGAGTTCCGATTACAGCCAGATTAGTTGCCGACTTATTGACCACAGCAGGAGCAGACAGAATTCTAACTATGGATTTGCATGCTGGCCAAATCCAAGGATTTTTCAATATCCCGGTTGATGAATTAACGGCTTTGCCTATATTGACCGATTATGTGAAAACCAAAGAAATAGATGACTTGGTAGTAGTAGCAGTTGATATAGGGATAAGTAAAAAAGCCAGAGATGTGGCAGCTAGATTAAATGCTCCCTTGGCCATCATTGAAAAAAGACGTGTAGGGAATAATGATACTACTGAAACTTTAAATATTATTGGAGACGTTAAAGGTAAAACTGCTTTGACATTTGATGATGAAATTGACACTGGCGGAACTATTGTTGGAGCTGCTGATACTCTGTTGGAACGCGGCGTAAAAGAAGTATTTTGTTGTGCTACGCATCCGGTGTTTTCTAAAAATGCTCATGAAAGTCTTGCCAATAGTAGTTTCACTGAAGTTGTTGTATCGGATAGTATAAGTGTTGACGCGTCTAGAACTAAAGGAAAAGTAAAAGTACTAACTGTGGCGCCATTGTTGGGTGAAGCTATATATAGGATCCACAAGGGTCAGTCTGTAGGAGCTTTATTCAATTAAATCAATCTGTTCCTAAGGAGTAATGAATGTATGATCTTTTAGTTACTAATGGCAGGGTGATAGATCCATCTCAGAATATTGATGGGCAAATGGATGTAGCAATTCAAGATGGAAAAATAAGCAGGATTGCTAAAGACATATCCGTAGATGATGCTAAAGAAACAATGGACGTTAACGGCTGTATTGTGATAGCGGGTATGATTGATGTCCATACGCATGTATATGCAGGAGTAAATCAGAATGGAGAAGAGCCAGATGTAGCTGGAGTCCGTTCGGGGGTTACTACAATTGTTGATGCAGGTAGCTCAGGCTGTGACACATTTGGAGGGTTTCCAAAATATATTCTTCCCAATGCTAAAACTGAAATTAGACCCTTCTTGCATATCTGTCGCACCGGATTAGCCTCTACTCCAGATATCATGGCTGAAACAAGCATAGATTTAGAAAACACTATAAGGGTTGTTCAAGAGAGTAACGGAGTTATAAAGGGTATCAAAGCCCGTATGGTTTCTCCAGCTTTGGAGATATTTGGTATGGAAATGCCTAAATTAGCGAAGCGAGCAGCTAGAGAAACTGGTGTAAGACTGATGGTTCACATTGGTGATACAGAGAATAGATATGACGAGTCAGTGATTAGTAAATTATTACCGATTTTAGATGAAGGAGACATAGTAACCCATTTATTTACAGCAAATAAAGGCGGCATTATTGATTCAGACGGTAAATTGGTCCCTGAAGCGAAAGAGGCGAAAGAAAGAGGAGTGTGGTTAGATACTGCTCATGGGAGATCGAATTTCAGTTTTGATATTGGAGATAAAGTTTTGGACCAGGGACTGATTCCTCATTGCATCAGTACAGACCTGACTGTTCCAGGAAGAATTAACACAGTTCATAGCATGACGGAAATGATGACTAGGTTCTTAGCTATGGGATTCAAATTGGAAGAAGTTATCAACATGTGTACCATTAATCCGGCCAGCGCAATCGGCGAACAAGACCGATTGGGGACTTTACATGCTGGTAAGCAGGCTGATTTATCTATATTGAAAATAGAGAATGGAGATTGGGTTGTTTATGATGTTCTTAATAACCCCAGGAAAATTGATAAAGCAGTAGTACCTGTAGCTTGCGTAAAGGAAGGAATTAAATATGCTGCAGATTGGGGACCTCGTTCTTGGGGATGGTTGCCTGATTCGTCTAAGTAAATAACTTACCTATTTTTTTTATCACCGGTGTTTTTGAAGACATATTAGTTGTGATGTAATCAGCTAGGCCGAATCTACACACTATTACAGAGTTTGCCCATTTTTTCAATCCACTTACCAAGTCTGGCTCGGATTTCCATTCATGGATTAAGGGTTCTGTTGATTGCCATATTTTGTTATTAGGTTGTTTCGTGACTGATTCTCCTCCAGCTTCTTTTACTATTGCTATGCCCCCTGCTATATCCCAGAGTTTAGGTGCCCCAAAAAATGAATATTGAGTGGAACCCATTGCGCATAGACAGCATTCGTATGCAATGCTCCCAGTGCCTCTAGGCTCACCGAATTTCTGAGCCATGGGCCCAGTAAATTTGTGATTAGATAAGAAAAACCCGGGCAATCCTATTAATTTGTTGGCCTCTGTAGAATTAACCGGATCATTGAATAGAGGAGATTGATTAACGTAACATCCATCTCCGGATATTGCGCTTAATACCAAACCATTTTCTTTGTTGGGCCATGGAATATATATCCAGCCAGCTATTATTGATCCCTTGTACATCAGACCTACGGATGATCCGAATAATGGTACGTTATTTATGTAATTTGTAGTACCGTCTAAAGGGTCTATAATCCATAGATAATCAGAAGCTTGTTGATTGTAGCCTTCTTGTTCCTCTTCCTCTCCTAGGACATTATGTTTGGGTACTATTTGAGATAGAGCTTTTATGATTTTAGTTTGAAGTTGTTTGTCAATTTCTGTAACTGGATCAGACTTTTGATTATTTTTATATTCTACGTCTAATGACGTCCCAAAATTATTGATAAGGATGTCTCCGCATTCCCACATGATGTCAGTAATTGGTTGCCTTAATGATGTAACTTCTAGGTTGTCAGTCATAAAAATCTTCCAGTAATGTGTTAATCCTATTATACATCTGCGTTCTGTTATAATCGCAAAAATCAAAGGTTTTAATAGGAATCAATGAGGAGAAAGTTATGGATTTAGGACTTAAGGATAAAGTTGCTATCGTTGGTGGAGCAAGTAAAGGTCTAGGGAGAGCTTGTGCTGAAGTATTAAGTGAAGAAGGAGCTACAGTGGTAATGTGTAGCAGAACCCTAGCTGATCTGGAAACGTCCGCTGAAGAAATCAGGAAGTCTACTGGTGGGAAAATTAAGGTGTATGCCGGGGACTTAGAGAAACTCGAAGTCATTCAGGATTTAATAAATCAGACGGTTAATGAATATGGTCATCTGGATATTATGGTAAATAATTCAGGAGGACCGCCATTGGCTAGATCATTTAACGCTACCGAAGAGCAATGGGATATCGCCGTACAGCGGTCATTATTATTTTTCGCAAGGATGTGCAGAGAATCTATTCCTCATTTAAAGGCTAGTGGTGGTGGTCGTATAATTAATATTCTGGCTAGCACTGTATTTCAGCCGATTCCTAATCTAGCTTTGTCCGGCGCAACTCGTATGGGTGTGGTCGCTTTTGCTAAAAGTTTATCTCAGGAAGTAGGGAGAGATAACATCTTGGTTAATAATGTGTGCCCGGGGTCTATTTTAAGTGATCGTATGATGTCAAATGTGACTGCTAGGGCTAATGAGCTAGGTATTAGTGTAGAGGATGCTCTTGGAGAACGAGCAGAAGATACAGCTGTAGGCCGTCTCGGAGAGCCTAAAGAGCTAGGCAACTTAGTGGGTTTTTTGGCTTCTTCAAAGTCTAGCTACATTACAGGTACAACGATCTTAGTTGATGGTGGTTTGGTCCAGTCTGTAATGTAAGCCTATGATACCGGTTTGAAATATGGGATGGTGATGAAGTTATTCGCTTTGACAAAAGTGACCTCTACATCCATTCCAATTTTGACCTCTTTGGGGTCGCATTCAATGATATTGGTGAACATTTTGACGCCTTCATCTAGTTCTACTAGTGCGAGTACGTAAGGTACATCCTCTGCAAATCCTGGCGTTCTATTCTGATATGTTATGGTATAAGTCCACACTTTACCTCTGCCTGTAGAATGGACCCATTTGATATCGGTAGTCCAACAGTTGGAGCAGATACCTCTAGGATAGAATTGGTAGTCATTGCAACTGTCGCATTTTTGAATTATTAACTCACCTTTCTTACATCCGTCCCAAAATACTTTAGTTTCTCCTGCTATTGTTGGCAACGGTTTATTCCATTCAGGCATCTTAATTCCTCCCCAAAATAACTGTTCCGCCACTGTGGCGTGATCCTAAAGCCCCACCGGTACCATGGCATAGAGCAATATTACAGTTAGGTACTTGTCTTTCAGTACCTTCAAATTCGTGTCTAAGTTGTCTAGTAGCTTCTAATAGAAGGAAAATACCTCTCATGCCAGGATGATTGCTAGATAGTCCTCCGCCGTCTGTATTCAAAGGCAGTTCACCACCTAACTGGATTCTTCCATTTGACACGAATTGCCCACCTTCTCCTTTTTCGCAAAAGCCTAAGTCTTCCAAGGTTTCTATAACTGTTATCGTGAATGAGTCATACACCATTGCCATGTCTATGTCGGAATGCTTGACTCCTGCCATTTCGAAAGCTGGACCATGGCTTTGCTTGGCTGCTATGTACATTAAGTCTCTTTTACCGGCTCCTTGGTGTGCGAGTGCTTCACCAACTCCTAATATCCACACAGGTGTTTGCTTGCAATCTTTGGCGAGTTCTGGTGATGCTATGACTACGGCTCCTCCACCATCTGTAATCACACAGCAGTCAGGAAGATGTAATGGATCAGATATAACTCTGGAATTAACTACATCTGATACCGTTATGGGATCTCTGAATTGCGCTTCGGGATTTAAGCCAGCGTGGCGCCGCATAGCCACTGCTACTTCAGCTAGTTGTTCGGATGTTGTACCAAATAATTCCATGTGTCTGCGAGCGATCATGGCGTACAGTCCAACGGTAGTTAGACCATAGATTTCTTCAAAACTATCCGGTGATGGATCCAACCGAGGGTGTCCAAATCTTGCGACTCCACCCGTTCCTACTGAGATGCCTCCGGATTTGGCTAAGCTACTATATGTGATCACCGCACATTTTATTCTGCCAGCTGCTATTGCAGTAAGTGCATGAGATAAATGGAATTCGAAAGACCCACCACCTACTGTAGTATTGTCTACATATTTAGGATACATATCCAAATAGTCAGCTAGATTCAGTCCGCTGTTCCTAATGGTGCTAGAAGCTGTAAAAAGGCCTTCGACGTCATTTTTGCTAAGACCTGCATCTTCCAGTGCTTTAATTACACTTTCGCCTTGTATTTGTAGTTCGCTTTTGTCAGGAGCATAACGTGTCTGGTGTTCGTGAATCCCGACAATCGCTGCTCCATGGTTAAGATTTACCATTTACTCCCCCCAGTAGCTTGTAAATAAGGCTCAACAACCTGGTTGATTTAATAAAGCCTATTATATCCGAGGTGATTAAATAGGCAAGTTAAGTTGTATTTGTTGATAGAGCGTTTATTAGTTGCTGGGAGAAGGTAACAGATTGTTCATTGGTCAACGATAAGTCTGGGGTGAGAGGCGTTACGGAAATGTATTGGTTATCTATAGCAAAAAGATCGGTTCCTGGATAGGCGTTTTCAAATAGTTTTTGATCTCTAGTGAAATAGTATGATGTTCCTTCAGTTGTGTTTGAAGCTTTAATACTTTCAGCCCAGGATCTTCCTCCGAGTTTAGTAACTTGTGCTCCCTTGATTTCATTAATTGGCACACTAGGTACATTAATGTTAAGTAACACATTTGGTAAGGAGGATTCTGATAACAGTTGCCTGCACATTTGGGAAGCATATGTTGCTGCTGTTTCAAATATGGGTTCCTCTATAGATGCTATGGATATAGCTATTGAAGGAATGCTACGAACGTAGCCTTGAATCGCGGCTCCTACTGTCCCAGATACTATCGTATCGCTGCCTACGTTCGCCCCTTTATTGATCCCAGAAACAACTAAGTCGATGCCAGAATTATCGTGAATGCATTCAATTCCTATAATGCAACTGTCTCCAGGTGTTCCTTCAGAGGAATAAGCAGATACATTATATTTGGGTTTACTGGTTAGGAAAGGTGATGGATCAATTTGCTTAGTGTGCACACTTTTTCTTATTGATACAGATGAGGATGCACCGCTGTGGTCTGTTGCCGGAGCAGATACGGTTATGTTGAAATATGGTGTAAGTGAGTTTACTAGTGACCAAATGCCTGGAGCTTCAATGCCATCATCATTTGTTATTAACAGTGTCTTTGCCATAACTCACTAATCGTATACTATATTGGACTATAAGTTTATTATATAAATAGGTTAGAGGTAACCCTAAAGTGTAGTTTATTTGTGTGGTTTGCATCCATAAGTTCATTAAGTTCACAAATAGAGTTAACATTAGACTTTAAGAATCCTAAATTTGGAGATAAAAATGTTCGTTAAAAAAGTGTTTCCTGATACAGCATCTGCTAGTGATACAGGAGAATTATGTATAGGGGGTATGACTAGTACGGATTTAGTAGAGCAATTTGATACCCCTCTGTATGTGTTAGATCAGAAAACCATAGAGGCCAGATGTGAATCTTTTGTAGATGCATTTACTGCTTTGCACTCAAATACTGATGTTGTTTACGCATCAAAAGCCTATATAAATGCGTCACTAGCGTCTGTGATAACTTCGAAGAACATGGGTTTTGATGTTGTTTCTGGAGGTGAGTTGGCTATTATAGCGGCCAGTGGCGCCGATTTGAGTCGGGTCTATTTTCACGGTAATAACAAAACGGAAGATGAATTAACTTACGCAGTTAGACTTGGCATTGGGAGAATTGTCGTTGATAGTTTCTATGAATTGGAATTATTAAATAAAGTAGCGAAAGATTTAAACGTAGTGCAGGGAGTATTACTTAGAATATCTCCGGCGGTGGATCCTCATACTCATGTATACACAACGACAGGTATATTAGATTCTAAATTCGGCTTTGCAATTGATACTGGGGATGCAGAAGAGGCGATAGTAGAGGCCATTGAGTCATCAAATATAGATTTGAAAGGTGTCCATTTTCATTTAGGATCTCCTATATTTGAGATCGAGCCATATGAAGTTGCTGTAGATTTGGTACTTCGGTTTGTGCATAAGTTTTCTGATAAATTTACGCTTGAAGAATTTAGCCCTGGTGGAGGTTTTGCAATAGCATACACTAGGAATGATAATCCTCCTCAAATTCAGGAATATGCGGAAGCAATTGTGACTACTATGCGTAACACATGCTCGGATTTAAATATGGATTTACCAAAGCTTATTATTGAACCTGGTCGGTCTATTATAGGTCCTGCAGGGGTAGCTCTTTACACTGTAGGTGCCATAAAAGATATTCCCGGTGTACGTAAGTATGTTAGCGTTGATGGAGGGATGGGAGATAATATCAGACCTGCGCTGTATCAATCTGAATATGAAGTAGTGTCTGCATGTAAGCTCAACGATGAAGACTTTGATACTGTAACGATTGCAGGCAAGTATTGTGAATCGGGAGATTTGTTAGCAAAAGATGTTTTAATTCCTAACCCGGAGTCTGGTGATATCATTGCCATACCGGCTGCAGGGGCTTACTGCCCGTCGATGTCGAGCAACTACAACATGAATCCTAGGCCTCCTATTGTGCTAGTGAATGATGGTCAGGCCAGAGTGATCAGGCGCAGGGAAACGTATGAAGATCTTATGATCTTTGACAGGTAGATTCTGGTGTGGAACACAACAGGGCATGCCACTGTTATCGAGAGATTTGAGTCGGCTATAACTAATCATAATGTCTCTCATGCGTACATTTTTTACGGTTCTAGGCAAGTAGGTAAGATGACCTGCGCTTTGGATATCGCTAGAGGCTTAAATTGTGTTGACCCGTCGGAACTAGCGTGCGGTAAATGCGTTCAGTGTTTGAGGATCCATAAAAAAATACATGCAGACGTGCACATAATTTCTATACAGAATTCAGAAAACAAAAGATCAATAGGCATTAGTGATGTGCGAGATATATTACATGTTTCCCATATGAAGCCGTACGAAGGATCATATAGAGTTACCATAATAGATGATGCGGATCTGATGACTTTAGAGGCCTCTAATGCGTTATTGAAAACGCTGGAAGAACCAGCAGAACAGAATGTGTTTGTTCTGCTAACTGCCAACGAAGAAGCATTGATTCCTACTATCAAATCCCGTTGTCAAAGCATATATTTCTCCATATTAGATAGTGAATCAGTTTCTCAACATTTATCTCAAAACTACGATCTATCTGATGAAAAATTAGGATTATTAACGACGTTATGTGCTGGCAGATTAGGGTGGGCTGTTGATGCTTTAAGTGATGATGGTTTATTGGAAGAGCGAGATGATGCTATAAGATTATTTGTGGATGTTTTGAAAGGTGGTCTATATAGAGGATTTGAGGTTTCTGAACACTTGTCTAATGAATATTATAAGAATTCTGAGTATGTATTAAACACTTTACATTACTGGACTGATATGTATCGAGATTTGTTGATTATGAAGAAAGCAGATATAAGTCTAATACATAACATAGATAAGGAAGAACAATTATCAGCTCTTATTGATGAGTGCAATGAAGAAGAATTGGCTGATAATATAGGATTGGTGTTGGACTCAACGAGCCAATTACTGGATAATGTGGTTCCTAGGTTGTGTCTTGATAATTTGATTATGAGAATAAACCATAAAATATAGTAGGGGTGTATTGTGTCTTATAAATTAGAAGGTATACATTTTATGTTGCCTACACCATTTGGTAACGATCAATCAGTTTCTGCTCAGTCTTTTGAGCCATTGATTGAATTAGCTAAAACTTCTGGATGTGTTGGAGTTGTATGTTTAGGGGTTATGGGAGAATCTAGCAGGCTTTCAGATACAGAGAGAGTTCTAGTGATGGAGACGGTGTTATCAATGAGCAAAGCCAGGCAATTGAGCGTGGTGGTTGGAGTAAGTTCAGAAAGTATTCACTTGGTTTGTCAGCGTGCTATAGAAGCTGAACGCCTTGGAGCCGATGCTATTATGGTGGCTCCATCTCGATTAGCTAAGCCAAATGATGCATTTTTACTGCAGTATTACACAGCTGTTCATGATTCCTGCCAAATTCCTGTGATTATGCAGGATTATCCTGCTGAAAGCGGGATATTTATGTCTCCAGAAATTATTGCTGAATTGAATTCCAAGCTTTCCAGAGCGCATTATTTGAAATTAGAAGATTCTCCTACTCCTCCAAAGATTACTAGAATTGCGAATCTTACGGGAGACAAACTCGGAATATTCGGTGGATTGGGGGGCTCATTTTTATTTGAAGAGTTGCAACGAGGAGCAATTGGTACTATGACAGGGTTTGCTTACCCCGAGGTTTTGGTAGCTATGTACGATAGTATTAAATCTGGGAATGTAGAAAGAGCTAGGAAAATATTTTATGATTGGGTCCCTTATATAAGATATGAGAATCAGCCAGGGATTGGACTTGCTATACGGAAATATGCAATGGCTAGAAGGGGAGTTTTGTCTGATGCTACTGTGCGACCTCCAACACCATCTTTAGATGATGCCACTGTTTCCGAGCTTAATGATATATTGAATAACATTCCATCTATTGATGATTTATAACTAGACCGAGTGCTTTAAAGCACTCGGTCTAGTTTGTTTTATGCCAGATTCTTATTAAAGAATTCTAATATTTTAGGCATCACATCTACGGCTGCATGTTGCCTGTAACTGTCTCTATCTCTGGCTAGGAATCCATGACCTGCACCATCATAACGGTGGAATTCATAGTTTTTATTATGCTGTTTCAACAAAGCTTCAGTTTCGTTTACTTCGTCCGGACTTGGCCTAGCATCGTCATTACCAAAGACTCCCATAAGTGGGCATGACAAATCAGCAGAAAATGTATGAGGTGACACTGGTTGAGCCGGGGTTAACTCACTGTCTGGTGTTATTACCCCGCCTCCCCAGCAATCTACAGCTGCGTCTATACCTGTTAGTGTGCAGGCGGCTAAATATACCTGTCTGCCTCCAGAACAGTATCCAATGATGCCGATTTTACCGTTGGTGTAGGGCAAATTTTTTGCCGTTTCAATGGCAGCAGCTAGATCTGCCATTGTTCTACTATCTGGCATGCCACCTTTGGATCGGATTGAGTCACTTCTATCCTGCGGGGTGATTCCTTCTTCTCTGAAGTGGAAATTAGGGGCTAAGGTTACGAATCCCTCGGATGCAAAATCTCTAGTTAAGGAATGTATCCATTTGTCCCATCCAGGCATATGGTGAATATTGATGATAGTTGGGTATGGGCCGCTGCCGTTTGGACGAGCTAAATATCCATTGATTAAGTCTCCGTTGTCTCCTCGGAAATTGATCGTTTCAGCTACCAGTCCTTCGTATGTTACTCCTTGATAAGGCATAAGTTATCCTCCTGAACTGTATTATGGGGTTACCATAATATATTTGTGAATCTAAGTCTAGTTGCAAACTCTGTGGTTTTATCTGTATAGGGGCTTGAAGAAACTATGAAGAAAATTGTTTCTGTGAGCCCAGGAGTGGACTCGCTTAACAACGTTATCGGGGATAATTTTACCATTGCGATTGGTGATTCTGAGAGTTTCATAATCACGTAGTTCTGGTGGTGCATCCATGGTGAATATCATTTCGCAGCTTTCCGAATCTGTAAATAGTTTAAGTCCGTCAAATCCTTTCATGCGGCTTCCTGGTGGACGGTAAACGTATAATTCACTGCTGCCATATAATTCATCCACATGGTCATTACCGCTACCTCGGCCCCCGCCTTGCCTAATTTGATTTCTTGTGAATCTTCGGTCTCCAAGGTTCATGGTTTTATCCTACCCTGTATTGTTCTAATTCTTTTTCGTTAGGAGTGATGCCGAACCCAGGAGCATCGCTAGGGGATACAAATCCGTCTTTAATCATTAAGGTTTCTTCATACATTTTGCCCCACATTGGATTCGTAGAATCTCTGTAGAATTCTACTGTTAATCCGTTTGGAATAGCTGCTACTAATTGAACATGCACTTCCTGGTTGCCATGAGGAGCTATGGGGAGGTCATGAGATTGTGCCATTGCAGCTACTTTCATGAATTCGGTTACGCCACCCATTATTTGCGCGTCAGGTTGAATGATAGCAGCACACCGATTTTCAATCAGATCTCTAAATCCGTATTTAGTGTATTCATTTTCACCTGTTGCAATAGGTACAGTAGTGGCTTGGCTAATTAATTGATGTCCTTTGTAGTCATCAGGTTTTACAGGCTCTTCAAACCAGGTAATATCGTATTGTTCTATTCGGGCTGCCAACTGTATGGCTTCGTAATACCTGTAAGCACAGTTAGCGTCAATCATCACTTTCACATCAGGGCCTACGGCATCTCTGACAACTCTGACTCGTTCCACATCTTCATTTATAGGAGCGCCTCCTACTTTCATTTTTACGGCTTTTGCACCTATGCTTAAGCTATCTTCTACTTCTTGAGCCAGTTCTTTTAAGCCTTTGCCATCTTCATAATATCCTCCAGCTATATATACAGGAACTTTATCAGCGTATCCACCAAGTAATTGATGTACTGACTTACCCGCAGCTTTCCCTTTTATATCCCATAAAGCTAGATCTATAGCAGCTATTATGCGAGTTGTGATCCCTCTCCTACCAGTTAGTTTAGGAACCCACATCTTGTCCCAAATCCTTTCGGTATTGAAAGGGTCTTCTCCGAT
>Ga0114933_10000249_pt1 | contig 65980 bp, 59 predicted proteins | sample 4SBtaG_FD_89691 | JGI IMG/M metagenome (GOLD analysis project Ga0114933, IMG submission 89691) | Deep subsurface microbial communities from Kolumbo volcano to uncover new lineages of life (NeLLi) - 4SBTROV12_W25 metaG | ecosystem: Environmental > Aquatic > Marine > Volcanic | place: Kolumbo...
CCTCATTGGTAACGAATTGTTTACCAGCGAGATTGCGGAGTCAATACGACGTTCCTACCGCAGCCTGTTTCGGTGCGCGTTCGTGGCTCTCCATGTCGGGTTTTGGCGGAGACGCATGGGAATCGAACCCACCAACGACAGGGCTACTGCCGCCCACCGGTTTTGAAGACCGGGCCCCGCACCAGCGTAGGAAGCGCCTCCGTGGCGGACTGTACTCGACGGGGCGTGCGGCGGCGACCGGCACGCGGGGCCCCGGTCGACTGCGATCCCCGGCGGGCAGCCCCGGCTCAGCCGCCGCCCTCGTCGTCCATCTCTCCGCGGGTCAGCTCGACGTCGTCGAAGAAGACCAGCTCCTCGCCGCCCAGGACGACGGTGGTGGTGAACTCCGCCGTGTAGCTGGTCAGCTCGCTCCAACCGATCGACGGGCCCTCCTCCCAGTCGTCCCACTCGTCGTCGCCCTCGTCGTCCCGGGGCGGGCCGTTCCAGATGAGACGCACCGTCGCGTAGTACCCGGGCTCGCCGAAGCTGCGGCAGTCGCTCACCAGGTTCGCGGTCCGGCCCTCGGTCCAGCCGCCGCTCACCACCACGTCGAGGTCCAGCGCGTCCGTCGCCTCGATCCGGGCGTCAGGTCCCGTGAGCCGAAGCACCAGGTCGCTGTGGTAACCGCCCTGCCCGCCCGCGTGCACCCGCAGCGGGCTGCCTTCCGCCAGCGACTCGAACTCGCCGCCGACGACATGCCCCAGGACCGCGCCATCCTCCAAGTCGAGGCCAGCGCGACAGCGGGCCTCCGGGAGCAGGCCGCCGGGCTCGACGATGTCCGGAGGCGGGAATCCGTCGCAGGCGACGAGGAGGAGGGCGAGGGGGAGGAGGCAGCGCATGGGTTTCTCTCCAGTCGATGGGCGACGGTCAGAGGATGGGAGCGATCACCTTTCTACTTCGTAACGAGCGGCGGCTGATACTTTCCCCGACCCGGGCGAGGGAGCCTCGGCGGGCCCGATCCACGAACGACGGAAGGACGACACGGTGGCGAACTTCGTTTTGATCTACAGCGGCGGCATGGGCATGGCGGCGACCCCCGAGGAACAGCAGAAGATCATGGCCGAGTGGGGTGCCTGGTACGGAAAGATGGGCCCCGCCATCGTCGACGGCGGCGCGCCCTTCGCGGCCTCCAAGAACGTCACGTCGAACGGCGTCGGCGACGGTCCCCTGGGCGACACCCCCGCGACCGGTTACACCGTCATCTCCGCCGACTCCCTCGACGCCGCCACGGCCGCTTGCGAGGGCCACCCGCACATCAACCACGGCGGGTCGGTGCAGATCTTCCAGGCCCTCGACATGAGCGGCGGCGCCTGACCGCACGGACCCTCACAGTCAGAGCTAGGAGGACGGCCTCCACGCGGCCCGGGCCGCCAGCACCGGGATGCTCGCGATCTTCTCGTCCTCGAGCCGGTCCCACAGGACCCCCGTCGGCCGCGTGAACGGACGCGGGCATCGAAACGTCCGCGTGCCCGTGACGATCAGGTCGAGGCTGATGTCGTGCACCATCATCGGCACCAGGCCGTCCGGCAGCACCTGGCTGTCGTGGACCGTCGTGGCGATGGGCGTGTCCTCGTCCACCAGCCCCAGCTCGCGCAGCATCCCGTACTCCAGGTCGCTGTACCCGCCCCCCTTCCCCAGGCGCGCCCCCTCGGCCGTCACCCCGACGCACCCGGTCACGATGAGGTCCAGCGACCTCACCTCGTCCGCGCGGACCGGACGTCCCAGCTCGAACGCGCCTTTGATCGACGACGCGTGCCACCACCGCTCGGGGTCGATGTCCGCCGGATCCAGCTCCAGGAACGGGTGCTCGCCGGCGAGCTTCGGGGCCGGCACATAGAGCACCTTCCCCGCCCGCAGCGCCGCCGCCCGCACCGGACGCTGGGGCGAGTCGGGGTTGCACTTGAGGGTGTGGGCGTCCACGAACTCCGGCAGCGCGGCCAGCACCCTCGCCGCCGCCTCGGCCCCCACGAAGTTCGGGATGCGTCCCTTCACCCCCGGGAATCGCGCCGCCCCGGCCGCCCGCAGAGCCTCCCAACAGCGGAGCCGCAGATCGAGCTTCGTCGGCGCGGTCACGCCTTCGGCGCCCGCAGGATGGGCATGTCGGGCCACCACCGTGCGGTGATGCGTTCGCCGTACGCGACGAGGTTGGCGTGCCCCCGCACCCGGTCCGCGAGGGGCGACGGGAAGGGGTTCGCGAGGACCGTCCGCACCAGCCCGTAGGCGGCGGCGTCGATGGACGTCGGCACGTCGAACAGGTAGTCCCGGTCCCCGAGGAGGGTCGCCGCCGCGTCGATGTCCTCGAACGCCATCGCGTAGATGTCCGCGGGCGTGTGTCGTCCGAGGCCGTGGCCGTACAGGTTCCGCTTCGCGTCGCGCGAGACCAGGATCGGCAGCAGGCTCCGCAGCGGCCAGGGGAGGAAGGCGAAGTAGTCGCGCCTGCTCGCGGCGCGTCCGTCCGGAGAGATCCACCGCTCCCACAGGCCCGCGAAGTAGAGGTGCTCCTCGAGCATCCGCCGGAGCGCGAGCGCCTCGGCTCGCTGCCGAGCGTCGAGGACATCGTCCATCGTGACAGCGCTTCGTCGGCCGAGCTCTTCGATGATCAGCGCGCTGTCCCCGAGCAGAGTGCCGTCGGGCAGCTCGACGTAAGGCATCTTCTTGGTGGGCGACCGCGGCGGACCCGCCAAGGGGGGAGCCTCGTACGGGATCTCCGCCATCCGAAGCCAGGTCAGCAACTTCACGACGAAAGGACTCGCGCTCGGCGCGCCCCACAGCGGGGGGAGCCCGTGCACGATGACCGGGCGGACGGCGGGCACGCTCACGCCCGCACCCTACCCCCCGCCGACCTCCCGGCGGCGGGGGCGGCGTGGGCGGGGGGCGGCGTGGGCAAGATTTCCCACTACGACCGCGCCGGGCGAGGGCGTGGGCAAGATTTCCCACTACGACCGCGCCGGCCCGCCCGGCAGGCGCCTACCGGGAAATCTTGCCCAGCCCCCGGACCGCCCGGCAGCCGCTTGCCCAGCCGCCCGGCAGCCGCCCGGCAATCTCCCCCAGCCCCGTCTACTCGCGGACGACCGTCGCGGGCACGAAGTCGAAGAGGAGGAGTCCGCGCACCGTGTCGGTGACCGCGATGTGGTCGCCGAACGGCCAGACCCCCCACGCGCCCGTGAACGGCCGGAACCGGCTGCACTCGCGCGTGCAGAAGTCGTCGCACTGCTCGGGGCAGTCGGGGCCCTCGCACTGCTCCGCGCAGCCCTCGCTGCATCGCTCCATGCACTCCGGATCCGGCTCCTGGTTGTTCGGGTCCCAGCCCGGGGGCGGCAGCCAGGTGTCGAACCGGCCGACCTCGCGCGGCCACGCGGGGTCGGTGATGTCGAGGACGATGACCCCCTCCGTGTAGTAGCTCAGGTAGGCGAGGTCCCCGACCACGTGCACGTTGTGGATGCTCGCGTCCGGCGACGCGATCCACGCCGCCACCTGGCTCACGTTCTGGGGGTCCGACACGTCCCAGATGCGGAGATGTCCCCCGGTCTGCTCGTCCGTCGTCAACACGTGGCTCCCGTCTTCGGTCGGCCAGATGTTGTGGCATGCGGAGTCCCCGTAGAGGTGCACGACCTCCTCGCGCGGCGCCGCGGGCTGCGACACGTCGAGGATCGAGAACCCGGCCCAGTGGGCGACATACAGCAGGTCGCCGAGGACGGCCTGGTCGTGCACGTTGCCGTCCGACGGGGCCCACTCGCGCAGGAACTCGGGCGCGTACGGGTTCTGCACGTCCCAGATGTGGACGGTGCCGTTCGCGTTGTTCGTCAGGTAGAGGTGGTCGCGGCCGTAGGAGAGGTTGTGCGCGGCGACGGTCGGCTCGCCGATCTCGCTGAGGAGGATCGGGTCGCTCGGGTCGGCGAAGTCCCAGATGCGCGCGCCGATGGTGCCGCCGGGGTGGGTGTGCCGCCCGCCGGGCTGGGGCTCCCCGTTCGTGTAGAGCCGGCCGTCTCCGATCTTCACGTCCTTGACGTACCCGCCCCCGCTCACCGCGGCGACGACCTCCGGCCGCTCGACGTCCGAGGCGTCCACGACCACGAACGAGTGCCCACTCTCGAGCCCCGCGACCACGATCGTCGAGCCCTCACCCCACACGTCCGCGCCCCCGGGCGGCGCCCCCTCGAAGCCCGGCGGGAGCGGCACCTCCGACCGGAACACCAGCCGGTTCGCGCCCACCAGCTGCGACAGGGACACGTCTTCGCCGAGCAGCTGCCCCCGGGCGTCGATGGCCACGACCCGCGCCCGATACTCCCCGGGGCCGAGGTCCGGGGCCCAGGCGCGACCTCCGTCGACGGCCATCTCCGCCACGGGCTCGCGATCGCGGGTGTCGATGTAGAGGGTGTAGGTCACGCCCGCGCCGGGCTCGGCGTCGGGCCACGTGGCCAGCAAGCCGTCCGCGCCGTCCCAGGCGAGGGTCTCGATGCCCGCGAACGTCGAGAACGGCGGCGGCGGCTCCTCGTCGGGACAGGCGACGAGCAGGAGCGCGAGCAGGAGGAGGCCGGATCGCATCGGGGCACCATAGCCGGCTGGAGACGCCCGCGAAGGGGCAGGTAGGGTTCGCGCCATGCTCGATCACATCGGAATCACGGTCTCGGACCTCGACGTGTCCAAGGCGTTCTACGAGCGCGCCCTGGCCCCGCTCGGGCTCTCCTGCCTCGCGGACTTCACCACCCCCGCCGGCGAACGGGTCATCGGTTTCGGCAAGGACTCCAAGCCGTTCTATTGGTTCGGTCGGGGGGCGTCCGCGCGGAACCTGCACGTCGCGTTCCCCGCGGCGACGCGAGCGGAGGTCGACGCGTTCCACGCCGCGGCGCTCGAGGCGGGCGGGGAGGACAACGGCGGCCCCGGGGTCCGGGCCCACTACCACCCGAACTACTACGGAGCCTTCGTGCACGACCCCGACGGCTACAACGTCGAAGCGGTCTGCCACCGACCAGGCTGACGCGCGGGGCGGCTCACGTCACATCAGTCGACGGGCCGTGCCCAGGACATGTCGCGGCGCACCGTGCCGGGCGTCGCGGACTCGATCTCCGCGTCGGGCGACCAGCCCGGAGGGGCCCACACCCCTTCTTCGTGCCACGCCCACTTGAAGGACGCCCAGCCGAGCTTCACCCACAGCTCTTCGCCGGGACGTCCCGCGGGGAGGGGCTCGTCGCGGGTCGCGATCCAGGTGAGGTCGGAGAGGCGACTCATGGGTCGACCATGAGGCGCGCGGCGGTGGCGGCGGCGGTAGCCCGCACGACGTCGACGGCGAAGTTCGTGTCGAGGCGGTCCAGGGTGTCCTCCCCGTCGCGGCAGTGGTAGCCCCCGTAGCGGAAGTTCGCGGTGTCGGTGACCATCACGCCGGGGTAGCCCGCGGCCCAGAACGCGGCGTGGTCGGACCGGCTCAGGTCGCGCAGGGCGTCGGACAGGAGGAGGGACCGCGGGACGTCGACGCGGATCGCCCGGAGGGACTCGGGGGCGTGCTTCACGAAGGCCCTCGCCCACCCCTTGGCGCCGGGGTCCGAGACCAGGCCGATGAAGTCACCGCGGCTTCCCGTGCTCCGTATGCGCGCGACCGCCCCGGGGAAGACCAGGCCGAAGCCGCGGGGGAGGGTCTGGCTCCCGCGCGCGTCGTCCCGGTAGCCGATCATCTCCAAGGACACGCCCACGTCCACGGGCTCCTCGCGCGCTGCGGCGCGGTTCGCCCAGGCCTGCGAGCCGACCATCCCGCCCTCTTCTTCGTCCCAGCAGGCGACGACGAGGTTCTGGGCCCAGGTGGCGGCGGCCAACGTGCGGGCCACGGCGAGCGCGCCCGCGGTGCCCGTCGCGTTGTCGTCGGCGCCGGTGCACCCGACGGTCGAGTCGTAGTGCCCCGAGATCACGACGGTGCGGGGTCCCACGGTGCCCGGCTTCGTGCCCACGACGTTGATGCCGGTCCCGTAGTCGTGCATCTCGACGTCGAAGCCGAGGTCCATGAGCACCGTCCGACAGTGCTCGCGCGCGGCCGCGTGGCCGGGAGATCCGGGCGGCCGCTCCACCGCGAGGAGCTCGAGATCGGCGCGATAGGTCGCGGCGTCGACGCAGGCCGCCGCGGCCTCCGGCGTGCGCGGCGGGCACGGCGAAGCGGGGGGCGGCTTGGACGAGGGGAGGTGCGCGGCGACCCCCAGGGCGGTCACGGCGACGGCGCCGAGGGCGGCGAGGGCGGCGACGCGGACCATGCGTCGAGGTCTTTAGCACAGGGGTGGCGGACAGAACCCGGGGAGGATCGCCGATCCTGGTCGAGTTCCGACCGCCGACCGCCTACCGCCCGCGGCCCGCGCCCTACCCCCGCACGTCGAGGGGCAGACCCAGCTCCCGCCACCGACGGATGCCGCCCGCGAGGCTGCGCGCGTCCTCGTAGCCCATCGCCCGCAACGAGTCCGCCGCGAGCGCGGACCGGAACCCACCGCCGCAGTAGAGGACGAGCGTCGTGCGCTTGTCGGGGAACCGTCCTTCGACGTCGCGCTCCAGGATCCCCTTGCCCAGGTGGACGGCGCCGCGGCACGAGTCGACGTCCCACTCGCGGTCCTCTCGCACGTCGATCAGGACGTACGGCCGGCCCGCCACGGCGGCGTCGCGGACCTCCTCGGCCTGGATCTCGCGGATGCGTGTCTTGGCGTCCTCGACCGCCGCGAGGAACCCCGGTGCGTGCTTCTTGCTCATGGGCCGAGCCTACGCGCTCGACGGGCCGGGTAGGCTGCGCCCCTCACCTCCCCCGGGAGTTCGCATGCTCGGTTCCTCCGCCCTCGTCGGCTTCGTGCCCACCCTCGACTTCGAGGCCTCGCGCCCCTTTTATCGCGACGTCCTCGGCTTGAAGCTCATCGCCGAGGACCCCTTCGCCATGACCTTCAGCGCGAACGGCACCTCGCTCCGCGTCACCAAGACGCCGGAGTTCACGCCCCAGCCGTTCACGGTGCTGGGCTGGTGGGTCGACGACGTCGAGGCGAAGGTCGACGCTCTCCTCGCCGCGGGGGTCTCCACGGAGCGCTACGACATGCTGGAGCAGGACGACAAGGGGCTGTGGGCCCCGCCGGGCGCGCGGGTGGGGGTCGCGTGGTTCAAGGACCCCGACGGCAACACGCTGTCGGTGACCGGGTTCGTGGGCTGACCTGAATCGCCCCCCTCGAAGTGCGCCCTTCGCTCGGCGGCGGCATGATGCAGGCATGCGGAGAAGATCCTTCCTTCACGGCGCCGGCCTGCTGGTCCTCACGGCGGCCGGGAGCCTGCGCGCCGCGCCGGGGGTGAAGACCCCGATCGTCGCCTCGACGTGGAGCTCCGGGGTCGCCGCCAACGCCGAGGCCATGCGGATCTTCGCCGCCGGCGGCACGCCGTTGGACGCCGCCGAAGCGGGCGTGAAGACCGCCGAGGCGAACCCCGAGGATACGAGCGTCGGGTACGGGGGCCTCCCCAACCGCGACGGCGTCGTGCAGCTGGACGCCGCGATCTGCGACGGCGACACCCTCGAGGCCGGGTCCGTCGCCGGGCTGGAGGGCATCCGCCACCCCGTCTCCGTCGCCCGCAAGGTCATGGAGGGCACCCCTCACGTCCTCCTGGTGGGCGCGGGCGCGAAGCAGTTCGCCCTGTCCCACGGCTTCACCGAAGAAGACCTGCTCACCCCCCAAGCGAAGGCCGCCTGGGAGAAGTGGAAGGCCGCCGAGGACCGGGCGGCGCCTCATCCGGCCCACGTGAACCACGACACCATCGGGCTCGTGGCGCGGGCGGTGAACGGCTCCATGGCCGCCTCCTGCACCACCTCGGGGCTGGCGTGGAAGCTGCCCGGCCGCGTGGGCGACTCGCCGCTCGTCGGTCACGGGCTGTACTGCGACAGCAAGGCGGGCGGCGCGGCGGCGACGGGCGTCGGCGAAGAGGTCATCAAGGTCGCCGGCTCCTACCAGGTGGTCGAGTTCATGCGCCAGGGGATGGACCCGTCCGAGGCCGTCGCCCGGGTGATCCGCCGCATCGTCGATCGGGACCCCGCGAACGCGTCGAAGATGGCGGCGTTCGTGGCCGTGCGCGCCGACGGCGTCGTCGGCTACGGGACCATGGGGACCCGCTTCGAGGTCGCGATCGCCATCGGCGACAAGACCGAGCTGGTGGAGCTGGAGCCCACCTACCCGCGCTGACCGAGCCGCGGGCGCGACCACCCGATAGGCTCCCCGGCATGAGTGACCTCCCCGTCCCCGCCCGCCGCGCCGTCGTCGTCACCGGCGCCTCCTCCGGCATCGGCCGCGCCTGCGCGCGGATGCTCGCCCAACACGGGCTCCGGTCCTTCGCGGGCGTCCGCAAGGAGGCCGACGCCCAAGGCGTGCGCGACGAAGGTGTCGACGGGCTCGAACCGGTGCTGCTCGACGTGGGCGACGCCGAGTCCATCGCGGCCGCGAAGGCCTACGTGCTCGAGCGGACCGGCGGCGCCTTGGCCGGGCTGGTCAACAACGCCGGCATCGTCGTCGCGGGGCCCCTCGAGCTGCTCCCCCTCGACGATCTCCGGCGCCAGCTCGAGATCAACGTGATCGGCCAGATCGCCGTCTGCCAGGCCTTCCTCCCGGCCCTGAGGGCGGGCGGCGGACGCATCGCGATGATGAGCTCCGTGGGCGGCAAGCTCGTGACGCCGTACATGGGGCCGTACTGCGCGAGCAAGTTCGCGCTCGAAGCGCTGAGCGACTCCCTGCGCCGGGAGCTGCGGCCCTGGAGCATCCACGTGGGGGTCATCGAGCCGGGCGTGGTGAAGACCCCGATCTGGAACAAGGGCAAGGACACCCTCGGGGCCTGGCGCGCGCGCTTCGCCGACGACCCGGGCGCGGCCGCCCTGTACGCCGACAAGGTCGAGGGGATGTCCGACAAGGTCGGGCAGGCGGACAGCGGCGGCGTCCCCCCCGAAGCGGTCGGCGAGGCCGTCGTCCACTGCCTGACCGCCCGACGCCCGAGGGTCCGCTACCCCGTGGGCCTCGACGCGAAGATGGGCGTCCGCATCGCCGCCTTCGTCCCCGACCGGATCATCGACTGGGCCGCCGGCCGGGTCTTCAAGTAGCGCCCGGTCAGGTACGGTTCGCGGATCGCGCGACCTGCCGTCGCCCCGGAACGCCGCCATGCCCACCACCGTCGATCCCCCCGAGGTGACGTCCCTCTCCTTGGTCCTGCCCGCCGAGCCGCTGCTCCTCATGGGGGCGGGGCCCGTGCCCATCCCCAGCGCCGTGGCCCAGGCGAACAGCGTCGTCATCAACCACCTCGGCCCCACGATGGCCCGCGTCGTCGACGGCCTGAAGCTGATGGCCGCCTACGCCTTCCAGACCGAGTCCACGCGCATCCTCGGGGTCGCCGGGTCGGCGTCCGCCGCCATGGAGATGGCCGTCGGCAACCTGGCCTGGCCGGGGCGCAGGGTCCTCGCGCTGGTCACGGGCACCTTCTCCGCGCGGCTCGGCGAGATGGCCCGGGGCGTGGGCGCGGACGTCACCGTGCTCGAGGCCCCGACGGCCACGCCGACGACCGAGGCGATGGTCGCCGAGGCCCTCGTCGGCAAGCGCTACGACGTGGTCACCATGGTCCAGGGCGAGACGTCCTGCGGCGTCCTGAACGTGGACCTCCCCGCCATCGCACGACGGGTGAAGGACCACGGCGCCCTGCTGATCGTCGACGCCGTGTGCACCCTCACGACCATGCCCCTGCGCATGGACGAGTGGGGCATCGACGTGTGCGTCACGGGCGGGCAGAAGGGCCTGTCGTCGATCCCCGGCGTCTCGCTCATCGCCTTCTCCGAGCGGTCCTGGGAGGTCGTGCAGCACCGACCGCGCCCCATGCCCCATTGGTGCCTCGACGCCCAGCGCGCCTGGGGGTTCTGGGGCGAGCACGGCTACCACTACACGGCCCCCGTCCCCGGGATCCTCGCCCTGTACCAGGCGCTCCGGCTCATCTCGATCGAGACGCTCCAGGCCCGCTTCGACCGCCACCTGCACCACTCCCTGGCGCTGCAGGCGGGCCTCGAGGCGATGGGCCTCGAGCTGTTCGTCCCCTCCGCCTTCCGGTTGAACTCCGTGGTCGCCATCCGCGCCCCCGAGGGAGTGGACACGGGGGCGGTGCGCGCCCACATGGCGGACGCCTTCGGGGTCGAGATCGCGGGGGCGTTCGGGCTGCCCGTCATCCGCATCGGACAGATGGGCGAGCAGTGCCGCGCGCCCAACCTGTTCCACGTGATGTACGCGCTCGGCGAGAGCCTCCGCCGCCACGGCCTGCAGCTGGACGTGTCGACGGGCATGTCTGCCCTGGAGAAGGCGCTGGAGCGCGACCTCTGAGCGGCGCCGGGGCTTATGCTGCCCCCATGTGCCGCAACATCCGGACCCTTCACAACTTCGCTCCCCCGGCCACGCCCGAAGAGATTCGCGCGGCGGCGCTGCAGTACGTACGGAAGATCAGCGGCGCGACCGCCCCGTCCAGGGCCAACGAAGCGGCCTTCGAGGCCGCCGTGGACGCGGTGACGCGGGCGTCCGAGGAGCTGCTCAGGGGGTTGGTGGCCCGCACGGCGCCGAAGAACCGCGAGGAAGAGGCGGCGAAGAAGCGGGCCCGTCGGGCCAGGAGCGTGGCCCGTCAGGAGGCGAAGCTGCTCGCGGCGCACGGCGTGGAGGTGTCCCCGTGACGCTCTCCGTGGCGGAGCTGGGCGAGCTGATGGGGCTCGCCGTCGAGGCCGCCGAGGCCGGCGGGAAGGTCACCCTGGCGCACTTCCGGTCGGACCGGCTCGGCGTCGACATCAAGGGCGACGGCTCCCCCGTGACCATCGCGGACCGCGGGTCCGAGCGCGCGATCCGCGCGTTGCTTGGCGACCGCACGCCCGGCTTCGACATCCTCGGCGAAGAGGAAGGGCTCGACGGCGGCGACGCCCCCCTTCGCTGGGTCGTCGACCCGATCGACGGCACCGTCTCCTTCACCCGGGGCATCCCCTGCTACGGCGTCCTCGTGGGCCTGCGCGAGACCGCCACGGACCGCGGCCTCGTGGGCGTGATCCACCTCCCGGCGCTGGGGGAGACCTACGCCGCCGCCCGGGGCCTGGGCGCTCACTGCGGCGACCGGCGCGTCACCCTCGAGGCAGGCCTCCCGGAGGGGCGACCGGGCCCGATCCTCTCGGCCGGCGACCCGGCGCAGTTCACCGACGGGGGCGTGGGCGACGACTACGCGCGCCTCACCGGGTTCAGCCGCTACTTCCGCGGCTACGCCGACTGCTTCGGCCACGCCCTCGCCCTGCGCGGCGCCCTGGACGCCCACGTCGATCCGGGCCTCAGCGCCTGGGACCTGGGGCCCACGGACGTGCTCTTCGAGGAGGCGGGCGGCGCCTGCTTCACGCGGCCGAGCGCCAAGAAGGGCAGCTTCGACGCGGTGATGGGCCGTCGCGACGTGGTCGCCGACGTCGTCGCGCGGCTCGGGTGGGGCGCCTAGAGACGCCAGGGAGGCGTGGTCAGCGCCTTGAGCAGGCGCTCGTCGGCCGCCTGCTTGCGGGCTTCGATCGACCGACGCTGCGCCGCCGCCACAGGCAGGTTCGGGCGGACCGCGGAGCGGGCGCCGGCGTCGATGAAGGCGGTGCCCGGCACCTCGTCCAGCTCCCACTCCTTGCTCGGCGTCGACAGATCCGGGGCCACGAGCGGATCGTCGATCATCGGCGGCTCGGCCCAGGGCGGGATCGACGGATCCGGGGGATCGAGCAGCGCCTGCAGCACGCCGTGACGCTCGGCCGTGGTGGGGGCGGACGGACGCACGCCCCCGGAGGCCTCGAACTCCACCCCCCCGAACAGGTCCCGCTCGGGCGGCGCCCCGCGCAGGTAGGCCAGGTATCGGGCCTCCCGACGGGGGTTCGCGAGGATGGCGAAGGCCTCGTCGAGCTTCGCGCAGAGCGCCTCGGCTTCCACGTCCCGGAGCTCCCCGCGCAGCGCCTCCACCCGGTCGCGCTTCATGCGCCAAGCGCGCGCGACGGTGGTGCGGTCCGCGCGCGGCGGCACCTCCAGCACTTCGTAGAGATCGGGAGTCGTCAGGGTCACGAGATCCGCGAGCAGCGTACCGGTTTCGGGGGATCCTGGGGAGCCCGGATCACGCTTGGAAGGGCACGTCCGACCAAGCCGCTTCGCCGAGCGCGTCGTAGAGGTCTCCGGCCCAGTCTCGGAACGCGAGCATCGAGCTCATGGGGTCCGCGTCGCGCAGGACCTCGCCGAGCCGATCGCCCAGCCCGTCGGCGGCGGGCACGTCCCGACCCAGGAGGATGCGGGTGAACCCGCGCGGGTCCTGATCCGCCCCGAAGCGCTTGATGTCCATGAGCGACCGGGTGAGCAGCAGCCCGTGCGGCCCCTCCCAGGTCTCCATGATCACCGCGTCGCGCAGCAGCCGCGGCAGCGCCGAGAACCGCTCCTCGATGCCGTTGCCGCCGAGGATCATGATGGCGTCGTGCACCCGCTGCGTGGCCCGCCGGGTGCCGCAGGTCTTCGACAGCATGATCAGGATCCGGGCGCGGATGCGGTCCTCGCGGCTGCACCCCTCCTCCTCCGAGCGATCCCAGGCGGCGAGCACCTCGAAGCACGCCGCGAGGTGTCCCCGACGGTCGCGGCGGAGCGCCTCCAGAGTCGCCTGCACCAGCGGGTACTCGCGGATGGGGCGCCCGAAGGCGTGGCGGAAATCGGCGTACGCGACGGCGATCCGCTCGGCCGCCCGCAGCGTGGCGGCCCCCGACAGCGCGTTCCAGAACCGCGACGTGGAGAGGACGATGCGCACCATGTTCGACAAGCCCGCCTGCAGGTCTCCGAGCGGCCAGGCGCGGGCCCCCGTGAGGGTCATCTCCGCGGTGGGGAGCGACCGCGTGCCGAGCTTGTCCTTGAGCCGATCGAAGCGGAAGCCGTTGGGGCGGCCGTCGATCTCGCGCGGCACCATGAACAGCGCCACGCCGCGGGGCCCCTCCGGAGCGCCGTCCGGACGCGCCGTCACCGCCCAGTACTGCGCCCAGGCGTTGCTGCAGAACCACTTCTTCCCCGTCAGCAGCCAGCTGCCGTCGTCCTGCGGCTCCGCGCGGACGGAGTTCGTGGCCGCGTCCGATCCGCCCTGCACCTCGGTCACGAACTGGGCCGCGTGGACCGGCCCGCCGGGGGCCTGCATGCGGATGTGGGCCGCCGCCTCGCGCGCTTCGGGGCCGCACTCCAGATCGTCCACCGCCCGCACGAACCCGTCGGTGCAGGCCAGGGAGCACACCACGCCGCCCTCGCCGCACTGCATGTGCAGGTAGGCCATGCCGTAGCGGACCAGCGCGTTCGGCTCGAAGGAGGTCCCGGCGCGCAGGGCCGCGGCGAGGTTGCGCTTGGTCGTCTGGGGGACGTGGATGCCCACCGGGTGCGCCTCGCCGTGATCGTCGAAGGGGGTGAGGTACGGCAGCTCTCCGGGGCGATCGGTCGCGTTCGCGCCCGCCACGGCCGCCGAGGCCGCGTACTTGCCGTACCGGCTCACCTTGGCGAGGGCCGCCGGGTCCGTGAGGCCGTGGTGCCGAAGGACCGCCTGGAGCTCCGGGTCGTCGGCCCACCAGTCGTCGCCCAAGGCGTCGAGGTAGGGGCGAAAGGAGTAGTTCTCGGCGACGGTCGTGCTCATGGCGGCGGATGGTAGCGCGGACACCGCCCGCGCGACCCCCGAGAACCCGCTCCCCGGAACGACGCCGGCCCGACGCTCCCCGGAGGAACGTCGGACCTGCGTTCGTTCAGCAGCGCGGGGACCCTGGCCCGGCCGAGGACCCACTCACGACCGGACCGCCACGCTGCCGAGCTGCTCTCTACTTGGCGGCGACGGCGTCCGTGCGGCCCCCCGTGGCCTCGGACAGCTCGGCGCGCAGCGCTCGGTTCTCTTCCTGCAGGCGCTTCACGAAGTGCTGCAGGGCCTCGACGGCGGCGCGCTCGCTGGGTCGGGAGAGGTCGGACTCGACCTCCACCACGATCATGCCGCCCACGTCGCCCGCCGTGCCCGACGCGTCGTAGCCCGTCAGCGCCAGGGCGTAGTACTTGGCCTTGCCTTCGAACCACAGGTCCGCGGCGCGACCGGTCGTCTCGTGCGTGTCCGCCTTCTTCCACGTGGTGCCGTTCCAGGCGTAGGTGCGGACGGTGTAGTAGTCGGCGCCCGCGGCCGCGTCCCAGCTCACCGCCATGGAGCTGCCGGCGGCCTTGCAGAAGCGATCCGCGACGGCCGCGTGGGAGAAGCCGTGCAGGGCGGGCACGTCGTTGGGCAGCGACGTGACCTGCATGCAGTCGGCGCCGTAGACCTTCGAGGTCTCGGGGGCGTCGCCCGCCAGGGCGGTCGAGGCGGCGAGCAGGGAGAAGGCGGCGACGATGAGGGCGGTGCGGGTCATGAGTCTCTCCAGGGGTCCGGGGTCCGTGTGGGTCGCTCCTTCTTTGTGCAGCCCCCGTGCCGGCCCCCGCCCGAGGCCCCGAACTTTTCTTCACCTGCCTGGGATCACTGGCCTTTCCGGCCACCCCGGGTCCGCGACGGGCGACGCGCGAGGCGACGACCGGCGCTGTCCGCGGGTGTCCGGACGGCTGTCCGGAGTGTCCGCGGACAGCCGGGGGCCCCGAGACCGAGCAGGCCCCGGCCACGGCGACGCGAGGCCGTCCATGAGCCCGGCCTCGGCGATGGAGACGTACCCGCCGTCCACCACGACGAGGTGGTCGAGCACCTCGATCCCCAGGGCCCGGCCCGCCTCCACGAGCAGGCGCGTGAGGCGCAGGTCCTCCTCGCTGGGGGTCGGATCGCCCGACGGGTGGTTGTGGACCACGACGACCGCGGACGCGTTCTCCCGCACCGCCGCCCGGAACACCTCGCGCGGGGCCACGAAGACGGCGTTGCTCGAGCCCCGCGCGACCTCCCGCTCCCCGAGCTTGCGGAGGCGACTGTCCAGCAGCAGCACAAGCATGCGCTCCTGGTCGGCCTTGGCGAGGCGGCCGCGGCAGCTCTCGTAGACGAGGCGCGGATCGTCCACCACGGCGCCGCGCGGCAGGGGGCGCTCGGCGAGGCGCCGAGACAGGGCGGCCAGCGCTCGGATGCGGCGGGCGCGGGCGGGGCCCACCCCCGAGATCGTGACGAGCTCGGCCTCCCCGAGGGTCGGCAAGGCCCCCAACGCGCCCGCCATCACGAGGACGTCGCGCGCGGTGCGGATGGCTTCGGGGCCGGGCGCCCCTCCGCGGGTGAGGAGGAAGGCGAGGAGCTCGTGGTCGGCCAGGCCGTCGGGGCCGTAGAGCTGCATGCGGGCGTCGGGATCGAGAAACAATGTCGGGTCTCCAAGAGGGCCGCTTCGTGCGGCGAGACCCTTCTCCGCAGGTTCCGTGCCGGCCGCATCGAGACGTACGAACGCGCGACGCAACGGCCGTGCCCCGCCCAGGTGTCCGGGAGTGTCCGTCCGGGAGTGTCCGGGAGTGTCCAGAACCGTCCGGGCTGCGCGGCCTACGCGACGCACCCCGCCAGCGTCGTCCAGAGCGCCTCTTCGTCGTCCGCGATCCGGGACATCGACGCCTTCAGCCCGGCCAACGCCCCCTCGTCCTTCTCCCCCGCGTGCACGCCCGCGAACACCGCCGCCACGTCGTCCCACGCGTTCCCGAGGCCCGCGGCCGCGGCCGCGCAGGCGGCGAGCTCGTCGTCCCCCGTCCGCTCCGCGGCTTCGTCGAGGAAGCGCCCGTACATCGTGCGGAACATGCCGCCGCCCGTCCCCCCGGAGTGATCGATGAACAGGAAGTTGTGCAGGCACGCCTCGCGCAGCTCGTCGGCCGACAGCATCCTGGCCCACCCCGGCACGAGCCGCGCCGCCTTGCGGATGCCCCGGACCCCGAGGTTCGTGATCGGGCCGTGCAGCATCGCGCGCGCGTTCGCCGCGATCGCCTCCCGGAGGTCCCGCGGAGTCGGCTCTCGGGCCCCCCGGAGGTCGAAGCGGTACCACGTGTTGCGCGGCGGGAACGGCTTGTGCTCGCTCCCGCGGGCGGCGGTCATCGCCTCGGGCGGCACCAGGTGGAGCTCCTCGTCGCGGTCGGCGACCCAGAAGCCGTCGTCGCACACGCCCCCGACGGCCACGACGTGCCCCCCGAAGTGGTACTCCTGGGGGAAGTCGAAGTAGGGCAGGAGGCCCATGTCCACCTGGACCATGACGGGGCGTCCGTCGGCGAGCTCCTCACGCAGCGACGTGTCTGCCTTCCGCGCGCTGCCCGTCGTGAACCGCGTCGCGCCGATGCCCAGGCGACGCAGCGTGTCGATCTCGAGCCCCTCGGTGCCCGGCCGGTGCACGTTGCCGCGCCCGAGCAGCATCGGCACCGCGCCCTTCTGGTGCCAGTAGAAGAAGCCCACGCCGGCGCCCAGGCCCAGGAGCATGTCCTCGGACACGTCGAGCCCCGCGTGCCGGAGGACGTGCAGCATCGAGCCGGTGACGCAGTGGTGGGTGGGCAGGGAGGGGAAGCCGGGCAGCAAGCCTTCGGGGGACGTCATGCCCGGACGCTGACACGGGCCCCTCCCCCGCGCAAACCGACTCAGTCGCCGAGGGCCTCGTTGAGGTCGTCCACCAGCCTCCGGAGCTCGCGATGGCCGAGGTTCTCTCCCACGACGACGCGCTCGCCGGGTCCCGAGAAGCGGAACCGCGCGAAGTCCACGGCCCCGTCGGTCACCTCCACCTCGTAGTACTCCCGGTCCTTCACCTGCGCCCGGGCCGTGCGCAGCAGGCCACGCCCGGGGCCGACCTCGAACCGCTCCACGCGCTCGGGCAGGTAGTCGATCACGTCGGCGATCGCGTCCACCACGTCCTCGATCGCGCCGCCCCCGCCCTCGACCCGCAATCGACGGACCTCGGCCCCGTACGGCCCCACCCCCGCCACCTCCACGATCGCCCGACGGCCGCCCGCCGAGGCCTCGACAGTGCCCCCCTCGGCCCCACGCAGCGCGCCCTCGAGCTCCTCGCCGAGCGTCATGCGGTCTCCTCGCCGGCGCCCACGGCCTTGCGCGTGCACTCGGTCCCGTCGTGGCGGATGTGCATGCGCTTGTCGTTGAGCTCGGTCTCGAGGATCACGGGGCGTCGCCACAGGCGCACGAGGTTCGACAGCGTCGTCTCGGCCCACGCGGCGTCGAGGTCCGAGCCCGTGTGCCGATGCACCAGCAGCAGCTCGCCGCGGTTCTCGGCGTTGGCGTCCACGACCTCGATGATGGGCTGGCCGAAGTTGGTCAACTGGTCGAGCAGCTTGCCCTTCACGTCCGCGAATCGACGACTCTCCACGAGGTGCTGCTTGGACTTCTTGTCGTACCCGTAGGTGAAGAAGCCGTGCTCCCGGCAGAAGTCCTCGGTGAGGAACGCGTCCACGAACTGCAGGTCGTTGTAGATGCGACGGACCTGGAAGATCTTCTCCATGCCGCCGCGCTCGTCGCGGAACCACTCCTTGCGCTCGCGCAGGTCCTCGCAGGCGTCGTACTCGCGCCCGTGACGGCCCGTGTCCCAACGCGCCTCGACGTCCCGGAACAACTCCAGCCCCAGCTTGTAGGGGTTCAGCCGGTAGGGCGACATGGCCACGGTCCCGCTGTGGTGGTCGGCGTAGTCCACGATCTCGCCGGTGGTCGCGAGCTGCTCGGTCATGAGCCGCGTGTGCCAGAAGGTCGCCCACCCCTCGTTCATGATCTTCGTCTGGCCCTGGGGCGCGAAGTACAGCGCCTCCTCCCGAATGATCGCGAGGATCTCCGCCTCCCACGGCGACAGCGGGCCGTGCTCGAGGATGAAGCCGAGGACGTCGCGTTCTGGGTGCTCCGGCACCTTGCGCGGGGCCTGACTCCGCTGCAGCGCCTCCTCCTGCCGGCGCTCCACCTCGGCGGGCGGGTTGACGTAGATCTCCATGTAGCTGCGGTCGACGGGCCCCTTGAAGAGGGCGGCGTCGGGGCGCTCGGGCTCCTCGCCGTCCTCCGCCGCCTGCCGCAGACTCGCCTGGATCGGGTCGTCCGCCTCGGACTGGCGACGGATGGCCACCGCGTGCGGGTCGATGAGGTTCTCCACGGACAGGCAGCAGTCGATGAACTCCTCGACTCGCTGCACCCCGAACCGGTCGGCGATTCGACGGACGCGGACCGCGTGGTTCGCCATCTCATCGACCATCTTGCGGTTCGTGTGCGCGAACCAGAGGTTGTTCTTGAAAAAGTCGCAGTGACCGTACACGTGGGCCATCACGAGCTTCTGATCCATGTCCGAATTGCAGTCCATCAGGTACGCGTAACAAGGGTCGGTGTTGATGACCATCTCGTAGATCTTCGACAGCCCGTACGTGTACGACTTGTGCAGCTGTTCGAACTCCATTCCGAAGCGCCAATGCGGATAGCGGGTGGGGAAACCGCCGTAGGCCGCGAGCATCGACATCTCCTCGCTGGAGACCATCTCGAACACGACCGGGAACGTGTCGAGGCCGGCGTCGGCGGCCACCCGGGCGACCTCGCGCTGCACCTCCTGGAGGTGCTCGGGCAGGCCGTGGCGGAAGCGGATGTCGAAGAGGTCCTGAGACATCAGCGACCCTTCCCGAGGAAGGTCTTGATCGAGGCCTGGATCGCGTCCTTGTCCGCGATCTTCGAGGTGATGACGCGGTCGTCTTCGGCGAACTGCTTGGTGAGGTCGCCCAGGAACTGCCCCGAGCCGTACTCCGACTCGACCTGGCCGTAGCAGAAGACGTTGCTGGCGGGCAGAAGATCCTCTTCGAGCATCTTCATGCAGTCGCGCGTGTCGCTGCCGGACCAGTTGTCGCCGTCGCTGAACTGGAACGGATAGATGTTCCAGTCGGCCGTGGGGTAGTCCGCCTGGATGATCTTGCGGCACAGCTTGTAGGCCGTGCTGATCAGGGTCCCGCCGCTCTCGCGCGTGTGGAAGAAGGTGTCGCGATCGACCTCCTTCGCGGCGGCGTCGTGGATGATGTAGCGGGTCTCGAGGCCGTCGTACTGCGAACGCAGCCACGTATCTATCCAGAAGGCCTCGATGCGCACGATCTCCTTCTGGGCGGCGCCCATCGATCCCGACACGTCCATCATGTAGAGGATGACGGCGTTGCGTTCGGGCTTCGCGTCCTCCTTCCAGGACCGGTACCGCGTGTCGTGACGGATCGGCACCACCGACGGCTTCGCGGGGTTGTAGGAGCCGGCCGCGATCTGACGCCGCAGGGCCTGCTTGTACGTCCGCTTGAAGTGGCGCAGCGCGTCCGGCCCGACCGACGAGACCCGCGTGTAGCGGTCCTTCTTCGCCTGGATCTGCTTGCTGCCCCGCGGCTCGATCCGCGGCAGCTCCAGCTCCTCGCCCATGATCTCGGCGAGCTCCTCCAGGGTGACGTCGACCTCCAGGACGTGCTCGCCCGGGGCGTTGCCCGCCTTCCCGGTGCCGTCGCCGTCGCCGTCGACGGGCTGCCCCTCCTCCCCTTCGCCGGAGCCCACGCCCCCCTCCTCGTTGTCTCCGAACCGGAAGCGCGGCAGCTGGATCTGCGGGAGCGGGATCGAGACGACGTCCTTGCCCTGGCGGCCGATCAGCTCGCCGCTGGACATGAACTTCTTGAGGTCCTTTCGGACCCGGCCGCGGACGATCTGTTTGAACCGCCCGACGTCGCCTTCGATCTTCAAAGCCATGGGCGCGCCGCCTACTGGGCGTCCCCTCGGGCGAAGATCGACGCGACGTAGCTGAGGACGTCCTTCGCGCAGATGTCGCAGTAGCCGTAGCCCCGCTTGAGGCGCTCCTTGACCACTTCGATCTTCGCCTGCGTCTCCTCGTCCACCACATTGGAGACGAGCGAGCTGAGCTTGATCGAGTCCTTCTGGTCCTCGAACAGCTTGAGCTCCAGGGCCCGCCGCAGCCGCTCGTTGGAGCGATGGTCGAAGACCTTCTGGTCCAACGCCAGCGCACCGATGAAGTGCATGATCTCACGACGGAAGTCGTCCATCCGCGCCTCGGGGATCTCGATCTTCTCTTCGATCGATCGCATCAGCCGCTCGTTGGGCTCGTCGTACGCCCCCGTGAAGGCGTTCCGCACCTTCTCCTTCTGGGTGTACGCCTTCACGTTGTCGATGTAGTTGGAGCAGAGCCTGGAGATGGCCTCCTCGTCCGCGGAGATGGCCTTCTGGACCTCCACCTTCACGAGGTTCTCGTACTCCTTCTTCACCTCGGCCAGCAGCTCCTTGTAGCGCTTTCGGGTCTCGCCGTCGGCGATGAGGGAGTGGCTGTCCATGCCGCTCGCGAGCTCGTTGAGCACCATGAACGGGTTCACGCAGTCGTGGCTGTCCTTGACCAACGCGTTGCTGATCTTGTCCTGGATGTACCGCGGCGAGATGCCATCCATGCCCTCGCGGGAGGTCTCCTTGCGCAGCTCCTTGACGTTCTCCTCGGTGAACCCGGGGATGGCCTTCGCGTTGTACAGCTTCAGCTTCTGCAGGAGCGTCAGGTTGCCGCGCTTGGGGTCCTCGAGCCGGGTCATGATCGCCCACATCGCCGCCATCTCGAGCGTGTGGGGGGCGATGTGCTTGCCCGAGATCTTCCCCTCTCGGAAATCCTTCTCGTAGATCCGCTGTTCGTTGCTCAGACGCGTGATGTATGGGACGTCGATCCGGATGGTTCGATCGCGCAACGCCTCCATGAACTCGTTGTTCTGGAGCTTCCTGTACTCGGGTTCGTTCGTGTGCCCGATGATCACCTGGTCGATGTCGCACTGAGCGAACTTCTTGGGCTTGATCTTGTGTTCCTGGCTCGCCGTGAGGAGGTCGTACAGGAAGGCGACGTCGAGCTTGAGGACCTCGACGAACTCGATGATCCCTCTGTTGGCGATGTTGACCTCGCCGTCGAAGTTGAAGGCGCGAGGGTCCGACTCGGAGCCGTAGACCGCGATCTTCCGGTAGTTGATGTCGCCCGTGAGCTCGGTGGAGTCCTGGTTCTTCTCGTCCTTCGGCTGGAAGGTGCCGACGCCCACGCGGTCCTTCTCGGACAGGATCAGGCGACGGATCCGGACCGCCTCGGCGACCTTCGTCCAGTCGCCGTTCACGGCGTCCAACGTGCGCTTGTACATGTGGCGGCAGACGGGGCACAGCTCGCCGGTGATGGCGACGCCCAGCTTGGCCGCGACGCCCTCGCGGTGCTCCTCGGGGATGAGGTGCATCGGCTCCTCGTGCATCGGGCAGTCGAGCCGGCCGCCCTCCTCGTCGGGGTCGGCCCAAGACAGCGTGTAGAGCGCCCCGTCGGGCGTCTTGGAGTAGGCCTCCAAGCCCTTCTTGATGAGGCGGACGATCGTCGACTTGGCGGAGCCCACCGGCCCGTGCAGCAGCAGGACGCGCTTCTCGGGTCCGTACCCTCGGGCCGCCGACTTGAAGACGCGCACCAGCTTCTGGAGGTGGACGTCGAGGCCGAAGACGGCGTCCTGGCCGTCGTCGAAGGGGTCGTCGAAGAAGTTGTAGTGCTTGATGCGCTTCTTGAACTCGACGTACTCCTCGACCCCGTGGCTGATGATCATGTCGTAGAGCCGCTGCCACGCCGTGCGGGCGATGCGGGGGTCCTGCTCGACACGATCGAGGTAGTCGGCGAAGGACCCGCTCCAATGGAGGTCGCGGTACTCGTCGAGATTCTGGTTCTCCCGAATCAGGGAGATGATCGAACGGCCCGTGCTCATCACCGACTCCTACTCTCGCCCCCGCAAACGCGGGACGGCGCGCTGTTGCAGTGGGCTCGAGAGCGTTGCTTCGGTCGGCCTGAAACGAGAGACAGGTCTGCGTCGGCGAAACGTACTCGAACCGACTGGCAAAGAACTGCCCTCATTCAAGGTAGGCCCGGATCGCCCCAAGCGAAAGGGGCATAACGTTGCCTCGGTCGGTTTGCTGGGGTCGGGGTCCGCGCGGGCGCCGCGCGAGAGGGGGCGCTCAGGCCCTACGGCGGCGGAGCAGCAGGCCTGCCGGGAGCAACCAGAGGAGGCTCGCCGGGGACGCATCCGATCCGACCGAGCAGCCCAGGTCGGGCGTCACGCCGTCGCACTCCGCGTCCGACTCGACGTCGTCCTGGGAGATGTCCACGAGGTCCAGGGCCTCTTCCCACACGCCGCGCACGTGGTCGAACTCCAGGAACATGCAGTCGCCGCCGTACTCCGACGGGCACTGCACGCAGGGGAGACCGACGTCGGCCATCAGCCCGCAGGTGGTGCCCGGAGGGTTGCCGTTGGCGACGTCGACGGAGTCCACGCGGAGGAAGCCGGAGAAGCCCACCTGCTCGAGCGACTCGCCCGTGGGGGTGAAGTCGCCGTCGATCCAGGCCGACTCGAACTCGTACGGGTCCTCGCCGATCACGACCGTCATGTCGGCGGGCGAGGTGCGGAAGTAGGCGCCCGTGCGCGAGACGTCGCTCTCGGGGTCCCCGAAGCGCCCCGAGGCGGCGCACACGTTCTGGGCGTTCAGCTCGGCGTCGGCGACGCCGAAGTCGAAGTACATGCGGCCCTGTTCGACCGTGGGCGCGGCGAGCTGATGGACCTGCCAGATCCACCGCGTGGGCATGTCGGCGTCCATCAGGAGGGCCCGCATGCCCGCGAGGTCCCCGCTCCACTGCACGTCGTCGAAGTCGAGCCGATACGCGCGGCCCTCGAGCTCCTCGGGCGCCTCGGGGGGGAGCCCCACGGTGGACGTCGAGAACTCGAACCCGAGCTGCGTGCCGCCCAGGTCGATGTCGACCTCGTACGGGGTGTCGGGGGACAGCGGCGAGTTGGGACGCAGGGTGACGGAGTCCCAGCCGTCGCTCCACTCGACGTCCGCGTCCACGGCCGGACCGTCGGCGCGGAAGAGGCGGATGTCGCCGCCGCGCGCGCTCATGTCGAAGCGCACGTGGATCGGATCGCGATAGTGGTGGGTGGACGAACCGGGCTCGGGCTCGAGCTCGAGGACCCGCGGGCCCTCGGGGTCGGTGCCGTCGTCGTCGTCCTCGCCGGTGCCGCCCCCGTCGTCGTCGTCGTCCCACAGGGCGCCCTCATCGTACTCCGGGGCCCCGCTGCCGCCGCTCCGGGAGGCGTACGAGGCGCACCCGGTGAGGAGGAGGATGAGGGCGATGTGGAAGAACCGGGTCATTGCGGCCGTGGTTCTTCGCACGCCTCAGGCCGGCCCTCCCGGGCGCTTTCGTGCCCGTCCGCGCCCAGCGGGGTTGCGTGGACGAGGACTCGGCCCCGATCTCCATCGACGGTGACTTCCATGCCGTCCTCCAGAATACGGCATGCGCCCTCGACGTTCACGACGGCCGGGAGTCGGTACTCCCGCGCGACGACGGCGCCGTGCGAGAGGTAGGAGCCGAGCTCGAGGATCAGGCCCCCGGCGGTGAGGAACAGCGGGGTCCAGCCGGGATCGGTGGATCGGGCCACGAGGATGTCGCCGGGCTGCAGGCGGCCCACCTCGGCCGGGCTCGACAGCACCCGGACCGTGCCGCGCGCGATCCCCGGAGAGATGCCGAGGCCCTCCAGCGCCCCGGCGTGGTCCGCCCCCGGGTCGAGGTGCCGGTTGCCCTCTTCGAGGAAGTCCGGGTGAGGTCGCGCCCGATCGGCGTCGAACTCGGCCCGACGGTCGACCGCGATCCGAACGGCGCGCTCGGGCGCGAGGCGGCCCGCCACCAGGTCCCGGAGCTCGTCCATCTCGAGGAAGACGATGGCGTCGCCCGACTCCAAGCGACCGTCCCGCTCGAGCAGGGCGCCCACGCGCTCGAAGATCCGCTTCATGCGGAACAGCAGCCGGTCGTAGCTGAAGCGCTGGTTCTCGCGCAGCGCCATGTAGCGACGCGTCAGGTCGAGCAGTCGCCCGAACGCCAGCGTGCGCCAGGGGAAGAGGCGCCGCGCGAGCGTTCGGTTCATCCGCTGACGGACGAGGCGCTCGGCCTGCATTCGGTCCCGCCCGCGACGATCGGCGTGGACCGCGGGATCGGCTGCCGCGCCCGCCCTGAGCGTGCCCGCGACCATGCGCAGGACGAGCTCGGGGTCGTCGGCCCAGCGCGTGGAGAAGACCTCCCAGGACGCCGACGAGCGGTGGCCGTAGTCCACGAGGAAGCGTCGCAGGGCGCGGTCGAAGTCGCCGTCGAGGCCGGCGAGCGACTCGGCGCCGTCGGGGAGCCCGGCCTCCAGGCGTCGGCGGACCTCCGGGGCGCGACGGGCGGCCTCGGCGAGGTCCCACAGCGCCTGGTTCACCTGCAGCGTGCGGTTGTCCCCCGCGTCGGCGACCAGGGCCGACCGCAGGGCCTCGCCGCCCTCCCCCACCCAGGACCGCAGCGCCACGTCGAGCAGCTGGTAGCAGAGGTGGGCGAAGAGCAGGCTCAGGAGGTGGATCTGGAGGTACTGGACCACCAGCGACGTCCCGCGATCGACGGCCTCGAGGCCCGCCGCCGGGTCGTCGAAGTCCAGCGGCAGCGCCATCGTCTCGGCGTCCAGGCGGGGGCGGAAGTCCTCCCACTCCTGGTGGTTCGTGAGGACGTTGTAGCGGTAGCGCTCGGCCCGACTCTCGGCGGCCCCCTCCGCGAAGATCGACCGCACCATCCGCCAGTCCGGCAGGTAGGGCGCGGCGTTGCGCATGGCCCGCTGCTCTTCGGCCGGGAACATCTCCAGGATGACCTCGGGCGGGTTGCGGCCGGGCAGCCGGAAGACGAGGTGCCGGAAGATCGTGATGTTGAAGTACGGCCGACCCCGGTAGAGCTTCGTGGGCGCCGTGTCGCCCATCCACCCCTGCGACGCGCCCTTCCACTCGGTGAAGTGGTGCAGCACCGGCTGGATCAGCGACCACCCCAGCGGCGTCGCCTGGTCCGGCCACCGCTCGCCGCAGAAGCGCTGCGTCCACAGGACCGGCCGGTCGCGGAAGGCCTCCGCGGCGGGGGCGCCGAAGCTCCGGGACTCCACGGCGGTCACGGGGCGGGCCTGGACGAGGTGCACGCCGCCGTCGCGATCGACGGTCCACTCGATGTCCGCGGGGCCTCCCAGCAGCTCCTCGGCGGCCAGCCCGAGCTCGGCGATCGCGAGCGCCTCGGCGTCCGTGAGGGCGGGGCGCCGCTGCTCGTCCGGGGGCACCTCCCGGAAGGCGACGCGGCCGCTGCCCGGGGCGGTGGTCTCCAGGCGACGCTCCTTGCGGGCGATGCCGCGCTCGGCGATGCGCAGGCGCTCCCCGCGGCTGATGACGAAGTAGTCGGGGTGTACGCGCCCCTGCGCGAGGGCCTCCCCGAGGCCCGAGGCCGCCTCGAGCGCCATCTCCCGCCGGGACCCGCTCACGGGGTTCACCGTGAAGAGCATCCCCGACGCCCGGGGATGGACCATGCGCTGCACGAGCACCGCCATGGGCGGGAGCACGACGTCCGTGGGATCGGAGAGCCGGTACCCGATCGCGCGCTCGGAGAACCACGAAGCCCAGACATCGCGCACGGCCTCCTTGATCGGCTCGAGCCCCCGCAGGTTCAGGTGCGACTCGTATTGCCCGGCGTGGGAGCGCTCGGCGCCGTCTTCATCCGACGCGCTGCTGCGGACGGCGAAGAGCGGGGCCCGCCGGTCGGGGGCGTCGGAGCGCAGCGGGCGCCGCATCAGCTCGGTGTACGCGTCGACGAAGAGCCGCTCCACGGCGGGGGGGATCGCGAGCGTGCGGAGCGCGTCGGCGACCCGGGCGCCGGCCGCCACCGCCCGGGCTCGATCGCCCGACCGCAGCTCCTCCGCGGCCCGAGCACACAGCGCCTCCACGGGCGTCCCGGCGAGGGCGCCCCGCAGCGCGTGGGTGGTGAAGACGGCCCCCGGCGGCACCGGCAACCCGCGCGCCGTCAGCTCCGCCAGCCGCGCCGCCTTCGCGCCGACGACGAGCGGGTCGGTCGCGGCGCGATCGCGCAGGTCCAGCACGAGGGGGGGAGCGGCCCGGGTCATGACCGCAATCTACCCCCGTCGGGATCGAGGACCCGTTCAGGAGGGGGAGAGCGGCGGGCGACCCGTCATGGGCGGAGGTCTCCGTCCGCGAAGATCCGCTCGGGCTCGAACGGGTCGAGGTACCTCGCCAGGACGCGGCCGCTCCTCGGATCCACCGCCCGGAGGTACAACCGCGTGGGTCGCGACCCGTCGGGCTCGAAGCCGAGGCGGGCGGTGCGCAGGCCTCCGGGGACCCGGTGCATCCGCAGCCGCCGCCACCCCGAGAAGGGCGGCGCATGCACGAGCACGACGTCGGCCCACATGCCCTCCGTGGAGAGCTGGACGGCGACGTCGATCCAACCGGCGCCGCGGTCGTCGGTGGTCACCTCGAGATCCACGATCAGGCCGTCGGCGAAGCCGTCGAGGTATGCGCCGTCGCGGTGGAGGAGCGTGCGCGCGGGGGCGGGCCCCGTGGATCGGGGGGTGGGCCCCGGGTCCGTATCCGGACAGCGTCGGCGGGCCTCCCCCACGTCGCCGGCGATCGCACGACAGAGCCGCACTCCGAGGGGATCCGCGACCGCGCCCGAGGCCCGCAGCAGCCGCCACACCACGCGGGGGCGCCCGGCGAACCAGGCCGCCTGCGCCCACTCGAGGTCGAGGCGGGGGTCGCGGGGCAGGTCCGGCCGGGCGCCGAGGTAGAGATCGACGGCGGCGCCGGGGCGATCGAAGGCCGCGTAGAGCCGGGCGAGCGAGAGCAGGTCGGGGCGTCGGTCGATCGACGTCTCGCGCACCTGCGCTTCCAGACGTCGGATGGCCACGGGGGCGATCGCGAACTCGTCCCCGAAGCGCGGCGTCGGGTCCAAGCCGACGCGGAGCAGGTGCACGAAGGCGGCGACGCTGGGGACCCGCGTCGTGGTCGCGAGCGGGGCGGGCCGGACTCCCGTGATCTGCATGGGCTCGGGGCCCCACGGCACCACTTCGGCGACGTACTCCTCCGGGCCCGTCTCCCGGATCCAGAGCGCATGGACGCGCTGGAGGGCGAGGTCGCGCGCCCCGGTGAGCCCGCCGTACAGGTCCGTGCCGACGAAGCGGACGACCGCCGCGTCGCTCCCCCGGTCGAGGACCCGAGGGGCGGCGCCGACGAAGAGGCCGCCGGTCACGACGCGTCCGTCGGGACCGTCGACGATCGTCGAGTCGGCGCCCGAGCCCGCGGGCAGGCGCGGCTCCATGAACTCGACGACGAAGTCGGAGTCTCCCGAGAGGCGCTCGACGATCCTCAGGAACGCGAGTCGCCGACCCTCCAGACCGTCTCCCGCGCGCAGCCGGTCGACCGTCGCCGCCACCTCCGCGCCGAGGGCGGAGTCCGGAGCGAAGCCGCGGGCGTGCCATCGGTCGGGCGGGGTGTCTGCGGCGACAGAGAGCCCGGGCGAACCGAGCAGGCAGAGCGTGACCAGCGGCAGCGCGCGGAGCTGGAACCACGAGGACATCCCCGAAGTTCTCGCACGGCCGACCTTACGGTTCGTAACACCGCCGCTCCTCGCGGGGGTGGCAGGCGGCCTCGTGCTCCCCTACTTCGACAAAGTGTCTCGGATCCCGGCCCAGAAGACGTCGCTCGGCTCGAAACCGAGACGTTTTGTCGGTCACGCCGTCCACGGACGGTGCAAGCGCCCAGGCGCGCTAGAACGAACCTTCGCCCGAGAAGAAGAAGGAGTACTCGGCCCCGGGGACGGCGGTGATGTCCGTGTCCTCCCCCGCGAACGTCCAGTCGGCCCCGCGGAACGCGCCGACGCCGACCTTGCGCATGGGGTCGTCCTCGCTCTCCCCGAGGGGGGCGCTGGGACGGAACTCGTTCCGATACATGACGAACTCGCCGCCCCCGGTCTCGCGCAGGCCGATTCGGCGCGTGTAGGACTGCTCGATCGTGATGTCCGTGCCCTGCAGCAGGCAGCCTTCGTCCCCCAGCTCGGGGGCGTGAGTGAGCGTGACGAGCCACACGTAGTCGCACACCTCGCAGAGCTCGGCGGCGTTCTCGGTGTCCTCTTCGCCCTCGGCTTCCCAGGCCTCCTTGCAGTCGAAGTGGCCGTCGGCGATCGCTTCGGGGGTCCAGCCGATGTTGAGCCACTCCACGGCGTCGAACACGCTGAGGTCGAGGCCGGGGCCGATGGCGTCGTCGTCGTCGCCGCCGGAGCCGTCGCACGGGGGCACGGTGCCGTCGACACAGATGGAGATGCCCCAGATGTCGAGGGTGCCCGCGCAGCCGCCGAGCATGAAGCAAGCGGCGATGAGGACGACGATGCGGATGGGGGTCGGGTGCATGGTGGCGGCGGTCCCTCCTGGGTCCGTTTCTGGTGTCATACCGCGGCGAGCATACCCGGTCCGGGGTCGCTGCGTACACGGACCGGCTCGCGCCCGCCCGGACCACATTCCAGGGGTGCCGGCAGTTCCCCACGCGCGCGCGCTGCTGTATCGTCGCGGCCCCCGGAACCCCGTGAGGACGACCGATGTCTGCTGAGACCATCCAAGGCGAGCCCCTGAAGCTCGGTGATCTCGAAGAGGTCCCCGGCGAAATCGACGCGCGCTTGCGCGTCGTGGCCGGATCGAACAAGGGCCGCGTGTACCCCATCCGCGAGAGCTCGATCGTGCTCGGGCGGGACGAGGGCTGCCACATCGTGGTGGACGATCCCCGCGTCTCCGGCCGCCACGCGATCGTCTCCTACCGCGGCGGCGAGTTCCGCGTGAGCGATCTCCAGAGCACCAACGGCTCTCTCCTCAACGGCAGCCCGCTCACCGAGAGCGTGTTCCAGGAGAGCGACGACCTGCGGCTCGGCAAGACCGTCATCCGCCTCGAAGTCGACTTCCGCGAGCCCGTCCTCTAGTCGGGGCGCATGCCGGCACGGCCCGAGGAGGCGCCCATGACCCTCCCCGCCGCGCTCGACGCCGTGTGGATCGCGGCGGCGGCGCTCCCCGACGACGAGGCGTCCTTCGACTCCCTCGATCCCGACGCCCGGCGCCGGGCCCACGACGTGGGCGTGCGCTGTCAGGACCGCCTCGTGCGTGTGCTCGCGCGGCTCGTCGAAGGCATGGCCCACGACGGCGTCGAGCTCGTGGACGAGCGGGGCGTCCCCCGGGACTACTCCGCCGACGGCTGAGCGCGGAGCTCGGTGTGCAGGGCGGCCGGTCCGTCCGCGGGCACCGTCACCGTCTGCGTGCGGGTCCCCGCCGCCGAGTGGAACAGCTCCACGGCGTGCTCCCCCGGAGCGACGTCCCCCAACTCCAGCCGACCGTCGCCGTCCGTGACCCCGGCCGTGCCCGCGGGCGCGACGAGGATCCACGCCTCCATGTGGGCGTGCCGGTCCGACGTCACGCGGTAGCGCCCCGGATCGTCGAGCACCCAGCGCGCGGGCGACGCCCCCGGCGGGACCGCCACGTTCTGGACGTGCACGTCGTCCCCGTCGCCGGCCCGCCAGATGTGGAACGTGTGCAGCGCCGAGTCCTCGTTGACGAAGCGCACGGGGGTCGCAGGCGGCACCACCCGGGCGACGGGGGCGAAGCGGCAGCCCGCCGCCGTCAGCGAGACCTCCTCGGGGACCCCGGGCACGCCCGCCGCGTCCGGCACCGACACCAGGACGTTCGCGAGGCCCCGGTCCGCGCCCACCACGAGCCGACCCGACGGCGCGGGCGTCACGCACTCCGCGACCCGCTCCACCGCCACCGGCGCGTCCTCCACGTCGCCTGCCCACTGCACCTTCACCGAGATGCCGCGCGCGGGGGCTGGAGGCGCCTCGACCGGCGCGGGGGCGGGCGGGGGCTCGGAGCCTCCGCACGCCGCGAGGAGGGGCAGCAGGCCGGCGAACGTGCACAAGCGGAGGATCGTCACGGGCTGCATCTTCGTCGCGCGCAGCCGACCGGGCAAGGTCGCGACCGCGTTCACGCGCGCGCGGGTTTGCCCCTGCCGCCGTCGAACAGGTAACTTCCGTCCCGTCGACGGGTCCCGATCCGCCGCCGCACCCGCGGCCCCCGACGACCGGAGGATCATGGCGGGAACGAGCTTCGGCCGGTATCGACTCGTCAGACTCCTCGCCCGCGGGGGCATGGCCGAGGTGTATCTGGCCGTTCTGGAGGGCCAGGCGGGCTTCGAGAAGCGGCTCGCCCTCAAGCGAATCCTTCCGATCTACGGGGACTTGGACGAGTTCACCGAGCTGTTCGTGGACGAGGCTCGCATCTCCGTCAGCCTCGACCACTCGAACATCGTCCAGACCTTCGACTTCGGCCTGCACGAGGGCGAGCCGTTCCTGGCGATGGAGTACGTGGACGGCCCGGACCTCGAGAAGGTGCTCGTGGCCGCCCGCAAGCTCAAGCGGCCCCTCGGCTTCGACGCGATGCTCTACGTGGCGACCCGCGTCGCCGCCGCGCTCGACTACGCCCACTCCCGCATCGACGAGTCCGGCCGCCCGCTGGCCATCATCCACCGCGACGTGTCGCCCCCGAACGTCCTCCTGTCGGTGTCGGGCGACGTCAAGATCACCGACTTCGGGGTGGCCCGATACGCCATGCGCCTCAGCCGCAGTCGCCCCGGCGTCGTGCGCGGCAAGTACGCGTACATGTCGCCCGAGCAGCTGCTCGGCAACGAGATCGATCACCGCTCGGACATCTTCAGCCTCGGCACCCTGCTCTACGAGATGACGGCCGGGCACAACCCGTTCCTCGGCTCGACCGACTACCAGACGATGGAGCGCGTGGTGGCCGCGGCCCCGGCGCCGGTCCGCGACCAGCGGCCGGGCATGCCCGAGGACCTCGCCCGCATCATCACGAAGTGCCTGCATCCGACCCCGGACGGTCGTTATCAGACCGCGGGCGAGCTGCGGCGAGACCTCGCGTCCGTCCAGTTCCGGCGCGGCGTGATCGACGATCCGTCGTCGCTCGTCGAAGAGCTCTGGGCCCTCTTCCCGCGCCAGCTGTCGCGCCGCGGCGTGCCTCTGAAGTCTCGCCCGAAGCTCGACATCAGCACCCCCAGCGTGGGCGCCCCCCGCATGCGCGGCCCGGGCCCCACGGACAGTCCCTGGGGCCCGAAGCCGGGAGCCCGTGCCCCCGCGCAGCTGGCCGACGCGGACGAGTCGGACGAGTTCGACGAGGACGACCTCACCATCCCCCACATCGTCGGGTCCCAGGACTCGGTGCCCACGCAGCCCTTGGACGGGGACAGCAAGACCCTCGACGCCCCGCAGCAGGTCCCGGCCAGCCTCGCGAGGCTCGACGTCGCGGGCGTGTCGGACCCGTTCGGCACGCTCATGCCCCGGCGTCGCTCGTCGAGCCCGGTCAAGGTCCGCGTCGAGCAGGACGACTCCCCGCCCCCGCAGGTGCGCCACGTCACCGGCGAGTCCCGCAAGCCCGAGCCCCTCGGCCCGGACACCACGCCCGCGAGCGAGGCGCTCACGGACGAGACCCTCCCCCCGGTCGCCGGCCCGCCCCCGTCCCACTCGGCGCTGGACGCCCCCGATCCCTTCGCGGCCATGGTGGCGGGCGCGGCGGCGCTGTCCAAGGCCGAGCCTCCGGGCGACGCCTCGGCGGACGTGGTCACCGACGACGGCCTCGCCGCCGCCGGGGAGGCGACGGTCCCCACCCCGGCCTCCCCGCCGGACGCGGACATCACCGACGACGCCGCGACCTCCAGCGACGCCACCGACCCCCGCGACACCACCGACCCCCGCGACGCCACCGACCCCCGCGACGCCACCGACCCCCGGAGCAAGGGCCTGCCGCCCGAGGCGGCCCAGTCGGGCGGGCTCGCGGCGCTGGCCAAGGACCGGGGGCCCCTCTCTCCCCCCGCGAAGCCCAAGCCGAAGCCGGAGCCGGCGGCCGAGCCCGAGCCCGCGAAGTCGCGGCCCGACGCCCCCGCGTCCTGGTCCGAGGACTCCGGCATCGGCATGTTCGGGTGCCTCGCGATCGCGGCCGCGATGGCGCTCGTCGTGTTCCTCGTGTTCCAGAACTTCGGAGGATCGGAGGCCCCGGCGCCGTCGCACGAGACCCCCGCCGCGACGCCCGCCCCTGCCCCCGGGGTGGCCCCCGCGGGCGAGACCGACGCGGCGCCGGACGGCGTGCACACCCCCGGAGGAGACGAGACCGGAGCCGACGAGGCGAACCCCGAAGCCGAAGACGCCGTCCAGACCCCCGAGGCGACCCCCGAGGCGACCCCCGCCCCCACCCCGCGCCCGGAGCCGACCCCCCGGGCCGACCCCACGCCCAGGGCCGAGCCGACGCCGAGGGTCGAGCGCACGCCGTCCCCGACCCCGCGGCCCCAGGCCACCCCCGCGCCCAAGCCGACGCCCGAGCCCCAGCCCACGCCCGAGTCCGCGGCGCCCACGCCGGACTGGGGGGCGCCCGGCGGGTCCGAGCCGCCCTTCGATCCGGCCCCCGCGGCGGCCCGCGTGAAGGTGACGATCGAGAGCGCCCCGCCCGGCGCCGCCCTGACCGTCAGCGGCGCGGACGTGGGCGCCGCGCCCCACGTGGCGACGGCCGAGCCCGGCACGATGCTCGAGGTCACCGCGCGCCTCGACGGGCACCTCTCGACCACGCGCTTCCTCAAGGTCGGCAACGCCGACGTGACCGAGACGATGGAGCTCGCCCCCAGCGGCCCGAAGGAGGTCGCGGTGGGGATCGTGAAGGTGAGCTCGGAGCCCTGGGCCTACCTCGCGGTGGACGGCCGCGTGCTCGGCAACGTCCTGGGGACCGACCCCATCGAGCTGAAGCTCACGCCCGGCGAGCACGTCTTGGCGGTCGAGAACCCGGTGGTGGGGTGGTCGGACCGGCGCACGGTCGTGGTGAAGGCGGGCGAGACCTCCGTCGTCACCTTCAAGCAGTAGTCGGGAGCCCCCCGGCCCGGCCTACAGAGCGGCGTCGAAGACGTCCACGAGGACCGTGTCCGGCCCGAGCAGCTCCGGGGACGCCGCGATGTGGACGTACCGACCGCCCCCCGCCTCGGGCGCGTCCGCGCACGCGAGGTCCGCGTCGGGGCCGTTGAGGAGCCGCCCCTGCTGGTTCTGCTCGCCGCACGCCCGCTCCTGGACGGGGAGCGCGGTGCCGGGGTTGCAGGTGGTCACGTCGTCGTCCACGGCGGCCAGGGCCTCGGCGAACACGCGCACGGCGGGCTCATCCTGCGGGCGCGTGGCGGCCGGGACACCCGACGTGGTCCCGTCCGACAACGAGATGCCGTCGTCCGCCATCGAGTCGAACGTGGCGACGCGATCGTCGGGGTGCTCGTCCGCCCAGAACCCGTGCGCGACGTGGAAGACGGAGCCGTCCCAAGCCGCCATGTCGGAGATGGCGGGAGCCCCGTCGGAGCCGTCGCCGCAGGCCGAGGTGGTGCCCGCGCAGGGCGACGTCGTCTCGGACGCGCAGCGGTGGGTCGCCCCGACGATGAGGACGCGCGCGGCGACCGCCTCGAAGACGGCGACGGCGGCCTCGAGGGTCTCCGGCGCGGACACGGCGTGGGGGGCGCCGATCACGAGCGGCGAGGCTCCGAGGGAGCGGAACACGACGCGCGCCGACCCGGTCGTGCGGTCCACCGGGCGCCACAGCGCGAGCCCCTGCTCGTCGCCGTCGCCGCGGCACAGCTCGTAGTCCACGAGGGCGGCGTCGGTCACGGCCGCGGCGGGGTAGCCGTCCATGAGGTCGCTGAAGGACATCCACGCGGTCGCGAGCAGGTCGGTGGACTCGGCGGCGTACGCGCCCGAACCCTCCTCGGGGGCCTGCAGCGCGGCGGGATCCAGGGCCGCCATCACGCCCCCCGAGCAGACGGGGAGCAGCGCGGTGAGGTCGATCTCGGGCGCCGCGTCGTCGTCGTCGGTGAACGCGCTGTCGTCGTCGTCGACCTCCACGACCTCCGGGGGGATCTCGACGTCGCCGGGGTCGACGTCGCCGCACCCCTCGCAGCCGCACGCGGGAGGGACGTCGTCGCCCTGTGCGCAGTTCAACGACGGCACGAGCAGCGCCGTGAACAGCGCCGCGCGGAAGAGGAGGAGATGCATGGAGACGCGCACGCCCCCTGCATCGGCGCGACGGCCGGGATCTTTAGCGGGAGTCGGCCGGCGGCTCGGGCGGCAGCGTGAAGCGGAACGTGGAGCCCTCGCCGAGCACGGACTCGACGCGCATGTCGCCCCCGTGGGCGCGCGCGATGCGCTTGCAGATGGAGAGACCCACGCCGATGCTGTCGCCCTCCTTGGGCTTGCTCCCGGCGCCTCGATGGAAGGGTCGGAAGATCCGCTCCAGGTAGGCCTGCTTCATCCCGACGCCGTTGTCCGCGACGGAGACCACCCAGCCGTGGTCCGCTCGCTCGGCCGTGACGCGCACGTGAGGGGGGACGCCGGGCCGCGCGTACTTGATCGCGTTGTCGATCAGGTTCTGAAGCAGGCGCGCGACGAGCCCCGCGTCCCCGTTCACGACCGGCAGGTCCTCGGCTTCCACCGTCGCGCCGGACTCGGCGAGCGTGACCGAGAGGCTCTCGGAGGCCTCGGCGACGGCGTCGTCCAGCGAGAACTCGCCCCACTCGACCTGGCTGCCCTTGACCCGAGACAAGCTCATCATCTCGTCGATCATCCGCTGCATCCGCCGGCTGCCGTCGGCGACGTACGTCATGTACTCGCGCTCTTCGTCGGTCAGTCGGTCCTCGAGCTGCTCGGTCAGGATCTGGATGAAGCCCGTGATCGCCCGCAGGGGCTGGCGGAGGTCGTGGGACGTGATCGCGGCGAACTCTTCGAGCTGCTCGTTGGACGCCTGCAGGCGCGTCGAGAGCCGCTCCAGCTCCTGCTCCCGCAGCTTCAGCTGGGTCACGTCCGTGTGCGCGCCCAGCATGCGCACGGGCTTGCCCTCGGCGTCGCGGATCGCGAGCCCGCGGCACCGCACCCACACCGTGGAGCCGCTCGCGTGGGTGTAGCGGACCATCTGGTCGTACGGGTGGTTCGGGTCTTCGCAGTGCTTGTAGAAGTTGTCGAGGGCGGTCTTCAGATCCTCGGAGTGAATCATGTCCTGCCACTCGGCCGCCTTGTGCTCCTTGGTCGCGGGGTCGTACCCGAAGAGCTCCCAGAACCGCGCGCTCATCCACTCGTGGTCGGGGTTCTCGAGGTCCCAGTACCAGACGCCGTCCAGGGAGCCGGACTGCAGGAAATCGAAGATCGCCGGGTCCGAGTGCACCAGCTGATAGAGCTCGTGCTGGAGGTAGTGCCGCCGCGATTCCACCGTCTTCGTCATGGTGCCTCCCGCATCCGTACAGCTTGCCGGCTGGCCCGAGAACCCGCTCCAGATCGCACACATCGCGGAGCCGACGGAACCGAAAGGGTGTCAGCCGCCCCAGCGTGCCACCGCTCCGGTTCCGGCGCGTCGTTGCGCACCCACGTCGACCCGACCAACATCCCGTAACCGAACCCGAGGCTGCGGGCCTCGTCGTCGGGGAGGTCGAGCGGCCCCACCACCGCGGTGAATCCCGAGCGTCCACGCGGCCCGTCCCGGCCGCCGACGGGTCTCTCGACGAACCGATGCGTGCCCACCGACACCCACAGGTTCTGGCCCGCGGTCGGCGACGCGACGGTGAGAAGACCGACGACGACGCAGAGCGCGGCGAGCGGCAGCGCGAGCCGACGGGGTACCGAGCCGACCCCGACGACGACGGCGATGGCCCCGGCGGGGAGCAGGTACGGCAGGGCGGGACCATCCTGGGGCACCGTCGCCACCGCGAGCGCCGCGGCGAGCCCCACCCACAAGCGGTCCTCTCGGGTCTCGCTCGCGAGGGCCGCCCAGACGAGCGCCGCGATGACGACCACCACGCCGACGTCCATCGCTCCCGAGGCTTGGTCGACCCCGAGGCGCGTCGAGAAGAGGTCCGGGAGGCGCGCCCACTTCTCGGCGATCACGTGGTCCCCGCCGGGCAGCAGCGCTACGACGACCCAGGGGACGAGGGCGACCGCCGTCACGCCGGCCGCGAGCTTCGCCCCCCGCGCGAGTGCGACCCACACGACGGCGGTGACGGCGAACACCTCGAGCGCGAAGGAGAACGTCGTGGAGAGGCCCAGCAGCAGGGCGCCGACGAACCAGACGCGGGTCGTGACCCACGTCCGCTCCCGCTCGGAGGCCCCCAGACCCACGGCGACGGCCAGGACCATCCCGAAGAGGCCGGCTAGGAGACGGGACGCGACCAGCGGGTCCAGACCCAGCCCCAGCAGCACCGCCGTGCTCACGGCGGTCAGGTAGGCGCCCGGCTCGACGCCGTGGGTCGAGCCCGAGACGACGTCCAAGGAGGCGCCCGCGTGCAGGGCCTGGGCGGTCAGGAGGACGTCGAGCTCCATCGGCTGGAGGACGCCCCGGATCGGGGCCGCGTGCACCGCACGCACGACCCCCCAAGCGACCGCGGCGCCGCCGGCCACCACGAGCCGACGACGCCGCGAGTCTTTGTTCATCCACCAAGTCTAGCGGCGAGGACCTGGCCCGGATCGCGACGACGGTGCCGAGTGCCCGGGTGAAGGCGTAGATGAGATACGCCGAAGTCGGGCCGAGGTGCCGGAGGAAGCGAGGCGGGTCAGGGACCGGCGCTAGTACCGGTAGAAGTCGGGCTTGTAGGGCCCCTCGACGGGGATGGCGAGGTACTCGGCCTGCTCGGGGGTCAGGACCTCGAGGTTCACGCCGAGCTTGCCGAGGTGCAGTCGGGCTACCTCCTCGTCGAGCTTCTTGGGCAGGACGTGCACGCCCAGCTCGTACTCGTTGTTGAAGAGCTCGATCTGCGCCAGCACCTGGTTCGTGAACGAGGCGGACATGACGAAGGACGGGTGGCCCGTCGCGCAGCCCAGGTTCACGAGGCGACCGCGCGCGAGCACGATCAGCTGCTTGCCGTCGGGGTACTCGAAGATGTCCACCTGCGGCTTGACGTTGATCTCGGTGATGTCCTCGCGCTCCTCGAGGTACTTGATCGCGATCTCGCTGTCGAAGTGCCCGATGTTGCACAGGATGGCCTGGTTCTTCATCACGTCCATGTGGGCGCCGGTGATGACGTCGAAGCAGCCCGTGGCGGTGACGAAGATGTCCCCGAGCGGGGCGGCCTCCGCCATCGTCACGACCTGGAAGCCCTCCATCGCGGCCTGCAGGGCGACGATCGGGTCGCACTCGGTCACGAGGACGCGCGCGCCGAGGCCGGCCATGGACTGGACGCAGCCCTTGCCCACGCCGCCGTACCCGGCGACCACGACGACCTTGCCCGCCATCATCACGTCCGTCGCGCGCTTGATGCCGTCGGCGAGGGACTCGCGGCAGCCGTACGTGTTGTCGAACTTCGACTTCGTGACGGAGTCGTTCACGTTGAAGGACGGGACCTTGAGCGTGCCCTTCTCGAACATCTGGTAGAGGCGCATGACGCCCGTGGTCGTCTCCTCGGAGATGCCCTTGATCCCGCTCAGCAGCTGCGGGTAGTCGTTGTGCACGATGGCCGTGAGGTCACCCCCGTCGTCCAGGATCATGTTGAGGGGCTCGTCGCCGAACGCGTTCAGCTGCTGGTGGATGCACCAGTCGTACTCCTCCTCGGACTCGCCCTTCCAGGCGTAGACCGGGACGCCCGTGGCGGCGATGGCGGCGGCGGCGTGGTCCTGCGTGCTGAAGATGTTGCAGGACGTCCAGGTGACGTACGCGCCGAGGGCGGTGAGCGTCTCGATGAGGACGGCCGTCTGGATGGTCATGTGCAGGCAACCGGCGATGCGGGCGCCCTTGAGGGGCTGCTCGTCGGCGTACTTGCTGCGGAGCGCCATCAGGCCCGGCATCTCGTGCTCGGCCATCCGGATCTCCTTGCGGCCCCACTCGGCCAGCGACATGTCGGCGACCTTGTACGGGAGGGGCTTGGAGTCGAGGTTCACGGGCTTGAAGCTCGTATCGTTCTGGGAAACGCTCATGGGTCAGTTCACTCCTGGTTGGTTCGGCAATGATTGTTTCGGTACCGCGTCGCCGCGACGTGCGCGAGCGACGAAGACACTGAGGGATCCGGGGTCCTTGCCCGAGATCGATTGAAGGGACACGTCCTCGAAGCCGGCGGCCTCGAGCCAGTGGGTGAGCTCGGGGGGCTCGAAGCCGAGCCACTGATCCGCCATGCGCTCCCGCATCCACTCCTGGTCGTGGGGCAGGAAGTCGCCCAACAGTACGGTCCCCCCGGGCCGCAGGACCCGGCGGATCTCATGCATCGCGCGGGCGGGCTCGGGCACGTGGTGCAGGACCATGTTGGCGACGACCGTGTCCACCTCGCCGTCCGTGAGCGGCAGGTGCTCGAGGTCGCCGAGGCGCAGGTCGACGTGGTCGAGGTTGTCGGTGGCGACGCGGCGGCGGGCCTGCTCCAGGAGGACCGGGGACGCATCGACCGCGATGACCGCGGAGGCGCGCGCCCGAAGCCCGGGGAGCATGCGGCCGTTGCCGGTGCCCAGGTCCGCCACCTTGCTGCCCTCGGCGACTCCCGCCAAGAGGAAGGGCACGCAGTCGGGGGAGCCCAGCCACGCGGCGGCCGGGTCGGAGGCGTCGACGGCGTCGAAGAAGGTGGTGGCGCGGCGGCGGCGGGCGTCCCACACGGCTTGGAGCCGACGGCCCACGTCCGCGGTGGCGGGGGGCGCGTGATCGGCCACGAAGCGACGGAGGGTGCCCGCGGCGTCTCCCCCGTCCGTCCGCCAGCTGTAGAAGACGAGCCGACCGTCGCGACGACCGGCCACGAGCCCGGCGTCCACGAGGATCTTCAGGTTCCGGGAGACGGTGGACTGCCGCCCGTCGAGGATTTCGATGAGCTCGGACACGTTGAAGGCCCCGTCCAGGAGGACGCGGGCGAGCTCCATGCGGGCGACGTCGCCCAGGGCGCGGAGCATCTGTACCGAGTCGGCGGCAGCCATCGGGGGTTAATATATTCACAAATCTCGATATGTCGATGTTTGTGCCTTCTTTTTCTCGGAGGCAGACTCTCGGGCAGTGGCTGCCTCGTCCCGAAATGCGCTCCCCGCCGCGGTCGTCGTCGCCTTGGCCGGGGGCTGCGACGCCTTCGACGCCTGGCCCGATCCGACGACCGTCTACCCCCACGTGTACACGCCCCGGACCGACCTCGAGCCCTTCGAGGAGGTGCGCTGGGAGACGGAGACCTGGGACCCCGCCACGGACCCGGCGAACGCGGGGCTGTACCTGCGCAAGGCCCAGGAGCACCGCCGCAGCGCGCCCGAGGAGAGCCTCGAGCACCACCGCGTGATGCGGGAGACCATCCCGCCCCTGGGCGACGGCCCCACCCTCTCGTTCGTGGGCGACGTGATGTGGATCGGCGAGAACTGGGACGCCTTCGCGACGCCGGTCGAGGGGCTCCTGGACGGCGACCTGCGCGTGGGGAACCTCGAGACGCCCGTCGATCCCGCGTCCCCCACGGAGCTGGACGAGCTGCCCCTGTACTCCTTCAACGCGCCGCCGGAGATGCTCGACGGGCTGCCCCTGGACCTGCTCCAGCTGAACAACAACCACTCCTTGGACGTGGGCGAGGACGGCCTGACGGCGACCGTCGAGCAGGTGGACGCGCGGGGATACGCGGCGACCGGGGTGGGGGGCCACGCGAGGGCGTCGGTGGGCGGGCTCTCGATCGACCTCCTCTCCTACACCTGGGGCCTCAACGGGCGCGGGCCCTCCGAGCGCGACCTGTTCGTGGTGCCGTTCGGCCACGACGTCGTGGATCTGGACCCGCTCCGGGAGGACGTCGCCGCCTCGAGCGCCGACACCGTGGTCGTCCTGGTGCACTGGGGCTTCGAGTACGAGTACTACGCCGACCCCCGGTTCGAGGTGATGGCCCGGGAGATCGTGGCCGCCGGGGCCACGCTGGTGGTCGGTCAGGGCCCTCACGTGGTGCAGCCCGCCGAGGTGTGCCGGGTGGAGCGGGCGGACGTCGTCCCCGGCGTCGGGACCTGCTCGGTGCGGGCCGCCGAGGGCGCGGGCGACCGGGAGCGCACAGCCGCCGTCCTGTACTCGCTGGGCAACTTCTCCACCACCCAGCCGACGCTCCCGATGCAGACCGGGGTCGTGGCGACGGTGTCCCTCGACGCGGCCACCGGCGACGTCAGCGGGCTGGGCTGGACCCCGATCGCGACCGTGGACGTCGAGGGCCTGCGGACCGTCGTCCCGGCCGCCGACCTCGACGACCTGGAGCACCGCAGCGAGGTCCTCCGCCTCGAAGATCACCTCGGAGCCGGCTGGCGACGCTGAGGGCCCCGGTCACTGCCTCCGGAGCACCGAGTCCTTCACCTGGAAGTACTTCGGGGGCGTGCGGCGGTAGGCCTCGAACAGCCCGGCGAGCAGGACGGCGACGGCCACCGCCTGGAACGTCAAGGCGTCGGGCAGGTCCATCTCGCGCGCCGCCATCCCCACGAGCGGCGCGCTGAGGGCGAAGAAGATCCGGGAGAAGAGCGACGACACGGACAGCACCGTGGACCGCTTGTCCGCCCACACCTGGGAGAGGATGCGCGCGGCGATGACGGGGCGGGCGATGCCCCGCACGGCCTGGTGTCCGAGGATCAGCGCGACCCCCCAGGCGGCCGTCGTGTTCGCCATGAGCAGCGGCGGGAGCATCTGCAGGAGCACCAGCAGCACGAGCGTGCGGTGCGGCCCGAGCCGACGGGCCACGTCTTCGGCGCGATGGCTCGAGAACGCGGCGAACAGGTTGAACGCGGCGAACCCGAACCCGAACGCCCAGATCGGCCACCCGACGTGCCCCATGTAGGGCTGATACATCCAAAGCAACCACGTCGCGGTGCCGTTGAACACGGCCTGGAACAGGAGCAGGCGACGCACCAGGACGTGCCTGCGCACCAGCTTCAGCGTCTCGCGCAGGAGGCCGACGTACCCCGCCCAGGCCACCGCGAACGTCGTGTCCGCGCCGCGCGGCTGCACCTCCACGAACCGACGGGCGACGAGCAGCCCCAGGATCGGACCCAGCAGGGTCGCCCACAGGGCGCCCCGCAGCGAGAGCGCGCCGAGGAACCCGCCGAGGAGCGTCGACGCGGCGATCGAGAGCATCTGCCAGGCCCTCGCCCGGCCCTCGCGCGCGGTGTATTCGTCCTCCCGACCGAGCGCCTTGAGGCTGTCGTAGAGCAGGGACGTGTCCGCGCCCGAGAACAGCGCGAGGGCCAGCGCGAAGAGGATCTCCGCCACCAGGAACACCGCGAAGGAGCGGCCCAGCGCGTAGACCGTGACCGCGGCGACGCCGATGGCGCACCCCCACAGCAGGCTGGTGCGCTTCCCCACGCGGTCCGCGACCATCCCCGTGGGCACCTCCAGCACCCCCATCGCCACCGCGAACAGGCCCTGGAGCGCGAAGATGTCGAACATGTCGAGCCCGTTGTCCTCCCAGAACAGGACGACCACGGGCACGAAGAAGGGCGTGTGCACCACCGCCGCGAACAGCGGGTAGGTGCGCAGGTTGCGTTCGAGCTGGGCGCGAGTCGGCACGGGGGCGCGACGTTACGACGCTGGTACGTTCGCGGGATGGCGCGTTCGAACTTCCCTGACGCCCCGATCCGCCTGCCGCCCGGGCGGTACCGGGTCTACGGATTCCCGCCCATGACGGGGCTGCTTCTGTCGAAATGGATCGAGGTGACCGAGGCGAACCGTGCAGGGTGCTACGGTCCCGCGGACATCGAAATCGCAGAGGCGATCCCCAACCTCGCGCGCATCGTGGACGCGCACGGCGAGGACGTCTGGCGGGCGCCCGGGAGCGACCATTGACTCGATTCACGCCGCTCGCCGCGCTCGCCCTCGTCCTCGTCGGCTGCTCCGTGGATGAGGAGCGCACGGCGTCCTCGACGGTCGCGGCGTCCTTCGACTTCGCGGCCGCCACGGGAGGAGACGGGACCACCTGGTGGGCCGCCCCCTGGCCGAGCGACGCCCGGGTCGACGCCGACGGCACGCCGGACCTCGACGGCTTCCCCAATCCGGAGGGCTCCGAGCTCTTCGCCACCTACCTCGCGTTCGGCGAGGCCGAGGCGACCGGGTTCTCGCTCAGCTCGCCGATCTACTTCGACCTCACCGCTCCGTCCCTGCTCCCTGAGTGGGACGAGGACGCGGCGGCCACGTCGGCGGACTGCCTCGGGCCCGTGCGCATCGTGGACGTGGACCCGTCGTCGCCCGAGTACGGCGAGTGCCGACCGGTCCAGTGGTCGGTCATCCCGAGCAACAGCACCGACCCCTTCGTGGACCCGGACCTCGTGATCGTGCACCCGGCCTGGGGCTTCCCCCTGCTCGCCGAGACGACGTACGCGGCGTACCTCGTGGACCTGGAGGCGTCCGACGGGTTCGTCGAGGGCCCCGAGTCGCTCCAGGCGGCGCTCGCGGGCGACACCACCGAGAGCTGGGCCACCAGCTACGGCCCCCTCGCCGCCCACCTCGCCGACCAGCCGGACACGGACCTGCGCTGGATCGCCACCGGCACGGTGTTCACCACCCACGACCCCACCGCGGGCATGGCGATCGCCGCCGAGTACGTGAAGGCCGACACGGAGTACCCCCGCTGGCTCGACGCCGAGCCCCTCGCGGACGTCGAAGAGGGCCACGACCAGTACCACTCCGACTACCGGATGATCACGGGGGCGTACGAGGCCTGGAACTTCCAGCGCGGCGAGATCCCCTACGCCGAGGAGGGCGGCGGCTTCGTCTTCGAGGGCGGGGCGATCGTCCCCCAGGCGGTGGAGCGGATCCCGTTCGTGATCGGCATGCCCGATGAGCGCTACGAGCAGCCCGAGGGAGGCTGGCCGATCGTGCTGCACTCCCACGGCACGGGGGGCGACGAGTGGAGCCACATCGGCCGGGGCGGCCTCCTGCGTCCGGGGCTGCAGGCCTCGAACCGCGGCTTCGTGTCCATGGGCATCCCCCAGCCGATCCACAGCGACCGCTGGCCCGAGGGCAACGGCCTCGCCCTGTCCCTCAACTCGTTCAACTTCTTCAACCCCGAGTCGGGTTCGTCGATGTTCCGGCAGGGCGCCCTGGACCTGATCAGCCAGGTGCAGTTCGTGCTGCGGTTCCTGACCGGCGACGGGGCCATCGCCGCCGCCGCCCCCGAGCTGCGGATCGACCCGGACCAGATCTACTTCATGGGGCACTCCCAGGGCGGCCTCACCGGCTCGCTCGCCCTGCCCTTCGACGAGCACATCCGCGCGTTCGCCCTGAGCGGCGCGGGGGGCGGCCTCCCCATGACGGTCATGCAGCGCGAGGATCCCCTGGTGATCCGCGACGTCCTGGTCACGCAGCTGGGCGATCCCCCGGGGCTCGTCCTGTCCGACGTACACCCCGCCGTCGGGCTCGTGGGGTGGCTGGCCGAGCGCACGGACCCCCTCGCCCACGCGCCCCTGTGGAATCGTCGGGCGGAGCGTCCCCCGGCCTCGATCCTGCTGTTCGAGGGCATCCACGACGAGCAGACCCCCGCGTCCACCTCCGAGGCCCTCGCCGTGGCGGCCGGGCTGCCGGTGGCGCGCCCCTACCGCGAGCAGGTCCCGTTCGGCCTGGAGCTGCGCGGGCTCGAGCCGCTCCGCACCCCCTATTCGGGCAACGGAGCGGCCCCGGACGGCACCCCCGTGACGCTCGGGCTCGCCCAGTTCGACGACGACCACTTCGCCGTGTTCAACGACGCCAACGCCGCGTCGCTGTGGGCCGACCTGTTCAAGGACATGGCCCGCAACGGCGGGCCCGGCGTGCTCGGAGAAGAGTGATGGAGCCCGTGGACGTCGAGACCCTGAGCTTCGAGGACGCGCTCGCGAGGCTGGACGTGATCGTGTCCACCCTGGAGCGGGGCGACGTCCCCCTCGAGGAGTCGATCGCGCAGTTCGAGCTCGGCATGAAGCTGGCGCGACGGTGCGAGGACAGGCTCAACGAGTCCGAGAAGAAGGTCGCCCTGCTGCTGCGCGAGGGGCAGGACCTGGTGGAGGTCGACCTCGAGACCGGTCGGCCCCTCGGCGCCGCGGGTCGAGCGCCGGGCCACGACGGGTGACCCCTCCCGCGTCCGCGATGGAGGCCGCGTTCACGCGACATCGACCGGTCGTGGACGACGCCCTGCGAGGGCTCCTCGTGGCCCCCGGCTCCACCCCCGTCCTGCATGAAGCCATGGGCTGGATGCTCTTCGGGGGCGGCAAGCGGGTGCGCCCGGTGATCTGCCTCACCGCGTTCGAGGCCGTCGGCGGCGCGGACCTGCAGCGGGTCCTGCCCGCCGCCTGCGCCGTGGAGCTGGTCCACACCTACAGCCTGGTGCACGACGACCTGCCCGCCATGGACGACGACACCGAGCGTCGCGGGCGGCCCACCGTCCACGTGAAGTGGGACGAAGCGACGGCCATCCTCGCCGGGGACGCGCTCCTGACGGAGGCCTTCCGCCTCGCCGGCGACGTGCGGGCCTACCCGGACGACACCGATCCCCGGGCCATCCTGCGGGTGGTGGAGGCGCTGGGCGCGGCCGCCGGGCGCCACGGGATGGTGGCGGGGCAGGCGATCGACATGGGGATCGAGGACCGCGCCGACACCGAGGAGGACCTCCTCCACCTCCACGCCCGCAAGACCGGCGAGCTCTTTCGGTTCTCGACCCTCGCCGGGGCCGTGCTGGGGGGCGCCGGCGACGACGCGTGCGCGGCCATGGGCGAGTACGGGGACCTCGTGGGGCTCGCGTTTCAGGTCGCCGACGACGTGCTCGACCTCCACGAAGACCGAGACGCCGGGGGGCGGGACGCGGCCGAGACGCCGTCGCTCCCCGCCCTCATCGGGGAGGCCGCCAGCCGCCGCACGGCCGCCGCCCTGGCCGACGCCGCCGTCGCCGCCCTCGCTCGCTTCGGCCCCGCCGCCGACCCCCTGCGCGCCCTCGCCCGGTACGCCGTGGAGCGCGACCACTGAAGGTCCGCAAGCGACGCCTGGACGTGTTGGTCGTGGAGCGGGGCCTGGCCGCGTCCCGAGACCGCGCCCGGCGCCTCATCCTCGCGGGGCAGGTGTTGGTCGACGACGCCGTGGTCGACAAGGCCGGCACCAGGATCCCCGAGGACCGTCCGATCCGCGTCCGCGGCCAAGACCACCCGTACGTGGGCCGAGGGGGCGTGAAGATGGCGGGGGCCCTCGAGGACCTGGGCGTGGACCCGGCGGGCCTCGTGTGCCTCGACGTGGGCGCCTCCACCGGCGGGTTCACCGACTGCCTGCTCCAGGCCGGGGCGAAGCGGGTGGTGGCCGTGGACGTGGGGACCAACCAGCTCGCCCACAAGCTGCGGGTCGATCCCCGGGTGGACGTGCACGAGAAGACCGACATCCGCGTGGTGACCCGCGCGCTGCTCGGCGCGGCCGTGGACCTCGCCGTGGTCGACGCGTCCTTCATCAGCCTCCGCCTGGTGCTCCCGCCGCTGCGGGACCTGCTCGATCCCGGCGCGCGAGCGCTCGCGCTCGTGAAGCCTCAGTTCGAGGTCGGCCGGGACCAGGTCGGCCGCGGCGGCGTGGTGCGGGACGACGACGCGCGGGGGGCCGCCGTCGACTCCGTGATCGAGATTGCCCGGGGCCTGGGTTTCGAAGCGATGGGGCGGGCCGAGAGCCGCATCGCGGGCGCCAAGAAGGGCAATCGCGAGGTCTTCGTTCTCTTCCGACGCGACGATCGTCCGTAGCGCACGCGCCGACTGGTGCTAGGTTTGCCCCGCTCGACGACTCCGGAGACTCGAAAACATGCGCCTCATCCTCGTTTCCGCCCTCTCGCTCCCCATCGCGCTCGCCTCGATCGCGTGCCAGGGAGACGCCTACGTCGTGTCGACCGACGAGATCGAGACCTTCTCGGAGTTCGACGAGGCGAGCCTCGTGGTCACGAGCCCCGCGCCCGCGTCCGTGAACTACACCGAGCTCGGCCTGCAGCTGACGGCCCAGGTCGTCGGCCCGGACGGCGAGCCCATGGATTTCACCGATATCACGTGGACCTTCGCAGGCGACGAGGAGCCGGTCTTCACCGGCGTCGACACCGTGCTGGACCTCGACTACGGCTACTACGACCTGGTCGTGAACGCGGACCTGCCCAACGGCTCCCGCCTCCAGACCAACCTCCCCGCCCTGCGGATGCAGGGGGAGCGCACCGGCATCTACGCGGGCAACCTCGAGCTCGCCGCCGCCTTGGAGTTCCAAGGCACGCCGGTGAACACCGGCTGCGTGGGCGGCATGACCTTCACCGTGGGCATGGACGGCGAGACCATCGAGGGCGACGGCGGCTGCTCGATGATCCTCGTGATCATGGACCCCATCGACGTCGCCTACTCCCTCGGGGGCGAGGTCGACGGCGCGGACGCCACGGGCGACATCGGCCTCGATCTCGGCTTCTTCGACCTCCCCGTCGGGTGGGACGGCGGCTTCGACGGCGAGACCTTCGAGGCGGGCTTCGAAGGCAGCGCGATCCTCTTCGACTTCGAGGGCGCGATCGCGGCGACCCGCATCACCGAGCTCGTCGACGAGTAGCGCCGGCGGGCGGACCGGCCCGGATCCCACGTAAACTGGGCGTTCGCGTATGCCGACCGCCCCTCCTCATCGTCCCGCGGACACGTCGGACGACCCGAACCCCAGCACGGTCGAGCAGCCCGTCGTCGACACCTCGTCCCCCGAGGTCGCGGGCATGCCCCACCTCACGGACGCGGGGCGCCGACAGGCCCGCGTCCTGGGCCTCGCCACGGCCGTCCTGGGCACCATCGGCGGCGCCTACTCCCTCCAGTGGCTGATCATGGGGGTGCCGGTCGTGACGGGCGTCCTGCTCGCGGGCGTCGCGCTCGCGCTGTGGAACCTCCGGGCGATGCCGAGCCACGGGCGCCCGCTCCTCGCGGGCCACCTCGGCACGGCGATCCTGACCCTCTGCCTGGGCACGACCTGCTGGTACTCCGGCGGCTTCGCCGACCCGGCGCTCGCGTGGATGGCGATCCTGCCCGTGACGGCGGCGGTGCTGACCAACCTGGTGGGCATGATCGGCTGGTCGATCCTCACGATCCTCCTCGTGCTCGGGTTCTGGCTCGCGCCGGGCCTGGGCCTCGAGCCGCCCACGGTCATCCCCGAGTCCGTGCGCCCCGCGTTCGACCTCTCCAACCGGGTGATGTCCGTGTTCGCGCTCGCGGTGCTCGCGGGGGCGCTCCTGCAGGTCCAGGAGACGATCTCGGCCACCCTCCGCCGCACCAACAAGCGGCTCGAACGACGCACATCGCAGCTCCAGTCGCTCGCGTGGGCGGACAGCCTCACCGGCCTCCCCAACCGCGCCAGCTGCCGTCGTCAGATCGTGCGCGAGGTCCTCGCGGCCCGCCGCCACGAGCGGCGCCTGGCCCTGCTGTTCATCGACCTCGACGGCTTCAAGCAGATCAACGACAACCTCGGCCACGACGTGGGAGACGGCCTCCTCAAGCGCGTGGCGGCCCGGCTCGCCGAGGCCCTGCGGGGCGACGATCTGGTGGGCCGCGGCCTCGTCGCGCTCGCGCCCGGCGCGGCCACCTTCACCGGCCACAAGGTGGGCGGCGACCCTCACGCCGGCTTCGAGCCCATCGGGCGGCTGGGCGGCGACGAGTTCACCGTGCTGCTCACCAACGTGGAGGACGCGACGGACGTCGAGCGCGTGTGCAGCCGAGTCCAACAGTCGCTGGAGGAGCCGTTTCAGGTGCGGGGGCACGAGCTCTTCACCGCGGCCTCCATGGGCATCGCCCTCTACCCGGAGGACGGGGAGGACGTGGACAGTCTGCTGCGGAACGCGGACGCCGCGATGTACGAGGCGAAGCGCCTCGGCCGCGGTCGCTGGGAGTTCTACTCTAGCGCCTTGAGCGACGTCGGCCGCCGCAGGTTGGCGATCGAGCGACGCCTGCGCGGGGCGGTGGAGCGCGAGGACATCTCGATCGCGTGGCAGCCCATCGTCGCGGCGGGCGACGGCCGTCTCCTGGCCGTGGAGGCCCTCGCCCGGTGGACGGACGAAGAGCTCGGCGTCGTGTCCCCCGAGGAGTTCGTGGCCGTGGCCGAGGAGGCGGGCCTCATCGAGCAGGTGGGCAGCCACCTCACGAGGCGTTCGATCTTCGAGTTCGCGAAGCTGCGCGCCCTCCACCCGGACCTGCGCCTCGCCCTCAACGTGTCCGCGCTGCAGCTCGAGGCGATGGGGTTCTTCGAGGACCTGTTCCGGCACCTGTCGGCGGCCCGCGTCCCCGCCGAATCGCTGGACGTGGAGGTCACGGAGACGGTCCTGCTGCGGGACCCGGGGCCCGCCCGCGACGTCCTCACGCGCCTGCGCAGCCGCGGCATCCGCATCGTCCTCGACGACTTCGGGATCGGGTACAGCTCACTGGACCGCCTGCGGCGGGTGCGGATCGACACGCTGAAGATCGATCGCAGCTTCATCGGCGACTGCGACAAGAGCCCTCGCGACCGAGCCCTCGCGCGTGGGATCATCCAGCTGGCGCACGGGCTGGAGCTGGAGGTCGTGGCCGAGGGGGTGGAGACGGAGGCCCAGCGCGAGTTCCTCACGAAGGCCGGGTGCAACGCGCTGCAGGGGTTCCTGCTCGGCGAGCCCGTGCCCTGGGACCGGATCGAAGGCCCCGAGGTCGCCAGCGCCTGAAAGGCGGCAAGCGCCCCGAGCGCGCGCAGCGGAACGCAGTGGAGCGGAGTTCTGGGGAGGTACTGCGGGGCCCCCGGCGACGAATCTCTGATTCGTCGAGAGGGGTGCTTAGAACGGGATGTCTTCGTCGTCGGCGTAGGGGATCTCGCCGCCGCCGCCTTGGTTCGGGCCGCCTTGGTTCGGGCCGCCCTGGTTGCCGCCGCCCTGGTTGCGGTTGCCGTAGCCGCCGCCGCCCTGACCGCCGCCGTCCTGACCGCCGCCGCCGCCGCCGTAGCCGCCGCCCTGACCGCCGCTTCGCTGGTAGCCGCCGCCGCCACCGCCTTGGTAGCCGCCTCCGCCGCCCTGGCGCGGGCCGTCCTTGGTGGTCAGGAAGACCATCTCCCGGGCCACGATCTCCGTGGACCAGCGACGGTTGCCGTCGCGGTCGTTGTACTCGCGGGTCTGGAGGCGACCCTCCACGTAGACCTTGTTGCCCTTGCCGATGAGGCGACCGCAGAGCTCGGCGAGCTTGTCCCACACCACGACGTTGTGCCACTCGGTGCGTTCTTCGCGCTCCTGGCCGTCTCGCCCGCCGCGCCGCTCGCTCGTGGCGACGGTGAAGTTCGCGACGGCCTTGCCGGACTGGGTGTAGCGAACCTCCACGTCCTTGCCGAGGTTGCCGAGGATCATCACCTTGTTGACGCTGTAGGCCATCGATCGAACTCCTGCGCGCCGGTCCTCCCGGCGGACGGCGGAGCGTAACAGGCAACCCTTCGCCCCGAAAGAGATCCGGGGCCCCCGCTGGTAGAGTCCCGCCGATGCGGCCCGCACCCCTCGAAATCGCGCTCCTCGCGGCGATCTTCGCCCTCCTCGCGGCGGCCCCCCTGCACGCCGACGAGGACGACGAGTGGGAGGACGAGGACGAGGTCGATCTCGACTACTACGAGGCGGGCGAAGGCGACACCACCGGGTACGAGGTCGACGACGCGGACCTGCAGCAGACGATCATGATCGTCGAGCTCGCGGGCGAGACCTCCGAGTCCGCCGGGGTGGGCGTCCTGCTGGACAGCTACCTGCGCGACGCGCTGTCGGACGTGGGGCGCTTCAACCTGCTCGGCATCGAAGAGGCCCCGCCGGTCGAAGACACGTCGGCCGAGCTGTACTACCGCGGGTGCCCCCCGGGCAACGAGCTGGGCTGCCAGTTCGTCATCGGCGAGGTGGCCGAGGTGGACCGCGTCGTGTCGGGCCGCGTGACGGTCCTCACGGACGACGAGGGCGACCGCTACCGGGTGGTCCTCACCATCCTGAACATCGCGAGCGCGGAGCTGGAGTACTCCTACGCCCTCGACCTCGTGGCCGGCGAGGAGCGGCTCCTGCCGTCGACCCTCGCCCTCGCCCTCGATCGCCTCCAGAGGGAGCAGCTCATGGAGCCGATCCGCGACGAGGAGGACCGCCTGCGCCGTCGCCTCGAGGCCCTGGAGGCGGCCCAGAGCGAGGAGGAGCGCGCCCTCATCCTCCGCATGGAGGTCAACGAGGACTGGGACGCCTTCGCGAAGCTCGAGGCGGAGATGGAGGCCCGGGCGAACCAGGTCGTCACGGAGGCCGACCTGGAGGAGCAGAAGGGCTACGAGGGCCGCTCCACCGAGTGGGAAGACCTCGGCATCACCGAGAAGCAGTACCTGAACTACCGCAACTCCCGGCTCGAGTTCGACGACTGGCGCAAGGCCTGGGCGGGCCATCGCCTGATGCTCCTGGGCAGCGTGCACGGCGGCGTGGCCGGAGGGGCCATCAAGCAGCACTACTTCGGCCGCTACCTCGTGGACGGCGGCCAGGTCCTCGTGCAGGACGGCGCGCGCGTGGAGTACGGCTGGCAGCAGCCGTCCGCGGGCGCCACGGGCTCCTTCGGGATCGGCATCGGGGTCGGCATCCTGCGCAACCTGGACGTGGAGGTCTCGGTCTTCTACCTGCGCTCCGCCTTCGAGGTGAACGTCGCCAACGCGGCCACGGAGGAGATCGACGGGGTGACCGTCGCCCGGGAGCGGGACACGAACCGGTGGCCCGACGAGTTCACCAACCTCGGCAACGTCGACATGTGGGGCGGCGAGGTCATGGCCCGCTTCTTCATCCTGAACATGAAGGTGGTCCGGCCCACCGTCGGCGCGGGCTTCGGGTGGCTCGTGTACCCCAACCTGTTCCCGGAGCTGGACCCCGGCGAGACCCCCGCGATCGGGGTCGAGTACCCCCGCTTCGACCGCCTGGTGGACTTCGGCCCCCAGCTCGAGGTGGGCGTCGCCATCGAACTCCATCGGAACGTGGGCATGTTCGTGCGACTCCCCGTGTTCTTCGGCGCGAGCCCCAATCGCGCCGTGGGCACCGCGGACACCCCGCCCGCGCCCCTGCACATGGCGACCACCCCGGAGAACCCGCCCATCGGGGTCGTCCGGTTCGTGATCGGCGTCCAGGGACGAGCCTTCGGGCTCCCGCTGCAGCCCAAGAAGAGGATTCTGGAATGAGGATCACCGCCCTCACGCTCTGTCTCGCCCTCGCCGCGCCCGCGGCCCTCTCCACGGGCTGCACCGAGGAGGCGAAGGCCCGCTTCAAGGCCGACGAGACGAAGCGCAAGCGCGAGTTCCAGCGCAAGCAGCTCTCCGAGCGGGCGATGGAGTTCTGGAACGCCGTGCGCTGGCAGAACTGGGACGACGCCGCCACGTACCTGGAGGAGGGCGAGAACCAGCTGCTCTACCTCCGCGACAAGACGCGCGACGACGTGCAGTTCCCCACCATGGACGACGTCAGCATCGACTACGTGTTCGTGGACGGCGAGACCTTCAAGAAGGCCGAAGTGCGGGCGTCGTGGACCGAGTTCAAGCCGCCGAAGCGCATGGCCGAGAAGAAGCAGATCAGCCAGCGTTGGTACAAGAACCACGGCATGTGGTGGGTGACGCCCCAGGAGGTGCTGCCCGAGCTGGAGATCAAGGATCCCGAGCCCGAGACGACCGCGGAGGCGACCCCCGCCGAGGCGTCCACCGAGGCGGTGAAGGACGCTCCATGACGACACCCGTGGCGGTCGTGTTGGCCGCAGGCAAGGGCACGCGGATGAAGTCCGCGCTCCCCAAGGTCCTCTTCCCCCTGCTCGGCGTCCCCATCGTCCAGCGGGTCGTGGACGCGGCCCAGGGCGCCGGGTGCGCGGACGTCGTGGCGGTGGTCGGGCACGAAGCCCGCCTCGTGGAGGCGGCCCTCGCCGACGCCGGGGTGCGCTTCGCGGAGCAGGTCACGCGCCGAGGCACCGGAGACGCGGTGGCCGCCGCCGAGCCCGCGCTCGAGGACTGGGACCGGCCCGTCCTCATCCTCCCCGGCGACGTCCCGCGCATGACCGCGGACACCCTCCAGTCCCTCATCGACGCGCACCGGGCGAGCGGCGCGGCGGTGACCGTGGGCACCATGGAGCCGCCCGACCCCTTCGGGTACGGCCGCATCGTGCGCGACGAAGCCGGCGTGGCCGCGATCGTCGAGCACCGCGACTGCACCGACGCCCAGCGATCGCTCGGCGAGTGCAACACCGGGCTCTACGTCGCCGACGGAGCCTTCCTGTTCGGCGCGAACGGGGCCCTGGGCCGCCTCACCACCGACAACGATCAGGGCGAGCTGTACCTCACGGACATCGTCGGCATCGCGCGGGGCGACGGCCTCTCCGTGGCGGGAGTCCTGATCGACGATCCGGCCGAGGTCGAGGGCGTGAACGATCGCGTGCAGCTGGCGGCGATGGAGTCGATCGCGCGCCGCCAGGCCACGGACCGCTGGATGCGCGAAGGCGTGTCCATGGAGGACCCCGCCCACGTCCGCATCGAGGACGGGGTGACGCTCGCCCGGGACGTGACCCTCGGCGCGGACGTCGAGCTGCGCGGCGCCTCCGTGGTGGGCACGGGCGTGCGCATCGGCAAGGGCACGATCCTCACGGACGTCGTGGTGGACGAGGGCGCGACCGTGGGCCCCTACGTCGTGGCCGAGCGGGTGCGGATCGGGGCGGGCGCCCTGGTGCGCGCCTTCACCGTCGTGGCCGGCTACAACGAGAAGCGGCCGCACCTCACCACGGCCCGGGACATCGTGGACGTGGGCCCCGGAGCGAAGGTCGGCCCCTTCACCCACCTCCGCCAGGCGGCGCGGCTCGAGGCCGACGTGCATGTCGGCAACTTCGTGGAGCTCAAGAACACGACGATGCACCCCGGCGCCAAGGCCAACCACCTCGCCTACCTGGGGGACGCGGAGATCGGCCGGAGGTCGAACATCGGCGCGGGCGTCATCACCTGCAACTACGACGGGTTCGCCAAGCACAAGACCACGATCGGCGAGGGCGCCTTCGTGGGCACCGACTCGCACCTCGTGGCCCCCGTGAAGGTCGGCGACGGCGCGTACGTCGCGACCGGCACCACCGTCACGAAGGACGTCCCCGCGGACGGCCTCGCCATCGGTCGCGCCCGCCAGGAGAACAAGGCGGGCCGCGCGAGCAAGCTCAAGGCGGTCCTGCAGCGACGCGCCGAGGCCGCCGCGAAGCGGAGCTGAGACCATCACCGTCGAGGGGCTCGTCGCGGGGCTGAACCCGGCGCAGCGCGACGCCGTGGAGCACGAGCGCGGGCCCATGCTGGTCCTCGCCGGCGCGGGCTCGGGCAAGACCCGCGTCCTCACGCTCCGCATCGCCCGGCTCATCGAGCGCGACATCACGGATCCCTGGCGCATCCTCGCGGTCACCTTCACGAACAAGGCCGCGAAGGAGATGCGAGCGCGCGTGGACCGAATCCTCCCCGGCAAGGGTCGCGACTGCTGGGTCTCCACCTTCCACAGCACGTGCGTCCGCATCCTCCGCAAGGAGATCGACCACCTCGACGGCTTCACGCGCGACTTCGTCATCTACGACGACCGGGACTCCCGCGAGCTGGTGAAGCGCGTCATGAAGGACGCGAACATCCCCACCACGGTGAACCCGCGGGCGGTGTCCGTGGCCATCGATCGCGCCAAGAACGACGGCCTGTCTCCCCAGCGGCTGGCCGAGCAGCGGCGCGCCGACCAGGACCCCCGCACGCCCGAGATCTACCGCCTCTACCAGGACCGACTGAAGGCCTCCAACGCCGTCGACTTCGGCGACCTGCTCCTGCACCCGCTGCGCCTGTTCGAGACCAACGAGGGGGTGCTGAAGCGCTGGCAGCGTCGCTTCCCGTGGCTGCTCGTGGACGAGTACCAGGACACCAACCACGTCCAGTACCGGCTCGTGCACCTGCTGGGCGGCCACGACGAGCACAACGTGTGCGTGGTGGGGGACGAGGACCAGTCGATCTACTCGTTCCGGGGCGCGGACATCCGCAACATCCTCGACTTCGAGCGGGACTTCCCGGGCGCGAAGATCGTGCGCCTGGAGCAGAACTACCGGTCCACGGCGACGATCCTGAAGGCCGGCAACGCCGTCGTGCAGCGGAACACCGCGCGCAAGGGCAAGACCCTGTGGACCGACAAGCCGACGGGCGATCCCATCCGCGTGGTGGCCGCGTACGACGATCGGGAGGAGGCGCGATCGGCCGTCGACATCGTGCGTCGCGAGATCGACCGGGGGCTCAAGCCGCGGGACATCGCGGTCTTCTATCGAACCAACAGCCAGTCGCGGCTCATCGAAGAGGAGTTCCTCGCGTCCCGGCTGCCCTTCGTGCTCGTGGGCGGGCAGCGCTTCTACGACCGCAAGGAGGTCAAGGACCTGCTGGGGTACCTGAAGCTGCTGGTGAACCCGCGCGACGAGGTGTCGCTGGCGCGCGTCATCAACAACCCGCCGCGCGGCATCGGGGCCAAGACCTCGGGGGCGGTGCTCAAGTACGCCGCCGCCCAGGGGGTCGGGGGGCTCGCGGCCGTCACGGCCATGGCCGACGGCGCGGGCACGTTGTCGGCCCGGGCCCGAAAGGCCCTCGGCGCCTTCCGCGACATGATGAAGGAGCTGCAGGACGCGGCGGACGCCTTCCCGCTGCACGAGGTCTGCACGCTCGTCCTCGACAAGTCGGGCTACGCGGCGAGGCTGCAGCAGGACCAGAACTTCGAGTCGGACCAACGGTTGGACAACCTGGAAGAACTGGTCCGGTCGACCCTCGACTACGCGGACGCGCCCCCACCTCAGGGCCTGGCCGCGTTCCTGGAGCGCACCGCGCTGGTCGCCGAGACGGACAAGAACCCCGATCCCGACGACCTCGCGGCGGCCGAGGAGCAGGGGAGGATCACGCTCATGACGGTGCACGCGGCGAAGGGGCTCGAGTTCCCCGTCGTGCTGGTGATCGGCATGGACGAGGGGCTGTTCCCGCACTCGCGGGCGTCGACGATGCTCGCCGAGCTCGAGGAGGAGCGGCGCCTCGCCTACGTCGCCATCACGCGCGCTCAGGAGCGTCTGTACCTGCTGCGGGCCCGGCGTCGCCCGAAGCCGAACAGCGGCGAGTGGGCCCCGGCGCAGCCCTCGCGCTTCCTCCGGGAGATCCCGCGAGAGCTGCTGACGGGGTCCCTCCCCATGGGGGGCGCGGCGCCGCCCCCTCCCCCCGGCTCCGGCGTCCCGGGCGACACGTACGTCGAGTACGACGGCTCGTACCGCAAGCGGACCCGCAAGATCGCGCCCCCTCCCCCGCGGCGGAAGGAGGCGTTCCGGTCGCGGTTCGCGAGCAAGGAGCCGGGCCCGCGACCCGGGCCTTTCGTGGCGCCCAGCCAGGGATCGCTCTTCGCGAAGGAGCCCGCCCCCGGAGTGGAAGACGCCCGCCCCGCCGCGCCCGTGCAGACCTGGCCCACGGCCGCTCGGGGGCGACCGTCGCGTGCCCCCGAGCCCGCCCCCGGGTGGGCCGACGAGGCGTACGAGCCCGACGTCGAGGACGAGCCCGTCGACGAGCCGCGCGTGGTCTACGACGGCGACGACCCCGACGCCCCTCGACTGCGGGTCGGCGCGCGGGTCCACCACCCCGAGTTCGGCGACGGCGAGATCCGACGCCTGGACGGCCCTCCCCAGGGTCGCCGCGCGGTGATCTTCTTCCCGCGCGTGGGCAAGCAGACCGTGTATCTGCGCGCCACCGAGCTGGAGATCCTCGGCTGACGCGGCCTCCCGGGACCGGTTTCCGGGAACAAGATCGCCCGCCGCGGGTCCTGGGAAGATGATTCGGAGCACCCGCCCTGTGGTAGGGTAAGGCGCTCCAAACACGCGCCCGCGCGAGTGAGACGTTGCGGTGGTGAGGGCGCGAAACTCGATTCCCAGGGACTCTCGACCCATGGTCATCACCTGCCCCGCATGTGAAGCGCGGTACCGGCTCAACCGCGAGAAGATCCAGGGCCGCGGCGCGAAGATCACGTGCCCGAAGTGCGCCCACGTCTTCGTCGTGTTCAACGAGGCCGACGACGCTGCCGCCGCGGAGGCTTCTCGCGAGGTCGCAGCGCCCCAGAGGGCACGCGCGGGCGGATCGTCGAGCCTGAACCCGGAGACGACCACGGGCGCCTTCAAGGCCGTGCTCGGCCTCGAAGACGAGAAGGTCCACCCCACCACCACGGGCAAGATCCGCGTGGTCGCCCCCGGCAAGCGCGGCTCCCGTCGGTCGATCGCCACGGTCGAGAGCGGGACCTACGCCACCACGTCCGAGGTCGCCGACATCAGCGGGAGCTACGAGACCGCGGCGGCGCCTGCATCCGGCGGCCTGCGCGCGTCGGACCTGAACTTCCGCGAAGTCGGGATCAAGACCTGGAAGGTCAAGGTCGCCATCGGCCTCATCTACGACTTCTCGGACATCAGCACCCTGAAGAAGTACCTGGGGGACAAGAAGGTCACCCCGGACGACCTCATCAGCCACAACAACAAGGACTGGACCCGCATCGGGGACATCCCGAGCCTCGACCAGCACTTCGTGGACGTGTGGCAGGAAGCCAAGCGCCTCATCGAGGCCGGCGAGGAGCCCGTCAAGGAGACCAAGCCGAAGGCCAAGCCCGTGGGCGAGGAGACGGGCCGCGTCGACACGACGATGTCGGGCTCCTTCAACCCCGCGGATCGCACCGGCGGCGCCACCGTCACGCACTCGACCATCCCCGGCGCGTACGGCGCGGGCAAGGCGTCCCGCGCGCGGCGACGAAAGAAGCAGGAAGAGGAGAAGACGCCCAACTACGCGCTCATGGCCCTGGCCGCGCTGCTCCTCATCGGCGGGTTCGTCGCCTACCAGATGCAGCCCGACAAGGCCGGCGACGTCGTCGGACCGGCCCCCATCGCGGCCGACCGGGTGGGCGAGGTGGCCCCCGCGGAGCTGGACGCCATCCAGCAGAAGATCGCGGACGACCTCAAGAAGAAGCAGCTCGAGGCCCAGGCCGGCGCCGTCGACGAGACCCTCCAGGGCATCGGCGAAGAGGTCACCCAGAGCGACTCGATCGAGGCCCGGCGGGCCCGCGGCGAGCTCCAGGCGGTGCAGACGCAGCGCCCCGGGCTGCCGAACCCGAACACGAAGCCGAAGTACCAGAAGCCGGAGCAGCCTACGAAGGTCACGCCGCCGGCGCAGGCGCAGTCCTCGGGCAGCGTGCAGGTCAAGGAGGCGTCGGACCCGGGCCAGATGTACCTGACGATGGCGCGCAAGAAGCTCGCGTCGGCCGACTACGGCCAGGCCGCGAAGGCCGCCAGGACGGCGACCCAGAAGTCGCCCAACTGCCAGCAGTGCTGGAGCGTGTTGGGCGAGGCCCTCCAGAAGCAGGGCAAGCAGCAGGAGGCGTCCGCCGCCTTCGCCAAGGCCGAGTCGCTCGCGGGCGGCTCTTCCCAAGCGGGGCAGTAGCCCGCGACAGGACCCACCGGGCCCGTTCCGGTAGGGTTCGACGGTGCGGGAGCCCGGCCGTTGAGAATCGTCTGTCCCAGGTGCGCGACCGAGTACTTCCTGGAGAGTGACCAGCTCGACCGGGACGGCACGCCCGTGCAGTGCTCGGCGTGCGAGCACGTGTTCACGGTCTACCCCGCGGGCTCATCGCAGTCCCAGTCCCAGGTCCCCGCGGACGGGGACAGCGAGGTCGCGACCGCGCCGCCGAGCCCCCCGAAGCCGTCGGTGGTCCCGCCGCCCCCGCCCCTCGAGTCCGCCAAGCGGGGCCTGTTCCTCGCCCAGGGCGATCGCATCTACAAGGTCCGCGACTTCGCGACCCTCCAGCGATGGGTGGTGGAGAAGCGCGTGCTTCCGGGCGATCGGCTGTCTCTCGACGGGAAGTCCTGGGAGGTCGTCTCGTCCCGCGCGGACCTCCGCCCCTTCTTCGCCGTCATCGAGCAGCTGAAGGTCACCAAGCGGTCGCTTTCGCGCGTGCGGAAGGAGCGGGACACCTTCGAGAAGGAGGTCCAGGACCGCCCCGTGCTCCGGGCCGGCCCCGAGACCTTCGCGGGCAAGGGGCTGGGCTTCAGCGATCACGACGGCACGCCCGCCATCCGCTTCGCCGGGCCGGCGACGGGCGAGGGCTCGACCCAGGACGCTCCGCTGCGCTCCACCGAGGGCAGCAAGCCCCCCGAGGTGGTGGTCACCTCCCCCGCGGTGGGCGGCATCTCCACGTCGGCGGCCACCCCGGGCGCCATCCCGCAGTCGGCGTTCACGGAGGCCCCGGCGGGCGCGGACGACACCAGCGCGGGCGCCTCCGGCTCCATCGGCTCCATGGCCAGCGGCGCGCTGCTGCCGGTGGGCGCGGTGGCGTCGGCGTCGGGCACGGTGGCCCCGTCGGATCCGCGGGCCGCGATCTCCACGGCCGCCACGTCGGTCGATCTGCCCGCCAAGGGCGGCTCCGACTTCCCCCCGATGGACTCCATCTCGGAGTCGATCTCGAGCCCCGGCGTGGCCAGCGTCGCGGGCTTCTCGTCCGAAGAGACGGCCGACCCCTCCCGGGTCCCGCGCGACCTGGTGGACGGGGACGAGGAGCTCTCGAACTTCTTCACCGGCCGCTCGCCGACCGTCGAGGAGCCTCCCGAGGAGATCCACCCCGGGCTGCGCCCGCAGCCGCCTGACAAGACCACCCGCAAGGTGCCCGTCGCCAACCCGACGAACCCGCCCGCGGAGGTCGGCGCCGCGGCCTCGCGCCTGGACGATGAGCTGCGCAAGACGGACCCGGTCCCGCCGGTGAAGGTGAGCGCGCCCGTCACCGTGACGGGCGAACGGGCCGCCCCCGTCGACGGACCCGCCCCGGCAGAGGACTTCGACCCGAACCAGACGTTCTCGCACTACCGGCAGGGCCGATCGCCCGCCTTCCTCTATGTCCTCCTGGCGCTGCTGCTCCTGGTCGCCGCGTTCGGCGTGTGGCACTTCGTCTGGGGACCGGGGTCCAAGAGCGACGAGTTCCTCTACCCCGACGGCGACGCTCCGCCCACCCGCGTCGCCACCGGCGACACCGCGCCCGTCCCCACGGGCTCCACGGAGGCCGGCCCGGAGACGACCCCGGGGCCCGACCCGACGCCGGACGCCACGCCCGCGCCCACGCCCAAGCCCGAGGCCACGCCGAAGCCGCAGCCCACGCCGAAGCCCGAGGCCACTCCGAGGCCGCAGCCCACGCCCAAGCCCGTCAAGTCCACGCCCACGCCCAAGCCCGAGCCCCAGGGCGGCGACGACAAGAAGCGCGCGGACACGGCCTTCGATCGCGGCGACTTCGCGGGGGCCATCGCGTCCTACGAGAAGCACCTGAAGAAGAACTCGAAGGACGCCGTGAGCGCCACCCGGCTCGGCTGGGCGTACATCGAGCGCGGCGACAACTCGGGCGCGGTGAAGGCGTTCCGCAGGGCGCTCGGCATCAACTCGGGCCGGGCGGAGCCGCACTACGGCCTCGGCCTCGCCTACCAGAGCCTCGGGCGCGCCGACGCAGCCCGGGAAGAGTACGAGCAGTACCTCCGCATCCAGCCCGACGGCCGCGACGCCGCCGAGGTCCGCGCGATGCTCCGTTCCCTCGAATAGAATCCGGCCCACCGGCCCCCCGGAGAGAGTGATGAGCGACACCGTCGAAGACGAATACTTCGCCCGAATCGAAGCCGAGAAGAAGGCCCGCCTCGCGGCCAGCCTCGCGGACGCGGACGCGGAGGCGAACGCCGCCGAGCTCAAGGCCCTGCACCTGAACCACTGCGGCAAGTGCGGCCAGGAGATGATGACCACGCACTTCAAGGGCGTGGAGATCGAGGTCTGCCCCCACTGCGGCGCGGTCCTGCTCGACCCGGGGGAGCTCGAGCAGCTCGCGGGCGAGGAGAAGCACGGCGCGGTGCAGCACATCGCGCGCCTGTTCGGCTTCGCGCCCAAGTGAGCGTCGATCGCGAGGTCGTGCGGCACGTGGCCGCGCTGGCCCGCCTCCGCCTCTCCGCGGATCAGGAGACGCTCTTCACCCGGCAGCTGGCGGACATCGTCGGCTACGCAGGCGTGCTCGAGCGGCTGCCCGACACGCCCGTCGATCCGGCCGACGGAGCCGCGCCCTTGCGGACGGACGCCGTGGTGAACGGCGACCGCGCGGACGCCCTCCTCGCCGCCGCCCCCGACCGAGACGGCGACCGCCTGCGCGTGCCCGCCGTGCTCGGAGATCCGGGATGAACCTCCGCGCCCTGGGCGCCGACCTGCGCGCCGGGGCCACGACGTCGCGGGCCCTCACCCTGCGCGCCCTCGACGCCGCCGAGGCAACGACCACCGGGGCCTTCCTCACCGTGGATCGGGAGGGGGCCCTCGCCGCCGCGGACGTCGCCGACGCCGGGCTGGCGCAGGGCGCGGACCACGGCCCGCTGCACGGCGTGCCCGTGGCGGTGAAGGACAACCTCTGCACCGAGGGCCTGCAGACGACGTGCGGGTCGAGGTTCCTCGAGGGCTGGATCGCCCCCTACGACGCGACGGTCGTGGCCAAGCTGCGCGCGGCGGGCGCGGTCGTCGTGGGCAAGACGAACATGGACGAGTTCGCCATGGGCTCGTCCAACGAGAACTCCGCCTACGGGCCGGTGCGGCACCCCGTCGATCCCACCCGGGTCCCCGGCGGCAGCAGCGGCGGCTCGGCCGTGGCGGTCGCCTCCGGGATCGTGCCCCTGGCCCTCGGATCGGACACCGGCGGCTCGGTCCGGCAGCCCGCCGCCCTCTGCGGCGTGGTGGGGCTGCGGCCGACGTACGGGCGGGTCTCCCGCTCGGGCCTCATCGCGTTCGCGTCGAGCCTCGACCAGGTGGGCCCGGTGGCCTCGGACGTCGCGGGGGCCGCGGCGCTGTACGACGTCATCGCGGGCCCCGACCCCCTCGACTCCACGGCCTCCGAGCGCCCCCCGGCGCACGCCCTCGAGGCCGCGCTCGCGCCCGGGACCGAGCCCCTGCGCGTGGGGCTGCCGACGCAGTACCTCGACGGCCTCACCTCCGAGGCCCGCTCGGTGCTCGACGCCGCGCTCGCGGTGCCCGGCTTCGAGGTCGTCCCGGTGGACCTCCCCCACACCGAGTACGCGGTGGCGACGTACTACGTCCTGGCGTCCGCCGAGGCGAGCTCGAACCTCGCCCGCTTCGACGGGATCCGCTACGGCAACCGGGTGCAGGCGGAGGGGGCCTCGCTGCAGGACGTCTACCTCGACTCGCGCACGGCGGGCTTCGGGCCCGAGGTCCAGCGGCGGATCATGCTCGGCACCTTCGCGCTGTCGGCGGGCTTCTTCGAGGCGTACTTCGGCAAGGCGGACCGGGCGCGTCGCGCGATCGCGGCGGACTTCACGGCCGCGTTCGAGGACGTCGATCTCATCGCGAGCCTCACGTCTCCGACCACCGCGTTCCCCCTCGGCGCCCGCACCGCGGACCCGCTCGCGATGTACCTGTCGGACATCTTCACGATCCCCTCCGCGTTGGCGGGCCTGCCGTCGATCTCGGTGCCCGTGGGCGAGGACGACGCGGGGCTCCCCTGGGGCCTTCAGCTCACGGCGCCCGCCTTCGCCGAGGCGCCCCTGTTCGCGGCGGCGGCCCGGGTGGAGGCGTCTCGATGACCTGGGAAGCCGTCATCGGCCTCGAGATCCACGCGCAGCTGAAGACCGCGTCGAAGATGTTCTGCGGCTGCGCCACGACGTACGGCGCGGAGCCCAACCGCCAGACGTGCCCCGTGTGCCTCGGCCTCCCCGGCAGCCTGCCCGCGGTGAACCGACGGGCGGTGGAGCTGGCGGCGACGCTGGGCCTCGCGGTGGGCGCCGACGTCCATCGCCGCTCCGTCTTCGCGCGGAAGAACTACTTCTATCCGGACCTGCCGAAGGGCTACCAGATCAGCCAGAGCGAGCACCCGCTGTGCACCGGCGGAGCGGTCTCGATCGCCACGGACGCGGGCGCCAAGGACGTCCGGCTCGAGCGCATCCACCTCGAGGAGGACGCGGGCAAGTCGTCCCACGCCGCGGGCGGGTCGCTGGTGGACCTCAATCGCGCGGGCACGCCCCTCGTGGAGATCGTCTCCCGGCCGGACATGCGCTCCCCGGACGAGGCGATCGCCTACATGAAGGCCGTCCACGGGCTGGTGCGGTGGCTCGGCGTGTCGGACGGCAACATGGAGGAGGGGTCGCTGCGCTGCGACGCCAACGTGTCGGTCCGTCGGCCGGGCGAGCCGTTCGGCGTGCGCACCGAGCTCAAGAACATCAACAGCTTCCGGTATGTGGGGCAGGCGATCCGCTACGAGATGAAGCGCCAGATCGCGGCCCTCGAGGCGGGCGAGGTCCTGCGCCAGGAGACCCGGACTTGGGACCCGCCGTCGGGGACCAGCGTGTTCCTGCGCACCAAGGAGACGAGCGAGGACTACCGCTACTTCCCCGAGCCCGACCTGCCCCCGCTCCGGCTGGACGACGCCCTCCTGGACGCGGTCGAGGCGGCGCTCCCGGAGCTGCCCGGCGCCCGGGCCGATCGCCTGGTGGACGACCTGGGGCTGCCCCCCTACGACGCCGGCGTGCTCACCGCGGATCGCGCCCTCGCGGACTGGTTCGAGGCCTGCGTGACGGGCTTGCAGGGCCCCGATCGCGAGGCCCGCGCGAAGCTCCTGTCCAACTGGACGATGGGCGAGGTGCTTCGACGCCTCAAGGAGGACGGGATCGAGCCCGCCGACCTCCCCTTGGACGTCGCCGGCCTGGTTCGGCTCGTGGATCTGGTCCACGGCAAGGCGATCTCCCACCCCATCGCGAAGCAGGTCTTCGACGTCCTGTGGACCGAGGGCGGCGATCCCGAGGCGATCGTCGACGCGCGGGGTTGGCGACAGGTGTCCGACGCGGGCCCCATCGACGACGCGGTCCGCGCCGTGATCGCGGACCACCCCGCGGAGCTCGAGCGCTACCTGGGCGGCAAGAAGAAGCTGTTCGGGTTCTTCATGGGCCGAACCATGGGGCGGCTCGAGGGCAAGGCGAACCCGAAGGTCGTCACCGAGCGCCTGCGCGCCGCCCTCTCCGACCTGGAGTCCTGACCGCTACTCCTTGGACGGGAGCGTGACGAGCGCCTCGAACTCCTCGGAGTCGAGCGTGTCCCGCGGCTCGGTGCTCACGGCCTCCGACGGGTCCGCGCCGCAGACGCTGTTGCGTCCCAGATCCTTCGCTCGATACAGGGCGCGGTCGGCGCGCGAGAGGATGACGCTCGCGGTGTCCCCGTCGTCCGGGTAGCCGGCCACGCCGATCGACACCGTGACGCGCCCGCCGGGCAGCGTGCCGGCGAAGGGGAAGTCGTGGCCCTCCACCCAGCCCCGGAGGCGCTCGGCCAGCATGAGGGCCGGTTGCTTGCCCGTGCGGGGGAGCGACACCACGAACTCGTCGCCGCCGTAGCGGGCCACCAGGTCCACCGAGCGGACGGAGCGGAGCAGCACCTGGCCGAGCTCCCGGAGGATGACGTCCGCTTCGGGGTGGCCGTGCTCGTCGTTGAGGCCCTTGAAGTGGTCGATGTCGAGCAGCATGACGCTGAGCTCTTCGCCGTAGCGGCGCGCTCGGGTCAGCTCTCGGCGCCAGGTCACCTTGAAGTACCGGTGGTTGTAGAGGCCGGTGAGCCCGTCGGTGCTGGCGAAGCGACGGAGCTTTTCGTTGGCCTCTTCGAGCCGGGTCTTGGCCACCGACAGCTGCTGCTGTTGACGCTTCAGGGTGCGGTTGGCGTCCGCCAGGAGTCGCCGCTGTTGGTCCAACTCCACCGCGCGGGCCTCGAGCACCGGGTCGGTCAGCTCGAGGGTGCGCTCGTGGGCCTCGGACGAGTGGACGTACACGTCGAAGGGCTCGGCGGGCACGTCCCCGAGGCCCGGCACCGCGGTGACGGAGAACGCCGGGTCCAGCGCGCCGGTGAGGCGATCACGAACATCGCCTGCTTCGTGGACGATGAGCAGCTTGTCGCCGTCGTGGTCCGATCCCTGCGTCATGCGGCCCTCGATCCCCCGGGCGATGCTACCAGCCCGCACCGCTGCCTTCGCTCCCCTGCGCGTCGATCGCGGCGGCCACCATCTCCCCGATGAGCGCGTAGCCGGCCGCGGTGGGGTGCCCGTCCGGCATCAGGAGCTCGGCCCAGGGGCGGCCGGCGTCGTGCTCGGACCGGAAGCGGTCGCGCGGATCGACGACCGTCACGCCCATCTCCCGACCCACCCGGAGCACGGCCGCGGCGATCTCGTCGTGCGCCGCGGGCTGGGGGTAGGTCAGCAGAATGGGCACCGCCCCGGCCTCCCGGGCCGAGGCGACGGCGCGGGTCAGATCGGAGGTCAGCAGGGAGGTGTCGCCGGGGTCGAACCACTGCTGGACGGCGGGCGTCGGGGTGGAGCGGAAGCGCGAGGCGAGCTCCTCCAGCGACACGGGGCGACCTGCGCTCACCAGCGCCTCCACGTCCGGCACCGTCCTCCCCGTGGTGGTGTCTCGCTTCGCCCGCTCCAGGGAGGCCCGCACGTCCCCAGGCGGGGCCCCGGCCGCGAGATCGAGGAGCGCGAGCCCCACGTGGGACCACCCGAGCAGGTGAGGGGTCACGTGCATGGCGTCCCCCACGGCGTGCGCCTCGAGGAACGCCGCCCGCGCCCCCTCGGCGTCGCCCCGGGCGAGCCGCGTCCACCCCACGCCGTCGAGGGCGAAGGGCACCACGCCGCCCCCTGCCGGCCGGCCCGGCGTCCCTCGGGCCACCGCGACGAGGGCGGCCTCGGCGTCCGCGTGCCGTCCCTCGTCGTGCAGCAGCAGGCCCTCGAGCAGGAGCACCACCTCGTCCAGATCGCCGTCCCGACCCACCCCGGCCAAGACCGCCCGAGCGTCCTCCGTTCGTCCCGCCGAGCGGAGCGCGAAGGCGTGGGCCAGGGGCAGCGCGGGGGAGGCGCGAGCGAGGTCCGCCGCGGCCTCGAACCGCTGCACTGCGACCGGGAAGTCGCCCGTCCGCGCGGTCGCCAGCGCCGACCCCAGTTGGGCCCAACGGCTCGCCGGGAACACCTCGCGCGCGAGGGCGAAGCTCTCCTCGGCCACGTCGGGCAGGCCGTCGTCGAGCGACTGGAACCCCTCCGCCACGGCTCGGCAGGCGACGTCTGCAGGGCGCGGAGGCCGCTCGGCGAGCACGGCGTGACGCAGCACCTTGTACAGACGCAGGTCGCGGACGAGGTCCGGGGGCGGAGGCGTGCCCTCGTCGAGGCAGAAGCGCCCGGACTGACCGAGCCACCGCGTGTTGTTCACGCCCGCCAGCAGCAGGACCACGTGGGGCCGGTCCCGAGGGAGCGCCGACTCGAGCGCGGCCACCACGCGGGTGGAGTTGAGGCCGGGCTGGGCGTGGTTCCGCAGTCGCACGGTCCGTCCCGCCGCTTCGAGCAGGTCCGCCGCGACCCGGGGATACCCCTCCCGCCGGGGCTCGTCGGCCCCGATGCCGAAGGTGTAGGAGTCGCCGAAGGCCGAGATCCGCAGGCCGTCGCCGGACTCGACCGGGAGCGCGGCGCCGCCCACGAACCCGGAGGCGACCCGGAGCCCCACCTCGACCGCGACCAGGAGGCCGAGGGCGGTGACCAGCGAGAACACGATCCGCCGAGGCAGCGAGAGGGGTCGGCGCGACACGGCGGCGATCGTATCCCGTCGCACCGAGGGCCCGCCTCGGGCGATGTAGGCTCCGGGCATGCGCGCGCTCGTCCTCGTCATCATCGTCCTGACCGGCTGCTCGTCCCATCGCTCGGACGCGGACGCCGCCCGCGCGGCCGGCCGCTGGGCCGACGCCGCCGAGGCCTACGGGCGGGCCGCCATCGAGGCGAACTGCCCCGAGCGCAGCCGCCTCCTGCTCCTCCGGGCGGAGATGCAGGACGCCGAGGGCACTCACGCGTCCGCGGCGGACACCATCGAGAAGGCCATCACCGCCTGCGACGGGTACCCCGAGGCGATCTGGGTCCGCGCCCAGCGACGCCTCGCCGAGGGGGACCGGCCGGGGGCGCTGGCGGACGTCGTTCGGATCGCCGAAGTCCACGACAAGGCGGCCCGGCTCAAGGCCGAGATCGACGTCCTCAACGCCCAGCGCGCGGACGCCCGCAA